>Ga0207675_100005038_pt1 | contig 12715 bp, 7 predicted proteins | sample KBSSwiS42_FD_184305 | JGI IMG/M metagenome (GOLD analysis project Ga0207675, IMG submission 184305) | Switchgrass rhizosphere microbial communities from Kellogg Biological Station, Michigan, USA - KBS Switchgrass S4-2 (SPAdes) (version 2) | ecosystem: Host-associated > Plants > Roots >... | reverse complement strand
CTGTACGGCGGCGGTGGCGAGCACCGCCTGCGCCAGGAGATCCTGCTCGGCATCGGCGGGGTACGGGCCCTGCACGCCCTCGGGATCGAGCCCGAGGTGTTCCACACCAACGAGGGCCACGCCGGGTTCCTCGGCCTCGAGCGCATCCGCCGCCTCATCCAGGAGCAGGGCCTGGACGCGGCCACCGCGATCGAGACGGTCCGGGCCGGGACGATCTTCACCACCCACACCCCGGTGTCGGCGGGCATCGACCGGTTCCCGCGGTCGTTCATCGAGCGCTACTTCGGTGAGCACGGGGTCGAGACCGGCCTCGGGGTCGACCAGATCGTCCAGCTCGGGGCCGAGCCCGATGGCGACCACGCGATGTTCAACATGGCCATCATGGGCCTGCGCCTGGCCCAGCGGGCCAACGGCGTCAGCCGCCTCCACGGCCAGGTGTCGCGGGGCATGTTCAGTGGCCTGTGGTCCGGGTTCGAGCAGGCCGAGGTGCCGATCGGGCACGTCACCAACGGAGTCCACGCCGGCACCTGGATCAACCACGAGTTCACCGACCTGTTCGAGCGACGTCTTGGGGCCGACTTCCGCCTCTCCGCCCGTTCCTGGGAGCCGCTGGCCGACGCCCCGGACGAGGAGATCTGGAGGGTGCGGCGGCTCGCCCGCGAGCGGCTGGTCGACGACGTCCGCTGCCGGCTGAAGAAGGCCTGGCTGGCCCGGGGGGCCAGCGAGGGCCAGCTCGGCTGGATCGACCGCGCCTTCGACCCGGAGGTGCTGACCGTCGGGTTCGCCCGCCGCGTGCCCTCGTACAAGCGGCTCACCCTGCTGCTGGAGGACGAGGAGCGCCTGACCCGGCTGCTGCTGGACTCCGAGCGCCCAATCCAGCTGCTGATCGCCGGCAAGGCCCACCCGGCCGACGAGGGTGGCAAGTCGCTGATCGCCGACTTCGCCCGCTTCGCCACCCAGGCCAAGGTCCGGCACCGGGTCGCGTTCCTGCCCGACTACGACATGGCCATGGCCAGGACGCTGGTCGCCGGGTCGGACGTCTGGCTCAACAACCCGCTGCGGCCGTACGAGGCCTGCGGGACCAGCGGCATGAAGGCGGCCCTCAACGGCTGCCTCAACCTGTCGATCCGCGACGGCTGGTGGGACGAGCTCTACGACGGCCACAACGGCTGGGCGATCCCCTCGGCCGACGACCCGACGATCGAGCCCGACCGCCGTGACCAGCTCGAGGCGGCGTCCATCTACGACCTGCTCGAGCACGAGGTCCTGCCGTTGTTCTACGACCGGCCGGACGGCCTGCCCAGGGGCTGGATCGCGATGATCAAGCACAACCTGGTCTCGCTCGGCCCGGCGATCCTGGCCAGCCGCATGGTCCGCGACTACACCGAGGGCTACTACCTGCCCGCCGCGTCGATCTCACGGCGGCTGGCCGGCGACGACTTCGCCGCCTCCAGGGAGCTGGCCTCCTGGAAGCGCCGGGCCGCCGCGGCCTGGCCGGGTGTCTCCGTGCGCCGGGTCGAGAACGGGATCAAGGAGCGCCTGCTCGGCGCCAGGTTCACCGTCAGGGCATTCGTCGAGCTGGGCGACCTCGACCCCAGCGAGGTCGACGTCCAGGTCGCCTACGGCCGGGTCGACGACGCCGACGACCTCCCCGAGGTCGAGCTGGCCACCCTGAAGCAGAACGGCCAGCGGACCCCCGACGGCTGGGCCTTCGAAGGGGAGGTCCCCCTCGCCACCCCAGGCGCCTTCGGCTACACCGTCCGGGTCGTCCCCCGCCACGTCGGCCTCGTCACCCCCTCCGAGCTCGGCCTGGTCGCCTGGGCCTGATCCTCCAGCCGTAGATTGCTCCGGGGGCGGGCCGGTCAGGTCTGGCGGGTGCCGACGTTGCGGGTGCCGCCGATCTCGCCGGTCTCGGTCTCCAGCAGGACCCGGAGCAGGAGCACGACCCAGGTCCGGTAGGGGCGCCAGGCCTGAGCGTGGTGCTCCAGCCATTCGCGGTCGGGTGGCTCGTCGAGGTCGTAGGCGATCGCCGCCCCGCGGCACAGGCGGGGCTCGTGCACCGGCAGGTGGTCGGGGTCGCCGGCCCCGCGGAGGAGGACCAGCTCGGCCGAGAAGTCGCCGATCCCCTGGAGCTGCTTCAGCTCGGCCAGGGCCTGCTCGCGAGGCAGCCCGCGGAGCCTGGCCCCGTCGAGCCGGCCGTCGGCGGCCGCGTCGCCCAGCGCCCGGAGGTTCTCGACCTTGCGGGCGGACAGCCCAGGGAACCCCTCCAGCCCGGCCAGCCGGCCCGGGCCGGGGAAGGCATGACGGACGTCGCCGTGGATGTCGACCGCCTGGCCCAGCTCGGCCGCCATCCGCTCCTTGACCCTGGCCGCCTGCACGATCCGGATCCGGTGCCCGATCAGCGCCCAGGCCGCCGCCTCGTACGGCGAGAAGAACCCGACCGGCCGCAGCCCCGGCCAGCGCCCCTGCAGCCCCCCGACGACCGGGTCCCGCCGCCCGACCTCCGGGAACCCGCTCCCGTCCACGTCCAGGGACAGGATCCGCGTCACCTGCTCCCGCACGACCCCCGGGTCGGGTTCTCCGAACACCTCCCCGACGACCACCCCGTCCGGCTGCCGCAGGCACACCCCGGCCGCCGCCTCCTCCCCATCCGGCACGAAGGCCAGATGCAGATGCCCGCCCTCGTCCGCCGCCCGGTGCGCCGCCGGCGAGAACCCCTCAAGGAACGCCGCGCTCGCCCCCAGCGAGAAGGGCCCCTGAGGCACCAGTTCGAAGCTCGTCATCGTCGCCATCCCATCAATCTCGCGCCGCATCCCAACGGTGGCCGAGCGTACCTCCGGCCAGGAACAAGGGCCCGCGGTTGTCCACAGCCCCCGTTCGGGCGTCAGGCGCGGACCAGCAGGGCGTGGGGCAGGGTGGCCAGGAGCTGCTCGGCCGGTGTCGGGCCGCCGGGGTGGTGAGCGCCGGAAAGCAGGTCCCGCCAGGGACCGGCCGGGAGATCGATCGGCCCGGCGGGGCGAACCACGCCGGGGAACCGGGTGGCGACCACGGCCAGGTGGTCGTCGCCTCGGGTGAAGGCGACGATCTGGTGGGGGGCGCCGATCGGGCGGTAGCCGGTGAACAGCTCCGGATGGTCGCGGCGCAGGCGCAGGGCCGTGTGGGTGACGGAGAACTTGAGGGAGTTGTCGCCCTTGAAGGAGACCGGGTGGCGGTTGTCGGGGTCGACCAGGACCAGTTGCTCGGTCTCGGTGCCCTGGTAGGTGTCGGGGATGCCGGGGCTGGTGAGGCGGAGGAGGGCCAGGGCGGCTGCCTTGACCCGGCCGGCGGGGGCGAGCTCGCCGACCAGCTCGTCGAGCTCGCCCAGGAACGCGGGGTCGGCGTAGGCGCGGGCGACCAGGGCGGCCACTGCCTGCTCGTAGGCCGGGTCGGGGTCGGTCCAGGTGGTGTGGAGGCCGGCCTCGCGGACCGCCTTCTCCATGTAGGCGAGGCAGCGCGGCTGCTCCAGCGGCCAGGCGCCGGCCATGGTCTGCCACAGGAGCAGGGCGTCGGCCGGGGCGACCCCGTGGCCGAGGCGCTCGGTCCAGCGGGTGGCCAGGGGCCACCACCGGGCGGGGCGTTCGCTGAGCACGGCCAGGCGGGCGCGGACGTCCTCGCCCCGCTTGGTGTCGTGGGTCGAGGTGGCGAGCATGCTCTGGGGCCAGCGGGTCTCGCGTTCGGTGTTGGCCTGGTGGAGCTCGGCCACCGGGCGGCCGAAGACTGCCAGGTTGCCGCCGACCTCGTTGCGGGCCACCAGGCGGGTGTCGCGGTACAGCGCGGTGTCCTCCACACCCTTGGCCATGGCCGGGCCGCTGAGCTGCTGGAACCGCCGGACGGCCTCCGGCGCCCTGGCCTCGAGGGTCAGGGCCGCGACCAGGCGGTCGAGAGCCGCCGCCCCGGCCGTGTCCAGGGCCGGACGAGCCGCCGCGGCGGCCTCCCCCACCAGGTGCCGGTCGCTGTCGGAGATCACGTCGGTCACATAGGTGCGGTAGACGGGCAGGCGGGCGGCCAGCTCGGCCACCGCGGCCCGGTTGGCCGCCTGGTCGCCGGGCAGGTGCCTGGCCACCCCGGCGACCTCGGACCCGAAGTCGCGGGCCAGCCGCTCCCGCTTGCAGCGAAGGGCCACGGCGGTCGGGTCGGGGTCGTCGCCGGTGAGCTCGCGGTAGCCCTCGGCGAAGGCCCCGGCGGCCGCCCGGTCGACCAGGACCCCGTCGGCGACGGCCAGGAACTCGTACCCGGTGGTGCCGGCGACCGGCCAGGCGGGCAGGCGCTCGCCGTCCTCGAGGATCTTCTCGACGACCACGAACGGCACCTCGGCGGCCAGCCGCCGCAGGTAGGCGGCCGGGTCGGCCAGCCCGTCGATGTGGTCGACCCGCACCCCGTCGACCAGGCCGTCGGCGACCAGCCGGAGGACGGTGGCGTGGGTGAGCTGGTAGACCTCGGGGTCCTCCTGGCGGACCCCGATGAGGTCGTTGACGGTGAAGAAACGGCGGTAGTTGAGGTCGACCGAAGCCCGGCGCCACTCCACCAGCTCATAGTGCTGCCGCTCCAGCCGGTCGGTGCCAGGGGCCATCGGGAAGCGGTGCTCGTGGTAGCTGACCCAGCCGTCGCCGACCCGGACCTGGTCGGCAACCTGCTCGAGGGGACCGCCGAGCACCGGCAGGCGGACCTTGCCCCCGCCGGCCTCCCAGTCGATGTCGAACACCCGCGCCGCCTCGGCGCCCGGCCCGCCCCGGAGGGTCTCGACCCACCAGGGGCTCTCGTTCGAGGTGGTCATGTGGTTGGGGACCAGGTCGACGATCAGGCCCATGCCGTGGTCCCGGAGCCCGGCCACCAGCTCGCGCAGGCCGGCCTCGCCGCCCAGCTCGGGGCTGACCTGGGTCGGGTCGACCACGTCGTAGCCGTGGGCCGAGCCGCTCCTGGCCCGCAGGATGGGCGAGGTGTACAGGTGGGAGACGCCGAGGCCGGCCAGATACGGCACGGCCGCCTGGGCGGCCGCGAACGGGAACGCCCGGGACAGCTGCACCCGGTAGGTGGATTGATAGCCTGCCATCGACGGGACAGCCTAGCGGGAGGTCGCCATGGCCGGGCGTTATGTGGGGCAGACGGCCGTTGGCATTGCCGCGGCGGTCCGGTCGGGGCAGGTGTCGCCGGTCGAGGTGCTGGAGCAGCACCTGGAGCGGATCGCCGCCCTCGAGGACCGGCTGGGGGCGTTCCGGATGCTCAGGACCGAGCAGGTCAGGGCGGAGGCGCGGGCCCTGGAGGACCGGGACGACCTGGACGGGCTGCCGCTGGCCGGGGTGCCGGTGGCCGTCAAGGACAACGTCGACCTGGCCGGGATGCCGACCCGCAACGGCTCGGCCGCGACCTCCGACGAGCCGGCGGCGGCCGACGCCGAGCTGGTCCGGCGGCTCCGCGAGGCCGGGGCGCTGCTGGTCGGCAAGACCAGCGTGCCCGAGCTCTGCCTGTGGCCGTTCACCGAGAGCGAGGCCTTCGGGATCTCGCGCAACCCCTGGAGCCTCGAGCACACCCCGGGCGGGTCGTCGGGCGGCAGCGCCGCCGCGGTGGCCTCGGCAATGGTCCCGATCGCCCTGGCCGCCGACGGCGGCGGCTCGATCCGCATGCCCGCCTCCAACTGCGGGCTCCTCGGCATCAAGCCCGGGCCGGGCGTGGTGCCCTTCCCCTCGAACGGCGTCTCGACCTGGTCGCGGATGAGCGAGTTCGGGCCGCTGGCCACCACCGTCGCCGACCTCGGGCTGGCCCTGGACGTGCTCGCCGGCGGTGGCGGCTACCGGGCGGTGGCGTCGCCGGAGCGGCCGCTGCGGGTCGGGGTCAGCGTCAAGCCGGGCGCGGTCGGGGTCAAGGTCGACCCGGAGGTCCTGGCGGCCGTGGAGGCGACCGCCGAGACCCTGGCCGAGGCCGGCCACCGGGTCGAGACGGCCGACCCGCCCTGGCACAACGGCGACGCCGCCCCGTTCCTCCGGCGGGTCTTCTACGGCTGCGCCGAGGACACCGACCGCCTGCGGTGGGAGGCGCTGGAGCCCCGCACCCGGGCCGAGGCCCGGATGGGCCGGACGCTGCGCCGGGCCCGGCCAGCCCCCTCGGGCCCGCCGGAGCGGGTCGTCGCCCGCTACCGGGCCTGGTTCGAGGACCACGACCTGCTGCTCAGCCCGACCCTGGCCGCGCCACCGCTGCGCGTCGGCGCCTACCGGGGCAAGGGCCTGACCCGGACGCTGCTCGGCCTGACCGCCTACATGCCGTTCTGCCCGCCCCTCAACCTGGTCGGGTTCCCGGCCATGTCGGTCCCGGCCGGCACCTCGGCCGAGGGCCTGCCGCTCGGGGCCCAGCTGGCCGCGGTCCCCGGCGCCGAGGCCCTGCTGCTGTCGGTGGCCCGCCAGCTGGAGACCCTCCGCCCGTGGCCCCGGCACGCCCCGATGGAGCCGGTGGACGCCCCGCCTCAGCGCTCGTAGGCGCTGGCCGGGACGAAGTAGACGTCGCGGTTCTCGGCCAGGAGGTTGAGGTCGAGGCTGTCGTAGCCGAAGGCCACCCCCTCGACGTTGGCCGCACCGGCGCCGGGGCCGGCGAGCTGGACGGTCCAGGCCGGGGGCCGGCTGATCAGGTCGGCGACCAGGGCGGCGCCGTCCGCCGACGGGTCGGCGGCCTGGTAGACGTAGAGCACGGTGTGGGTGTTGACGGCCAGGCGGCGGCGGTCGGTGGACAGGTCGGCGCCCGACAGGTTGGCGACCTGGCCGGCCAGCACGCCGACCTTCTCCAGGGTGACGGCCGCGGCGGGATCGAGGCTGGGGAACCGGTAGACGGTCGACTCCTCGGCCTTGTCGATCAGGTAGGGGACGTCGTCGACCAGGAACATCGCCTCGGCGTTGCGGCCGGCGCAGCCGGAGGGCGGGTCGGGGAACCGGTAGCGGTAGGTGGCCAGCAGCTTGGCCGGGCCGGTGGCCGCCGGGTCGGGCTCGCGGACCTTGAGCAGGGCGGTGTCGGTGCGGTCACACTCGTTGTTGCCGATGTCGGCGATCCAGAGGTTCCCCTCGCTGTCGCGGCCGATGTCCTCCCAGTCGCCGGCCGGGACGGGCATGGGGACCGCCTTGAAGGCAGCCCCGCCGGCCAGCTTGGCGACCCTGCCGTCGGTCACCTCGTAGGCGTACAGGGCGTTCTGAGGCCGCCCTGGGCGGTCCTGGCCGCCCCGGTCCCTGATCGCCCAGAGCACCCCCGGGTACCGCTTGGAGGCGACGATCCCCGACCCGCCGCCCGCGGGAAACGCCTCCCGCTGGACCTCGATCCCGCCGTCCCGTCCCCCACCGCCGCCACCGCCGGCCGGCGGCGAGGTCGGGGTGGTCGACGGCGCCTCGCCGCCCCCGCACCCGGCCAGGACGAGGGCCAGGGTCAGGCCGGCGAGCCACCGCCCTCGCGCTGTCATGCCCGCCGGCGCAGCACGGCAAGGCTCCGCGAGGTCATCGAAAGCTCCTCGCCGGCCAGGTAGCTGGGGGCGTCGGCGCCCGGGGGGCGGACATAGGCCAGGCCGGTGTCGGCGACCAGCTCGTACTCCTTGGCCCAGGGGTCGCCGGGAAGGGTGAACAAGGCCGGCTCGGTGCCGCCGTTGAGCAGCAGCAGGTAGCTCGAGTCGGCGACCCGCTGGCCGCGCGGCCCCCGCTCGGGCAGCTCGTCGCCGTTGAGGAACACCCCGAGGGTGGAGATGTCCGGGGCCCGCCAGTGGGTCTCGTCCATCTCGTGGCCGTCCGGGGTGAACCAGCCGATGTCCTTGACCCCGGAGCCGTGGATGGCCTGGCCCTGGAAGAACTTGCGCCGCCGGAACACCGGGTGGTCACGCCGCAGCGCGATCACCGAGCTGGTGAACTCGATCAGCGCCTCCTTGTCCTCGTCCAGCTCCCAGTCGACCCAGGAGATCTCGTTGTCCTGGCAGTAGGCGTTGTTGTTGCCCTGCTGGGTGCGGCCGAACTCGTCCCCGGCGAGCAGCATCGGCACCCCGGCCGACAGCAGCAGGCTGGCCAGGAAGTTGCGCTTCTGACGCTCGCGAAGCTGGTTGACCTCAAGCTCGGTGGTCGGACCCTCGACGCCGCAGTTCCAGGAGCGGTTGTCTCCTGTCCCGTCGCGGTTGCCCTCACCGTTGGCCTCGTTGTGCTTCTCGTTGTAGCTGACCAGGTCGTTCAGGGCGAAGCCGTCGTGGCAGGTGACGAAGTTGATGCTGGCGTACGGCCGGCGACCGTCGGACTGGTACAGGTCGCTCGAGCCGGTGAGCCGGTAGGCGATGTCGGCCACCCCGGTGCGGGCGCCCCGCCAGAAGTCGCGCATGGTGTCGCGGTAGCGGCCGTTCCACTCGGTCCACAGGACCGGGAAGTTGCCGACCTGGTAGCCGCCCTCGCCCACGTCCCAGGGCTCGGCGATCAGCTTGACCCGGCTCACCACCGGGTCCTGGTGGATCAGGTCGAAGAAGGCCGACAGCCGGTCGACCTCGTGGAAGCTGCGGGCCAGGGCGCTGGCCAGGTCGAAGCGGAAGCCGTCGACGTGCATCTCCTCGACCCAGTAGCGCAGCGAGTCCAGGATCAGGGCCAGCACCTGGGGATGGCGGGCGTTGAGGGTGTTGCCGGTGCCGGTGTAGTCCATGTAGAAGCGCCGGTTGGAGTCCACCGTCCGGTAGTAGGAGTTGTTGTCCAGGCCCCGGAACGACAACGTCGGGCCCATGTGGTTGCCCTCGGCGGTGTGGTTGTAGACGACGTCCAGGATCACCTCGATCCCGGCCGCGTGCAGGTTGCGGACCATCGCCTTGAACTCGCTGACCTGCTGGCCCCTGGTCCCGGTGGAGGAGTAGCGGGCCTCGGGGGCGAAGAAGCCGATCGAGTTGTAGCCCCAGTAGTTGGTCAGCCCCATCTGGACCAGGTGGTGCTCGGACACGAAGTGGTGGACGGGCAGCAGCTCCAGGGTGGTCACGCCGAGGCGCTGGAGGTGCGCCACCACCGGGTCCGAGCCCATGGCCGCGAAGCTGCCCCGCTGGTGCGGCGGCACCTCCGGATGACGCATGGTGAACCCCCGCAGATGGGCCTCGTAGATGACCGTGTCGGCCCAGGGCACGTTCGGGCGGGTGTCGTCACCCCACGGGAAGGCGTCGTGGACCACCACCGACCTGGGCACGTGCGGGCTCGAGTCGCGGTCGTCGGGATGGAGGTCGTCGCCGCCGACCCGGTAGCCGAACACCGAGTCGTCCCAGTCGACCATCCCCTCGACGGCCCGCGCGTACGGGTCGAGCAGGAGCTTGGCCGGGTTGCGGCGCGCCCCCTGCTCGGGGTCGTAGGCGCCGTGGACCCGGAAGCCGTAGCGCTGGCCGGGACCGACCTCGGGAACGTAGCCATGCCAGGTGTGGGCGGTGACCTCGGGCAGGCGCAGCCGCCGCTCGACCCCGGTCTGGTCGAACAGGGCCAGGTCGACGGCGTCGGCCCCCTCGGCGAAGACGGCGAAGTTGGTGCCCTCGCCGTCCCAGGTCGCCCCCAGCGGACGGGGCTGCCCTGGCCACACGGGCTCTGGAGCGGCCGTCATCGGTTGCTGGACAATGGCATGGTTGGCGTCAGTGTGCCGTAACCTCCGGACATGATGCTCGAAGAGCTCCGCCGAGCCGCCGAGGCTCGCGGGATCGCCACCAGCTTCACCGATGCCGCCGGGCGGCGCTATGTGGTCTCGGAGGCGACCCTGGAGGCGGTGCTCGAGGCCATGGGCCCGGCGCCGGCGACCACCGCCTGGCCGCCGGTCGTGGTCACCAGGACCGGCCGGCAGGTGACGTGGAGGCCACCGGAGGGCGAGCCGGCCACCCTGGTGCTGGAGACGGGCCAGGAGCGGCCCCTGCCGGCCGAGCTGCCCGGCGACCTACCCCCTGGCTGGCACCGGGTCCAGGGCCGGACCGGCGCCACCACCCTGGTGGTCGCGCCCGGGCGCTGCCACCTGCCGGCGGAGCTGGAGGGCGGCGGGCGGGCCTGGGGCTGGGCGGCCCAGTTGTACGCGGTCAGGTCGCGGGCCAGCTGGGGCATCGGCGACCTCGGCGACCTGGCCGGCCTGCTGGCGGCCACGGCGCCCCTGGGGGCGGGGTTCGCCCTGCTCAACCCGTTGCACGCCGCCATGCCGACCGAGCCCAGCCCCTACAACCCCTCCAGCCGGGTGTTCCGTAACCCGCTCTATCTCCACATCGAGGACGTGCCCGAGCTGGCCGGGCTCGACCCGCGGGACCGGGCCCGGGTCGAGGCGCTGGCCCGGGCCGGCCAGACGCTGCTGGACAAGGACCGGATCGACCGGCCGGCCGTGTACCGGCTGAAAGACGAGGCGCTGCGCCTGGCCCAGGCTGCCCTCGGCCGGGCCCCGGGCCGCCGGGACGGGCTGGCCGCCTACCGCGCCGCCACCCCGAACCTGGAGCGGTTCGCCACCTTCTGCGCCCTCCAGCACGTCCACGGCCAGGACTGGCGCACCTGGCCGGCCGCCTACCGCCATCCCGGCCGGCCCGAGGTGGGAGCGTTCGGCGAACAGCACCACCTGGAGGTCGCCTACCACGCCTGGCTCCAGTGGCTGCTCGACGAGCAGCTGGCGGCCGTCCGGCCCGGCTGGGGGCAGCTCGGGGTGGTGAACGACCTGGCCATCGGGTTCGCCCCCGACGGGTTCGACGCCTGGTCGTTCCAGGACGAGCTGGCCGCCGGCATGTCGGTCGGGGCCCCGCCCGACCCGCTGGGCCCGCGCGGCCAGGACTGGGGCCTGCCGGCGTTCGTGCCCGACCGGCTGACCGCGGGCGGCTACGCGCCGTTCGCCCAGACCATCCGGGCCGGCATGGCCCATGCCGCCGGCCTGCGCATCGACCACGTGATGGGCCTGTTCCGGCTGTTCTGGATCCCGGAGGGGGCCGAGCCGGCCCAGGGCACCTACGTCCGCTACCCGGCCGACGACCTGCTCGGGGTCCTGGCCCTGGAGAGCGCGGCCGCCCAGGCCCTGGTCGTTGGCGAGGACCTGGGCACGGTCGAGCCCGGGGTCCGAGAGCGGCTGGCCGCCGAGGGCGTGCTCTCCTACCGGCTGGCCTGGTTCGAGCAGGGCCCGGCCGATGGGCGCCGGCGGGCCGCCGACTACCCCCGGCTGGCCCTGGCCGCGACCACCACCCACGACCTGCCCACCGTTGCCGGGTTCTTCAGCGGCACCGACATCGACCACCTGTACGACATCGGGGTGGCCACCCCGGGCGGGCCCGAGCAGGCCGACCAGGAGGCGCAGCGCGAGAGCCTCTGCCGGCTGCTGGAGGAGGAGGGCCTGCTGGCGCCCGACGAGCGGTCGGTCCCGGCGATCGTCGCCGCCCTCTACGGCTTCCTCGCCCGGACCCCGTCCATGCTGGTCGCGGCCACCCTCGAGGACGCGGTCGAGTCCCACGACCGGCCCAACGTCCCCGGCACCATCGACCAGCGCCCGAACTGGTCCCTGCCCCTGCCCGTCCCGCTCGACGACCTGGCCGCCGACCCCCGGGTCCGGCGGCTGGCCGGGATCCTCTCGGAGGGCCCGAACCGGACCCCAGCCGAAGCTGAGAGGAAGTCTTAGGGAATCGGCGGCGCGCGCAGGATATGATCACCGGCGCAACCTGCACCCCGCGGGTCAGGCAGCGGCGCTCGGTGGGAGGGCCACGTGAGCCAACCAGCTCTCGAGGAACAGTTCGAACCCGGAGCGGGCGACACGGTCGTTGCCGCCCGTGCCCGCTCCTCCTGGGAGCTGTTCCGGCACCGGTTCCGGCAGGACAAGGCGGCCATGGCCGGCGCCGTGATGCTGGTCATCCTGGTCATCCTGGCCCTGGCCGCGCCGCTGTTCGCCAAGCTCACCGGTCATGGCCCCAACGACCGCTTCCCCGACCAGATGCTCACCGCCGACATCGGCCTGCCCAAGGGGCCCAACGCCGACTTCTGGTTCGGCGGCGACTCGGTCGGCCGCGACGTGTTCATCCGGACCCTTTACGGGGCCCGGACCTCGCTGACGGTGGCCCTGGTGGCCACCGGCCTGGCCGCTCTCCTCGGCGTCTCGCTGGGCATGATCGCCGGCTACCGGGGCGGCACGACCGACACCTTCGTCTCGCGGCTGATCGACATCGTGCTCTCCATGCCGGTGCTGCTGCTGGCCATCGGCCTGGCCAGCGTCTGCTCGATCTCGCCCAACGGCTGCCTGGGCGGCCTCCTCCAGCCCGGCCTGACCCTGGTGGTGGGCATCATCGCTCTGTTCACCTGGCCCAACATGGCCCGCCTGGTGCGGGGCCAGGCGCTCACCCTCCGCGAGAAGGAGTTCGTCGAGGCAGCCCGCTCGCTGGGCGCCCGCCCCCCCCGCATCATGTTCAAGGAGCTGCTCCCCAACCTGCTGGCGCCGATCGTCGTCTACGCGACCCTGCTGATCCCGGCCAACATCCTGTTCGAGGCGGCGCTGTCGTTCCTGGGCGTGGGGGTGCCCCAGTCCACGCCGTCCTGGGGGAGGATGCTCTCGGACGCCTCTGCCGGGCAGATCTTCACCATTGCCTGGTGGATGATGCTGTTCCCCGGCCTGTTCCTGCTCGCCACCACCCTGTCGTTCAACCTCGTGGGTGACGGCCTCCGGGACGCACTCGGTCCCTCGGAGCGGTGAGCAGGCTGGAAGCCAGGAAGGAGGCAGC
>Ga0207675_100005037_pt1 | contig 12716 bp, 10 predicted proteins | sample KBSSwiS42_FD_184305 | JGI IMG/M metagenome (GOLD analysis project Ga0207675, IMG submission 184305) | Switchgrass rhizosphere microbial communities from Kellogg Biological Station, Michigan, USA - KBS Switchgrass S4-2 (SPAdes) (version 2) | ecosystem: Host-associated > Plants > Roots >... | reverse complement strand
CCACCAACAATTCGTACCGCCGCATCGCCATCGAGCGCGGCGGCATGCCGCCCGAGCGCGTGTTCGTGGTGCGCAGCGGCCCGAGCCTCGAGCGCCTGAAGATCGTGCCTGCCCAGGAAAACCTGAAGCAGGGGAAGAAATACCTCGTCGGCTACGTCGGCGTAATGGGGCGGCAAGAGGGCATCGACCTGCTGCTGCAATCGGTAAAGACCCTGGTTGTTGATTTTCAAAGAACGGATATCCACTTCGGCCTGGTCGGCGGCGGCACGTCCCTGGACGAGATGCAAGCCCTGGCGCGCGAGCTGGGCGTCGCCGAGTACGTCACCTTCACCGGCCGCGTGCCCGACGCCGACCTGCTCGCCATGCTGAACACGGCGGACGTCTGCGTGAACCCGGACGTGGCCAACGAGATGAACGACATCTCGACCATGAACAAGATCATGGAGTACATGTCGCTCGGCAAGCCGATCGTGCAGTTCGACCTGACCGAGGGCCGCTTCTCCGCGCAGGACGCCTCGCTCTACGCCAAGCGTAACGACCCGGTCGACTTCGCCGCCAGGATCGTCGAGCTGGTCGACAACCCCGCGAAGCGCAAAGCGATGGGCGACCTCGGCCGCCGGCGCGTGCAGGACGAGCTCGAGTGGCGCTACGAGGCGCCCAAGCTGCTCGCCGCGTACGACGCGCTATGGGTGAAAGCCCAGCAGCGCCAGCAGCCCGCGACCTGACGTGCCGTGACCCCGCGGCGGCGATGGGCGCTGATCTCGCTGGCGGCAATCGGGACCGGCGTCGCCGCGTTCGTCGTACCGGAAGATAAACAAGTCGCGGAAATCGCTGCGCCTGTAGAGCGCGCGCATGACGCGCCGACGAAGTCGGCCGCCGCACGACTCGAACCCATCAGCACCCAGCTTCCGACGCGCGAGCCGATCGGCCGCCAGCGCGGCGACCCCTTCGGCGCCCGCTCCTGGGCGCCGCCGCCCAAGCCGGCCGCCTCGAGCGAGCAGCTGGCCAAGCCACAGCCGCCCGCCGTTCCGTACAAGTTCGCCGGCACCGTCCATCAGGGCGGCGTGCGCAGGGTTTACCTGATCCTCGGCGACGGCCGCCTGGTCGAAGCGAAGGAGGGCGAGATGCTCGAGCAGGGCTTCCGCGTGAAGTCAGTCAGCGACAGCGCGGTGACGCTGGTCTACGAGCAGATTCCCGATCAGTCCGTCACCGTCGCCTTCACCGAGCCCAATGCTGCGGCGGCGAGCGGCGCTTCCGCGCCACAACCTTCACCCCAAAATCCGCCGGCGAAGTGAGGGCGAAGGCTGCGCCGCGACCCTTTGCGGGCCGCGGCGCAAATCGAATCAAGGCCGCTGGTTCAGGTAGGTGCGCACGTCGCCGAGCGTGTACTTGTCGCTCGAGGACGTGTCGAAACCCTTGATCAGCAACGGCGAGTGCAGCAGCACCTTGCGCGGCACGCCGCTCGCGTCGAAGTTGGCGTTGACCCAGTTGTAATAGCCGTATTTCACGTAGTCGTTCATGCCGCTGTCGAAACCGAACGCCCCCTGGTGGTCGGCGATCAGCGTGCCGTTCATCCAGGCCTGCATGAAGCCGTTGGTCAGGCTGTGGCGGAACTTGAAGACGAACTCGACCCATTCGCCGAACGGCAGGTCGATCGGCCCGGCGAGCGGGTACTTGGTCGTCTTCTGGTTGTTCTGCGCCGGCGGCAGGCTCAGGTTGTTGTGGGTCCGGGCGTGGATGCGCAGCTGGCGGCCGTTCTCCTCGTAGATGCCGAACGACGGGCTCAGGCCGAGGCTGTTGTCTCCCGAATGCAGCTGCGTGCCGAACAGCGCGTCGTCGTTGTTGGCGCCGGCGCCGGCCGTGCCCCAGTCGTAGACATACACGCGCACCGCGACCCAGTAGATCTTGTTCCACTCCACCGTCGAGTCGAAGGCGAACTCGCCGCGCCGCGAGCCGCTGGTATTCGGATCGCCGGGCGCGACCATGAAGGTGAAGACCTGCTGGTTTGCGTTGGCCGGGTTGGTCTGCTTACCGAAGCGCATGTTCCCGTATTGCGTCGTATTGGTGCCGGTGACGCCGCCGGGCTCCGCGACCTGGTTCAGCGCTCGCGAGCTGCCGTACGCCTGCACGAAGCCACCGAGCGCCTGGGACTGTCCCGCGAAGGGAATGTCCGCGCGCGGCTGCGCAAGGATGTCGGCCGAGTCGACCGTCGTGGTTCCGCCGGCCGGCATCACCCGGACTTTCTCGACGCGGTAGCTCTGCTGCACCGAGAACAGCCGCAGCACATGCGTTCCCGCCGTCAGGTTGACCGTGTTGGGCGAATCGACCCACTGGTAGACATCCCAGCTGCCGGTGCCCGGCACGGTCACGTTGCCGGTGGCGTCGACGCCGTCGACGTCGATGCGGTACAGACCCGGCGTGGCGTTGTGTCCGGCCATGATGCCGAGGCGATAGCTCCCCGCGTTCAGGACGTTGATCGTGTATTCCATCCATTCGCCGGTGTCGAAGTTGCGCACCACCTGGCCGCCTCCCGGCATGTCCCAGATGTCGGTGGATTCGTCCGGGCGGTAGAGCGAGCCGAGCTGGTTGCCGGCAGTGGTGTCGTGGTAGGCCACGTTTTCTCCGCCGCAGTCATAGTCCTCGGCCTCGAAGGTGACGCCGCCGAGTGGCACCTGGATCGCGCTGCCGGTAAAGGGACGCTGCGGCGGCGCTTCGCAGCTCGCCGGTGTCGCCGCCTCGAGGCGGATCTTGTCCACGCGATACGACTGCTGCGCGGATACGAGTCGCACAACGTGCGTGCCGGCACTGAGAGTGACCGCGCTCGGTGCCTGGACCCATTGGTAGGCATCCCAGCTTCCGGTGCCGGGCACGGTAACGTTGCCGGTGACGTCGTTACCGTCGATCTCGATCCGGTACTGTCCGGGCGTCGCGTTGTGCGCGGCGGAGATCGCCAGGTTGTAGCTGCCGGCCGGAACGCTGATGGTGTATTGCATCCACTCGCCGGTGTCGAAGTTGCGCACGGTCTGTCCGCCGCCGGGCATGTCCCACACGTCGACCGATTCGCCCGGCCGATACGTAGAGCCCATCTGGTTGCCGGCGGTCAGGTCGTGGTAGCCAACGCCTTCGCCGCCGCAGTCGAAATTTTCGGCCTCGATCTCGCCGACCGGCCAGGGCGTACCGCCGAAGGCTCCCGAGGTGCAACCGGTCGGCGTGGTGTAGGTGATGGTCAGGCTCGGCCGCAGCCCCTCCTGTGGAATCGCACGTTCCTTGGCGTAGAAGTAGTGCGGCTGGTTCTCGCCGGAGATCTGGCGCATGCGAAAGCCATGGTTCGGCGCGCCACCCGCCCAGGCCTGCGCGATGGCGAGGACGTCATAGTTGAGCCAGCCGAGCTCGACGCCCATCGTGACCTGGGCTTCGCCCGCGGTGGTTACGTCACTCGCACCCTGCGCGCCGCCGCTCTCCCACGGAGAACCGCTCGAGGCGCTGTTCCAAGTTGCCTGCGACTCTACCCACGGGCGGAGAAGGCGCTGCGCGTTGTAGGTGCCGCTGGTCGCTCCGGTGTGCTTGTACACCGAGAGCGTCGCTGCCGTAATCGTCGCGCCATTGGGTACCGGCCCGCCCTCGGCCTGGAAGATCGCAAAGCGCAGCAGCGTAGCGGTCGTGGTGTTGAAGCGCATCTGCCACTCGTCTTCGCCGCCGTGGTTGATGTCAGGCCCGCCGCTCCAGAGCCAGGTGTCGGTAGTCCCGGTGTAGCTGTTGAGGCCCTGTTGCAGGGTGACGGTGGTTTGTGCGAGCGCAGGCATGCAGGCCACGAGCCAGACGAGGAAGAGCAGGGCGCGAAGGGGGAGATTGTTCATGGTGTTGTGCCTAAAGAGGGGAGATGTGCCCGCAGCGTGAACAGTTAGGCCGCAGGAATCAGAAGGGATTGCGGAGTGCATTTGTGCAGTGGCGGGAAGCGCCGCGGCCATTACGGGCCGCGGCGGATTGACGCGTTACCTAGTGTCCTGACGCCGTGGTGCCGAAGTCCATGTCCACCATGGTGTTGTCGTGCGCACCACGGTCGGGCGGGTTGGCGGGCGTGCCGTCGTTGAAGTTCGGGATCGGCTGCCCGTCCTGGTAGCCCTTGTTACCGGCGACCGGATTCAGGTGGTACTTGCCGTGGTACTGCGGACCGCCAGGCGCCAGCCAGCCGTTCCCGCTCTGGTAGCTCGGCGTGGTCTGCCGATGACCGTTTGGCTCGAAGGAGCCGGTGCACGTCGGCGCAGGTCCCCACCAGCAGATGGAGTTGGTCAGGTCGTAGTCGATATCATTGTTCGACGCGTCGGCAAGGCTGAACGCCGACCAGCCGGTCTTCCAGTTGTGCCAGATGTTGTTGCGCGTCACGGTGTTCTGCAGGCCATTGGTGCTGCCACCGGTGCCCTTCACGCCGAGACCGGTGCCGAGCGGGTTGCCGGCGGCGCCGGGCTCGGAGCTGGCCGGCGCCTGCAGCGAGGTGTTGTGATAGATGTAGCGCTTGCCGCCATTGAAGCCGATGCCGCCGGCTTTCATCATGCTGTCGCGCCGCCCGTTCTCGTTGCCCCACTGCTCGGTGATCCACTCGCGCTGGCGGTTGTAGACGTTGCGCCAGACGTAGGTCGGACCGATAAAGGTCGGCGTGGTCGACACTGCGGAGGCGCCGCCGTAGTCGAAATAGTTTTTCCAGATGCGCGTGTTGGTGCTGTCGCCGTCGGTCTCGAGACCGTCGTCGAAGTAGTGCATGACGAGGTTCTTGTAGATGTCGACGTCGGCACCGATGCCCATGCGGCCGGCGCAATTGCTGCCCCCGGAATCGTTGCACCCGCCGAGGATCAGGCCATCGGCATGGAAGCGGTTGAGGTTGGGGGTTCCATCCACTTCGCCGTCGGTGGTGGAGTAGGTGGTGTTGTAGCGCACCACGACTTGCCCGCCGGTGGGGTACATCGTGATGGGCGCGGTGCCCTCCGGATGGTTGGTACCGTCCCAGGGGTTCGAGCCGAACGCCGGGTTGTGCATCTTGCTGTGCTGGATGACGATGCGCTTGGTGTCGAGCGCCTGCAGACCGTAGTCCCCCGGCGGCGGGAAATAGATGCCCGCGTCCTCGTTGCAGGCACGGTTTCCCGTCAGCCCTGCACCGAGCGCCCTGATCGGGCAGATGTTGAAGTCGGTCTCGCGGCCATACAGCGTGATGTCGAGATTCTCGAGGATGATGTCGGTCGAGGCCGGATCGATGAAGATGCCGGACGCACCGCCGACGATGGTCAGGCCGCGGATGATGATGTGATGTCCCGAGACGACGACCGGATAGGTGTCGTTCGCGTTCGCCGCCTGGGCGGTGGCGTTCTTGCCGGTGAAGTCGTAGAGCGTGTAGCCGTCCGCGGTTCCTGACTGGTTGGCGAGCAGCACGTGGTTGCGGCTCTTCGGGTTGCCTTTGTAGCCGTGCGGATAGTTCGAGGACGACGTCGAGCTATTCGTGTTGAGCCAGGTCGGTCCCGGGGTGTCGCTGATCGGCAGGTCCGCGGTCTCTTTCCAGGTCGAGGGACACTTCTCGTTGTTGGGACCAGGGATATAGGCATCCCAGGTGGTGCCGTTTCGGCTCACCTCGAAGACGTACGGCGTATTGGGCTCGAGGTGCACCACGCTGCCGCGAGCGTGATAGTTGTGCACGTTGCGGATGTCGTACCAGAGGTCGTGTCCGGGTTTCCAGGAGCCTGGCGCGTCCGGATCGCTACCCTTGCGGTAGCGCATGAAGATCTTGTCTCCGCTGGGCGCGGGGTTGGGGTTGTAGTACAGGCCCATGCTGTGGAACGTCGGGATGGCGACGCCGCTCGCCGCCGCCGTGAGCCCGGATTCGATGCATGCTCCCTCGGTCGGGCCGACGTTGATCGTGCGAGTCACCGGCGTCGAGGGGCCGAACTCGTTGCTGGCGGTGAAGGTGACGATCTTCGGTCCGTTCGGCAGGTTGAAGGTCTTCTGCCGGGTCTGGGTCTTGTCGGTCCAGGTGATGTCGGGCGTGCCGTCGTCGAAGTGCAGGCGCAGCTCGCTGATCGTGCCGCTGCCGGGCGTCGTCGCGCCCGCGTCGAAGGTGACGACGAGCGGCGCGTCGCCGGAGCTCGGCGTGGCGGTGAAGGACGCCGTCGGCGGCGTGCCGCCGGCGCGCGTGAAGCGCAGCTGATTGACCCAGAAGAACTGCTGATCGCTCACCAGCTTGAGGACGTGCTGGCCGGCCGTGAGGTTGACCCCGGTCTTGGTGACCCACACATAGGTGTTCAAGCTGCCGGTATTCGGCACCGGGACGTTGCCGGTCACGTTCACGCCGTCCACTTCCATGTGGAACGACCCGGGGTTGTCGGCGGAGGCGCGGATGGCCAGGTCGTAAGTGCCGGCTTGCGCGACGTTGATCGTGTAGCTCAGCCACTCGCCGGTATAGAAGTTCTGGATGACGTAGCCGCCGCCGGCGGAATCGGTCGAGGTGATGATGTCGACATCCTCGGTGGCGCGGAACGCTGCGCCGTTGTTGCCCGCCACGTTGTCGTGGTACGCGACGTCCTGGCCGCCGCAGTTGAAGTGCTCGGCTTCGAACGTGGTGGCGCCGCTGGCCGCGATCGCGATCGGGTTGCCGTTGACCGGCGCGCCGTCATAGGGACGCAGCGTTCCGGAATTGCAGCCGGTGGGGCCGGTGGTGTAGGTGATGGTGAGCTTCGGGCGGTACTGCGGGAAGCTGTTGTTGTTCCGGGAGTTGAAGTTCTTCGGGGTGAACTCTTCGCTGCTGCTCACGGCGCTGACGCGCCAGCCGAAGTTCGTCGAAGGGCCGCCGCTCGCGACGGACTGCGCAAACGCCTGCACGCCGGTGGTGACGTTGATGTTGAGCCAGCAGATCTCGTGGCCGATGCCGTCGGCGCAGTTGTTGACCAAGGAGTCGGGCACCGAGCCGGTCCCGTCGGGCGTGGAGATCACATCGCCGCCGGGCGTGGTCCAGTTCACGCTGCCGGTGCTGTTCCAGGTCGAGCCCATCTCGGTCCACGCCTTGGTCAAGCGCTGCGCGCGCATCACCGCGTCGGGCCCGTAGGCCTTGTACAGCGACAGCGTCGCCGAGGTGATGGTCGCGTTGTTCGGGACCGGGCCGCCTTCGGCGGCGAAGATCGGGAACCGGTAGATGCCGTAATCGCTGACCGCGCGGATCGCGACGTTGACGTCGCCGCCCCGGTTGATGTTGGCGCCGCTGTTCGCGACGATCCAGTTGTCGGCGGTGCCGGTGTAGTTGTTCAGGCTGTCCTGCAGCGTGACGGTGGTCTGCGCGGCGGCGGAACCGGCGAGCGCGAGCAGGAAGAGAATGCGAAGCAGGTTCATAGGGAATCCCGACGGTGATGTCGGCGTAACTGCTTGCGCCGAAAGAAAGGGGGGAGGGACCAGCGACTGCTAGTGGGTACTTCTACGAACATCGGCGCGCGATCAGGAGAGCACACTGGTCGCGCGAATCTAGTGAATAAAAATCTGCGGCGCGGTCCGTCGTCCGGCACGTTGACCGTGCGCCGGACGGACTAGAGCACTTGACTTTGCGCGGCGTCCGCCCGACTACGAAAAGTGCGTCGCAGCATTGCGCAAGAAAATCGCGCGCGGCTTGCAGAGCAATCGCGGACGTCGAGCTAAAAATCGATCGGACAACGCGATCAGCGCTGCACTACAACGTGCCCGCACGCGTGTGACCGTGATCGAAGGACGAACCGCTAGGCCGCGCGAACTGCGGCGGAAATTTTCGTGCGCGGGAAAACTAGCGCGCGGCGGGCGAGGCCTGGCCTGGCGTCGGCTTCGCGGTGCTGGAGCCAGGCGGTACGGCCGGCGTCTTCGACGCCGCGGTCGCCGGAACGTAGGCGAATTTCCAGTCCTGGTACGAAGCCGCGGTGCCGCGAACCTTGAGCGGCTTCGCGGTGGAGTTGCTGTAGATGCCCATGATGCCGCCGTCGGGCGCTTTCATGATTCCCCACTCGGCGCTGGTGATCGGATCCGGAAACGCCTTGCGCAGATAACGGCGCGTGGTCGGGTAGCGGTCGTCGCGCACCAGGTCGGCGATCTCGCGTGGATAGCGCGGCCGGCCGGTGGGCGAGCCTTCGTAGTACAGCATGATGGCGCGCTGGTACTGGTTGCCGATGTGCAGCAGCTCGGCTTCGCGGTCGCGCCGCAGCGTGGTGTGCCAGGCCTCGATCGCGAGGCCGATGCCGGCGGTGAGGATCGCCGTGGCCAGTAGCACGGCGATGTAGGTGAAGCCGTGGTTGCGCTTCACCACGTCGAGAACTCGGTGCCGTCGACCGCCTTGCCCGGCGCGCCGCTGCGCACGTCGAACACCGCAGTGAGCTCGGTGCTGCCCGGAATCGGCACCACCACCCAGGTGACCTCGCTTTGCGTCACGGGATCGATCGGCACCTTGCGCAAGTACTGCTCGGTGGCGAGCGCCTGCAGTGATTCGGGGTACTTGCCCCTGTCGGCGTGGTACTTGCCGATCGCGTCGCGGATCTGCCACAGGTTTTCCTTGAGCACCGCTTCGCGCGAGCGGTCGATGCTGACGAAATAGCGCGGCACGGCGAGGGTGAGCAGGGTGGCGACGATCGCCATCACCACCAGCAGCTCGATCAGCGTGAAGCCGCGCTGGCGCATCTTCTCTCTACCACTCCCGGTACGGCCGCCCGTTGATGCCGGTCCCGGTGGAGAGCGTATAGACGTCGAACACGTCGTCGCCGGCTGCGGGCGCGTCGGGCGGGCTCGAGTAGCTGCGCAGTCCCCACTGGCCCTCGGGCGTCATCGGGTCGCGCGGGAGGCGGCGCAGGAAATAGATGCGCTGCTTGTTGGCGGCGCGGCGGTCGTCCACGCCCTCGACCAGGTCTTCGAGGCGCTTCGGATAGCCCGCGTCGCCCACGCGGCGCTCGATGCGCCCGTCCTCGGCGGCCTGGCGGTAGGCGTCGAGGCCTTCGCGGATCTCGCGCAGCGCGCGCCGCAGCTCGAGCTCCTTCGCGCGCTTCACGTTGAGCTCCGAGAGCGGGCGCGCGGCCGACGCCAGGATCGCCACGATTGCGATCGTGATCAGCAGCTCGATCAGGGTGAAGCCGCGCGCGGTTTTCATCGCGGCTGCTGCACCCCGCCGAATGGGACCATCGTATTGCCCTGCGGTTGCCCGCCGGGCGCCGCGGCGGGCTTCTCCGGAGAAGGTTGCGGTTGCGGCTGGGACGGCACCTGGGCTGGCGGCGGCACCGAGCTGCCGAAGGCGCCGGCGCCGCCCGAAGCCTCGGTGCCGGCGGAGAATTCGACCGCGCGCACTTCGGGGCGCGCCAGCGTGCGCACCACGCGCGGCGTGATGAGCAGCACGATCTCGGTCTTGACGATGTTGTCGCGCGTCTGCGAGAACAGCCGCCCGATGATCGGCAGGTCGCCGAGGCCGGGCACGCGGCTCGCGCTCTTGCGCTCCTCGTCGCTGATCAGGCCGGCGAGGATCTGGGTCTCGCCGTCGCGCAGGCGCAGCACGGTGGCCGCGTTGCGCGTGCCGATCTGGTAGGTGAGGGTGTTGGTGCCCACGGAGCGGATCTCGCGCGCGATGTTGCTCACTTCCAGCCCGACCTTGATGCCGACCTCGTCCTCGAGGTGGATCAGCGGCTCGACCTCGAGCTTCAGGCCGACGTCGAGGTAGTTCACCGACTCGGAGACGAAGCCGCCGGTCGCGGCCGCGGTGGTGGTGATCACCGGCACGCGGTCGCCGATGTGGATGCGCGCCTTCTCCTTGTTCTTCACCCGGATGCGCGGATTGGCGAGCACCTTGGTCGAGCCGTCCTGCTGGCGCAGCAGGAGCAGGAAGAGCGGGTCGGTGAAGGTGAAGCGCACCAGCGCGTCGTTGCCGGAGCGCCATTCCTGCAGCGTGAGGGTGCCGGGGCCGCCGGCGCCGACCAGCCCGACCGCGAGCGAATCCGGGAAGCGCAGGCCGAGCTCGACCAGCCGGTTGGTGCCGACCTCGAGCACCTCCACTTCCAGCATCACCTCCGGGTCGGCGAGGTCCTGCGCCGAGATCAGGCGCTCGGCGAGGCGCACCATCGCCGGCGTGTCCTTGATCACCACCATGCCGACCTTGTCGTCGACGAACACGTCGCGCATCTTGAGCATCATGCGCAGCATGTTGGCGGTCTGCTTGGCGTCGGCGTTGCCGACGTAGAACACCTTCACCACCAGCTCCTGGTACTCGCGCTGCTTGGCCGGCGTGTTCGGGTAGACCAGCACCGTGCCCTCGTTGATCACGCGCTGCTCGAGCTGGTTGGTGGTGAGCACCAGGCGGATCAGGTCCTCGACCGCCAGGTCGCGCACCGTGACGCTGGTGCGCAGGTCGGGGCGCACGTCGCGGTCGAACACGAAGTTGTAGTTGGCGGTGCGGCCGATCACGTCGAACACCGAGCGCACCGGCACGTCGCGCAGGTCGAGCGACATCGGCTTGGCCGCGCGCAGCCGCGGCAGCGCGCCCTTGATGGTGCGCTCCTCGATCAGGCGCTGCATGCGCCGCGCGTCGGCGTTGCGGGGATTCTCGGCGAGCACCGGCCGCAGCGCCTCCTGCGCGTCGCCGTAGCGCTCGGCCTTCACCAGCTTGTCGGCTTCCGCCAGCATGCCGTCGTGGCGCCGGTCGATGGCGACCTCCTCGAGCCCGGCGGCCGCGCGCGCATTGGCGGGGTCGTATCGCTCGACGCGGCGGTAGAGGCCGACAGCCTGCTCGTACTGGCGCGCGGCGCGCAGGCTGTCCGCCTGCGCCAGCCACTGCGCCACGGCGAGGTCGCGGGTGCGGAAGTATTCGGCGCGCGTGGCGAGGTCGGCCGGGTTCTCGCGCATTTTCCTGGCGAGCGCTTCGACCGTCGGCTCGGGAATCACCTGCGGCGCTTTCTCGGGCTCGGTGGTGGCGCAGCCCGCGAGCAGCAGGACAAGGATGAATCCGAGCAGCCTCATGGTTTCTCCGGACGGAAGAACAGCGTCAACTGGATCTGCGCCTCGAGCTGGGCCTCGCCCGGCTTCTTGCGCTCGAAGCGGATGCGGTCGATGGCGGCGACCGGCATTTCCTTCAGCACCGCGCCGATGAAGCTGCGCAGCGCGCGGTACTCGCCGCGCACCGGCAGCGACACGCGGTACGCGACCAGGCCGGCGGGCGGGACTTCCAGCCGGTAGTCGCCTTGCTGGAGCTGAAGGCCGGTGGAGCGCGCGATGCGGTGGATGCGCTCGACCTGCGAGGGCAGGGTTTCGAGCGCCGGGAAGCGCGAATGCAATTCGGCCAGAGGATTGGTCGAGTGCGCGACCGGCTGGACGGACACGCTGGTGCCGGCCGCGGCCGAGGGGCGCGCAGCGAGCTCGTCCCGCGCCGGGCGCAAGGCCGAGAAGTAGAACGTCGCGCAGAAAAGCAGCACGCCGATGCCGAGCACGCCGGCGAGGCCGAGCTGCTCCATGAGGCGCTTCACCGCATGCTCCGGAACGAGGCCTGCGCCGCGAACCGCACCGGGCGTTGCGGATCGTCCTGCGCCACCTCGTGGGTGACGAGGTGGATCTCGGAGAGCCCCTTCGCGCCCGCCAGGCCGCGCAGGTACTTGAACATCGCCCCGGCGTCGCGCGCTTCCGCGCTCACGCGCAGCACCTGCTGCTGCGCTTCCGGCTGCACCTGCAGCAGCGCCACGTCCGGCGTCGCCGAGTCCTCGAGCGCGCGGATCAGCATTGCCCACGGCAGCGCGAGCTGGCGCACCGCCGCGCGCGCGACCTTGTCTTCCGCGTCGTTCGCTTTCGCCGGCGGCGCAACGCGGGGCTGCGGCGCCGCCGCCGCCGGAACGTTCTCGAGCGCCGTCACCGTGTCCCGGTAACGCGAGGCGAGGTCGCCGGCCACGGCGAGCGACAGCGCGAGCAGCACGAGCCCGGGCCAGCGCAGCCGCCGGCGCGGTGCGACGTGATCGAGCTCGAGGCGCGGCGGCTTCATTGGGCGCTCATCGCCATGGCGTAGCCGTCGTTGCCGGGAGGCGTCAGCACGGTGTTCGGTGCCTGCGCGCCGCCCATCCGCAAGCGCTCGCGCGCGATTACTTCGTCACCGGCGGCACGGCTCACCGACACGCCGGCCCAGCCGCCCTTCGTATAGAGCGCCACGCAGGTCGCCTCCGGCTCCCGCAGCACGATCCACGCGCCTTCCTTCGGCACGCGGGCGCGCAGCCGGTTGAAGGCCGCCATCAGGTAAGGCTGCAGCGAGCGCACCCGGGCGACCTTGCCCAGATCGTCGATCAAGCCTTTGTCGACGGCGCTGGCAAGCCCGGTTTCCCGGCTGTAGCGCACGTCCCAGTCGCGCGCGCGCTCGCCATGAACGCGGGTGAACTGGTGGCGCGCCAATCCCAGCTCCTCGGCGTCGCCGCTCACGCCCGCGGTGCGCGGCACCACCACGTAGCGCACCAGGCGGTTCGAGGCGACGACCGTGACGTCGGCGCGGGTCCAGCCGGCGAGCACTTGCGGCAGCACGTCCTGCCAGGCGCCGGCGGCGCTGCGCTTCTCATTGCTCTTCGGCCGCACCGCGTGCACCGCGTGCGGCTCGAGCGCGACCAGGACCCGGTCACGCGACAAAAGTGACACGGTTGATCTCCTCGAGGGTGGTTTGGCCGGCCTTGACCGAGTCGAGCGCGGCCTGGCGCAGGAAGCGCGTGCCGTTGGATGCAGCC
>Ga0207675_100005029_pt1 | contig 12738 bp, 9 predicted proteins | sample KBSSwiS42_FD_184305 | JGI IMG/M metagenome (GOLD analysis project Ga0207675, IMG submission 184305) | Switchgrass rhizosphere microbial communities from Kellogg Biological Station, Michigan, USA - KBS Switchgrass S4-2 (SPAdes) (version 2) | ecosystem: Host-associated > Plants > Roots >... | reverse complement strand
CCGGAAGCGATGGCCAGGGCCATGGAGAGGGGAAGGGCCACGATCCCGACGACCACGCCCGCCATCGCATCCTGGCGAACGGCCGCGCCGTCGTAGCTCGCGCGCAGGGCGGCGCGCAAGGCGGCTCCGAGGCGGCGCAGCGGCGGCGCCGCGGGGGCCAGGCCGTCGGTCTGCGGGCTCACGAGATCGACGGCGCGGGTTCGGAGGACGGCGTTTCCATGGCGGCCGGAGAGAGTACTACGCGCGCCGCATAGGGCGCGAGCCGTCACTCCGGCGTCAGGTCCGCCCAGACCGGGATGTGATCGCTCACCTTCAAGGCGTTGGGCGCGGAGCCGACGCTGGCGCAGCCGGCCGGTCGGAGGCCGCGCGTCAGCAGGTGGTCCCAGGAGAAGTGCGAGATCGTGTGCCCCACGTCGCGCGTGAGCCAGCGGAATCCCTGCGGCGTGAAGACGTCTTCGATGAACCCGCGCCCGTTGAAGTCGCCCGCCACCAGCACGCGCGGATGTCCCGCCGCCCGCTCGATGACGGTTTTCGCCTGGTCGCGTTTGGAGGAGCCGCTGGCCCCGGCCGGCGTCTCGAAGTGCACGCTGAACACGCGGATGGGCAGATCGCCGCGGACGCGCACGGTGGCCGCCACCGCGATGCGCTGCATCTTGCGGAAGCGGCCCAGATGGGGGAGCGGGATCTTCGCGTCGTCCTCGATCGGCCAGGGGCTCAGGATGGCGTTGCCGAAGTTGCGGTGATCGACGGGATGCACGGCCCCGGGGTAATACACGTAGTTCAGCGCGAGGGTACGGGCCAGGCACTCGACGCCCGTTTCGTCCATCTCCTGCAGCGCGATCACGTCCGCGCCCTTGAGACGCACGTCCCCCTTCAGCAGGGCGGCCGCCCCCGTCACGTTGCGGCCGTATTTGACGTTGAAGGAGACGACCCGGATGGGACGAGGGGCGACGGTGCCCGCGAACTGGCCGGCGAAGCGCGGACCCGCGGGGTCCAGGTAGTTGCGCGCGGTGGCGCATCCGCCGAAGCCGGACACGAGAACGAGGAAGACGACGGCCGGGCGGCGCTTAGGTCGCATCGTCCCCATCGTGCCACCATTGCCCGCTCATGATTCCGCATCCGCTACGCGTCCTGCGCACGCTCCCCGCCCCCGTCCGCCTGCTCGTGGCGGGCTCGTTCGTGAACAAGCTCGGCACGTTCATCATCCCGTACCTGACCCTCGTCCTCCGGAAGGACTTCCAGCTCCCGGACGCGGCGGCGGCGCAACTGCTGCTCGCCTACGGCGGGGGATCGCTGGTCTCCATCGTCGTCGGCGGCGTCCTCACCGACCGTCTCGGGCGGCGCCTGACCCTGCTCCTGAGCCTGCTCGGGAGCGGCGTGATCGCGGTGTCGCTCGGCTGCGTCTCCTCCATCCGCGTGTTCGCGCCGCTCCTGGTCCTGCTGGGGTTCGTGGCCGATCTGTATCGCCCCGCCGCCTCCGCGATCATCGGCGACCTGCTTCCGTCCGCGCAGCGCGCGACGGGCTTCGCCGCCCTGCGCACCGCGGTCAACCTCGGGTTCGCGGTGGGGATGAGCCTGGGCGGCTTCATCGAGGACTGGAGCTGGCGGCTCCTGTTCATCGGCGACGGCGCGACCACGCTGCTCTACGGCGCGGTTGTGTACCTGTTCATCGGCGAGACGCGGCCGCTGGAGAACGCGGGCTCCGCCCGGAACGGCGAAACGGAGGCTTCCAGTCCCTGGCGCGACGCCGTCTTCCTCCAGGTCCTCGTCGTCTCCCTGACCTTCTCACTGATGTTCTTCAGCCATCTCACGGAGCTGCCGCTCACGATCACTCTCACCGCCGGCTATCCCGCGCGCCTCTACGGCCTGCTCGTGGCCGTGAACGGCCTGCTGATCGCGCTGTTCGAGATGTCGGTGGTGGAGCGGCTGCGGCCCTTCCGCCGCCTGCGCGTGGCGGCGCTGGGGACCTTCCTCACCGGGCTGGCCTTCTCGTCGGCGGGAATGGCCCGCCACTGGGCGTGGTTCCTGCTCGTGGTCGTGATGTACACCGCGGGCGAGATCCTGACCACGCCGCAGAAGATGGCGTTCGTGACGGACTGGGCCCCGCCCGCTTCGCGGGGCCGGTACCTGAGCTTCTACCAGGCGACCTGGAGCATCGCCATGGGCCTGAACCCGATCCTCTTCCTGCCCCTCCGCACGCGCCTGGGCGACGCGGCCTTCTGGCCGCTGATGATGCTGCTGGCCGCCCCGTCCGCGCTGCTGCTGTTGCGTCTCGACCGCGTCGCCGACCGCCCGGAAAGGTTGCGGGGGGCGACGGACGCACCGCCCCTGCAAGCAGCACTGGCGTCTGAGCCCTAGGGACCGCCGACCGCAGAGCGAGGCGGCGCCGCGCAGCGGCGGCGATCTCGCGAGGGGGGTTTCAGGGGGGGAGCTCACGCCGTTCGAGATGGGGCGTGAGTTCCCCCCCTGACTTAGTACGCTAGACTGCCCTGAGCGGCCCCCGCCGCCCTACTTCGAGGAGCTTCCTGATGGCCGAGTCGAACGGCGACCTCAAATCCGCCCTCAAATATGCCGAGCAGCACTTCGACGATTTCATGAAGACGCTCGTGAGCCTGTCGCGCATCCCGAGCATCTCCGCCGACCCCGCCAGCGCGCCCGCCGTGCGGCGCTCCGCCGAAGCCATGGCGGACGCCTTGCGCGCCGCGGGAGTGGAGAAGGTCCAGGTGCTGGAGATCCCGGGCGTGCACCCGTACGTCTACGGCGAGTGGATGCACAAGCCGGGGGCGCCGACCATCCTCCTCTACGGCCACCACGACGTGCAGCCGCCGGGCCGGCCGGAGAAGTGGCTGTCTCCCGCCTTCGAGCCCACCGAGCGCGACGGCCGGCTCTACGGCCGCGGCACCGCCGACGACAAAGGCGGGTGCATGACCCACGTGGCGGCCGTGACGTCGTATCTCAAAGGCGCGAGCGGCCTGCCCTGCAACGTGAAGTTCGTCATCGAGGGCGAGGAGGAGATCGGCTCCGAGAACCTCGGCAAGTTCCTCGACAAGTACAAACATCTCCTGGCCGCGGACTTCATCGTGCTGTCCGACACCGCGAACTTCGATACCGGCGTGCCCGCGCTGACCTACCAGCTCCGCGGGATCGTCCAGGTCGACCTCGAGGTCAAGGTCCTCGACCACCCCGTGCACAGCGGGATGTGGGGCGGGCCCGTGCCCGATCCCGTGCAGGTCCTGGCCGATCTCATCGCCGACCTGCGCAACAAGGACGGCTCGCTCAACATCCCCGGCCTCTACAAGGACGTGGCCAAGCCCGGCAAGAAGCAGCTCAAGCGCATCCGCAGCCTTCCCTTCGACGAGAAGAAGTTCAAGAAGGACGCGGGGATGGTGAAGGGCGCGAAGCTCGGGGGGGAGAAGGGCTACTCCGTCTACGAGCAGATCTGGACGCGGCCCTCCCTCACCGTGATCGCGACGGAATCGCACGAGTTCGCAGGATCGTCGAACCAGATCGTGGACTCCGCGCGCGCCCGGCTGAGCCTGCGCACGGTGCCGGACATGGACGGCCGCAAGGCGGGAGAGCAGCTCGTGAAGAAGCTCACCAAGAAGCCGCCCTACGGCGTGGAGGTCACGGCGAAGATCAACGGCAGCACGCCGTGGTGGACGACCGACCCCGACGGCCCCGCGTTCGAGGCCGCCCGCCGCGCTCTCAAGGCCGGGTTCAAGAAGGAGGCGGCCATGATCGGGGCCGGCGGGTCGATCGGGTTCGTGCAGCCCTTCTCGGACCTTCTGGGCGGGGCGCCCTGCCTGCTCACGGGCGTCGAGGACCCGCCCTGCAACGCCCACTCCGAGAACGAGAGTCTCCACCTCGGCGACTTCAAGAAGTGCATCGCCTCGACCGTCTACCTCTACGACGAGCTGTCGCGGGTGCCGGTGGGCGCGCGGCGCTGAGGGCCTAGTGGGGCGCCGTCTCGGCGCGGCCACCGTCTTCGTCGTCGCCGTCCTGGCCGCGACGGTGCTGCGCGGCCAGGCGCCAGGGCCGGAGCTGCGCCTGGCTTTCATCGGCGACGCGGGCACGGGCGGCTCCGCCCAACGCGCCGTGCGCGATCAGATGCTCCGCTGGCCGATCGCCATGACGTTCATGCTCGGCGACAACATCTACGAGCGCGGCAGCCGCGAGGACTTCGGGCCCCGCTTCGACCAGGTCTACAAGCCCCTCATGGACCGGGGCACCGTCTTCCATTCCTCCCTCGGCAACCACGACGTGTCGTTCTGCAGCGCACGGACGACGGTGCTGGACCGACTGCCCGACGACGCCGACGCGTATCGCTGGGACATCCTGCGCTGCGACGTGAAGGCCCAGCTCACGCATCCCTCGTTCGGCTACCTGGGGGGAAAGCGCTACTATTCCGTGCGCAGCGACGCCAGCGCGGCCCCGCTGGCCGAGGTGTTTGCCCTCGACTCCAACACCCTGCGCACCTCGCAGAGCAAGCTCTCGCCGCTGCAGACGGACATCCCGCAGGTCGAGTGGCTCGACCGCGCGCTGGCCGCCTCCAACGCGCGCTGGAAGATGGTGATCATGCACCATCCCATCCATTCGCCTTCGGTGCCCTTGAAGTATTTCCTCTTCGTCCCGATCGGAGAGGGACACTCGCGCGAGCTGCTGCTCGAGCAGCAGATCGGGGGCATCCTCAAGAAGCACAACGTGGACGTGGTGCTGGCCGGCCACAACCACTTCTACGCGCGCATGGTGCCGCAGGACGGGATCCGCTACTTCGTCTCCGGCGGGGGCGGACGGAGCGCATACGATTTCAAGGACCAGCCCGGCTACGTCGTCACCGGCGGCGGGTTCTATCACTTCCTCTACGTCCGCCTCACCCGCGACCGCTTCGAGTACTACTGCGTCGACCGCGACGGCCGCGCCCGCGACGGCGGCTGGTGGGCGAAAGGCGACGCCGCGGATCACCCGTTCCCTGCCGGCACCCTTCCGCCCGCTCGCTAGGGCAGTCCAACCGCAGACAAGGGCAGCCCGACCGCTGAGCAACGGCAGCCCGACCGCAGAGCGAGGCGGCGCTGCGCAGCAGCGGCGATCTCGCGAGGGGGGTTTCAGGGGGGGCCGCGAGCGCCCGTCGCGGACGATGCGCGAGTGCCCCCCCTGACTTAGTAAGTAACACTTCGGGCCCCCCCAGGTGTTACAAGGGGCGGATGGACGGCGGCGGGATCGACGTCGACGCCCTGTATCAAAAATATGGACCCATGGTGCTGCGGCGCTGCCGCCGCATCCTGGGCGACGACGACGAAGCCCTCGACGTCATGCAGGAGGTATTCGTGCGCGTGTGGACGCATCGCGAGACTCTCGACGTGAAGTACCCGTCGAGCCTGCTGTTCCGCATTGCCACGAACCTGAGCCTCAACCGCTTGCGTGATCGCCAGCGCCGCCCGTCCTTGCCCGGCGACGAGGTCCTCGAGCACATCGCGGGCCGCCACGACCTCGACGCGCCGCTGCTCCTGGACCGCCTGCTCGGCCGCCATCCCGAATCCACGCGCACGATGGCCGTCCTGCATTACGTCGACGGCATGACTCTCGAGCAGGTCGCGCGCGAGTGCGGGATGTCCGTTTCCGGCGTGCGCAAGAGGCTGCGCGGGCTTCGATCGGAGCTGCACGTCATGGAGAGATCGTGAGCACCGCGCGCGCGGCGATCGGCGATTGGCGGCTGGAGCGCTATCGCCTGGGAGAGCTGCCGGCGGGCGAGCTGGACACCATCCGGACGGCGCTGGCCGCCGACGGAGATCTCGCGGAGCGCCTGGCTCGGCTCGATCGTTCCGACGGCGACATCCTCGCGCAGCATCCGCCCGCCGTGATCGCGGCGTCCATCCGGGCGCGGGCCGCGTCCGCGGGCGCCGGACGGCCGCGCCACGCGGGTGCGCCGCGCCGCCTCGCTCTCGCCCTCGCGTGTGGCCTGGTCCTGGCGGCCGCCGGTGTCCTGATCCTTCCCGGTCGCGTCCCGGACGCGAACGAGGACACGACGCGCGTCAAGGGTCTCGCCCCGCGCCTCTTCGTCTATCGGAAGGCGCCGGCGGGGGCGGAGGAGCTTGCCGCCGGATCCGCGGCGCGCGAGAACGACGTCGTCCAGCTCGCCTATCAGGCCGCGGGCCGCCATTTCGGAGCGATCGTCTCGATCGACGGGCGCGGCGTGGTCACGCGCCACTTCCCGGCCGCGGGCACCCTGGCCTCTCCGCTGAAGACCGGGCCGCCCTTCGCGCTCCCCGCGGCCTATCGGCTCGACGACGCGCCCGGGTTCGAGCGCTTCTACTTCGTGACCGCGGATCAGCCTTTCGCGGTCGATCTCGTACTCAGCGCCGCGTCTCACTCGGCAGGAGCGGAGGGCCGGCTGGCTCTCCCCGCGGGACTGGACCAGTATTCGTTCGTCCTGCGGAAGGAGACGGCGCGATGAAGGCCCTCTTGATGGTGTTGGTCGCCGTTCTCCTCGCTCCCGCCGCCGCCGCCGCCGCGACCGCGACTCCCCCCACGCGCCGCTTCGCCATCGTGGCCGGGGCCAATCGCGGGCCGGCCGATCGCGTCGCCCTGCGCTATGCCGTCGCCGACGCGGACCGGTTCGCGAAGGTGGTGACGGGCATGGGCGGGGTCGCGGCCGAGGACTGCGTCGTCCTGCGCGAGCCCACCCGCATCGCGTTCCTGGACGCGCTCGCGGCCGTGAAGACGCGCGCGGACGCCTCGCGCGCCAGCGGAGGGCGAGTGGACGTCGTCGTCTACTTCTCCGGCCACGCCGACGACCGCGGGCTGATGCTCGGGCGCGAGATGCTGCCGTACACGGAGCTGCGCTCCGCCCTGGCCGACGTCGCCGCCGACGTGGGGATCACGATCCTCGACGCCTGCGCCTCCGGCGCCATCACCCGCCTCAAGGGCGGGAGGCCGCACCCGGCCTTCCTGACCGACGCCTCCAGCCAGGTCAAGGGCTACGCGTTCCTGACGTCCAGCTCCGAGAACGAGGCCGCGCAGGAATCCGAGCGGCTGCAGGGCTCGTTCTTCACCCAGGCCCTGCTCACGGGACTGCGCGGGGCGGCCGACGTCTCCGGTGACGGCCAGGTCACGCTGGGCGAGGCCTATCAGTTCGCGTTCGCGGAGACGCTGGCCCAGACCACGAGCACGCAGGGCGGGGCGCAGCATCCCGCCTACGACATCAAGATGGCGGGGACGGGCGACGTGGTCCTCACGGACGTGCGGCAGACGTCGGCGACCCTCGTGCTCGGGCCCGACTACGACGGGCGCTTCGTCGTGCTCGGGCCGCGCCGGCAGCTCGTGGCCGAGCTCGTCAAGCCCTTCGGGCGGACGATCGAGCTGGGCCTCGAGCCCGGCGAATACGAGGTCTACTTCGAGCAGGAGGAGAAGCTGCTGTCCTCGTCGGTGACCGTCCGCGACGGCCAGCGCCAGGAGCTCATCCGCCAGGAGATGCACCCGACGCGCCGGCGGCCGACGCAGAGCCGCGGCGGTCCGGTGGAGCTCCCCGCGCGCGACCCGCTCGACGGCCGCACGCGCGTGCAGATCGGTTTCGGGGTGTCCCAGATATCCGCCTCCTCGACCGTCGCAAACGACTTCGTGCACATGGGTCACGGGTGGGAAGGCGCGTCGGTCATGTACTGGGTCCGTCCGGACGTGGCCCTCGCGCTCGACATCGGCGTCACCGACCTCACCGTCGCATCGACCCCCACGACGGACCGCACGAGCGGGACCTTCGCCTTCCTGGCCGGGGCCCGCTACTACCCGCCCCTGTCCGGCATCGTTCGTCCCTACGCGTCCGGGGCGATCGGTCCGTTCAACGAGTTCGACGTCGTGGACGGGGTGACGGGATCGGTCGGCGGGACCACGGGCACGCACTTCGGAGGCACGGTGGGCGGCGGTGTGGACATGCTCTTCGGGCCGCACTTCACCCTCGGCGTGGACGGGCGGGTGGCCCTCGTCACCGATCGGTCGTCGCACTTCGGAGTGACCCTGACCTTCGGGTGGATGTGGGGCGGACGGCCGTGATGTTCGTCGCGCTGGCCGTGCTCGCCGCCCAGGTGGCGGCCCCCGTCGAGGCGGGGACGGCGGTCGCGGTTCGAGGCCGCGTGGTGGACGCGCAGACGGGCGAGCCCATCGCCAAGGCGACGGTCTCGATCCCCGCGTCGAAGACCGATGCCGCCACCGACGGCGCCGGTGTCTTCGTCCTCCCGGGCGTGCCGCGAGGCGACGTGGAAATCGTCGTCACTACCATCGGCTACGGGATCGCCCGCAAGACGGTGCACGTCGCGGAGGGGATGCCCGAGGTCGAGATCCGCGTCGGGCAGGAGGCGCTCAAGCGCACGGAGGAGGTCCTCGTGGAGGCGCCGCCCTTCGACCCCGCCGACGCCGCTGCCCCCGCCGCCCACAGCCTGCGCGGCGTCGAGCTGCGCAACCTCGGCGGTGTCCTCACCGACGACCCGCTGCGGTCGGTCCAGTCCCTGCCCGGCATCGCCACCGGCGACGACTTCTACGCGTCCTTCGCCACGCGCGGCTCCGGGTTCTCCACCGTTGGCTTCTACCTGGACGGCGTGCTCATGAGCGCGCCCTTCCACACCATCCGAGACTCCAACGACGCCTACTCGCTCACCATCCTCAACGGCGACGTCGTGGAGTCCGTGTCGCTGATCAGCGGTGGCGCTCCCGCGCGCTACGGGGACCGCACGGGCGCCGTCCTCGACGTGCAGACGCGCGAGGGCAACCGCGACGAGTTCTCCGGCCGCGCGAGCCTGGGCGCCTCCGGCGTCTACTCCACGCTCGAAGGGCCGATCGGCCATGCGAAGAAGTCGTCCTGGCTCCTCTCCGCGCGCAAGAGCTATCTCGACTACGTCCTCGATCGCGTCAACGCGGACTCGGGAACGACGATCGGGTACTACGACGTCACCACGCACCTGGCCCATCACCCGACGCCCGCCCAGACCCTCGGCCTCACCTACGTCCACGGCCGGTCCAACTGGAAGAACCAGGACGAAGGCGAGCCCGCGCCGGAGAGCGCGCAGGCCGGATCCGATCTCGGCGTCCTGCAATGGCGGCGCGACACCTCCGCTTGGCGCACGTCTCTCCAGGCCTTCGCCACGCGCGAGACCGGCCACAACCTCGACGAGATGGGCGGCGAGACTTTCGTCTCGGAGTCGAGCCAGGCCGGTTTGCGGACGGACGTCGGGCGTGGACTGGGGGCGCACCGGCTCGAAGGGGGCCTCGTCTACCGCTGGCTGGACGAGCGCGCCACCGCCCGCGATTTCAACGGACGCGCCTATCTCGTCACCGAGGACTACGACGCGAAGAGCGGGCAATGGGGCGGGTACCTGCAGGACACGCTCACCGCCGGCAGCCGTCTCAGCCTGACCCTCGGCGGCCGCTTCGACCATTGGGACGAGACGGGCGAGAGCCGGGTGTCTCCGCGCGCGGCCGCGTCCTTCGTGATCGGCCCGCGCACCCGGATGACCGCGGGATACGGCGACTACGCGCAGTTCCCGGCCTTCGCCCAGCTCTACGGGCGCCACGGCAATCCGGACCTCGAGGCCGAGCGCTCGCGCCACTTCGTTCTCGGCCTGGAGCAGCGCGTCGGCACCCACACCCGCCTGCGCCTCGACGCCTACCACCAGGACGAGAATGGGCTCCTCTACGCGCGCGATTCGGAGTGGCGGGTGGAGGACGGACGCATCGTCATTCCCCGGGTCGACGCGCGCCTCGCCAACACCGTGAGCGGCCGCTCGCGCGGCGTCGAGCTGCTCCTCCAGCGCCGCAGCGCGAACGGGCTGTCGGGCTGGATCGCCTACAGCTACGGCACTGCCCGCCGCCACGACGAGGAGTCGGGCATCTCTTGCGACTCCGACTTCGACCAGCGCCACACCGTGACCGTCTACGGGAGCATGCGCCTGAGCCAGACCCTGAACGTGAGCCTCAAATATCGTTACGGGAGCGGATTCCCCGTGCCCGGCTTCTATCGCTCGCCCGCGCCGGGGATCTACTTCCTGTCCGACGAGCGCAACACGCTGCGCCCGGACGGCTACGGGCGGCTCGACCTGCGCGCCAACAAGGCCTGGCTCTTCCGCAGCTGGAAGCTGACGCTGTTCGGCGAGGTGCTCAACGTGCTCGACCGCGAGAACGTGCGTTACAACGGCCAGGACGGCATCGACTTCCGCACGGGCCGCGTGTTCATGTCCACCGACACCCTGTTCCCGCTGCTGCCGTCGCTGGGAGTCACCGTCGACTTCTGACTAAAAATTCGCCCGGAAGAACGCGCGGATCGCGTAGAACGCAAAGTAGGCGTAGAACGCGGAGCACCCGAGCACGCCGATCTCCCGCCAGAGCGCCGGGCGCACGGCCCGGGGCAGGAACCGCCGGTTGACCATCACGATCTGCACGCCCGCGATCGCGAGCACGATGCCGGCCATGTTGGCCAGGAACTTGAAGAGCTGGAAGGGCGAGGCCATGCGGATGGCGATCACGCTCCAGATGGAGAAGGTGATCAGGATCCCGTAGTACAGGCGGCGGATGTCGAATCGTGGGTCACCTCGGCCCTGGCGGGCCATCCAGACCGCGTCCGTCACCGTGCGCACCAGGATGTCCGTGTTGCCGAGCTGGGTCTTGAACAGGATCCAGAACCCGTTGAAGAGGGTGAGGAACCAGAAGCCCGGCCAGATCTGGCGGAGGTACTGCGCCTGGTAGGTGCCGGCGCCGAGGCCCTGGAGGTCGGTGCCGGCGGGGACGATCGCGGTGGCCAGGTTCACGTTGAAGTACATCCCGAGGAAGCAGAAGAGGCCCCAGATCCAGATCTGATCGAGGTGGACGTAACGGAGCCAGTCGCGCCAGCGGCCGAGGCTTTCGCCTTCCGCGCGGAAGACCTTGCCCACGTGCGAGAGCGCGATCTGGTGGCCGCCCACCGCGCTGGGGATCGCGCCCACCAGCTTGCCCATCCCGAATCCCTTGTCGCGCACCCAGTTCGTCACCGTGAGGTTGCCCATGCCGCCGGAGCCGGCGGTGGCGGCGAAGGCGCCGATCAGGCTCCAGTCGATGGGGTGGGGCAGCCCGGAGAAGCGGAAGAACCCGACGAACGTCTTCCACCAGTGGGCGGCGGGCACGAAGGCCACGTTGACCGCGATCAGGAACAGGAACACGACGCCCAGCATCGTCCAGGCGAAATATTCGAGCATCCGCTCGATCGTGCCGCCGAAGGACAGGATGAGCACCACGACGAGGAGCACGCCGATCGTGATCCATCCCTGCGCCCCCTGGTCGGGCGCTCCCGGCATCCGTCCCATCCAGGCCGCGAAAAGCGCGGCCGCCGCGCTCCCGGCCAGGGCTGGCCAGCCGAGCTGGAAGAATCCGATCACGGAGTAGAAGCCGGCCCAGAACCGTCCGCCCGGGCGCAGGCGCATGATGCCGCCGTAGATCGGCTCACCGGTGTAGAGCGTGTAGCGGATGCCCTCCAGGTTGAAGAGGACCTGGAGCACGATGGCGACGGTGGCGATGAGGAAGATGTCGGTGCCGTATTTGACCGCGGTCGCCGGCCCTACCAGCCATTCGCCGCCCCCGATCGAGGTGGCCGCCATGACCGCGCCCGGCCCGATGACCTTCATCGCGTTGCGGATCCCGAAGGGCAGCGGCGCGGGCAGCTCGGCGATGTCCCACGCCGGCAACGATCCGTGGTCGGGAGGCAGGGACGGGTCGTCTTTCGGCCACGAGGCGGCTCCGACGGACGCGGGGGAAGCGCTCATGGGGCGGAGTCTACTCGCATGCCCACGTTCGTTCTATCCTTCGCCCATCGAGGTGCACGCGATGAACAGGGTCCTGACTTCGGCGGCGATGGGTGGCGTGATGCTGGCAGCGGCGGCGGCACGGTCGCAGTCGTCCCCACCGGCCTTCGACCTCGTCATCGCGAACGGCCGCATCCTGGACGGCACGGGCGCGCCCTGGTTCCGCGGGGACGTCGGGATCAAAGGCGATCGGATCACGGCCGTGGGGGATCTCTCCGCCGCGGCCGCGACCCGTCGCATCGACGCCCGCGATCACATGGTCGCGCCCGGGTTCATCGACATGCTCGGCCAGTCGGAGATGACCCTCCTCGCGGACAACCGTGCGGAGTCCAAGATCCGGCAAGGCATCACGTCGGAGATCACGGGCGAGGGCGGCTCGGCCGCACCCGTGACCGAGGCCACCCTCCAGGACCAGCGGGCCTGGCTCGACAAATACAAGATCAAGGTGGACTGGACGGACTTCCGCGGCTACTTCGACGCGCTGCGGCGCGCGCGGCCGGCCCTCAACCTCGGGTCGTTCGTGGGCGCGGCCCAGATCCGCCAGGTGGTGCTCGGCTCCGAAGACGTGCAGCCGACGGCGGAGCAGCTCCGGCGCATGGAAGGGCTGGTAGAGACGGCGATGCAGCAGGGCGCGCTCGGCGTGTCCTCGTCGCTGATCTACCCACCCGGCTCGTACGCGCAGACGGCGGAGCTGGTGGCGCTGGCGCGCGTGGCCGCGCGCCACGGCGGCGTCTACGCCTCCCACATCCGCGACGAGGCCAGCCACGAGATGGAGGCGCTCGAGGAGGCGATCACGATCGGGCGCGAGGCGAAGATCCCGGTCGAGGTCTGGCACCTCAAGGTCGCGGGCCGCTCGAACTGGGGCCGCATGAAGGACGTCGTCGCGCGCATCGAGCGGGCCCGCGCGGAAGGGCTCGACGTCACC
>Ga0207675_100005027_pt1 | contig 12739 bp, 12 predicted proteins | sample KBSSwiS42_FD_184305 | JGI IMG/M metagenome (GOLD analysis project Ga0207675, IMG submission 184305) | Switchgrass rhizosphere microbial communities from Kellogg Biological Station, Michigan, USA - KBS Switchgrass S4-2 (SPAdes) (version 2) | ecosystem: Host-associated > Plants > Roots >... | reverse complement strand
CGGCTTCCCCGATTTCTCCTACGAACTCCACGTGTGGCTGCCGGAACAACGGCTCGATCTCGCGGGTGAAGTACGCCCGGTCCGCGGCGTCCACCTTCGCCGCCACCTTGAGCCGCATGCCGGCCCGGCGCGCGATTTCCACGGCGCGATCGACGCGTTTCTCCGGCGAGATGCGGCCCAGGAATGCCAGGTAGCCTCCCTGGGATGATGGCTCGTAGGCACAGACCGTGGTGGGCAATCCGTGCAACACCGTGCCTGCCCAGTTGGCGTCCGGCAACGGACGCCGTTGCGCGTTGGAGATCGACACCAGCGGCAGATGGCGATGCCGCGCGAACATCGCGGGGTATCCCGGTTGATCGAGCCGTCCGTGCAGTGTCGTCAGGACCTTGCCCGGCGGCAGCTCCCGCGCGATCGGAAAATGCAGGTAGTCGGTGTGGAAATGGATCACGTCGAATTCCACGGCGCGATCGCGCACCGCTTCGATCTGCAGCATGTTGAACACCTGCGGATCCTTGATACGCGGATCGAACCGCAGCGCGGTATCCACGATGGAATGCAGCTTCGCGGCGGTGCGCGAATCGCCGCTGGCGAACAGCGTCACCTCGTGTCCCTGGCGCACCAGCTCCTCGGTCAGGTAGGAGACGATGCGCTCCGTCCCGCCGTAGAGTTTGGGGGGAACACTTTCCGCGAGGGGTGATACTTGCGCGATTCTCACGCCCCGAGCATTGCAATTACACAAATGTCGCCGATGCCAGACGATGGCGTAGCGCAGGGGTCAGACGATGCTCACGAAAACGAAGACGCCGCTGCGGATGCGTGTCCGCAACGGCGTCCCCTCCATTTTCCTAGTTGTGTTTTTGCTTCGTCGCCGTGTTGTCGTCGCCCGACGTGCCCTTCGACTGGCGCCCGGTCGTTTCCGATGACTGCTGCCCGGCGCGCTGGATGCGCAGGTTGTTCTGCACGTCCTGGTTGCCGAACTGCTCGGCGATCTCCTCGATCGCGTTCTTGGTCTGGCGGCTATCTACCGTCCCCTCGAGGGTGATCTTGCCGCCCTGTACCGTGATGGTGACCTCGCTCGGATCGATTTGCGGATCGTCGGACAGGCGCTCGCAAACCAGCTCCTTGATGCGCTCATCGCTGCGCTGGTAACCCTTCGGCCCCTTGCCGCGATGCTGGCCCATGCCGCGCGGGCCATAACCTTGCGAGCCATAACCTTGCGAGCCGTATTCTCCCGAGCCGCCCCGCTCCTGGCCGTAACCGCCGCTGCCGGCGTAGTCGCCGCCGGAAGAGTATTGCTGCCCCTCGCCGTACGGCTCGCTGTAGCCGCGCGAACCACCGTAGCCATGTTCACTGCGGTAATTGCCCTGCCCATATTGGCCGCGCTGCGGGCCACCGTAACCGCGCGACTCGGAACCGCCCTGGCCATAACGACTCTGGCCATAGTCGCTCTCGTAGTTACTTCCTTGTCCATAGCCGCGCTGCTGGTAGCCGCCCTGGCCATAACCACTCTGACCGTAGCGCTCCTGGCCGCTCCAGCCCGAGCGGCCGCCGCCGTATTCGCCACGGCCGAAATCGCCATAACCCGCATAACGTCCCGTCGATCCGCTCTGCTCGTTGCTGTCGCGCGAACCGTACTGCTCTCGGCTCTCGACGTTGCTCTCGTCGCGATCCTCGTCGCGCCAGCTTCCGTATTGACCAGACTGGCGGCGGGAACCCGATTGGGAAAAACCCTGATTTCGATTTGCCATCTGAGAATCTCCAGTGATTGAAGTGGAAGGAACTGGAGACGACTCCGAAGCAATGTCCATGCCACGTGCCACGTCACTCGAATGAGGCGCGCTGCGCCGGATTGCCCGCGGATATTTCGCAATCGCTGCATCGTTCGCAGAACAAATTGCATTCGCACGCAGCGACAAGTTGCCGCAGATTGACCGCGCGCCACCGCTGCGTGTCGGACTCTTCGCGCGCCGCGGCCGGCAAATTCCCGCGGCGCGCGACAATGGGCCCTGCGGGCGCGCGCACCTGCATCGCGACGAATTCTTCACGCAGTCGCGCGCAACTGGAATGGAATTTGCTCCAGTTTTCACTTCCACGAGGACTCACGAACCTGAGGAGAAAGCAATGGGCCAGTTCGATCGCAATCGGGATTCCGAAGGACGATTCACCAGTGGCTCCCGCCGCGGACAACGGTGGCGCGAAGACCACGACTATGAGCGCGAAAACTACGGCCGTGGCATGGAACCGCCACGCGACGACCGCGGCCGCTTCATGAGCGAAGGCGAGAACGGCGACTACTACGGTGGTGGCCGTTACGGCGGTGATCGCGACAGAAATGGCGAGTACGGCGAGCGCGAGTATCGCGGCCCGCGCGAGGGTGGCGGCAACTTCGATTACGAAGGACGTTACGAGCGCGGTGGCGAGTATGAAGACTACGGCCGTGGTCAATCGCGCGGTGGCGAATACCGCGGCGGCCAGGAGCGCGACGAATACGGGCGCTTCAGCCAGAACGAAGGCAACGACTATCGCGGGAACCGAGGAGGCGCCGGCGATGACTACGAGGACCGGCGCTTCGAGGAGAACGGCGGTCGCTCGGGTCCTGGCCGGGACCGGGGTCGCGGCTGGTTCGGTGATCCACGCGGGCATGCCGAAGCGGCGCGCGAGCGCTGGCAGGAATCGCGCGGCTCACGCTACGAGGACGACGACGCTCGCGGCGGCGGCATGCGTGGCCGCGGTGGCGGACGCGAGGGCGACGAATACGGACGGTTCGCGCGCGACGATGACGATCGCGGCGGTCGCGGATCCTTCCGTGGCGGAAATCGGGAGCGCGACGAGTCGGGGCGCTTCACGAGCGACGATGATGAACGGAGTGGCGAACATCGCGGCTGGTTTGGCGATCCGCGCGGCCACGCGCAGGCCGCACGCCTCGGCTGGCGTCATCGCCAGCGATGAGATGGAAAACCCCAACGTTGAAGTGAGACCGCAACGTTGAGGCAGGTACCTCCGGCCGCTACCCCTTGGCGGCTGGAGGTACTGCGCGATGCACATAGGGCGCTAAGATCCACGGCCATGCGTCATGCCCTGGCCGCCGACGCCGTCATGGCGTTCCATTTCCTGTTCATCGCCTTCGCGCTGCTCGGGTCCTTCCTCGTCTTGTGGAAGCATTGGATCGTGGGGCTGCACCTGCCCGCGCTCGCCTGGGGCGTGTGGATCGAAGCCAGCGGCCACCTCTGCCCGCTGACGCCCCTGGAGAATCGCTTTCGCGAACTGGCCGGGCAAACAACCTACGGCGAAGGCTTCGTCACGCACTACCTGGGGCCCATCATCTATCCCGAGGGCCTGACCCGCGGTACGCAGTTCCTGATCATGGGCATCCTGATCACGGTGAACCTGATCGGTTACACGCTGGTGTGGCGGCGTTTCAGGTCGAGCCGGCGCACTCAGCCGACTCCACCGGCGTGAGCGAGTACTCCTCGGTGCCATTCGCGGTTTGGGTGCCGATGGGCGTCTTCACGGAGCCCGGGCCGGTGGCGCGGATGCTCACCGGCCCCTCGCTGCCGTAACTGACCGTATAGGTGCCGTGTCCGTACACGGCGAATCCGCTCATGTTGCCCGAATAGCTGTAACGCCCGTCGTTCGCCGAGCTCGGCTCGAACCGCACGGTAACGCCGCTGCCCTCGATGAAAAACTGCTGGGCAAGATCGCAGGCTACGCCGCTGCCGTGGAATTCGTCGGCGCCGCCCTCGACGCGAAATGCCGCACCGGACGTGTTGAACGAAACGTCGGCGAGTGCGATGCCGCGCTTCGAGCGCGCCTCGAGCTGAACCGTCGCCTGTTTGTTGCGCTCGCCGGGGGCGATGTAGGCGAAGGTGGCGTCCGCGCGCAGCTTGGTGGCGCCGGGGTCGAGCGACGCTTCACCCTTCAGCGTGCCGCGCACGGTGCCGCCCACGGCCGAGCCGTCGACCTTGCTGCGCGGTCCGGCGTACAGGCTGAAGTTGGTCGACGGCTTCACGCCTTCGCGTTTGGCCGGCGTGCTCTCGGTGTCGATGCGCACGCACTTGCCGCTCTCCCAGACTCCACGCGTCATTTCGGTATAGCTCAGGGCCATGAGTTTGAGGATCTGCGCCAGCGAATCCGCTGCGGCGACGTCTGCATCGGTGGCCTTCGAGCTGCGCCGATTGATCCTGGTGCCGTTGTTGCCAGCGCGCGTGGAGGCGTCGCTATCCATGTCGACGAAAGTCCCCGCGTTGCCGCCGAACTCCGCGGACTGGAGATTCGAATGGAATTCGAGGTCGCTCATCTTCGCGTCGTCGTCGACGTAACGCTTCACGGTGATGCTGAACCGGGTATTGGAGCCGCGCGTACCATTCTTGCGCGACATCGACGCTTTGCCTTCGATCTCCAGCTTGATTTCGCCGGCCGGATCGGGACAGACGTTCACTTTCATGGTGGTCGAGAACTTGCCGGAGAGCGCGGCGGTGTCCACCTGGTGCGCCGAGGAATATTCGATGGCGCCGTCCTTGACGGAAAGCTCCACCTGGCCACTGTCGTTCTTGAATCCCGTCTGGCCGGCCTTGCCTTCGCCGTAGGTCGACTCGAAGTCGAGGCCCACCAGGGTCAACTCGAACGTGGCCTGCGACACGGCGAACGTGCCGCTCACTTCATCGCCATCGGCGACGCGCTGCCACTCGGCGATCGCCGGCGGGCTGGCGTTCGTCTCGAGCGCGCGCATCAGCCCGCGCAGCGCCTCGTCGGCGCGCTCGGGACCCCCCAGCTCTTCGGTGAGCCCGCTGAAATCCAGCATGCGCCGCTGCAACACGTATTCCTTTTTCGCGATCTCGTGGACCACTGCCGCGCGATCGCGCTTCAGCCACTCCATGAAACGCGGCGCCTCGGTGACGAGCTCCGCCGCGTTCGCGGGCATGGCGGCGGCGGTGGGTATGTCGCCGGCCGGAGTGGCGGCGCCCTGTTTCCCGCCGCTTCGTTCGCAGGCCACCAGAACCGCAAGCATTCCGACCCAAAGCAACAGGAGGCGCGTGTTTTTCATGGCACCCTCAATTGCGCGTGAAGGACCAGGTGACCGTGAGCGTGCCGGACTCGGCGCCGTAACCGGTGCCCTTGAAGGTGCGGGTTCCGGAACTCGTCACCGAATCGCCCGGGATCGCAACGACCAGCGTTTCCTGGTTCTTGACCATCGGCTTGGCGAAGCCGGGGCCGCTCTTGGTGTCGTCGTCCATGATGCTGGTCTGCACGACCGTGTCGACCTTGAGCGGCAGCAAGGTGGCCGGCAGCATCACCGCCATGTCCTTGCCCGTGCTGTCGACTTCGATCATCGACACGCCTTCGACCGAGCCGGTTGTGGGCTGGGGAACCGCACCACTGCCCTTGGTCGTGACCGTGCGCTTGCAGACCTTGGTACGCGTGCAGGTCATTTCGAACACCTGGAGACTCGTCAACTCGTCGATGGCGTAGGTGCCGTTCATCGCTAACATTCGCCACCGCTGGTAACGCGACTCGCCGGGCCTGACCAGCGCATCAGCCGTCTTCTTGTCCGCCTTGATCTGACTTGCGTCCATGGTGTTGCCGTATTCGGCGATCGCCTTCTCGATGCACGCCTCCGACTCGCCGCAGCGCTCTGCGATCTTCATCATGTCGTTCACGGTCGGCTCCATCTTCTTCGCAAACGCCTGCACGTCGGTACGCTGCTTGTCCATGGCAGCCTGCTGCGTGGCATCCGGTTTGTGGAGCGTGCCGATGACCTGCGGCGGTTCGGCCACGTAGTTAGCCGTGATGTTTATCACCCGCCGCACTTTCCATTCCTCGATGTTCCCGGCGTTCTCGGTGCCTTTCTTGCCGTCGGCGGTGTACAGGTATTCGACCTTGAGCGTGCCCTTGGCGCCCTGGGGAACGAGCAACTGAGCCTGGGCCGTGGCCGCGGACATAACCCCCAAACCCGACAGTGACAGCCATATAAAAGAGTGAATTCGCGTTTTCATGACGCCTCCTTGCAGGGAAACGCGTAAAACGGGGACAAACCGGCTCAAGAAAGTTGGAGAATCGGGGCTGTGGGGTCGGAACAAGAACAACAGGCCGGTGAGGTCACCCGGCTGCTGCGGGCATGGGCCAATGGCGATGCCCAAGCGCTTGATTCCCTGTGGCCCCTCGTCTACCAGGACCTCAAGCAACTCGCCCGCCGCCAGCTCCTCCATGAGCGTGGCGATCACACCCTGCAGCGCACGGCATTGGTCAACGAGGCGTTCATCCGGCTTTCCGGCCAGCAGTCGGTCGAATGGCTGAACCGCGAGCAGTTCCTGTCGCTGGCCGCCAAGATCATGCGGCGCGTGCTGGTGGACTATGCGCGCCAACGAGGCGCCCAGCGCCGCGGCAGCGGCGCCGAACGCCTGAGTCTCTCGGACACCCAGGCCGCACTCGAAGCCGAGGAAGTCCAGGCCGGCGCCTTCGATGACGATGGCGTGGATGTGGTGGCCATCGACACGGCCCTGCTCAGGCTCGAGAAAATCGACGCGCCGCAGAGCCAGATCGTCGAGCTGCGCTACTTCGGCGGACTGACGCTGGAAGAAACCGCGACCGTCGCCGGCATTTCCGTGGCGACCGTCAAACGCGAATGGGCCATGGCGCGCGCCTGGCTGCGGCGCGAGCTGGCGAGCACCTGATGGACGCCACGATGACTCCGGAGCAATGGGCGCGCGTCAAGGCCCTGTTCGGACAGGTGCTCGAAGTGCCCGCTGCCGAGCGCCCGGATTGGATCGCGCGCGAAGCCGGCGGTGATGCCGTGCTGATGGCGGAAGTGCAATCGCTGCTCGACGCCCACGACAAGCCCGGCGCATTTCTCGAGGGTGTGTCCGTCCAAGCTCGCGTCGAAGCGCTGAATGCCGTCGACCAGGCCGGGAGGCTCGGCGAACGCATCGGCGCTTACCGGATCGTCGAGCGTATCGGCACCGGCGGCATGGGCGATGTGTTCAAGGCGGTGCGCGACGACGACCAGTACCGCGCCGAGGTCGCCATCAAGCTCATGCGCTCGGATGTGCGCAATCCGCTCGCCGAGCAACGCTTCAAGACCGAGCGCCAGATCCTGGCGCAGCTCGATCATCGCAATATCGCGCGGCTGCTCGATGGCGGCACGACGCCGAACGGCCTGCCCTACGTCGTCATGGAGCTCGTGACGGGCGAGCCCATCGACCGTTACTGCGAGGCGCGCCACTTTTCGACGCGCGAGCGCGCGCAGCTCTTCCTGCAGGTGTGTGCGGCGGTGACCTTCGCGCACCAGCACCTGGTCGTGCACCGCGATCTCAAGCCCAACAACATCCTGGTGACGGCCGACGGCTCGGTGAAGCTGCTCGATTTCGGCATCGCCAAGCTGATCGATGCCGACCCGCTGAGCGGCGCGAGGACGGCCGACACGGTCACGCAAATGCGCGCCATGACGCTCGAGTACGCCAGCCCCGAACAGGTGAGCGGCGGCGCGGTCACCACGGTGAGCGACGTGTATTCGCTGGGCGTGGTGCTGTATCGGCTGCTCACCGGTCAGAGTCCGTATCGCGCCACCGGCGGCGATGCGGCGCGCGTCGCGGAAATTCTCGGCGACACCACGCCCTCGCGCCCCAGCCAGGTTGCCACGCGCGAACGGCGCGTGATCGACAGCGACCTCGACCACATCCTGCTGATGGCGCTGCGCAAGGAACCACAGAAGCGTTACGGCAGCGTCGAGCAGTTCGCCAACGACCTGCGCAATTATCTCGCCGGCAACCCGGTGGCCGCGCGCCGTGGCACATTGAGTTATCGCTTCGGCAAGTTTGCACGGCGGTACAAGGTGCCCATCGCCGCGACCCTGCTGATCATCGTGTCGCTGGTCGTCGGGTTGGGTCTCGCCATCCACGAAGCACGCGAAGCTGAGCGCCAGCGCATCGTGGCGCAGCGGCACTTCGACAGCGTGCGCAGCCTCGCCGCCAAGCTGCTCGAGTTCTACGACGTGGTCTCCAAGCTCGACAACTCCACCAAGGCGTCGGAGATGCTGGTCAAGACCTCGCTGCAGTATCTCGACACGCTGTCGCAGGAGACCGGCAACGACCCGGTGCTCAATGAAGAACTGGGCAAGGCCTACCGCCGGGTCGGCGATATCCAGGGCAGCCAGATGACCACCAACCTGGGTGATACCAAGGCCGCGCTGGTCAGCTACACGAAGTCGAATGCGCTGCTCGAGCCGCTGATCGCCAGCAATCCCGCCAACGTCAAACTGGCGGCCTTCGTCTGCGATTCCTTCATGCAGCAGGCGCGGACTCTTTTCTACACCGAGGGATACAAGACCGGCCTGCCGATGGCAGAGAAGGCCATCCGCGTGTGTGAACCGGCGCGCGCGGGCTTCGCCAGCGAGGATAAATACGTGGCCACGCTCGGCGACGCGTATGCCATCCATGCCGCGATCCTCGGCACGCTCAATCGCAATGAAGAAGCCCGGGCTTCGGTCAACAAGCTGGTGGCGATCAGCGAGCAATACGCGCACGAGCATCCCGGGGACGAAGGTGCGCTGCGCGCGCTCGGCAAGGCCTACGTCAACGCCGCGATCACCGACGATCCGCGCGAGGATGCGGCCCAGCATCGCGCGCGTGCCGAGCCACTGCTGCGCAAGGCGATTGTCGTGTTCGAACAGTTGGTCGCCATTGATCCCAAGCGCACCGTGTATCGCTGGACCCTCGCGGAGCAGCAATACAACCTGGGCGATTCGCTGTTCGACGCCGGCCAGAACGACGAGGCGCTCGAATTGTTTCGCAAGGCTGCCGTCGTATTGAACAAGCACGACCCGAACGACGCCCGCTCGGTGCTGATCAATGCCATGAACGGTGTGGACCTTTCCAAGGCATTGGTCCGGGCCGGCCAGTACTCGGAAGGCGAAGCCACGCTGACGCGTGTGGAACCCGTGCTGCGGAAATTGCAGAAAGACGGCCCCACGGTGCAGACCGAATTCTTCCTCGGCGTCGTGTGCATCCAGCGCGGCTACATCTACGAAGCGTATGCGCGGGATGCTAGGCGCAGCGCCGGCGAGCGTGCGAGCTACTGGCGCCGCGCGCGCGATGTGCTGCGCGAGGGGACCGGCTATGTCGCCAACGTCGACAAGACCATCAAGCTCTTCGGCGTCGAAAAGAAAGTCTGGGACGACGGTCTCGCCGCGCTTGCCAGGGTCGAGAAAGAAATGGGGTCTGACGCCATTTCTTAGCGCTGGGCCATCACCGCATTCGCACTCTGCGTGAGCAGCCACTCGCCGTTCACCTTGCGCCAGGTGGTGCAGAGGCGGAGCGGCAGCGTCGGGCCATCTTTGCCGACAGTCCAGCTGATCACGAAGTACGCCGTCGCCATCTGGCCGCTGACCCGCACATCGATATTGCGGACGTCTGAGTAGCTGGCCGCGCCCCACTGCGCGAAGTCGCGACTCATGAGCCCACGCAGCTCCTCCGGCGTGTCGATCACCTCGTTGAGCTCCGAACCCATGATGGTGAAACGCTGCGGGTCCAGCAGCGCGACCACACCCGCCTGGTCGTTGCTCGCATAACGGTGCAGCAGGCTATCCACCCGCTGCATGATTTCCTTCTCGGCCGCTACCGGGTCTGACTTGGTGGGCGACGTAGTGGTGCAGGCGGGGACGAGCAGAACGAGGGCCACGAGACAGACAGTTTTCAGCGCACGCATGGCAGGATCCTGGTTATTTGAGAGACCTGGTTCGTACTGCGCACCGCCAGCTCCGGTTGCATCTAGCGCTGCGCCAGCACGACGTTCGAGCTCTGCGTCAACAGCCACTCGCCCTTCACCTTGTGCCAGGTGGTGTGGAGACGGATCGGCAGCGTCGGGCCGCCCTCACCGAGAGTCCAGTTGAGCACGAAGAACGCCGTCGCCAGGTCGCCGCCCACGCGCACGTCGACATCGCGGACGTCCGAGTACTTGGCGACTCCCCACTGCGCGAAGGCGCCGTTCATGAGAGCGCGAAGCTTGTCCGGCGTGTCGATCACCTCGGGGAGGTCCGCGCCGGTGATGGTGAAGTGCTGCGGATCGAGCAGCGCCACCATGCCAGCCTGGTCGTTCTGCGAGTAGCGAGACAACATGCTGTCTACCCGCTGCATGATTTCCTTCTCCGCGGCGGCCGGGTCGGACTTGGCGGCGGGCGGTGCCGTCGCGCAGGCGGAGACGAGCAGCACGAGGCCCATGAGACAAGCAGTCTTCATCGCGCGCATGGCAGGATCCTTTTAGTAGTGAGCGGCGCAGTTCTGACTCGCCATCCTCGGATCCGGTTGCGGAGCGCCGCCCTGCTTTTGGGGCCTGCGCCGGGGAAAACACGACGCCCGGGTTTGGGCGCCATATATAAGAGTAGTGGTAGCGATACCAGAATCGGCGCCAACTGAAGCCCAGTCGCGGCCCGGGACTACATCCCCGGACCGCGCCCCGCCACATGCTCGCGACCATGGATTCGATGGTCCAGCTGCTCGCGTTGGTATTCACGGCGCTCGCGCTAGTGCCCGGCGCGGCCCACGTGATCGAGCTGCCCAACAAATTGCCCATGCCGCGCGATGCTTACCTCACGGTGCAGAAGGTTTATCGCGGCTGGCAGTTTGCCGGCATCGCCGTAGGTGTAGCACTCCTGGCCACGCTCTGGCTGGCCATCGACTCGGAAGGCCGCGCACGGCTGCCGTCCATCATTGCCTTCCTCGCCATCGTCGGAACACAGGTGGTGTTCTGGCTTGTCACCTACCCCGTCAATCGCCGCACGGCCAACTGGACGCTCGCGCCGGAAGAAGACTGGGAGCGCCTGCGCGACCGCTGGGAGCTCTCGCACGCCGCGAGCGCGCTGCTGAATTTCGTCGCGCTGGTGTGTGTCGCCATGGCGATCCTCACCGATTGAAAGGGGCTGCGGCTCCGGGTTTGCGACGCATTCGACAATCTGCCGCGGTAGTGAGCCGCTAACATGCCCGCAGCATGTCTCCCGTCCAGTCCAGAATCGTCCGGTGGTCGTCGGCAATAGTTGCCGCGGCACTGCTCAGCACCGCGGGCTGCGGTCGCCCCGACAGCGCCGACGAGACCGAGTCGCGCGATGGTCGCCATTTCGCCCCCAAGAACTGGACGCAAAAAAAACACGACCGGATATACGACGACTACGCGGCCGCGAAAATGCGCCTGCGCACCAGCTGGACCGAGGACCTGCGCGCCGCGCACGCGCACGGCGGCGAAGGCGTCGTGCCCCCGATGCTCGACGTCATCGACAGCGGCCAGGGCGTGCAGGTCACCAATATCGGCAACGTGCCGCTGTGTCTCGACCTGCGCCGCAGCCTCCACAAGCTCGGGCCGGGATACGAGTATCAGTGCGCGTTGTGGAGCGAACGCGGCGGGTTGCACTCCTGCGTCGAGTACCCACCCGGCCACCAGGAATGGCTGCGCATGTCCTCCGCGCGTCCCGACCTGCCCGACTGCTCGGGCGAGCCGCTCGAGTTTCGCGTCGGCGAGTGGGAAAAAACCGGGCTCGGCTGGTGGTCGGATGCCGCGCTCATCGACTACGACTCCCAGACCGGGCGTCTCGACACCGACAACCTGCTGTACGCGACGCTGATCGCCGCCCCTGACAACATCTGGAAAGACGACTTCGTCCGTGAAGTCACCCGGATCATGGAAGCGATGCCCGTGGGTCCGCCCCGCGTTGCGCAGTGGCGCGACCAGATCGCCGGTGTGATTGCCTCGCGTCCTGCGCAGCCGGTCATCGCGCCGGCGGAACGCGCGGCGCGGGCCGCGCAACTGAACCTGGTTCGCGAGATCGAGGCGCAGATACGGGCCATGAAAAGCCTGCGCGAACGCCAGACTCATGTTCGTCGCAGCGACAAAGACAAGGTTTTTCCGGATTACCTGCCCGTCGAGGATCATCTCGATCGCGTCACCGTCACTCACCCGCTGGGCGCCGTGTTCTATGTGAACCTCGCGCGCGTCGGCAACGATCCGCGAACCGGCCAGGAATTTGTTTGCGAAATGCGCGGCCTGGGACGCGGCAACTCCGCGGGCACCTACGTGAGTGCCACCGTGCCGGGGAATTTCGTGGCGAGCTCACACACCGGCCCGTGCGCGAATCTCGAGGGCACCAGACTGGAAATGGTGGTCAACAACTTCGATGGCGACCTGACCTTTGCCACCCCATCCGCGCTCGATCGCATGCAAGCGAAGGCCGAGGCCAGGTTGCAGGAGCTGCAGTCGAACGCTGAAGCGGTCACTGAGCGCTAAGCCTGTTCCAGGAGGCGTGAGCCTTTGGTCGTGAGCTTGACCGCGCCGCCTTCGCCGAACTCCACCAGCCCTTCGATGCAGGCGTCTTCCCAGATCGACAGCCGCGGGCAACTGGTACGCCAGGTCTGAAGCACTTCTTCGCGCATGCGGGGCGCGCTCGCGATCCATTCGAGCATCTGCCGCGTCAGCGCATCCGTCGCCGTACTCATGCGCGAAATGATGGCTCCGGATCAGGGTTTGCCTCAATCGCCCGAAGGGAGCAGGAACCGCCGCCGGGCGGCAAGTTACAGCCCTTTTTGCCTCGACCCCGTCAAGGTTTTTCAGCCCTAAGTGGCTGATCAGTAAGGATTGCTTGACGGCTGCCGGGCGCGCGGCCAGAATGCGCGCCCTCTCAAGGCTCTCGGTTCCCTGGTAGCTCAGTCGGTAGAGCGTCGGACTGTTAATCCGTTGGTCGTTGGTTCGAGTCCAACCCAGG
>Ga0207675_100005025_pt1 | contig 12743 bp, 7 predicted proteins | sample KBSSwiS42_FD_184305 | JGI IMG/M metagenome (GOLD analysis project Ga0207675, IMG submission 184305) | Switchgrass rhizosphere microbial communities from Kellogg Biological Station, Michigan, USA - KBS Switchgrass S4-2 (SPAdes) (version 2) | ecosystem: Host-associated > Plants > Roots >... | reverse complement strand
TTCATCGTTTTTGTGTGGAAGAACAGACAGTGGATGGATATTGGGGTGAACATAGCCAGGCAGGACCTACAACCGGATACGACTACCTGACCGTCACTCAAATTGCTCTTTACTGGGAATACACAAAAGATCCCGAAGCGTTAAAGGCTCTCAGGCGATCAACTGACTTTCATAAATATTTTACTTATCCCGATGGAACACCGGTGGAAACCGTTAATGATCGGAATCGTTATTGGGGAGTTTCCATGTGGGGACAATTTGGCTTTTCGCATTTCGCCGATGGCCGGCGTTATGCGGAATTTCTGACAAGTCATTACCCTATCGGGGGTGACACGGAATTTTATGGCGGTGATATGCAATCTTTGGGACGTATTGCGCAGGATGCACTTTATTTTCACGAAGGGAACTTAAGTCCCATACCCCAGGATCAATCGAATTATTTTCACGCAATGAAGGTGCCGGCAGGTATTCGCAAGACCGGTAATTGGGTGGTCAGCTATTCGGGTATCATTGCTCCGCCGGTCAGCCTCAACAATTTTTTTCTGGACCGCCAGGGACACTTCAGCATTTTTAATAAAAAAGCGGGGTTAATAATAAGCGGCGCCAATTCAAAGCGTCAACCGGAACTCGCTACTTTCAGTGAAGTGATTGGTAACGACAGCATACACATGCCCGTCAGCAGCCGCCTTCAAATGGGTGAAAAGGTTGACAGGCTTGCTCTCGCATATAATGTCTTCTTTGCTGTACTGGAAATACCCAGGCCATCAGAAAAACAATTACAATTTCGAATCCTGACGACGTACAAATGGGGAGATGCAGTGTCGCGATTTAATTTGCAGCTCGTGCTAAAAGCCGGGCAAACCCTGGAAACAGGTTCGGGGCAAATAATAGTTTTAGGCACGGAGAAAATTGACTTGGGGGATACCGAATTAGGCGGACTGATCCGGAACAACGGATGGACGCTGCATCTTCCCCCGGGAATGCGACTCACCTGGCCGGTTTATCCGTTCAATCCATACAAGGACGGGCCTGAGACAGAATTGACACTGGCGATTGCTACACTCTCAATGCCTCTTAAACAAGAGGACCAGGAATTTCCTTTCACACTGGAAATGGAATAAACTTCGATGATTTGAAAATAATTTTTGCAAAAAAGAAATAGATGATCGATCGGCTGTAAGGAAAATCATTCATGTTCTATTAAAGGCACTATCTTATTTTATATAAACTAACCCGCGATGAAATTAAGATTCATTTCTGCATTTAAAAGCTTTGTGGTTACGTTATTGCCAATCGTATCCGTCATACAAATATTTATTTTTCAAAGTTGTAACGAACGCAATACAGGTGAACAACTCACGATTGGACGAAACGGAAATCTGCAGGAAATAATCATACCGGCAAATGCAAACGACGTAGTCAAATTTGCCGCTTCTGAACTTCAATATTATTTCAAAAAAATAACCGGGGAAGAACTTCCAATCAAAATATCCGATGAAAAAATTAATGAGCACAAATCTCTCCGATTCATTATTGAGGACAACAAAGCAATAAAATGGGATGGATTTAGCATTGAAGTTACCCGGAAAGATATCGTGCTGTCAGCCGGCGAAAGCAGGGCATTGCTTTATGCTGTCTATACATTACTTGAGAAGGCAGGCTGTTCTTTTTTCTATCCCGGGCAAAATGAAGAGATAGTACCCAACCGCTCCATTGTTGAGTTTTCGCCGTATAAACAAATATACAATCCGGTCTTAGAACATCGTGGCCTGGCCTTGTATGGTTTAGAGGCAAATAGTGTCCGTTTAGGCAGAGAGATTATCAGCTGGATGGCGAAAAATAAAATGAACTTTATACTTGTCTCCGAAGATCGTCCAAGTGATAGCGACGGGCCGGCTCACGGCTCCATATGGAAAGAAGTTAGTAATGACCTGTTAAGTGAATTACAAAAAAGAGGATTTATCATTGAAATGAGCGAACATTGCGCGCCTGTGTTTTTTCCTCGTTCATTATTTAAAGAACATCCTGAATGGTTCGCCTTAACTGATGGGGTAAGAAAAGTCCCCAAGCCTCCCTATTCCGGCCAAATGTGTTATTCAAATAAGGATGGTGTAGAATATTATGCGACAGCCATAGCAAACTATGTAAAGAAACATCCTGAATTTCACATCATCGGCACCTGGCCACTTGATGGTGGTGAATACTGTGAATGCAAAAATTGTAAAGATCTCCAGACTATATTTAAAGCTGCTATGCGGGTTGCCGAAAAAGTAGCGGAAGTGAGACCTGATATGATTGTCGAACATCTTGCTGATAAGCCTCAAAGCTGGACACCTCCAAAAATGGATAAGATTCCTCGTAATATGTCTGTTCTCTGGTGCCAAGATCCAGGTAATAGGGACGAAGTTGGACGAGGGTGGGCAAAAAAATCGGACCAATCAGGTGGCGTATATCAATTCGAATATTACATGGGCGATAATTACAGATCATGTGATCATGTTTGGTTGAGACCCGCTTATTCGGCAGGCATACCGCGTTATGCGAATGAGCTTGGCTTTCGCGGAGTGATATCTTTATTTCTTCCTATGCAAAATTGGTGGCGGGCATCTTTCAACAACTGTTTTTTTGCAAAAGCATGCTGGGATTCTACATTGAATGTAAATTCAACTATCAATGAGTACTGTAGAAATTATTATGGATCACATGCCTCCGAAGTGGATAGTGTTTTCAATTTAATTTTTACCGAATTACAGCCCGAACCTTATGTCCGCCCTATTGAAGCAGACAAAAAACGATTAAGCAATGTAAAGGCATCATCTGGAAAAATAATAAGTGCAATAGACCACATCCTATCCAATGTAAAAGAACCAGAAATCCGAAAGAGACTTCAGCGGCTGAAGACTTATGTTGAATATTCATTAATCCATTGCGAAGCTTTTGCGAGTCTTAAAAAGACTGATCTTGAACGCCTCATTAATTATAGCAAAGAACACCCAGATCAGGATATGGTGCTGATGTATCCGGGATATATCCGGTGGCGAAATGAGGAATATTTTACAAACTAAAAGTGGAAGGAAATTAAAGGCATATTTCACTTTATTAGTTATTTGAGAAAATATTCAAAAAACAAACAAAGTACTTCATTTGATTCCGCGGTTGGCGTATGATCAGTCCGATTGGTCATTGCTACCCGGTTTTCGAATCCCAGTAACTTGTTTACTTTAATAGCGTGATTGAGAGGTATCCATCGATCAACCGAATCTTCTGAACCTCCGGAAACAAGAAAAGGTCTTGGGGCCATTAGAGCGTGAAGTTCATGCAAATCATACCCTTCTTTAACCAATTTCGGATATAAACCTTTTGCCGGATATTTTATGGCTGATGGGCCTTCCTGTTGCCATGGAGGTGGATAATAACCTAGATACCATGGGTCCCAGTAATTCACATTTGGCTTCGATTCATCAAATACAATTCCTCCATCCGACCAGGCTGCACAGGCAAACTTTTCAAAGAGACAGGAGGCAAACATTGCCCACTTGCTTCCATAAGAATGTCCCGTAATACCTATCCTGGTTGAGTCAACATCCGGCCAGTTCGAAAGCATTTGCCAGGAATTAGCAGCTAAATACGCAAGCATGGAAAGTGGCTGCACGCTGGCATTTTTTGAATCAGGATAATATTGAGAATAGGGCCTCGCAGTAGCCATATATCCTGTTCCAATGGACAACGCAATAAACCCCCGTCTTACCAACTGCAAAGCAAAATCAGCATATGGTTTATTTAACCCGATAGCAGTTTCCGGTTCATAAAAAACGGTTATAACCGCCGGCTTTTTTCCTTTGGTATCAGGAACAAGCACGTAGGCGTCTGTTTTTTCATCCATTCGCCATGGAAACCGGATGTGATATTGCATAAAATTTTCACGGTGGGTCGTTTCAATAATTTCTATATTGGGTTTTACTATTAATTCCGGCCACGTGCCCATCATTTTCTGCCAGCGGTCTAAGATTTCTTTTCTGCGTTCTCTCCAATCAGCAGGTGTTGTAACTGGTTTGCCATCATAAAACTTTAATGGCGTTCGATAACTTCCAAATTCACCTGCATATTTTGGAGGCGGATTAAAATACGGCTTGAGCTTTTGCCAGGCAGTATTCTTGGTCTGGGCATAAGTAATATTTTTGACAGCTACGAAGAGTAAAGTTAGCAGTACACAGGAAAATAAAGATTTCATGACATAAATTTTCAAAATGATAGTGATCACGTACCTGGCTATCCTTTATACTAATATGCTAAATGAATATAAAATGTCGGGTTTTCCTTAGGGAAATAGTTCGAATTGTCAAGGTCATAATAGTAATTGAGATTAATCAATGTCTCTTTCTATTTACCCTTCATTTCTAATAACAGTCTCCTGTAAAATCCCCGGGCAGCTTCCATTCGTTGAATAATACCCTGGTCGGTAATTTTTTTTGTCTTCTCCTCATCCTCTGTTTTCTGTATTGTCTCCATTTGTTTCCGGATAATATCCGGGCCCTTATGTGCGTCCCATGTGGGATGGCCATCAACAATAAGATAAACGGGGGTGGTATGGGCAACAGCACCATTGTCGCAATATGCAACAGCAGCGATCCATTGGCTTTTATTAAGGATATGATTAAGATTTATTTCAATGGAATCAGATTTTCCCTGGTTGATCTTCTCAGCAACGAGGCCATCATTATTATAAATAGCAATGCGATTTATTATTCCGATACCCGGATTGGAAATAGCCTTCGCCTTTAAGGCCGCTCTTGACCCGGTGGTTTTCATAAGTTCGGTTCCGGGGAGTTTGTTATCGACTTCAAAAAATAAAGCAGGACCGTTTGATACAAACGTATGGCCGGATTTTAATCCTTTGAACCATGCATCTGCTGAAAATTTTCTTCCTGTATACACGAAAGTTCTCACTTCACCTAACGTCGACCCCCATGGCACGTCGCTGCCTGCTGCTGCCGTTATTCTAAAACCAAGGTTCAGGTAATCGTAATAATCCATGGTATTGATTTTTGTAAACTGAAGCAATTCGACAAAATCAATTTCACCTGTAGAAATATACCAGGGAAACCCTCTTGGCAGGTCACAGCCATTCCATGAGAAATGCGCAAAGCCCACAATAGCGCCAGGCTGAAGGTGTAACTTTTTAAATACTAAATCATAGTAGTTGTATACAGAAGTATCGCGTGTAAGGTGACTAATATTCAAACCTATAATATGCCCGAATTCGCTGCGCGGCTCTTCCTGCCCGGAAACCAGGCAAATATCATTCTTGCACATCCTGAATTTCTGACCAAACCCTTCCTGCTTAAAATCCGTACCGAGATGATGGCCCATTTCAAGTACATTGACAAGGTGAATGTCTTCTGATTTGGCGTACTCCAGCAGATATTCTTTGAACTGGGGCTTATTCGTTGGATGGTGCACATGCACATCGCCGGAATACCAACCTATATGCGGCAGATTAATCCAGCGTTTCAACGCGAAAGTTTTTACTTTTTCCCTTTCATTTTGCAAGACATCAAACTCTTCACGGACAGGAATGTATTCGTTGCCATGCTCTATGCTTATTTGCCATTTACCGGGGGGTAGGTCAATTGAAAAATCTCCCGATGTCTGATACATGACAGGTTCTTTCCAGTAAGGGATTGAAGGCACAAGTTCATACACGTAACTCCTGTCGTCATTATCACCTAAACCATTCATCTTCCTTACGGGTCCCACCCAGTTTTTATCTTTTTTGTATTCGACACCGCTGTAAAAAGCTTTTGTATGGGAGGGTGAGTCAGGTATTACAGCATCAGGCGGTATCCTTACTTTACTATCTTTAACGCCGGTAATACAAACCATGGCGGGAGTGATTTGACGACTGTCTTGCTCTATTATCCGAATGTTAACACGGGTAGTTTTCTCTATCCCTTTCTGAGCAACGGTAAATCCAGGTAGAAAAAATGTGATCAGTAACGCGGCCAATATTATCTTATTTGTTATCATAATGTTGCTTATTGATTAAACGTTGACCACGCTTACCGCAGCATGCTGCCTGCTCCTGATAGTTGAACTTGATTGCAGGGTTTGAATTTTGTCAAGATTATGCTGAAGCCGGCAGTAGCAAGCGTTGTATTTTTAACGAAGGCTCTCCTTTTCATATTGTAAAAATTGAAGTTTGGAAGGTGACGTTCTTAGTTAATCAAATTGAAGTGTACCAAATCTCTCATAGTCATGAAATCTTTCTTCCCGGACTACCTGCCATTGCCATGTTGCTTCTCCTTTATCATAATCAATACGGTAAAAATTAGCCCGCCATTGGGTGCCTTTCCGCGGAGCCACATTCGACATAGGCATAAGCAAGGCATACGGGATAAAAAATTCTGCAGCCCAGCCTGTAACGGCATTGGCTTTTTTGCTGATATGTGTGAAATGCTTTATCATGCGCCCACCTTCATAGTGCCATGGCCGCCATCCGAAAAAATTTCCTTTAATGTTGGGCACTAAGATGGGTAATTCATAATTAAGCGGAGATAGTTCATACTCAAAATACATGGGTATCGCCTCATCCGTCCAGAAAAAAGCCTCTATTACATCTTCATTCCACAGGTCAAGAAAGTCTTCTTTTAGTGTGGCTGTTATTTTATTGTCTTCGCAATGATAAAGGCAATAGATGCCCGAATCCGAATAAAGCACCTTCACCTGTGTTTGATGACCAATGCCCATACCGCTGCGCTGTGGCAGTGTAACCCACTCTGTATTATTCCAGGCAGCAGCGCTACCATCTCCTGTGACAACAAAATCTGTTATATGTTTTACTTTTAATACAGTTTGGCTATCTGTTTTTTCATTTGTTGCCTGCGCCACAGCAAATGCAGGGCAGATTATCAATAAGGAGCATATTATTTTAAAAAATCTGTTCATATTTAAATATGATCCCGATGGTAATTTTTTACACCGGGAAATTGTTGCATAAACTCATCAATATAAGTTCAATTCGTATTCTTTTGTTTAGCTTATTGGACCGATATATTTTGTAGCAATTACCAGGTGGTCGAATTTTATATAACTGGAAGGTGCATCAGGGTTATCATGATAGAATTCAAACCAAAGCCAGTTGATTTTCAAGTTGCCGTCTGTTCTCCACCGAAAGCCCTGGAATGGTGGATCAGCAGGGTTATTGTACCACTTATCTTTAAGCCAGTGTCCATTCGGAAATCCGGGTCCCCAATAACCAACCTGCACACCATTTTGCCATACCGCCAGTTCTCCATTATAGGCAGTTACCGGGTTGTTCAGCTTTATCATTATTTCCACACACATCCATTTATCCAAAACATCAACTGGTGCAACTTTGGATATAGCACTTCCATTGGTTCGACCTTCATTTATCATTGTGTTCCCATAGCAGGTGAGACCGCCGTCATAACTTTGCATGTCTCCCCAATACAGATATGTATCCATTCCCGGCAGGTTTCCCCTCCACACATTTTCGTAAGATATACTCAGTCTGCTGCCTCCCATTCCACAGCTGCCTGCCCTCGGAAAAGGATAGTCGATAACAGGGTTATATCCTCCAAACCACACGCCTTCGTGATGAAAGTAGCCTTTAGATATTGAAGGATATTTTACGTAATAACGGACGTAAACCGTACTGTCAAAACCAGATCCAAAACTTTTAAACAAATGCCCTCCAACATTTACTCCTTTGATGCTTGTCATCTTAATAGAATTCTGCCCCGGGCTTCCGGGAGGAACATCGGTATCTAAGGACATGCCCTCTGAATTTTGTATATCATTATACCGGCTGAGAACGTTGGTCATCCCGTCATCAAATTCTTCAACATACAAAACATTGGGATCGTTTTGAATCCTTAGATCACCGGGATATTTTGAGGCGATGCCTGGAATTGAATCACCAGCATGCAGGCTAATCGGTGCTCTGCATATTTCAAGAATTTCTGTTCCTTCTAAACTTGAATCGCTAAACAGAATAACTGTTGATAGCCAAAAAACAACAATTTTTTTTTTGATGACATTTAGTTAAATGAATTTCTTTTGTATTCTACCATATATGCTTTTAATTTTTCCAGCCATCCCTCCAGGTCAAGCAATTGTTCATCATAGATCAGGTAGTCCATATCCGGTCTCCTGTTGGCAAAGTGACGTGTCCGGTCCTGTTGGAAAAAATATTTTTTACCCGTTGTGCTCATGCCTTTTGGCAACCTGGTCTTTTCCCATGTAGTCACCAGGTTATTTAATACCGAAGCCCGCCTTTTCAAATTATTTTCAACAATCTGCTGCGCCTTTTGTAAACGGGCATAGGCGCTATCACGATCTACAAAAGTTCTTTCATGTGCCTCCTTTACCGCATATTCTAGTTCCGAAAGGTCAAGAAAGGTTTGACAGGTATGACGGATCAACAGGGCACAAGATTCAAAAACTTCAAAATCGTAAGGGTGTTTTGCCCCGGATTTTTTATTCATTTCAATTATGTCAAGCGCTTTGTTCATTTTCTCCAGTTCCTGCCGGGAACGATCGATGATTGCTTTGTGCTGCCTGTTCCAGTAAGGATCATATTCCAATGCATCTCCCCTTGGAAGGTCCGGTAAAAAAGTTTTCCCTACATCTCCGTAATGCCAAACTTTACGCTCAAATGTGTCGAAAAAATAATAGCTCCCTTCATTTAAAAGATCGAAGAGTTCACCCATGCTTACGGATTCCGCTCCGTAATAATTTTTGAAAAATGATTTCTTGAATTCTTTCAAACCCGGGGCATGTCCGTTCCAGGAAAACCCGGCTGCTGTTAAGAAACATAGCATCCACGCCTGGTTATGTAATCCGGCATCATCCCACGAGGTTCTGATCATACCGTCGAATACACCCGAGTTGGCAGCTTCTGTTAGAAAATTATAAGAATGTTCAAGACATCCAGGCTCCCGTTTGTAATTTTCGTCTTCGGTATATGAATAAGGTAAAAACAACGGCACAACGCCGGGATTGGGATCATAGAAAAAAACACGATACCCCATACTTTTTGCCTTCTTTGCATTTTCTATTCCTACTTCACCCATATCTTCTGTAAGCACCAAACCCTTATTGGGCTCGACTTTTTTATCCAAATTCTCATCTATCCATCCCATGGGCCTTTCCCATATCATGGGTTTTCTTCCTTTGGATAAAATATATTTCGCTGCCTTATCACTAAACAAATGATAAAGACCTTTTTTGCCGATCTCCTTTGCCCGTTCTTTGCACTGATCGCAAAGGCCCAGTTCATATGTTTCATCTGAACCGATATGAATATATTCAGAACCCGGCGTGGCATCCATGGCATCTTTCCAAAGATCAAACAGCAGATCGTAGGATCCTTGTTTCAGAGGGCAGAATTCAAAATTGGACGCCGGTAATTCACGGACCTGCGCAAATTGGGGCCACTTCAAAATAAAACTTGCATGACCAAGTCCCTGTACGAGGGGGGCAATTTGAATATGATACCTACGGGCGTATTCTGTCAACCCCCGTATTTCCGCTGGAGTAAATGCTCCGGGTGCGCCTATTTCAGGATGACTTGGATAGGCGAATTTATCTTCCCATTCCCAAACCAATATGTTGACCTTATACCGTGAAAGCTCCTTGATAAAACTTTTTACATACGATAGTTTATCCTGGTGATGCTTGGTGTCGTAATGAACGGCCCGTTCGGCAATATCGGGCCAGTCTGTAATTTTTAAACCTGGTACCTTATAGGCCGATCCATCTTTTTGAATTAATTGCAGCAGCGTTTGCGTTCCGTAAAACAGTCCTGCTTCTCCCGAAGCAGTTATTAATATTTCGTTTTTTCCCACAGAAATCTGGTAACCTTGCTTACCAATCTTCGAAGAATTTTTTTGCCGGTTAAGGATAATTGAATAGCCGCTCTTTTTGTTTGTTACTACAGCGTCAACGTTCCATTCGGTTTTCAGGTCTTTACTCAATTCGTTTGCTGTAAATTCATCAGCAGTTGAATGATTCTTGCCCAAAACAATATTCAGCGAATTCGAAAAAATAAAATGATCACCTGTAACAGTTATTTGTTGCGGATAAGGGATGACGCCTACAATTGAATCTGTTCGTTCATTTGCGAAACATTTTAAAGGAACGAGGAGAAAAATAAAAATGGAAAGAAAAACTGCTCCGAACACTAATCCTCCAGGTTTTATTTTCCGTGATGGCCGATTGTGCTGAATTGTTTTGAGAAAACTGCTGGTAAACCTCATTTTATGCTGATTAGAAAATTGAAGCGGTTAATTCGAAGGTAAGGTAAAATAAATGTTTAAAACGATGTTTTTATTTAAAGATAAGGTATATTAATTTACACAACCTTTCATTAGTTGGCAAAGTGTAGAAACATAAACAATTTTTGTTAACGACTGGCAAGGTCGGCGTTTTCAATTCATAGCATGCTGTCTTCAAGCGTTGCGTGACCAAATTCATTCATTTTCTGGCCCTCATTAGCGGGCCCGTAACCTGGATAGTAGATATGTCGAAAATCTCCTTCATGGTAAAAAACTACTTCGCCAACTTCATAAATTCGGTAATTCCCTGTTTAAATGCGGACACTGTTTCCTGCCTGGCCTGCTCCGAAGGGAAACGACCTGATCGCTGAAGCCATGAAATGCTGTTGTGGAGGTATTTGATAAAGTATGCTGCATCTTCTTTTGACCGAATTGGCTTTTTGTTGATTGTAATATAGATTGGATTTGTATGTGCAAAGGCAGTTTCTGGTCTCATTGTTCCATAGTATTTGTTGAGCAATGTGGGACCACCTCCAAAATCACGGCGTTGTGTAAAACTTACTCCGTCACGGGTATCGTCCTGGTTGTATTGATGGACCCGGGCAGCAATCCAAACCGATTTGCCGGGTCTGTATTCAATTTCAAGTTTTGCATAGTGTTGCCCTTTTTCAATAATTTTTTCGGCAATCACTTTCCCATTGGAAATAATTTCGAGCCGGTCAACAGGGAGCTGGCTCCACATTTCTGTGACAATTTTCACTGAATTTTTCCTGCCAATATTCATTTCGTCTCCCGGCATCTTATTATCGGCACGACAAATAAGAAAGGGAGAATTGGTGATAAACGAACGGCCCGTGTTCAATGCATCAATCCACGATTGATAGGTGAAGACTCCGTGTACTAGTGCATAAACCCGGTTGGCCCCAACGGTAACCATATTCGTCATTTTATCGGTTCCTGCAGTTGCGGGAATTTTTAATCCGCAATTAAGAAGCCGGTACCAAAGACTTAATCCCGTGTTCATCCGTAAGTCCGGTACCACATCCGAAACAAATATGGGCTCGCAGAAAGGATCAATCGTACTCAACATTTCTACCGCATCAACTTTCTTTAAAACAACCGCCAGCGGGCCCTCCAATCCCGGCCATGCTGCAAAATGCGCCCAGGATACATGCCCTCCCTGTTCATGCACTTCATCGCAAGCTTTTATGTTGAGCGGATACTGGTATTCACGCATTGTCTTCACCGGAGTCACCAGTCTTTTCAGGTTTAATAAATTCAAATGCCCCAGGCGGTCTTCGCGATATTCCTGGTTCACATAAATCAAATGAACAGAATCAGAAACGGGATCCAGCGCCCCACTGAACCTGTCCTGGTCAGATGTGGGATCGGAAGTCAATATATTGCAGACATTCAGATCCTCCGCTTTCATTTCCAACAAGGCTGTGACGGCGTCAATAAAATGAACATGGCAGTCACCGCCGTACCATTCTCCCGCCCCAAACTCAAACCATTTTTTCAATTGAATTTTTATAGAATCTACCCCGGACGAAATATGGATTATACTATCAAACAAGTGATAAGCATATCCTTTAATTACCTCGAACCTGATATCTGTTGGAGGAAGGCTTATTTCACATCCACCATCTACGTAAGCAAATTTCCGGTTGTAATCGAGTATTACATCTCCTCCACCTTCATCAAGTTTCAAATCAACCTTATGTGCAACAGGCGTATAATAAATTGAATCCTGTTCTGATACCCTTATCCTCGCGGCGGTGGGGCTGCCATATTCATCCAGAATTTGCACAACGATTTTTTTTTGAACCGCGCGGTTAACATTAATTAAATGCTTAAAACCCTGAATATATTTTGCCTGGGCAACAAAAGCACAGAAAAATATGAACAGGAAAACTCCAGCCAGTTTTTTCAGCCTGATCATTTTTTTTAGGGAGTACATAGTTATTCGTTCCAAATTTTCTGAAGCTATTTCTTTACAATAATAGTGGGTAAAACGAAATAACTTATAAATCATTACACATTTGAAAGGAAAGCAAGGTAAAATAAATATTATTTTAAAAAAAGGAAAGAAAAAGATAATTTAGCGCTGCCATTACCGTCCTTTTTGAAAGATTGGAAATGTTATGCGCGTATGGAGTCGTTTGTTCAAAAGATATCCTTTATATATAGCTGTTCTTACTGCATTATATATCCTGCAAGATGATCAACAAATTAATGATGCCAGTTGCTTTGGCCGTGCTTTTATTAAAGTGCACATCCAGCTCCTTTCATGAAGTAAAAACAGATAATCCTGAATTTATCCCTGATACCTCCTTTGTGTCGTTTGAAAATATGGCATCTCCAAAATTTAGCGCATTAAAAGCAAAATATCAGTTAGACACTATTTTCCATGGCGAAACAGATGAACTGAAAAGAATTCTCTTA
>Ga0207675_100005020_pt1 | contig 12749 bp, 11 predicted proteins | sample KBSSwiS42_FD_184305 | JGI IMG/M metagenome (GOLD analysis project Ga0207675, IMG submission 184305) | Switchgrass rhizosphere microbial communities from Kellogg Biological Station, Michigan, USA - KBS Switchgrass S4-2 (SPAdes) (version 2) | ecosystem: Host-associated > Plants > Roots >... | reverse complement strand
ATTCACGCACTGGATGCATTGCTCTACTGATGTGCTCCGGCAGACCACCCATCATGTAGAGCAATGCATCCAGTGCGTGAATGCCATTCGCAGTCAGCCAGGTGCGCGCGCCGAATCGTGCCGGCTGTCCGAATTCGCTTTTGTGAAACACGGCTTCCGCATAGCGCCATCCGCCGTGGCCAGCGCGTTCGCGCAGCATTCCGAGGGAGCGATAAAAGCGGCGGTTGTGCCCGCCGACCGCAATTCGCGAATTTCGCGCGGCCGTTTCCGCAAGTTGCGCGGCCTCGCGATAGGAAGGCGCCACCGGCTTCTCGACGAACAGGTGCTTGCCTGCCTCGAGCGCGGCGAGACCCATCTCGAAATGCAGTTGCGCGCTCCCGAAGACGTAGACGGCGTCGATGTCGGTGCGCGCCAGGGCCACCGTGGCAGCGGTGGTCTCCTCCTGGAATCCGAATTTCCGGCGTGCGGACAGTGCCCGTTCGCGGTCCAGGTCGCAGACCAACGCCAGTGCGACCTGGCCGCTCGCCGCGAGCGCAGCGAGCTCGGGCAGGTGCAGGGCGACGGCCGCGGGCCCGGCCCCGATCACCAGTGCGCGGAGCGGCGAATTCGCCGAGTGACTCATGCCGGCATCTCGTACCGGATGGCAATGATCGTGTAGGTGCGCGGCCCTCCGGCCAGTTCAACGGTGAATTCCTCGTCGAGCCGTTTGCGCATCATGGCGCGGGCCAGAGGTGCGTCCATGCTGATGTACCCGGGCGCCCGGTCGAACTCGTCGGGGCCGACGATCCGGTAGTTCATTTGCGCACCATTGTCCTCTTCGAGTGTCACCCAGGCTCCGAAAAACACGCAGCGCGGATCCGCGGGTGGTTTGTCGACGACGGTCATGCCGTCGAGACGTCTGCGCAGGAAACGCACGCGCCGGTCGATCTCGCGCAGGCGCTTTTTTCCGTAGGTGTATTCGGCGTTTTCGGAGCGATCGCCCTGCGCGGCTGCCTCGGAAACGGCCTGCGTCACGCGTGGCCGCTCGACGCGCCACAGCTCATCCAATTCCTGTTTGAGCCGTGCCGCACCGGCCGGCGTTATGAATTGGGACCCGGGTTTCTCTGAAGGTCGAAAACGGCTCAAAAGGTGACTCTATATGTGATGGGGGTCTCAGTAGCGGCCAGCCTCGTCCCGGGGGTTCTGTGCAGCGGCTCACAGCCGTTTTGGGGCTCCAGGCCTACGCTTTGTACCCATGGCAGCCCGCTACTACACGCACTTTGTCACGAGCGCCGAGCCCGCGCACGCGAGTGAATGGAGCGGAGTCATCGAGCTGACGCATCCGCTCGGTGAACGCAAGGATTCGAAGGAATTGCGCCGCTTGCTGGCCGCGAACTTCGAAATCGATGCCGAGGACATCAAGATTCTGCAGGTCGCGCGACTGCACTGATTTTTCGAAGCTGACCCGAATCCCCTAGCGGACTTCTTTCCCTTCATCGAAAGTCCGCCTTGCAGCCCCGAGCCCCAAAGGCTTGGGGCTTTTTTTATACTCGCGGCCATCCAGGCGTCTTCGGGGATATTTCATGGCTCGACGATTGTTCGTGATGGCCGCGGCGGCAGTCCTGGCCGCGTGTGCTTCCCAGGCACCTGAGGCTCCGCCGGCCGCCGCCGCGCCGGTCGTGCCCGCTCCGCCACCGCCCAGGTCGGGTCTCGATCTCGAGGGCTTCGATCGCAATGTCCGCCCGCAGGACGACCTGTATCGTTTCGTTGGTGGCGGCTGGCTGGCAAAGACAGAGATCCCGGCAGATCGCTCCAACTACGGTTCATTCATCATCCTCGACGATCGCGCCAAGGACGAAATCCGCGCGCTGGTCACCGCCGCCGCGCAACAGCCGAATCGCGCGCCGGGATCGGACGCCCAGAAGGTGGGCGACTACTACAACGCGTACCTGGACACCGCGCGTGTCGAAAGCCTGGGCTTGGGCCCGCTGCGCGCGGAGCTGGCGCGCATCGATGCCCTCGTCACGCCGCGCGACGTGGCCCGATACATCGGGCACTCGCAGCGCCTGGGTGTCGCCCAGCCGTTCGCCTGGTTTTCAAACGCCGACCAGAAGAATTCGGTGGTCTACATCGGCTCGGTGTACCAGACCGGGCTGACGATGCCCGATCGCGATTACTACCTGAATCCCGAAGACAAGTACGCCGCGTTCCGCGCCAGGTTCGCCACCTACGTCGAGCAGATGCTGGCACTGGCCGGTGAGCGCAACGCGAAGTCGGCCGCAGCGCGCATCGCGGCGCTCGAGACGCGCCTCGCGAACTACCAATGGACCAAGGTGGAAAACCGCGACCCGGTAAAGACCTACAACCCGATGTCGCTGCCCGAGTATCAGAGACTCGCGCCGAACTTCGACTGGCTGTCGTTCTTCGAAGGGATGGGCGCGCCGGTCCAGCGGCTCAACATCTACCAGCCCTCGTACATCAAGGGCGTCAACCAGTTGGTGAAGACCGTGCCGGTCGCAGACTGGCGGCTGTACTTCAAGTTCCAGCTGCTCGACCACTGCGCGTCGTACCTGCCGGCGCAGTTTGTCGACCTCGAGTTCGACTTCCACGGGCGCACGCTCAACGGCGTGAAGGAACAGAAGCCGCGCTGGCGGCTGGCGCTGGAGTCGATGGACGGCGCCATGGGCGAGCTGCTCGGCAAGATGTTCGTCGAAGCCTATTTCCCGCCCGAAGCCAAGCAACGCATGCTCGGCATCGTGAACAACCTGCTCAAGGCCATGGACCAGTCCATGGACAGCCTGGAGTGGATGAGTCCCGCGACGCGCGCCGAAGCGAAGAAGAAGCTCGCCAAGATCACGGTCAAGATCGGTTATCCCGACAAGTGGCGCGATTACTCCACGTTCGTGGTGCGCCCCGATGACCTGCTGGGCAATTTCCTGCGCGGCCAGGAATTCGAGGCCCAGCGGCAGATCACGCGCATGAACGGGCCGGTGGACAAGGGCGAGTGGCTGATGAATCCGCAGCAGATCAATGCCTACTACCTGTCGTCCGGAAACGAGATCACTTTCCCGGCCGGCATCCTGCGCCCGCCATTCTTCGACATGAACGCGGACGACGCCGCGAACTACGGCGGCATCGGCAGCGTCATCGGCCACGAGATCAGTCACGGCTTCGACGACTCAGGCCGGCAGTTCGACGGCGACGGTAACCTGCGCGACTGGTGGACTGCCGAGGATGGCGCGAAGTTCAAGCAGCGCGCCGACGCGCTGGTGAAGCAGTACGCGGCCAACACCGTGTTGGACAATCGCCACTTGAACGGCGAGCTCACGCTCGGCGAGAACATCGGCGACCTGTCGGGGCTCGCGATCGCGCTAAAGGCTTACAAGCTCTCGCTCGGCGACAAACCCGCGCCCGAGATCGACGGCTTCACCGGTGAGCAACGCTTCTTCTACGGCTGGGCGCAGGTGTGGCGCCGCAAGTACCGCGACGAGGAACTGCTCAAGCGCCTGTTGGCCGATCCGCACAGCCCAAGCGAGTTCCGCTCGAACGTACCGCCCAGCAACATCGACGCGTTCTACGATGCGTTCGGTGTGAAGCCCGGCGATCGCATGTATCGAGCGCCGGAAGAGCGTGTCAAAATCTGGTAAGCCTGTTTTCCGGAGGTTGTCATGCGCAGGGTGCTGTTGAGTCTGGTGATGGCGGTCGCTTGCGCCAATCTCGCCGGTTGCGGTTACAACAAGCTGCAGAACCAGGACGAGGCCGTGAAGGCGGCGTGGTCCGAAGTCGTAAACCAGTACCAGCGTCGCGCCGATCTCGTGCCGAACCTGGTTGCGACTGTGAAGGGTTTCGCGGCGCAGGAAGAGCGCGTGCTGGTCGAAGTGACCGAGGCGCGCGCCAAGGTGGGCTCGATCCAGCTCACGCCCGAGCTCATCAACGATCCGGCGGCATTCGCGAAATTCCAGGCCGCGCAAGGCGAACTGACGACCGCTCTCAAGAGCCTGCTCGCGACGACCGAGGCCTACCCGGATCTGAAGTCGAACCAGAATTTCCGTGACCTGCAGACGCAGCTCGAGGGCACGGAGAATCGCATCACTGTGGCCCGCAACCGGTACATCGATGCGGTGCGCGCCTACAACGTGACGGTGCGCGAGTTCCCCTCGAATCTCACTGCGAAGATGTTCGATTTCGAGGTGAAGCCCAACTTCACGGTGGAAAATGAAGCCGAGATCTCCAAGCCGCCGGCGGTGACCTTCGACAACTCGACGCCTTCGCAGCAGAAGGCGCCGGTGGAATCCGGTACACCGCCAGCCACGCCACCCAAGGCGAACTGAACCGACGTGCGCGCCGCGCTGCTCACGCTCGCGTTCCTGTTGTGCGCGGGTATCGCAGCGCGCGTGTCCGCGCAGCTGCCGCTGCCGAAGTACGAGGCGCCGGTGGTCGACCTCACCGGCACGCTGACCGCGCAGCAGCAGGCCGCGCTCAATGAAAAGCTCAACCAGTTCCAGCAGCGCAAAGGTGCGCAGATCGCGGTGCTGATGCTGCCGACGACTGCGCCCGAAGACATCGAACAATTCGGCATTCGGCTCGCGGAGTCGTGGAAGGTGGGGCGGCACAAGCCGGACGACGGCGTCATCCTCATCGTGGCCAAGGACGATCGCAACATGCGCATCGAGGTGGGCTACGGCCTGGAAGGCGCGCTACCCGACCTGCTGACGGCCCGCGTCCGCGAGGAGACCATCGCGCCGCTGTTCAAACAGGGCGATTTCTACGGCGGAATCAACGCCGGTCTCGACCAGTTGATGCGGATCATCGACGGCGAGGAGCTGCCTGCGCCCGATGAGCAGTGGAAGGCGTCCGATCGCGGCCACGTGCCGTGGCCCTTCCTGTTGTTCGCCTTCCTGTTTTTTGGCGGCCTGCTCAACCGGATGCTGGGCCGGGTCGGCGGCGCGGGTGTGTCCAGTCTCGTCGGCGCCGGCCTCATCTGGTGGTTCACGTCGCGCCTGTTGTTCGCCGGCCTCGGCTTCGTGGGCCTGTTCCTGCTCGGCCTGTTGTTCGGCGGCTCGGGCGGATCGGGGTTCGGCGGGGGAGGCGGCCGCCGCGTGTTCCGGGACAGCGGCCGTGGCGGCGGCTTCGGCGGATTCGGTGGTGGCTTTGGCGGCGGCTTCGGAGGCGGCGGTGGTTTTGGCGGCGGTGGTGGCGGCAGTTTCGGGGGCGGCGGCTCTTCCGGCCGTTGGTAGTTAGTCCGTGAAATTCGGGCACATGCTCCGCCACCTGTTCGCGACGCGCGCCGCGACGCGGCGGCGCTTTCCCGCCGAGGTGCTGGATTCCATCGCGGCCGCGATCGCCGCTGCAGAGACGCGCACCAGCGGAGAGGTGCGCTTCGTCGTGGAAACGGCGCTCGAGCTGCCCGAAGTCTGGGCCGGAGTCGGGGCGCGCGACCGGGCGGTGCAGACCTTCTCCGACCTGCACATGTGGGATACCGAAGCCCGTAACGGCGTACTCATCTACGTATTGCTGGCCGACCGGAACGTCGAAATCGTCGCGGACCGCGGTGCTGCGCGGCTCATCGGCCAGGCCGACTGGGAAGGGGTTTGCCGGACCATGGAAGGGCACTTCGGCGCCGGGCGCTTCGCCGAGGGCGCCGTGGCCGGCGTCGAGGCAGTGGGCGGATTGTTAGCACGGCATTTTCCGCCGCCGCAGGGCCGCAATCGTGACGAACTTCCGAATCAACCCGCGCTCCTGTAGCACAATCCCGACAGTCTCAAATGTCTTCCCGGTGTCATACTTCGGTTATGAAAAATCGTCCTGCGCTGCGAGCGCTGCTGTTACTGGCGACCTTTGGCGTGATTGTTTCGGGATGTTCCCTGTTCGGCGAAGGGCCCAAGTGGGGCAGCAAACGCGACGCTGACAAGGCCGCGGCCGAGAAGCCCACGCTGCCGGAACCGGTGGCCACGCATCGTTTCGAAATCGACCCGACCACCGACGTCGTCGGCGTGGTGCAGAAAACCCAGGCCACCAAGGAAGACACGCTCACCGACATCGCGCGCCGCTTCAACGTCGGCTACGAGGAAATCGTACGCGCCAATCCGGGCGTGGACCCGTGGCTGCCGGGCGAAGGCCGCGAGATCGTCATTCCCTCGCAGTTCATCCTGCCGAACGCGCCGCGCGAGGGCATCGTCATCAACGTGCCGGCGATGCGACTCTTTTATTACCCGAAGGTGAAGAAGGGCGAGAAGCAGGTGGTGCACACCTATCCCATCGGCGTCGGCCGCGTGGGCTGGGCCACTCCCGAGGGCGCGACCAAGATCGTGCGCGCGCAGAAGGACCCGACCTGGCGTCCGACGGCGTCGATCATCAAGGAGCACCTGGAAGAGAAGGGCGAGAAGCTCGACAAGGTCATTGGCCCGGGTCCGGAAAATCCGCTGGGCAAATACGCGTTCTATCTCGGCTGGCCGAGCTACATGATCCACGGCACCAACAAGCCGTCGGGTGTCGGCCTGCGCTCGAGCCACGGCTGCATCCGCCTCTATCCGGAAGACATCGAGCAGCTGTTCAAGATGGCGTCGATCGGCACCCAGGTTCGCGTGGTCAACCAGCCGTTCGTGTTCGGCTGGCACCAGGGCAGCCTGCACATCCAGGCGTACGACGTGCTCGAGGACGACACGCGCGACTGGAAGAAGGCGCAGGTGAAGCTGCTCAAGAAGGACCTGGCCGAGCGCATTCAAAAGGAGCTCGCCGCACGCAACGAGAAGATCGACTGGGAGGCGGTGACGCAGCTCACGCGCGATCCGCGCGGTATTCCCGTCTCGATCTCGGGCGGTCCGGATTCCCTGACGCAGATCATCAGCGGTGCGACGCTGGTTCAGAACAAGGTGGCGCCGGGCGCGACCTGGGATGGCGTCAGCGATCTGCCGGTGGACGAGGCCACGTTCAAGGAACTGATGTCGGATCGTGAGCCGGCGACCGAGTCCGCTGCCACGACGCCTGCGCCAAAACCCGTTACTAATTGAGCGCTGACGCGCACGAAGGAAAACGCCGTTGAAGCAACGGCGTCCGTTAAAGTGGCGAGCATGAAATTCCTGCTTGCCGCGCTCGCATTGAGCGCTTCGGTCGCCCACGCGGCCTCCACCGATCCCATCATTCCCGGCCGCGACTACCACTCCTTCGCGCAGCCGGAATTGTTCCGCGTGAATCACCTGGATCTCGACCTGCAGGTGTCGTTCGAACAGAAGCGCATGTCGGGAGTCGCAGATCTCACGATCGCGCGGGTGGACTCCAACGCACAGACGCTCAGGCTCGACACGCGCGATCTCGTGATTCGCCAGGTCTGGTGGCTCAGGGACGAAAAGGACCTGGTGCCATTGAAGTTCGCGCTCGATCCCCGCGATCCCATGCTGGGCTCGCCACTGAGCATCGCAGTGCCCGCGGAGGCCACCGGCGAATTCAAAGTGCGCATTTCGTACCAGACGCGTCCGGAGGCTTCCGGCCTTCAATGGGTCGAACCCGCGCAAACCGCGAACAAGACCGATCCGTTCCTGTTCACGCAATCGGAGGCCATTCACGCGCGCAGCTGGATCCCGTTGCAGGACAGTCCCCAGGTGCGGCTGACTTACTCGGCCACCATCCGCGTGCCTCCAGGCATGCGCGCGGTGATGAGCGCCGACAACGCGACCGAGCTCGCGTCCAACGGTGTCTACCGCTTCTCGATGCCGCAGGCGATCCCGTCGTACCTGATGGCGCTCGGCGTCGGCAAACTCGAATTCCGCGCCACGGGTCCGCGCACCGGCGTGTTCGCCGAGAGCTCGATCGTCGACGCGGCGGCGAGCGAATTCGCCGAAACCGAGCAGATGATCCAGGTCAGCGAAAAACTCTTCGGCCCGTATCGTTGGGGCCGCTATGACCTGCTCATGCTGCCGCCGTCGTTTCCATTCGGCGGCATGGAGAATCCACGGCTGTCGTTCATCACGCCGACTGTCGTAGCTGGCGATCGCAGCTTGACCGCCGTCATTGCGCACGAGCTGGCGCATTCCTGGTCCGGCAACCTCGTGACCAATGCTACGTGGCGCGACCTGTGGCTGAACGAGGGCTTCACCGTCTACCTGCAGGGCCAGATCATGCGCGCGGTGTACGGTGACGCGCGCGAGGCCATGGAAGAGGTGCTCGGACTCACGACACTGCGCGGCGAGCTCGCGAGGCTGCCGCCCGCCGACCAGGTGCTGGCCATCGACCTGCGCGGCCGCGATCCCGACGATGTGTTCTCCGAGGTGCCGTACGAGAAGGGCGCCTTGTTCATCCGCTGGCTGGCGTCGCGCTTCGGAACACAGAACGTCGACAGGTTCCTGCACGACTACTTCGATCATTTCCAGTTCCAGAGCATTGCCACCGAGCAGTTTCGCGCGTACCTGGAAACCAACCTGCTGCCGCAGAAACCGGGCGCGGTCACCGCCGCCGAGCTCGATGAGTGGATGCTCTCGCCGGGCTTGCCGAAGAGCGCCGTGCTGCCGCAATCGGACGCTTTCGACCGAGTCGACAAGGCGCGCCGGGATTGGTTGGGCGGCATGCCGGCCACCGACCTGCCGGGCAAGAACTGGACGACCCACGAGTGGGTGGCGTTTCTCGAGGCCATGCCGGCGACGCTGAAACCGGCGCAGCTCGCGGAGCTGGACGCGGCGTTCCGGCTCACTGCGACCGGCAACAGCGAGATCGCCTTCAACTGGCTGCGCATCGCAATCCGCAACCAGTACGCGCCCGCCTGGCCGCGGCTCGAGAGTTATCTCACCACCATCGGCCGGCGCCGCCTGATCAAGCCACTGTACGAGGAGCTGATGAAGACCCCCGCCGGGGCGGAGCGGGCGCGCGCCATCTACAGCCGCGCGCGACCTAACTACCACCCGATCGCGGTGGCGACGCTCGACGACATCGTACTCGGGGGAAAGCGCTGAACGCGCCCTGACGAACCATGATCCTGCCGCTGCACGACGACAATCCGACCGCCACCAGGCCCTACGTCACCGTGGGGATCATGATCGCCTGCACGCTGGTCTACGTGTTGACGCTGGTGGGTGCCCAGCGCGCGTCCTACCTGCTGGGCGTGGTGCCCGCCGTGCTCACCGGGCACCTGTCGTTCGAGCCGGGCGTGCTGCACCTGCCTGCATACGCCACCGTCTTCACCTCCATGTTCATGCATGGTGGCTTCTGGCATCTGGCCGGCAACATGCTGTACCTCTGGATCTTCGGCAACAACATCGAAGACGCCATGGGACACGTGCGCTTCTTCCTTTTCTACGCGCTGTGCGGCGCCGCCGCCGTGTTCGCCCAGGTACTGCCCAATCCCGTATCGGAAACGCCGATGATCGGCGCCAGCGGCGCGATCTCCGGCGTGCTCGGCGCCTACCTGCTCCTGTACCCACGTGCGAAGGTGTTGTTAGGGCTGCCGATCGGATTCCTGATCATCTCGATCGGACGTTACCCGGCCGTCTGGGTACTCGCCGCGTGGTTCGTGATGCAACTGGTCTTTGGCGGCATGAGTCTCCTGCATCCACCGGACAAGGAAGGCGGCATCGCCTTCGGCGCGCACATTGGGGGATTCGTCGCCGGCCTGTTGCTCGTCATCGTTTTCAAACGCCGCGGCGTACCGCTGTGGCGGCCATACTGAGACGCTGCTACATTCCGCCAGCGTCGCGACGGCTTTAGGGTCGAAGAGCCTCGCGTCCAGAGGAGATATTTGGCCGAGCCATCTGACTCGCAGGTCCTGAGCGCCGAACAACCCGGCTCGTTGCGCGTCATCGCGCGAGCCGCGACCAACATCGCCGCCTTCATCGGGCGCGCTCTCAAAGGTCCCGTCAACGAACCCGTGCCGGTGCGCAGCTTTGCGGACTACACGCGCGTTTTTGGCGGCCTCTGGCAACCTTCCACGCTCAGTTACGCGGTCGAACAGTTCTTCGAGAACGGCGGCCGCTGCGCGGTCATCGTGCGCGTCGTCAACGGCGCGCGGCCGCCGACGCTCACCCTGCCGACCGCGAGCGGCCGGCTGATACTGCGCGGCGTCGGCGCGGGCTCGCGCGAGTTCCTGCGCGCCTCGGTGGACTACGACGCCATCGAATCCAAGGAACACGACCGCTTCAACCTGGTGGTGCAGCGCGTACGCACCGCCGGCTCCGAGCACATCGAAGACCAGGAAATCTTCCGGCGCCTGACCGTGACACCGGGCGCGGACCGGTTCGTCGCCGATGTCCTGCTCGAGTCCCGCCTGGTGCGTGTCCAGGGCGGCGTGCCGGGCGAACGGCCCACGCGAACGCCAGCCGCCGCCAACGGCGCGGTCATCGGCTACACACCCTCCAATCCCGACGGCGACGACGGTGGCCCGATCACCGACTACGACATCATCGGGTCGGCGCAGCTGGGCACCGGCATTTTCGCGTTGCATGCCGCGCCCGACATCAACCTGCTGTGCATCCCGCCGCTGACGCGCGAACACGACGTGGGCCTGTCGACGTTGCTCGTCGCCGGGCGCTTCTGCCGCGAACGGCGCGCCATGCTGATCGTCGATCCGCCCAATGTGTGGGCCTCGAGCGCCGCGGCGCTCGATGGCATGCGCCACTGGCCGTTCCGCAGCGATGACGCCGCAATGTTCTACCCGCGCGTGGTGGCTTTCGACCGGCTGCGCGGCCGCTTCGAAATGTTCGCGCCCTGCGGAGTCGCGGCCGGCATGATCGCCCGCTGCGACGAATCCTGGCCGGTGTGGGCCGCGGCCGAAGGCGACGACGCCATCCTGCGACCCGGCCTGCGGCCCGCGTGGAGTATTTCGAACGCCGACCGCGCCCGGCTCATCAACGCCGGCATCAACCTGCTGCAATCGGTGCGCATCGCGCCGAAATACGCCGCCAGCCCGCGCACGCTTGCGAGCGGAGCCGCGGCGGTCAGCGACTGGCGCTACCTTTCGGCGCGGCGCCTGGCCCTGTTCGTGATGACCAGCGTCGAGCGCGGCACGCGCTGGATCCTGTTCGAGCGCAACGCGCAGCCCACCTGGACCCTCGTGCGCGCGCAGGTCGAAGCTTTCCTCGAATCGTTGTTCGCCGAGGGTGCCTTTGCCGGGCGTACCGGCGAGGTGAGCTACTTCGCGGTCTGCGACGAGCGCATCAACAAGGAAGAAACGTTACGCGCCGGCAAGTTCAACCTGGCGTATGGCTTCGCGGCGAGCAAGCCCGGCGACTATCACGCCTTCCTGGTCACCCACAGTCCGAGCGGCTCGCGCACGCGGCCCATCACCGTGAATCGCTTCGCCAATTATTCGCCGAGCGTGGACCTGGAGATCGAATCTTCCATCCTGCGCGGTCTCGTACCGGTGGTTAATGATTCTGACGAAGACACGGTACGCATGCCTCCGGTCAAACGCGCAACTCCGGAAGCCGTGTGACGCGCGGCAGCCGCGCGCTGCTCGGGATGCTGGTGCTGCTGGCAGGCGCCCGCGCCTCCGCCGACGAATTCGAGATTCCCGCGAAGTACGCGGCGGCGGTCGAGCATGCGAACGTCGTGGGGCGGCTGATTTTCGCGCACGACGTATCCGCGGCCCGCGCGACCGACGAGCTGCTGGCGCGCAAGGTCCTGGAAAAAGATTCCCGTGTGCGCGGCTGGCTCACGGAGCAATACGATGCCGGGGACTATCCGGGCATCCTCGTGACCTTCGTCGGCGAGGAGCGCGGCACCATGTTCGCGCTGTACCGGGTGCGCGTGCCCGCGGGCGATCACCCGTTGGAATACGCAGCGGTTGATCCTCCAGCGCCACTCGACTCCGACCAGGTCGCGGGCTGGGCCGCGCGCAAGGCGGCGTCGCTGGAACTGGAAAAGCGCAAGGATCTTTGCGGCGAGCGTTACAACGCGGTAGTCCTGCCGGTCGGCACCGCCGGTAACAAGGGCATCCTCGTCTATCTACTCGCCGCGACTTCGCAGCCGGACCTGATGATTGCCGGCGGCCATTTTCTCTACGAATACTCGGTCGACGGCAGCAAGTTGCTTTCGCAACGCGCCTTCACCCGCAGCTGCATCGATCTTCCCCTGAAGGGCGATCCCGAGAAGGGCGAGGTCGCGGCCCTCACGCTCTCGCACCTGCTGGATCCAACGCCGACCGAAATCCACGTTTTCCTGAACAGGAATTACGGCAAGTCGCTCTATCTCCTGACCACCCAGAACAAGCTGGTGTGGGTGATCACGGATGGCGCGATCGTCGGGGCCACGCACATTTCGCAGGACTAGTCGGCGCACGCTGCAAGTTCCAACCATGAATAAATTCATCGTCGGATCCGCGATTTTCGTCGGCGCGCTGGCGTTCGCGCGCATGGCATGCGCCGCTGCGCCGTTGGTGTGCCCGGCCGGCACCAGGCTGGACCATGGCACCGATTCAAAGCAGCGGCTGGGCGAATACTGCGTAGATGAAGAAACCGGGCGGAGGAGAGGTCCGCAACGCGAATTTTGGCCCGATGGCACGATATCCGCGGAAGGAACCAACGATCCCGTCACGCAGCGAAGTACCGCCCGTATTTTCGACCAGCATGGCGTGCTCACCGACGAAATCGCCCTGGAGAAAGGCAAGATCGTCGAGCGGCGCATGACGCTGACGGGCATGCGGATGTTCGTCGCCGGCCTGAGCGCCCGCGAAAGTTCGGCAAAGGTCATCTATCGCGCGATCGACGAGCGCAACGTCGGTGTCGACTTCCATTTTCCCGATGCCGATCCGCGCAAGAATCCCGAAAAGCTCGAGGGGTTCCGCACGT
>Ga0207675_100005017_pt1 | contig 12752 bp, 7 predicted proteins | sample KBSSwiS42_FD_184305 | JGI IMG/M metagenome (GOLD analysis project Ga0207675, IMG submission 184305) | Switchgrass rhizosphere microbial communities from Kellogg Biological Station, Michigan, USA - KBS Switchgrass S4-2 (SPAdes) (version 2) | ecosystem: Host-associated > Plants > Roots >... | reverse complement strand
CTGGAAGGCGCTGTAGCACTTGTCGCGATAACACTGACGATCACACTTGTTATCTTTCTACCGCACGCATCATTTGCGACCGTGGTGCCGATTGCCCTGCTGTTCCCCCTGTTACTTTGGCTGGCGGCCCGCTGCCGGCCAGTATTCGCCGCAGCGGCCGCGTTCGTCGTTGCGCTGACGATCGTGTGGACGACCACTTTTGGCATCGGATATTTCGGTGACCCCGAACTTCCGATCGAAGACCGCATCGTGGGCGCCCAAGCGGGCATCTTGACGACGTCGCTCTGCGCGCTCGTTCTTGCCGGGCTGTTCGCAGAGCGGCGTCAGCAGGAGGCAGCGCTCAGGGAGGGTGCGACGCGTTTGGAAAAGGCCCTTGCGGCCGGAGCGGTGATTGCTTTTGAGTGGGATGCCCGGACCAGTTTATCACATCGCAGCGAGAACGCGGCGAATATTCTTGGATACGATCCGCAGGCGCCCTTTTCGGGGGCTCGCTTTCTCGAGCTGATTCATCCGGACGACCGTGCGCACTTCAAAGCGCATGTGAGGAGCGTCCGACCTGACAACCCTTCATATGCTGTCACATTCCGCTTGATTCGCTCCGACGCCCAGGAAATGTGGCTTGAGGAAACAGCAACAGCCGAGTTTGATGCTGATGGGAAATGCCTACGTATCGAGGGCCTGACCCGTGACATCACGAAGAGCAAGCGGGCCGAAGAGCACCAACGCTTGCTGGTCGCAGAGCTCGACCACCGCGTCAAGAACGTGCTTGCGCGCGTTGGCGTTGTCGCCATGTATACGCGCGAGGGTAGCGGCACAATCGACGAGTTTATCGAAGCACTCGATAGCCGCATCGAAAGCATGGCAGTCGCGCACGAGTTATTAAGCCAAGGTAATTGGATGGGCGTTCGGCTTGCGGATCTTGTTCGGCACCAGCTAGCTCCCTACGCGACAGACGCAAATATGGCGATCAGCGGCCCGGACATCGCGCTCAACGCCGCGGCAACTGAGGCGCTGGGAATGGTGTTGCACGAGCTTGTGACCAACGCCTCCAAATACGGCGCGCTGTCGATTCCCGAAGGTAGGGTGTCTGTAAGTTGGGAATGCCGGAACAGCGACGACGCAACGTTTGGTTTGAAAATCTTGTGGCGCGAGACGTGTGGCCCGTCCGTATCAGCTCCATGCAAAAGCGGGTACGGAATTAGCCTCGTTTGCGAACTCATCCCCCACGAGCTTGGTGGTATCGTCGACCTCGCGTTTCCGCCCGAAGGCGTGTCCTGTACAATCGAGATACCCCTCAAGCAGCTGGGTAGCCTCGCGTGAGAAGATCTCTCATCGATCCGGCAGCCGAGCAACGATCGGGCGCAAGACCGCTAAAAAACGTTCCTCGCTGACTGGTTTTTGCAGAATGGCCTCGACCTTTCCGGGCTGCAGAGAAACGGCCGTATAACCTGTAATGACGATGACCGGAATGCCTTCGTCCTGGAACCGATCAAGCAACGGATTTGCCCGCTCGCCATCCCGCAGATTAATGTCTACGATGGCCACGTCGGGCTTGCGCTCGGCAATGAGGCGCTCGGCGTCAGCTATGGTGGCAGCCGGACCCGCCACGTCCGCTCCCAGTGCACGAAGTAGACGCTTGATGGCGTTGCCGACGTGCCAGGAATCCTCAACCAACAGAATACGCGCACCTTTCAGTTCGGACGATCCCGATGTTGGTGGGGTATGAGGGCTCGAGGTGGCTTTCATGGCTGCCATTTCAGCGGCACGAGGGGTGAATGCTGATCACCGCGTTCGCTGGACGTGGTGGGCTACCCAAACGTTCCGGATGCTAGCTGCCACCGTAGCGGCTGCCTATGCAGAATTGGCACTCCAACGACGGCTCGGTGTTCGCTACGGCACTTAGCGGACGTGCCGTGGGCCGCCATCCTATGAACGTCTGCAAATGGCCTAATAGAGCCAATGCCATTCGAAGCTCCTCAGTAGCACGGCGGATAGGGGTAATAGCCGCAGGTGGCGCCATAGTAGGGATAGGTGCTGGCCGCCGCCGCACCCAGCGCAGCCCCACCCACTGCGGCGGCACCGACCGCGTGATCTAGTAAGGCGACCGCGTTTTGCGGATGATGGCGGAGTAAAGGTCACGAAGAGCGCGGATAGTGACCGGAGCTGCAATGCTAGAGTCAAATCGAGCGGAGTCCTTTGGTTAAAGAAATGGGCATCGAAGGCTTTGCCAGACAAGATTCCGAAATGCATAGTCGCTCGCCCCACGCCGTCAGTGTGCATTGGGATCGTGTGTCCCATCACAGCAATCGGCGCTGAAATATCCTCATCATTTCGGAGGAGGCCCAATCGGAAGTGGTCCACCCATGCCCGTTGCTCCTTGTGGAGAAGGTGGTGCCGCGTTGGTGCCGGGTCGATACCAAGGATTGGCCAGGCATTCGGCTTCGGTACCGGAAGCGGAGGCTTGGCAGGTCGCCAGGCTGTTAAAAGAGCAGCCGCTCCAACCGGGATTGTCCACGCCCTGGATGCAAAAAGGATATTGCGATATGCCAGTTTGGGCAGAAGCCGGAACGTGATCGATCGTCCAGAATCCTGCTGCAGCGAGCAGCGCGGTGAGAGGTACTCGGATCATTTCCGCACCATCTTTGCCGTAGGGGTGGTCTTCTCCGGAGCCTTGGGCATCGATTCGGCGGGGACGAGTCAGCGAGAGCACTAATCAGCCAGACCCTGTTCACGCCTCTTATCATTTCTGGGCAGAGTCTATTCGCCCCTCAATCGTTCGCTATGCAAAATCGGCATCCTGTCGAAGAATCTGCAACAGTCTACTCAGCGCGGTATTATTCAGCTACCAGGCAAGACGGCCCGGCTCGCGTCCGATAAGGCGCTAGTTGGAGACATTGCACGTTCGATTTGAGGCGGTCGCAAACTGAGGCAGTCCTCTTGCACCCCCGGTAGGCCGACACCGGGCCTAGCCCTCCGAACTGGCGATGCGTCTGATACGACAGCAACGATGACGGAACGAGAAGGGCGTGATTTGGCGCGGCTAAAGAGATGGCCCAACTTCGTTGTTGCGGAAAAGTCACCGCACCGAAAATTGCACGCATGGTTTGACCCCGATCAATCGAGTCGGTTGGGGAGAGGTCCTGCCCGCAATATGCTTCAGAGTCGTGGCCGGGCGTTCGGGAGGCGACAGTGCAGAAAATCTTTCTTGCTGGCATCGCCGCTGCGGGATTGTTAAGCGGGCCTGCTCTTGCATCGGACTTGCCTGCCAAAGCCCCGGTGTACAAGGCACCGATCGCAGCGCCACCTTATAATTGGTCAGGGTTTTATGTGGGTGCCAACTTCGGCGGGGGTTGGTCCAACGGCAGCCTGAACATTCCTGGCAACAATCTATATGGCGGCCTCAGCGAATTCATTGGCGGCGTACAGGCGGGCTATAATTTCCAGGCCGGTCATTTTCTATTTGGTGTCGAAGGTGAGTTCGATGGGGCCGGCTTTAGTCATCCGGTCCTTCCTACTCCGACATTGGGCTTTGTAGACCAGCACTGGATCGGCACCGTGGCGGGCCGCGTCGGCCTCGTCAATGATCGATGGCTCGTATTCGCCAAGTTTGGCGGCGGCTGGGTGCACAGCAACGCTACCTTGAACCTCCCCGGCACAGTTTGGAACGGGTCCAACACCAGCAGCGGCTGGTTAGCTGGCGGTGGCATCGAATACGGCTTCAAGTCGCATTGGACCGTCAAACTCGAATACGATTATCTCGGGCTATCAAACTGGAATTCTCCGACGGTGCCTTCAATAGCTTTGAACCGCGACCTTCAAATGGTCAAAGCCGGGATCAATTATAAATTCCAGAGCGGCGTTTCCGCTGCGGCCGAGACATCGGCCGCTGGGGGCTCTCATGAGCCTTCGGAAGATCTACAGAAGGCATCACAAAACCCGATCGCCGATCTGGTCAGCGTGCCGTTCCAGAGCAACACCAATTTCAACGCCGGTCCATTCAATCGCACCCAGGAAGTATTCAACATTCAGCCCGTCGTGCCGATGCACCTGAGCGATGACTGGAACCTGATTTCACGTACCATCATTCCGTTGGTAAGCCAGCCGAGTCCGTTCTTCGACAGCAACACCAATGGGATTGGCGACGTTACTCAATCGTTGTTTTTTTCCCCCTCGCACCCGGGCAAACTCATCTGGGGCGTTGGTCCAGTCTTCACGGTTCCGTCTGCCAACGATCCTATCCTCGGGACAGGCAAATTCCTGTTTGGACCAACAGCCGTATTCCTAACTACGCCGGGACATTGGGTGATCGGTGTATTGCTCAATAACCAGTGGTCGATCGGGGGCAATCCACTGCGACCGCCCGTCAACACCTTCCTCGCTCAGCCCTTCCTCAACTACAACATGGCGCATGGTTGGTACTTGACCACATCCCCCATCATCACCTCGGACTGGCTAGCGCCATCGGGCCAGCAGTGGACGGTACCGGTCGGCGGCGGCTTCGGTCGAGTTTTCCGAGTGGGCGATCAACCGGTGAACGCGTCGATTGCCGGCTATTACAACGCGATACGTCCGACCGGCACTCCGGCCTGGCAACTGCGGGCTTCTGTCGCGCTGCTGTTCCCCGTCAAATGACGGGGCGGGCGGGCGCGCAATCTGCACGATCCGATTTGCCCCATCACGCTTTCAACCGAGGGCACTTGTTGTCGCTTGATATGGCTGGGCATCTTGAGCACTGATTCTTGGATAAACACGAGAAAACGGGTTTGGTGGCTTTGATCCTCGATAGCTCCCGTTCTGCTGCGATAGGCAATTAGCTTCGAGTGGTGACCGAGTTCGCAAGCGTGGTCAGGAAAACTGTCGGCGCTGCAGGTCCGATTTCGCATAGACGAGAGCAGTTCTTCGGAATGAATATCGTTCCGTCCTCTTCGGAAGGGCGTCTAGAATCGTTCAGCGTGAAAATTGCGCAGCCTTCCAAAACATAGAAGGCTTCGTCCATCCGCAAGTGTTAGTGGATCGGAATGCCCGCACCGACCGGCACCTGCTGGGACCCCAAGGTGAGATTGTCGGAGCCTATGGCGGGACCGACCTTGATGCAGATCTTGCCGCCGTCGCGAAAATGAAGGAGATGTTCGCCTTCAGTGGCGCCGAACACATACCCCTGTGGTGCCGCGGTGTGAGCCTGGGTCAATGCTGAACCTCCGGTCTCATGCCACTTGAATGGTATCATTCAGCATCTCACGCGTCGACGGCCTCCAATGCTTGCACTTGGCTCGCGGCCGCTGACGTCGGCTACAGGGGATAAAGAGGACATCCCGTAGCCGAGCCGTCAGGTCTGCTGGTGACCCCTTAACGGACCTTTCTTTGATCGAGTCGCCGTTTCTGCATAGTCATCGGCCAAATTCCTTCGTAGCAAGGTCGCGGGAGCTTGGCAGGAGGTGGGTTCCTCGGCCGCGAGAGCGAACGATAGTTCGTCCGCCATGCCGTTGACTGCGGCCGCGGGCTCGGCGCCACCAACATGACAGGAGCGATACGCGGCGATCCGGATCGCGCGGGGAGCAATTGACGATGGAGTGGCTTGATGCCCTTAGGCCGCACTTGCTGGCCCTGCCAAACCTGGCAAAGTTCGCGATTATCATCGCAATTATCGTTGGTGTTCCGGCCCTCGCGCGCTGCCTCAGAGTTCCGGAACTCATTGCGCTGCTGGTCTTCGGAGTCCTTTTGGGTCCGCATGTCCTCGACGTCTACGGGACGAACCACCCAATCGTGCAGTTCTTCGCCGACCTTGGGATGCTGATGTTGATGTTTACGGCCGGGCTTGAGATCGACATCAACCTTTTTCGGCGGACGCAGACCCGTTCGATCACTTTCGGCGTCATCACAACGATGGTGCCGCAGGTGCTCGGCACCGCGTATGGTCTGGCGTCCGGCTATTCGATGATTCAGTCCATCGTTATCGGCTCGCTGCTCGCTTCGCACACCCTGCTCAGTCTGCCAATTGTCACGCGCCTTGGCGGCGTCGGGCTGGAGCCGGTTGTCGTCTCGATCGGTGCCACAGTCGTATCGGACACGCTATCGCTGATCATCTTCGCGATCTGCGTTTCGACCTACACGACCGGCTTTTCGCCATCCGGTCTTGCGGTGCAGATCGGTGAGGTCATCATTTTCGTGCCGCTTATCCTGATCGGAGTCAGCCGCGTCGGTGCCTGGATCCTGAGCAAGCTGAGCGGCAACGAGGAAGGCTATTTCGTCACCATGCTTGGCATCATGGTGGTGGCTGGCGTGCTCGCTGATCTCATCAATCTGCCAGGTATTGTCGGCGCGTTCCTGGCCGGGTTGTCGGTCAATGCCGCGGTCGGTGGCCACCCCGCGAAGGAAAAGCTGGAATTCTTCGGCAAGGCCCTGTTCGTTCCGATTTTTTTCATTGTCACCGGTTTCCTGATTGCGCCGGTCGAATTCACGCAGGCTGTCTTGGATAATTTCTGGCTTGTTGTGGGCATTGTTGCGTCTGTCATCGTGGGAAAGGGAGTCGCCGCGGCCATGGCGGGTCGGGCCTTTGGCTATTCGCCTCAGGCGAGGCTAGCGATGTGGGCGCTGACGTTGCCGCAGGTTGCGGCCACGCTGGCCGCCACGTTGGTCGGCTATAACACCCTCAACGAGGCGGGGGTACGGTTGCTGGACGAGAAGATGCTCAACGCGGTGCTGGTGCTGCTGGTCGTTACCTCGATACTCGGACCGATCATGACAGAGTTGTTCACGCCCCGAATGATCAAGCAGGAGGAGCGCGAAGGCTGAGGTGGCCTAAGGCGGCGTGCCGACCTGGAAACGGCATCGTGACGCCCCCTAAACGTGGCGAAGTTGGAGGGATACCAACCCGGTTGGACCGGCCAGCCAAGCGAAGTGCACGTCTCTTATTGGCACCTTTGAGACATGCCCGCCTATCCTCAGAATGTCCGTTCACCGGGGTAGATCGGAAGTCGCCGTGGTCCGGCCAAAACAACTGCGACATCTGCGACGCCGCCACAAAACAAAAAACCCCGGCTCTCAGGCCGGGGTTCTAATTGGTCTCATCCGCACCCATGTTCACTGCCTGGCACCGGCAGCTTAACGTCACTTCACCTTCTCGATGTCGCCGGGCTTCCAACTGTTGTCGATGGCGGCTTCGGTCGGGCCGTAGAGCCTGACGATGACGAAATACCCCTTGCCCGGCACAGTCGCGAGCCAGTTGCCGGCCTTGCCCGCGGGTGCCTGGGGGCCGAGGTAAAGGTCCGTGCTGCCGTCGCCATTCTGCGCTGGTTTGTCGCGTGAGCCGAGCGATGGGAAAGGCTGGCCGTTGGCGAGCCCCGAGCCGTTCTCCGCATCGTAGAGGGTCACCGACCAAAAGTTGGCGGCGGGGATGTTGGCCGGCAGATTCAGGCGATAGTTGCTGGCACCCACCAAGGGCGTCCCGGCGCTGTCGGTAAAGCCGATCACATACTTGGCGCCCTTGCCCGGATTTTGGGACACCATCCCGGGGCTGATCGAGTAATAGTCGGTGAACATCCAGATCCGGGCGTCGAGGTCCAGATACCCCCCCGCGACATTCTCCCAGGCCAAGTTCAAAGTTCCGGTTGGATTAGCGGGCGTCCCGTCAGCGAAGGGATTTAGCCAGCGGCGGTCTGAATACATGCGATAGGATTTGCCACTGACCTTCTCTTCGAAGCCGATGACGCGACTCATCTTGTAGGCGGTCCTCGCGGCGCAATCGAGGATCGTCCGTGTGTTCGCGTCCGGTGTGAACGGCTGGCCCTTGACGATGCCGATCGCCGCCAGCATGCCGAGCCAGTCGGGACCGGACAGGCTGTCGCTCTCCCTGTCTACGAGCAGCTTGAGCTGATCGAAGGCGCTGCCGTCGCTGATCGGCAGCATGTTGGCTGGGACGCCGGAGGCATCGGGGAACGTCATCGGCTTGGCGCCGACCTCACCTTTCAGTGGATAGATTTTCGTCCGTTCAAGGTGTGCGACGGCCGGTGTCAGGTTCTTCGGATCTTCATAGAACCCGCGCAGGAAAACGAAGACGCTATTTGTGGCTGAACGGTAGACGAAATAACCTTCCGGCGCCGCTCCCTTGTAGCCGGGTGGCAACAGCAAAAACTTGCCGCCCTTGCCACCATCCGGTCCAGCCAGGCCGACGTCACCAAAGAACTTGCCGCCATCGACCGGGATGGGGCGCTGCCAGTAATCGAGCAGGATGCCTTGCAGCCCAGGCGGCGCTTCCATCACCAGCGGACCATCCTTACCCAAGTCGACGTAGCTCATCGCATAGAGGACGTCGGAGTTGGGGGTCGTCACCTGGGTCTTGGCATCGAGGCGCTTTTTCCAGATCGGCAGGACGTTGTAGCCGGCGCCGAAGACCTTTTCCGAACCGACCTGCATGCCGAGCGTGTTGATCAAAGGCATCGCCCAAAGGTAGGTCTGCGTAGCCCGTTGGAAGAGCAGTTCGTCGCGGAGTATCTGCGCTGCCTCCTTCGTGGGCTGGCCTTCCGCGAACGGGAGGTTGGCCAATTTATCGAAGGTGGTCTCCTGGCCGAGGGGCTGTTTCATGTTCACACCTTCCCTTAGCTTGATCGGTTCGTTTACTTCACCATCGCGATGACCGGTGGCTGCCATGTGGCGTCGATGACGGCTTTGTCGGGCCAGTAGGCGCGGATGTAGAGTGAGAACGTTCCTTCAGGCGCCGGCAGCCAGTTGCTCTCCTTGTCCGTGCCGGGAGACTTGGCGCCGGCATAGAGCGTCAGCGATCCGTCCGCGTTGAATTTGAGGGTCTTGTTCTTGGTACCGAGCGAGTAGCGTTTCAGCGGGTTCGGATTGAAGAAATGGACATCGTTGTACAACGTGAGCGACCAGAACCCCTTGACCGGCGGGACCTTGGCAAAGGTGACCGCATAGGTGTTCTGGCCGTTGAGCTGTTTTCCCGAACTGTCATCGTCTGTGTAGATGTACTTGGTTTCCGTCGGCAGGTTGTCGAACATGTTCGACTTCGCCGTGGCGGTGCGATTGAGATAGTCCGTTCCCCACTCCGCATTATTGACCGGCGAATTCCAGCCATTGCCGGCGGAACGTCCGTTATAGCGCCACTGCAAGAAAGGTATGATCATCTCTCGGTCGGCGGCGACGGCGGTTTCCGTCAGCGTCTTCTTGATCGCCGGGTCCTTGGCCGCCGCATCCAGCACACTGCCGATCGACGCATAGAGGGCTTCCTCGCCCGGCAACGGGGGCACGCTTTTCATCACCGCCGGCAACTCGTCGAAAAAAGTGTCCGGTTTCACCCACTGAACCTCGCCTGCGCCACTGGACTTGGGCGCGGGGTAGTGGGGGAGCTTGCTCCAATCCACCGTCTTCATTTGCCCGTCGAACCGCGAGAGCGGGTAGAAGGCGATCTGATTGAGCAGCGGTTGGATGGCGGCGTGATCCTCCGGCGTGTCGTCCATGAAAACACGTGGGATGACGAAGACCACCGTCGTGGAAGATCGCAACACCGCCGTAATTCCCTTCGGCGTCTCACCCTTCCAGTTCGGGCCGGCCACCATGTACAAGCCGGGCTTCGTGCCGTATTGCTTGCCGATGTTCGAGAGTTGGTCTGTACGCATGTCATAAAGCGCATAAACCCAAAAGCGGTCGCCGAAGTCCGGCACCTGGAAAACGATTGGCGCGTTATCAAGGTTGTCGAGGAAGCCGGCCCCGTACGCGACATCCTGGTTCGCGCAGGCGATGATGCGCTGGTCCGGGCTGATATAACCGGTCAGCATCGCGACCGCGTTGTGCGCGACCGGCACCACCCCACCGATCAGGCCGGGTTCGGGCGCCTTCGTAAAATCCGCGTGACGGTTGGCCATGTTAACCAGCGCGTAGCCCCACACATAGGCCGCACGTCCCACCGACTGGACGTAGGCCGTGGTCATGGCGGTGCCGCTCGGCGGGCCGGGAACTTGGGCGGCGGTTGTGGGGATCGGGACCTGCTGCGCCTGAGCTGTCCCCGCAACCATCAGGAAGGCGGCACCGCCTCCGAGCAACGGCATGAACGAACGACGATCAATTTGTCGGTCCTCTTGGGAGCCAATCTGATTTGCCTGTTCGGCCATTACGACCTCCCGGTTTGCGTTTCGTCGGCAAATATTACCTTTGAGTGATGTGTTCGGGCTATGCAGTTTCGGCAACTTCTTTGCTGCAATCATGCGATGCCTTGCACGACAATGAACCCTACTGACGCCGGACCGCACTATGCTGCTGTAGCGCATCATCTATTGTCATCGCGATCCAAGCTGGACCCGAAAGGCCTTGTTTCTTGGCAATGTCGTTGACCGCATCGACAATGTCGGGTGTAAGGGGCACGTTGATGATGACGTCCAAACCACTTTCGAGGCTATAGACCAACCTCGTGACCTGGCCGGAGAAGCGTGCGACACGCGCGGCTTTTTCAGCGTCGGTCAACGAGGCCTCTCGAACAACCATTGGACAGTAGGCACCGATAAGGTGATCAACTATCAGCCGCTTGGACATGCCGTCACGCCGAAGCGTAGCGATGGTGTTGCTGAGTTGGTTGATGTTGGACATTGCATTGGCATTGGGGAGCAGGCCGTTGATCTGCTCGAGCTTGGCCGGGGTGTTTGGCTTGAATGGAGATGGACATTCGAATTTGTCCGCACCGACAGCCGGTACAATCGTGAGCATGAAGGAAGCGAGACTTAGCAAGAGTACAAGGCGGGTCATGACGTCTCTCCAACCTTGGTGAGCGGTTGCTCCTGAGTTCAAAAATCGAGTACTAGATTTGCGCATCTCGTTGTCGAAGTCGGACAATCTTGAGCGTCTATCGTTCCGTGTTTTCGAGATCCGCCGTTTACGACGAGAATCAACCAAGTAAGCAGCGGTACTGCAAAGTTAAATACGCTTGCTCTACGGTCCAAGCAGGTATGCGGTGAAGAGAACGGCGGGCGAGCCATCCATGATTGCGATCGCTCATCATATTGGTTCGCTTACCGAAGAAGATCAGGAAAAAAGATGATGGGTGAGGGCGGAACGCTTTCTCCCTTGCTGGTCTGCGGAGCTGGCAGTGTTTGGAGCTTATAACGATAAGCCAAGAATGATGCTCAGCAGCTGCAACATTCTGGTCATGGCAAGCGACCTCCAATCTGCCCGCAAAGTTTCAATTGTCTCGGCTTCGGGATGGTTGCGGGCGATGGCGATTCTTCCGGGAAGACCAAGCATAAACACAACGAATCCGAGTCCGACGGCGCCAAGAAAAAAGCGACAGGAGGGTTGCATAGTCCCAAAAGTCGAGGGAAAAACCTAACAGGGCTTCCATGGCGTTCTCTCCCTGATGGCAGAGTCGCACTTAGCGGGATGACGACCACCATTCGGGTCTCGCTGACGAAGTAACGATAATCTCAGAGCTACTTACGTGACTATGCAAATTCGGAACGCTGACGGCGTTTTGCCGGATTATCAAAGGCGCGCAAGTCGAACGCCACGCAATTGAATGCATTTCCAGGCTTCGGGTTATTTGCCGGCGCTACCGGATCTGATCCATCCGACCGATTTGTGGATCGCATGGCGCGCCATTTCGTGACGCAGCATGTGATCGTCTGGCAGCGGCCGATTGGCTACAAATTTGCGGGGCGGCCACTACCCCCATGCGCGGCCGGCAAGATCGGGCGGGCCGCTCAGATGAAAACGTTTCCTATTGATTTTACTCATAAATTTCCTGTCGCGAGAGGGGGCGCGCGCTGCCAAGGCATGGTAAGGTTGCATTCGATCATTCGAACGGCGTACCTCCAGGCGCCAGTTCGTTGTGAATTTTTACTCGTATATTTTTGTGAATTTGTACTGGTGTATTTTTGGCGTGGCGGCCTTTTCCGAAATGACAAGGACGCGCATAGTTTGTTGGAGCTTGGTGCTCCTTTTTCTGTTCGGTGCGGAATCTCGCGCCGCTGAGCCTCGACGCGTGCTGATGCTGCACGCTTTCAATTACACATTCCCCGCTACCACACTGATCGCGGACGGCGCTCGAAAGCGCTTGCTGGAACGCTCGCCACAACCACTCGAAATCGATGCAGACTATCTTGACCTGGCGCGAAACACGGATCCCGAATACGAATCTCGGATAACGATGTTTCTGCGGGCCAAGTACGAGAAACGCCCCCCTGACGTGGTGATAACGTTAGGCAGCGTAGCTTTGCCATTCATCGTCAGGCACCGCGACGACATCGCCCCAAATGCGCCTGTCGTATTCACGTCTGTATCCCCACAAAACTATGGGGCGTTGCGGCTACCGCCAAACATCACCGGAATAGTTTCCGAGTTTGACCTGGACAAGACACTTGCGCTCGCAGAGCGGCTGCAGCCGGAGGCGAGCCGTCTATTCGTCATTGCGGGAAGCGGCGAAGTGGATCGGCGGTGGCAATCGACTGCTCGCAAAACCATCGAGGATCGTAAGCGAAAATTCGAAGTGACATACCTGTTCGAGCGTTCCTATGCGAACCTGGTTGAAGAAGTGTCGAAGATTCCCCGCGATTCGATTGTGATCCTCCTGACGGTATTTGCCGACAGTGAAGGCAACGCCTTTGTCCCGGCTCAAGTGGCAGGTCCTCTGTCCGCGCTCTCACCGGCACCGCTCTACGCCCCCTATGACACCTATATTGGCAATGGCATCGTCGGCGGCTTTGTTGAGACATTTGAATCGGTTGGCGTTCGCGCGGCAGACATGGCACTTCAAATCC
>Ga0207675_100005016_pt1 | contig 12752 bp, 10 predicted proteins | sample KBSSwiS42_FD_184305 | JGI IMG/M metagenome (GOLD analysis project Ga0207675, IMG submission 184305) | Switchgrass rhizosphere microbial communities from Kellogg Biological Station, Michigan, USA - KBS Switchgrass S4-2 (SPAdes) (version 2) | ecosystem: Host-associated > Plants > Roots >... | reverse complement strand
CTAAGCTCACACTGCGCGAGAGTGACTGCCTTGCCAACGCGGAGCACCTTCGCCGCGATGTTCAGCGTAGTCGGCGTTGCCGGCCCGACGAATACTGTCTGCAACGAACGCAGCGGTTTATCGAAGGGCACCAGCTTGCGCATGGCTTCGTTGCCGATAGCGGCAATCAAGCCACCGAACGTCGCCCGACCCTGCGCCCAGTCATCGGCAAGCGTGACCTGGTAGCTGCCTGCATCGCCACCGAGCGAACTCATCACATCTGAAAACGCCATCGGACCTGGGCCTCGAATCGAAAGGAATCCGCAGGATAGCGCAAGTCACAACAGCTTCGCGCCGTTCGGCACCGGTCGTTCCGGCAGCGCCAACACCACGCGTCCTTCTGCATCATGAAATCCGGTGACCAGCACCTCCGAGCGCCACGGCCCGATCTGCTTGACGGGAAAGTTCACCACGCCGATGACTTGCCGTCCGATCAGGTCTTGCTTGCCATAGAGCGCCGTGATCTGCGCGCTCGATTGCTTTACGCCGATCTCGCTGCCGAAATCCACACGCAGCCGCCATGCGGGCTTGCGGGCCTCGGGAAAATCCAGCACTTCGAGAATCGTGCCGATACGCAGTTCCACCTTCTCGAAGTCGGCCCACGAAATCGTGCTCAAGACAGCTCCTCCAACAGCGGTTCCTCCGACGCCGGCGCAGCGCTGAGTGCACTGTGCCTCTGGGAATCCAACGCGTCGCCTGGCGTCGCATCGTAATCCAACGCATCGATATTGGCAGCGCCGGGAGCAACCATCGGCAGCACGTGCTGGGTCACGTCCACCGGCACGCGAATCAACATAGGTCCTGCGATCTGCATTGCCGACTGCAATGCAGATCGTGCGCAACGCGCCTGGCCGAGATCGACGGCCAGAACGCCGAATGCCCGTGCGATGCCGACGAAATCGCTGGGACGCTCGAACGTCGAGGCGACGAAGCGCCGGCGATAGAACAGCTCCTGCTGCTGGCGCACCAGACCGAAGCCGCCGTTGTCGAGCAGGACGATCTTCACGTTCAAGCCCAGCTCGGCCAAGGTCGCGAATTCCTGCACGTTCATCAGCAGGCTGCCGTCGCCGGTGAAACAGATCGCCATGGCATCCGGATCGGCCAGGGCAGCGCCGATCGCTGCGGGCAAGCCGAATCCCATCGTCCCCAATCCGCCCGACGTGAGCCAACGCGTCGCGCGCGAGAATGGATAAGACTGCGCCACCCACATCTGATGCTGGCCGACATCGGTTGCGATCATGGCGTTCACCGGCGCGAGATCGCCCACAGCGCGAACGATGCCGTAAGGCGAACACACTACGTCGCTCAGCGGTGTCTGCAGCGGATGCGTACGACGTAATTGCTGGATACGAGCGTTCCAGCCATCGGAGCAGGCGCCACATTCCCGCTCGAGCAGCTCGATGATCGCGGAGTGCGCGTCGTCGCAGATGCCGATGGTCGGCTGCTTGATCTTTCCCAACTCGCGCGCATCGATGTCGATGTGAATGATCTGTGCATTGCTCGCAAAACACTGCGGATTGCCGGTGGCCCGATCGTCGAAGCGGGCGCCGATAGCGATCAGCACGTCGCATTCTTCGATGGCGTGATTCGTGTGACGCGCGCCGTGCATGCCGAGCATGCCCAGGTTGTGAGGCGATGCCGAGTCGATGACACCCAATGCCATCAGCGTCGTGGTCATAGGAATGCCGGTACGGGCAATGAAGCGTCGCAACGGGTCCTGAGCATTCGCTTTCAGTACGCCGCCGCCCACGTACAACAAAGGCCGTTTCGCTGCGGCGATCAACCGGGCGGCGGCATCGTAAGCTGCGGACTGCCGGGCACTGGCTTCGGAATGAACGGCGCGATCGTCGACGAGCTGCAGCCGTGTCACGGTTGATGTATCAACTATCTGCAGCTGCACGTCCTTGGGGATATCGATCAGCACCGGTCCGGGACGGCCACCGGCTGCCAACTGGAATGCACGGGGAATCACCGTGAACAATTCGGCCGCGTCGCGCACGAAGAAGCTGGCCTTGGTGATCGGACGCACCATGTCGATCGTCGGCACTTCCTGGAAGGCGTCGGTGCCGATCAGCGAGGTGGGAACCTGGCCGGCGATGCAGACCAGCGGAATCGAATCCAGCTTGGCGTCAGCCAGGGCGGTGATGACGTTGGTCACGCCCGGTCCGGAGGTGGCGAAACACACGCCGACTTTTCCGGTCACTCTCGCCATTCCCTGCGCAATGAAACCCGCAGCCTGCTCGTGGCGGGCGAGTACGTGACGAATCAATGTCGACCGGCCCAGCGCTTCGTAGAGAGGCAGCAGCGCACCTCCAGGAATGCCGGCGACGGTTCGCACGCCGCAGTGTTCCAGCAGTTGAATGACGAGATCGGCACCCGGGATGTTCATGGACGGCTCCTTGCAAGTGAGCCTCCTGTCGAAGTTTGCCGGGTGGAGAAACGCAGAACCCCCTGCCGGCTTGCGCCGGCAGGGGGTTCGTTGATCTAGCGAAAACGAGTCCCCTACGGCGCGTCGGTTACGACTGCCAGTACTACTGCAATGACGGCTACAGCGGGTACTACGGGGGTGAAACGGTTATTCACGGGACAGTGATTCTTTCAGTTCGAAGTCGGGTCTGTTTGACGTAAAGCCAGGGACGTAAAGCCAGGGACGTAAAGCCAGGGACGTCAGGCCAAGAAAACTGGATTCGTCTTCACTATAGCCAGGCGGCCGCGCGCCGCGCAAGTCATTCCGGTCGCGGCGCCGGCCCGATGTAATGCGCCGACGGCCGGATGAGGCGATTGTCCTTGCGCTGCTCCACGATGTGCGCCACCCAGCCGAACGTGCGTGAGGCCGCGAACGTCGCGGTGAAAAACTCCTTGTCGATGCCGAGCGCCAGGCACAGCACGCCCTTGTAGAACTCCATGTTGGCGCGCAGCGTCCGCTTTTTCGCGCTGGTTTGCTCGACGAAAGCAGCTTCCACGGCCAGCAGCGTATCCAACAGGTTGCGCAGGTCGGGCTTCACCGCGACGCGTTCGGCGAGGGTCTTGACGATCCTGGCTCGCGGATCGACGACGCGATATTCGCGATGCCCCATGCCCAACACCCGCCGGCCGGTCGCCAGGCACTCGGCAACGAAGGTCGCAGCACGTTCCGGCTTGCCGACTTCGAGTGCCATTTCCAGCGCACCCTGGTCGGCGGCGCCATGCAGCGGCCCGTACAAAGCCCCCATCGCAGCCGACAGTGCCGATGCCGGCGGAGCCAGCGTCGACGTCACGACCCGGGCCGTGAACGTGCTGGCATTGAAGCCGTGATCGAGCTGCAGTACCTGCAGGATTTCGAATGCCTCGACCTCCACCGTCGCAGGCTTGCGGCCGTGCAGCAGCTGTAGATACCGCTCGCCATAGCGTCGCGATTCGGGGTAGGCATGTTCGGTGCGATCGTCGATCGCTGCGTTCACCAGCGCGATTGCCGCAGGCAGGCGTGCAGCGATCACGAGCCCTTCCTCTTCATCGCTCGTGCGGCCCAGGCGCACTGCAGGTGGTTCGAGATTCAACAACGGGCAGATGGCCTGCAACGTAAGCATGGGGTGGGCGCCATGACGAGCCAGTTGGCGCAGCGAATGTGCGACCTCGGGCGGCAGGTGGCCGGCATGCCAGAGATAGTCTTCGACTTCCGCCAGGCGCCGTTCGTCCGGCAATTCGCCGAACACCAGCAGGTGCATGACCGCCGCAAAGCGATGGCGCACCAGCGACTCGATGGGATAGCCGCGGTAGTACATGCGGCCTGCCGCGCCATCGACCAGGGAAGTGGCGGTGCTGTCGACGACGACCCCTTCCAAACCTTTCCTGATCTCGCCTTCCTTACTCTCGATAGTGGCCATGGTCCTTCTCCGCTAGCTGTGGGATCGACGACTCGGGTGGAGAACACCATAACGCCGGACCGGTCGCGCCGGGATTGGCAGGGAACGATGCAGTCATCGGCCGCCACGATCGGATCGTCCCGGCCGATGGCGCTATCGGCCGCCGCGATGACGACCACCCGATTACGATTACATCGGGACTCTGGCCACTGCACTCGCAGACGCGCGACAATCCGGCCATGCAAATCGAGCGCAACGAAATCCGCTGCTTCCATGCCGTCGTGGAAGCGGGCGGCTTCAGCCGGGCGGCTGAGCGGCTGGATCTGTCCCAGTCGGCCGTGAGCCAGGCCATTGCCAATCTCGAACATCGGCTCGGCGCCGTCTTGATGCGCCGTGGCAATCCGCCGCAACTCACCGAAGCGGGCATTCGCTTGCTGCGCTTCGCGGAGACAGTGCTCAACGAGGAGCGCGAAACGCTGGCGGATATCGCGCAGATCAAATCCGGTGCGCTATCGACCTTGTCGCTGGCGCTGTCGTCAGCGGCGAATTCGCGGTTCGGTGTGTCGTTGCTGCGGGAATTCTCCGAGCGCAATCCGTTGACGCGATTCAAAGTGGTCGTCGCCCCCAGCCGCGAAATCGTCTACGGCGTCGCAGAAGGCCGCTGGGAGCTGGGACTCGGACCCCTGCAGCACAACATGCCGGACTATTTCACGTTTCATCCCTGCTTCTCGGAAACGCGCCGCCTGATGATTGCGCACGATCACCCGAGCCGCGAAGCCTTGTTGCGAGATCCACAGGCGACGCTGCGAACGCTGCCGCTGGTGACGTCTTTTCTCGATGAGGTCACGCGGCGTCCCGGTGGCGAGCGGCTTCGCAATGCTTTCGCTTCGGTGTGGGAAGTCAGTCACATGGACTTGCGCCTGGCGCTGGTCGCAGAAGGCAAGGGAGTCACGTACGTATCGGATCTCGTACAGAACACGCCGCGTGAACTGGTGCCCGTTGAAGGCGTACCGTTCTCCAGCATCGATCGCCAGGTCGGCCTCTACTATCTCAAGCATCAGCCGCTGTCGCAGGCGGGAGTGCGGTTCCTCGCGTTGTGCCGGCAGTGGTGGAACGAGAACGAGTGATGGCTCCTCCAACGGCCGCATCGCGGCCTGCACAAGGCGAGATGGAACTGAGCATCGTGTTCCGGGATGCCGCTATCGGCATCGCGATGCTCGATTCGTCCGAGCGCATCGTCCGCGCCAATCCGTTCCTGGAAACGTTCCTGGGATACGGACCGGGTGAACTTGCAGGCGTGTCGGTGCAGTCGATCACGCACGAAGCCGACTACGCTGCCGATCGCGAACATGTCGCGTTGCTGCAGAGGGGAGAGGCCAATACCTATCAGCTCGACAAGCGCTATCGCCGCAAGGATGGCGGAATCGTCTGGGGCCACTTGATCGCAACGTCGGTGCGCGGGCCCGATGGTTCCCACCTGTATCGCGTCGGGATGATCCAGGACATCACCGAGCAACGGCGCGTCCGTGAGGAATCTCTCTCGTTGACTTCGCAACCGATCGATGCCAACGGTCCGCCGCTTGCGGGATTGCCTCCGGGCACGTATGTGCGCATCTCGGTACACGACACCGGCCTCGGCATGGCTCCCGCGGTCGTGCCGAGAATCTTCGAACCGTTCTTCACCACCAAGCCGCGCGGCCAGGGCACTGGGCTCGGGCTGTCCGTCGTGCACGGCATCGTCACTGCTCACGGCGGTGCGATCACTGTCGATACCCAGGTCGGCAAGGGCAGCACGTTCCATGTCTATCTGCCGGTGCTGGAGCAGACGGCTCCTGCAATCGCGCCGGCGCTTGCCAAGCCGGCAGCAGGCCAGGGCCAACACATTCTCTATGTCGACGACGAAGACGCGCTGGCGTTCCTCGTTGCCCGCGTGCTGCAGAGGCTGGGCTATCGCGTGACTGCTTTCGTGGATCCTCTGGAGGCCCTCGTCGCCTTCAAGGCCGATCCGCTCGCCTTCGACGTCCTGATCACCGATCTCGCCATGCCCGGCCTGTCGGGCGTCGACTTCGCCCGCGCCGCGCTCGCCATCCGCAAGGACGTGCCCGTCGTCATGACCTCAGGCTACGTTCGCCCCGAAGACCGCGAACTCGCCCTCGCCTCCGGCATCCGCGAACTGGTGCTGAAACCAAATACAGTCGACGCATTGGGGGAAGTGCTACATAAGCTGCTGTCGGATCAGCGTGGCGGTTGACGGAGATCTCTCACGGAGCACACGAAATAGATAGGGCCAGAATTCTGAATTCCGACCTTATCCCTTCTGCCCCGTGTTCTCCGTGCGATATATCTTGAGAACGCTGGATCGTTGCCACAGCAGTGGCACTAACCACCGTCAGCATCAAGTGGAAGTCGACGCAAGATATATCGCACGGAGAACACGGAGAACACGGGGCAGAGATGAGAAGAACTGAATCCGAGTTTCGACTCCGTTATTTTATTTTCGAGCTCCGTGTGCAAGAGCTGCCGAATTCGCGCCCTGTCACGACGCCGCTGCGACCGGCTCGAAGATCACGTAGCGGTTCTTCCCTGCCGCTTTGGCGTTGTAGAGAGCGAGGTCGGCGCTGCGGTACATGGTTTCGAAATCGACATCCGGAGGCGTGGTGATGCAGATGCCGATGGAGACGCCGAAGTTCAAGCTGCCGGGCGGGGCGTCGCTTGCGTAGACTTTGCTGAGGATGCGGCGGGCGATGTCGGTGGCCGAATGCAGGTCGCACGCCGTGGCGAAAATCATGAACTCGTCGCCGCCGAGGCGGGCACAAATGTCGGCGGGGCGAACGCTGGCGCGCATGGCGTCGGCGACCTTGCCGAGGAAGTCGTCGCCGACGGCGTGGCCGTGTCCATCGTTGATGCTCTTGAGATCGTCGACGTCCACCAGGATGGTGGCGTAGCTCGACGCCTGCGCCGACAGTGCCGACCGCACGGCCGCCATCGCTCCCCGACGGTTCAGCAGCTGCGTGAGTTCGTCGTGGATGGAGAGCTGGTAATGCTCCTGCACCCGATGATTCTGGGTGAAGTGATAGCGGGCGGTCAGGTAGCCGATGAGCAGCGCCACCAGCATCGCCGCGGTGAGCGTGCCGATGGAGATGGCCTGAAAGCGGGATTCGCGGGCCAGGTAGTACTGCAGGTCGAAGTCGACGCCGACGAAGCCGCTATAGCGTTCCTGGCCGTCGAAGATGGGCGTGTGTCCCGACAGGAAGTAGCCGTACTCATCGTGCATGAAGCTCGGATAGACGTACGTTTGCCCCGCGGCGATGCGCTTCAGCCAGTCGGCATCGGGCTCCTTGTCCAGGGTCTCGAACGGTTCCATGTACGCCGAGGCGCGCAGGTTGTGTTTCGCATGCAGCTTGCTCGACGCTGCGGTGTCGACGATGAAATAACTTTTCCCGTCACGCTCCATCATCGTGTACACGTAGAAAATATCCGGCGCGGCATTGTGAAAGCGCACCAGCGGGTCCAGCGTACGTTCGTAGAGTTCGGGAGTGTAGTTGGCGGGATCGAGCAGCTGGCGATGCAGGTCGCCATCGACCACGCTCGCCGCCAGCTCGGCAGTCTGCGCGACGTTGGCTCGCAATTGATCGAGCCGCGCCTTCTTCGACAGCACCTGGGGAATCGCCACGATTGCACCCAGCACCACGGCGGCTGCAAGGGTCACCGTGACGAAGACGCGAGGCGTGAAATTGCGAAGCTCTGGCGGCATGTCTGCAATATGGATGGGCGGCAACCCCCGGCAAGCCGGCTATGTTACACAACTGCTGCGACGCTAGTTCTGCAACCGCGCTGCGGGCTGGGGCCGATCCCGTTTCCTGCTCGGGTAGCCGGGCGCGAGCGCAAGGACGCACTCGCAGGAGAGGTTCAATCCGCCCCCTTCCACCGGTGGACCTGCGCCAGTTCCAGCGCACTTTTTCTTCGCAGGCGCCAGTATCGCTCCCGCTGTTCGCGTTCCCGGCGCAGTTCCGGCCAGCGTTCGAGATAAGCAGCCAGCACGTTCCGATCCGGTGAATAACGGGCAAACGCTTCTGCATGTGCAGCACGCAGGGCGATCGCGCCGTTGTAACCGCCGAACCCCTGGGTAGCGCAGATGACGCCGCCATCGCGATTGCCGGCGACGGGTGCCGCATTCAGCACGAAGGAATCGGCGATCGGACCGAGATCCGGATCCGGATGCCTGAGCGTCGGCACGCCGACCGCACGCCTGCCGAGCAGGAATTGGATTGCCTGCGCGACGGCTTTCAGTCCCGTTTCTCCCATCGTGTGACCATCGCCGATGGCTTTCGGCGTGCCCACGGTCATCGGAGCGAGACGGGCCTTGCGACCCTGGCGTTCGGCGGCAGCGCGGCGTGCATTGGCGGCAGTGGTCAGGTCGGTCTTCGAGTTGGTCCGCGTGCCGGTCGCATGCGCCACCATGTAGTCGAAATCGCCGATCCCGTAGCCGTGTCCTTTCCAGGCCAGTTCGAGCGAATGCAGGATGGCGTTCTCGCCGCCGAAGCCGACACCCGCGAAATGCGCTTTGCCGCCGGCTTCACCGCTCTGGCCCCAGCCGGCGACGATCGCGGTCACGTCGAGAAAATTACGCAAGGCGAAGTCGAGCGTGGTGACGAGCAGGCCCGAGCCGGCTTCGCCGACGACGGTGCCGTTCGCATCGATGTCGAACGGCGCGAGCGAATCCGATACGGCACGCCGTTCCGACGGCACACGCGATGCATTCATCGCATCGAGCTTGGTGCGCGTCATGAGAGCGCCCGAACCGAACGCATCGAGAATCGACCAGTTCGGCCGCGTCGCTGCATCGGCCGCGATCCATAAGGCCAGCGACGGTTTGATGAACCCGGGATAGTCGAGCAGCAGCTGCGGTGCGAGTTCGCAGAACGCAACCGAACTCGATGCGCACGCGCCGACTGCATTCAACGGAGTCTGCGGTACACGCATGTAGCCGCTCGCCGATTTCAATGAATCGAGGAGGGCTGGATTCTTGAGCGACTTGCTCAGGCTGTAAGCCGGAGCCAGCATCGTGGCGACGAGCGCCGGACCGTGCGAGGGCAACGCATTCGCCAGGCGCATCGCGAACTTGTCGCGCAGTTTGTCATTGCCTATCGGCACGCTTCCGGATGCCCGCCATTCGCCAATGGCGTCCATGCCCGGAAACGCTGTGGCCGCGGCGACGCGAAACTCGTAAGGATTCGGCACCAGTTCGGCAAGCGCGACGGGTAGCGAAGCGAGCGCACCGAGGCCGCCGTAAATGAATAGCTGTGCCTGGAGCGAAGGACCGATGCGGGGGTCGTCGTCGAACAGGCCATACATGTCCTTGATCGCCGATTCGCGGATGTCGGCGTAACTCAATCCAGCGAGCCGGCGCAAGCCACCGTTCGCGAGATCGTGCGGGAGCGAGGCTGCGATATCCGTCACGACCGTGCCGGCCCTGGCAGTCAGTTCGTCGATGAAGCGGATGCCGAGGTTTGCACGCAGGTGTGCGCCATACCGGGCTTCGATTGCATCGAGGGTGGTCGTTTCGCCGCCGTGGGCCCAGTGCCAGCGCAGCGTACCGTCGGAGCCGGTGGTTACATCCACCAAGCCTGCATCGAATGCGGCGAGACCGATAAAGTCGGGGGAGCCTTCGACACGCGCGTTGTAAGTCTCCGTGCCGCCCACTGCCGAGATGGAGCAGGGAGTACCGACGGTGACGAGGACTTTATCGGCAGTAAGCACTTGCGACCCGTAGCTGATTGACCGTCGCAAAGGATACACCCGCGCACCCGTTCATGGCGCACGCGAACTCACGCGAACACAGGGCCGACGACTACGGCGTCAGCGCCCCGGATCTCGATCAGCCGGTCCCGAGATGGGCGGCAACGTTGGCGACTTCGTCGGTGCTGCCGATGATGACCGGTACGCGCTGATGGATGTCCATCGGCTGCACGTCCAGGATTCGCTGGTTCGGCGCACACAGGGCACGGCCGCCGGCCTGCTCCATGATCATGGCCATGGGATTGGCCTCGTACATGAGCCGCAATTTGCCCTTGGGCGCTTTCTTGGTGGGCGGATACATGAACACGCCACCCTGTAACAGGATGCGATGGACGTCGGCCACCATGGCGCCGACGTAGCGGCTGGAGTAACCGTGCTCCTGCGCCCACGCCAGGTATTTCTGGTAGCCCTCGGGGAAGCTGGCCCGGTTGCCTTCGTTGAGCGAGTAGCACTTGTTGGCGGCGGGAATCCTGAGGCCCTGCGCGACCCGGATGAATGCGCCGTACGACGGATCGAGTACGAACATGTCGACGCCGTTGCCGATGGTGAGCACGAACACGGTCGATGAGCCGTACAGCACATAGCCGGCCGCCACCTGTTTCGAACCAGGCTGCAGCAGCGAGTTTTCCGCATCGGTCGAGCGGCGATCCTTGGCGAGAATGCTGAAGATGGTGCCGACCGCGCCGCAGATATCGAGATTCGACGAGCCGTCGAGCGGATCGAAGAGCACGCAGTACCTGCGTTCCTTCGAGTCTTCGTTGCGCAGGATGACGGGTTCTTCATTCTCCTCGGAGGCGACGATGGCCACGCCTTCGCGCCCGCCGAGAGTGCGCAACAGGATTTCGTTGGCGATCACATCGAGTTTCTGTTGCTGCTCGCCCTGCACGTTCTGGTTGCCCACGGTGCCGAGCACATCGTCGAGCCGCGCCCGGCGTACATGCGACGCGATCATTTTCGCGGAGATGGACAGCGCCGACAGGATCCAGGAAAACTGGCCGGTCGCTTCCGGGTAGTGGGTCTGCTGCTGCAATATGTGCGATTGCAGGGTGACGATCTCGGCGGGCTGCACTCTGGATTCGGACACTGCGGCTGTCGTGGGCTGATTCATTCGATCAGTTCGCCTGGGGTTTTATTGGGGTATTTCGACCGTTGTATGGGCCATTTTTATGAGATGGAGCATGCCATGAAATCGGCAGCAAGGGGGGACACCGGTCACATCCCGCCGTTCGCCGGTAGCATCTTCTGTCAGGTACGGGCCGGGAGCACCATCCCACCTGATCCGATTCTTGCCTTCGACCCTGCGAGGCCCCTATGTCCATGCGCCACCCGTTGCCCGCAGCCGCGCTGATGCTGGCATTCGTCGCAGCGTCGGGCTGCGATTCGCACGAATTCGATGCGGGACCCAAGCGCACGGAAACGCGGAATGTCGGATCCTTCGATTCGATCGATCTCGATGGCAGCGCGCGCCTGCTGGTAACCGTAGGCGACAGTAAATCCGTGTCGGTCGAAGCGCCCGCCAGCGTCATCGATCGTGTCACTACCGAAGTGGAAGGCGACACGCTGCACATCCGCACCCGTGCCAAGGACTGGGTCTGGATCAACGGCCGTCCGCGTGTCGAGATCGCCGTGTCGGTGCCGCAACTCAAAGGGCTCAGGGTGCAGGGCGGCAACGATGTCCGGATGCAAGGGTTCAAGGGCGGCGCATCGAGCATTGCCGTGCAGGGTGCCGCGCATGTCAGGGCGACCGGCGAACTCGATGCACTCACCGTCTCCATGCAAGGTGCTGGATTTGCCGACTTGAGCGGACTGACCGCGGATGACGCCACCGTGACGGTCGACGGCATCGGCAAAGTCATCGTCCATTCGAAGAACAAGCTCGACGCCACCATGAACGGCATCGGTTCCATCCTGTACACGGGCGCTCCGCACGACGTGAGCACGCGCATGAACGGCTTCGGCTCCATCGAACAGCGCAGCGACAAGGAGGAGCGCAAGGAGCGACGCCACGAAGAGCACGAGTGGGCCAAGCACCGCCGTCACGACATGCAGGATCGCGACGACGATGATCGAGACGAGGATCGGGAACACCAGGGCAAGCCTGAAGCCGCGCCGAATCCCGATGACTTGCAGCCGGAGTATGACAATCGCCCGGACAGCCGGAAGCAAGGGCAGCCGAAGAAAGCGGTGGATATGACCAAGGTGATCTGACACCCGTCGTTGTTGAATCAACCGCTGCGGACGAATTGCTCCCAGGCTGCAGGTCAAGCCGCTCCGTGCGCGCGCAGATAGTCGACGACGTCCTGATGGCCTTGCTTGCTCGCTTCGCCAAGGGGTGATCGCGTCTCCGCAGCCGGACGCGGGCTGTCTTTCACAGCTAGATTGATGTCGGCGCCGCGCTCCACGAGAAATTCGACCATCGACAGATCGCCCTGCCGTGCCGCGTTGATCAGCGGCGTCTCATCGTACATCACCACTGCGTTTACGTTTGCTCCGCGTTCGACCAGGAATCGCGCCACATCGAGATGGCCTCGCGCCGCGGCCACGATGAGTGGATTGCCATCGCCACGGCAGGCCAGGTCCACAAGCGCACCTTTCTCGACCAGAAGCTGGAGCAGTCGCAGATCGCCGCGACGAGCAGCGGCAATCGCCGGCGTGCCATCGCCATGGACGATCTCGTTGACGTCGGCGCCGGCCGCAATCAAGGCAACGGCCGTATCGAATTCGCCATGTTTCACCGCATTGAACAGCTCGAAGCCGAGCGAACGCTGGCGTGCATGAGCGAAGTCCTCCGTTCCTGTCGCCTCCACGATCGGTTCCGGCGGAACGATCTGCGCGGCGGTTGCAGTCAGGGCCAAGGTCGACAGGACGGTGGCCGCCGCGATGGATTTTCGCCACTTGCCGTGTGCGGGGAATAACAGTTCGATACGTCGTTCCAGCGAGCGTGCGGGATCCCTTGCAGCGCAAGGCTCGTGTCGTCAACGAGCACGATCTCCACGCCGGCTGCTTTCGCTAGTGTCTGGCGAGACTCGAGCGGATCGAATGTTGCAAGGGTGATCTGCCGCCGGCCCGCGG
>Ga0207675_100005015_pt1 | contig 12753 bp, 15 predicted proteins | sample KBSSwiS42_FD_184305 | JGI IMG/M metagenome (GOLD analysis project Ga0207675, IMG submission 184305) | Switchgrass rhizosphere microbial communities from Kellogg Biological Station, Michigan, USA - KBS Switchgrass S4-2 (SPAdes) (version 2) | ecosystem: Host-associated > Plants > Roots >... | reverse complement strand
CTTGCAGAGAAGCCGCCTAAAGGGTTAGTTCAGTATACTGACCCAGGAACTGGGGAGTCTTTCTTCGTAAATCCCGAAGTAGCTAAGAAGCTTAATAGTCAACGTGGAGCTATTGTAAACCCATTCGCTAAGAAACAACCTGCTGTCCCTAAGCCAGCTGTACCTACTCAAGAACTGCGTAAGATTCATGCTAACGATGCGGTTGATGAAGTACAGTCTGCAATGGATAAATCAGCCACAACCCCTGGAGCAAGGAATAGGGAACCAGAGTATTATGCTGATTATAACTCTGAGTTGGCTAAATGGAAGGATGCAATTCAAAAGCACCCTACTGTCAAAGGCTCTAAGACAGGGCAAATGACTGTACAAGATGCTCATGGTCTTATGCAAGCTTTGGACAAGACTATTAACTATACGGCTAAGAACCCAGGAGATAGAGTCGTAAGTGATGCAGCCAAGGATGCCGCTAGTGCAGTACGTAAAGCTCTTCGTCAACAGATTAAGACTCACGCTCCTGATGTAGATAGAGCAATGGGAAAAGAAGCTGAGCTTATTCCTTATCGCAATGCTGTAGCTAAGAAAGTAGAAGAAGGAAGGAGAACGGACCTTATTCCCTACGTAGCTAAAGGTGGAGCTGCTGCTATTGGGGCAGGTGTTGGAGCTCTTGCTAATCCCGAAAATAGATGGCAAGGAGCTACTTATGGTTCTCTGGTTGGTGGGGGCATTGGTACTACTCTTAGCACTATGGCTGGTGCTAAGCTTCTTAAGACTTTAGGCAAAGCTGCAGTAACAGATATGACTAAGACTTCTGCAGGTCGTAAAACCTTAAGCCAACTTGCTCGCGCTGGTGCGGTCAAGTCAAAGGATAAGAAATAATGGGAAACGCAGTTTATCCTAGATACAAGGCATGGAAGGCAAATGGAGTATCTCCTGCTGCCGGCTACTACCTTTATACATATGTCTCCAATAGCACCGTTCCTAAGGCGACCTATTCTGATGGTACTTTAGAGACAGCCAATGCCAATCCGATTGTACTGGACTCTAACGGAGAGGCGACTATCTTCCTCTCTCCTGGGGACTATCGCTTTGATTTGAAGACTCCAGGTGGAGCTCTTATCAATACCTTTGACCCAGTTAATAGCTCCTCTACTGGAGGTAGTGGAACCTCTTCTCTTGGTACTGTAGATAGTATTGCAGCACTTCGTCTGCTTACTCCTCCAGCCATTGCAACCTCTTATCAAGTACTTGGGTACTATGCAGTAGGTGATTTTGGAGGAGGCTTATTCTATTTTAACCCTCTTTCTGCAGCTACTGATGATGGTGGCTTTGTAATTCGTCCTTCGACCAACCCAACCCTGGGCAGATGGCTTCGTCTCAATGACCGTCCTATTAGTGTTAAATTCTGGGGATGGGTTGGGTCTGGAGCGCCAGTTGATGCAACTGCTATTGCAGCAATGCTTGCCTATACTACGGCATTAGTTAACCCAGACTATTATCATATTCCTGGGCAACTTACTATTTATAGTAAACAAACTTTTCAGTATGGAGCAGATAGTGGTAGTATAGAGTTTGGCGCTGCTTTGGAGCTAAAATTAGCCACTTCTGGTTCTCAGCATATCGTACTAGCTCCGGCTGGAGTAGCAGTACTAACGACTACTCCTGCCCTAGTACAAGCTGCTCAACTTATACAAGCTGATTTAGGTATTAGCATAGATGGAGCTGCAGCAGGAGCTCCGGCAGCAGCAGGTACTATTATTAGAGGAACTGTTCATGGTCTTGATATTAGAGGTATTACGGGGTCCTCTTATGACTTGACTATCTGGGATGCTGCAGCATCTAAGCCTATTATAGCTAACTATACTGGTGGCCAAGATTTGGCTATCTATGGCAAAGTGAATATAGGTAATGCAGCTGGAGCTCTTCTCACTCTTCAAACTCCTGCTTTGACTGTTATTCATAACTCTATGACTGGTACTACTCAGGCTTCTCTTGGGCTATACTCTGTTCTTAGCGCTGCTTGTACCCTCTTAGGACTAGGTGCAGATATTCAATTGGCAAATGTGGCTGGTTCTTATACCATGACAGAGGGTATGGGAATACGTATTCAGAATGCTGCTAAAGGTGCTGGTACTACTATTACTACTCAATATGGCCTCTATATTGAGAATCAGTCTAATGGCACTACTAACTATGCAATTAAGACTGGAACTGGAATTGTCTCTCTTGGAGACATTCTTAAGCTCATTGCATCCAGTACGGCTAGAGCAACCCTGAACATTCCTTCAGGAACTGCTCCTACTTCTCCAGTATCTGGAGACTGCTGGTATGATGGGACGAATTTGAAATTTAGAGACGGTGGAACAACTAGAACAATCACTTGGACCTAAAAGGAGGATAGTATGTCTGGAGAAAAGATTAACGTTTCAGTAGAGAAGATTATAAGTGAAATTAGCAAGCACATGAATCAGATTATGCAACATGTGCATGCAATGGAAGAGGGTTTGACCTCTCGAGATAACCATATCGGTTATCTTGACACCGAGATTAAACGTCTCAATACTGAAAATAAACGACTAACTGAAAAGGAGGCGGAGTGGAATTCAAAGGGTTAAAGATAGATTTTACTTCACTGGCAGCAATAATCACTGCAGTGAGTAGTCTAGTTCTGGTGATACGTGGTAAACAACAAAAGAAGAAAAAGGAGAAGGAAGATGAATAAAGAAGCTATCAAGTTCCTATTGTCTAGGAGCAATCAGAATGGTAATACCTCATTTATAGGAGCAGCTGTCTTGGGCTCTGTAACTGTTGGACTTATTATCAAGATTTTGCTTAGCTAATGGCAAATACAGGTTATCCATTCTATAAGGCATGGAAGGCTAACGGTGTTCAACCGGCTTCCGGATATTTACTTTACACGTATGTATCCGGAAGCACTGTACCCAAAATTACTTATCAAGATGTAGACTTTGTTGCCGCCAATACGAACCCAATTGTCCTCAATGCTAATGGTGAAGCAACCATTTTCCTTGACGCCGGACCCTATCGTTTCGACCTAAAGACTCCCGGTGGAGCTTTAATCAGTTCTTTTGACCCTATTGAAAATCCTACTGGCGGAGGTACTGTTTCCTTTGCAGCTCCTACTGCTGAAATAGGCCTAATAGCCATTCCAGGTGTAGCTACCACCTGTATGCGTTCTGACGCAGCACCAGCTCTTTCCCAAGCTATCACACCTACTTGGACTGCGCTTCACACATTTGCCTTAGCACCCCTGGTAAGTGCCTTTGCAGGGGTAGGGTCTCGAATGGTGGTATCAGATGCTACAGGGCAATTGGGGGTACAAGCTATACCTTCTGGTGCTTCTGGAGCAAATCCCACAGGAACTATCGGCCTTGCTGTTGTTAATGGTTCAGCTGGTACCTTTCTTCGTTCTGATGGAGCTCCTGCTTTAAGTCAAGCTATAGCTCCTACATGGAGTGCACAACACACCTTTACCTTAGCTCCTATAGTTTCAGCCTTTGCAGGTGGTGGAACTCAAATGGTTACTGCTAATAATGCTGGAGCCTTAGGGGTAGCCGCTATACCTTCTACTCCAGTTGGAGCTAATCCTTCTGGGACTATTGGACTTACTGTTGTCAATGGTGCTGCAGCTACCTTCTTACGGTCAGATGGAGCTCCAGCCTTAAGCCAAGCTATTACTCCTACATGGAGTGCTCTACATACTTTTACTCTTGCTCCAAAAGTTACGGCTTTTGCTGGAACAGGTGACCGTATGGTTTATGCTGATTCCACTGGTCAAACTGGAGTACAAGCTATACCTGGTACAGTTCCTGGAGATTTGATTCTTAAGCCTACTTCTACGGCTCCAGCTGGATATACTTATACTGGAACAATAATCTCAACTATCTATAATTGGGTACTAGGAGTAGTTGGGCATCCAGCATTTACTGCTTTATCTAATATGTCCTATGCCTCTAATGGAAACTTCATGTACGTAATAAGTGGAACTACTGGAGGAGCCGTTACTTCAGCTGTAACATCTAAGAATTTAATAACTATGGTTTCTACTGCTCTTACTGGTATGACAGCTGGAAGACAAAATGCAGCTGCTGCTTGTGATGGTACCTATGTATATGTATCCGGTGGACATTCAGATTTGGCTGCTACTGTAGCAACTAATACTCTGTATAGGTATAGTATAGCAGGAAACTCTTGGGCTACTATGACTAACATACCTATTAATATAGCAAAACATGCTATGGTATATTATAGTGGAAAGCTCTACTTATTCGGTGGAGTGGATAGTACTCCAACTCTTCTTTCCACTGTACGTATATATGATATAGCAACAGATACTTGGTCAACTGGGGCTAACCTTACCACAGCTAGAAAAGAGTGTGCTGCAGCAGTTGTAGGAGCTTATGTGTATGTCTTTGGTGGCAATGATACTGCAGCAACAGTTTCTTTGTCTACAGTAAATGAGAGATATGATATAGTAGGAAACTCTTTTAGTACTAAAACAGCATTACCTCTGGCTATTACTATGCATAGTGCGTTAAGTTCTGGAAACTTAATTCTTTCTACTGGAGGAGCTTTGAGTAATGCTGGAACATTAAAAGCTCAAAGACAATGCTATATCTATGACCATCTTTCTGATATCTGGTATAAAGGGGCTATTCTTTCTTTACCTCGATATGCGGCTTGTATTGGTATGGTAGGAGCAGATATATGCTTTACTTCTGGAATAGATATTACTGGAAGTAGAAACTCTACCTTTGAAATGAGCACTTTCCCAACAATACCATACTATGTAATGTCAAAGAATTAATATGGATATACAAATTACTCTTAGAAAACTAGTATCAAAAGAGTTCAGAAGAGCTTTTGCTAGAGCCATTGATGAATGGGCTACTATAGAAGAAGCCTTTATCCTCTTTAGTATGAGAAAGACCTTTAATGAAAGAGAATTAGATTATGGAACTTTACTAGATGTAGTGTTTTATAGGACAGGACTAGACGTAGAAGATGTAGGTCCAGAAGCACGTAAATATAAAGAGATTATAGCAGCTCTTTTAGATAAGACGTTTCCTTTATCCATACCTCAACTCTTAATCATTACTCCTGACCATATAAAACGAGGACTTACTACAGAAGAATGCTTAATTTTAGCTCCTATCCTAGATTTAACTAATATAGAAGTCAAATCCATTCTTTCCAAGAGTCTCCAAGCACCTCAGCGGAAATCTTCTTCTTCCCTCTAAGGGCTTTAATAATCTTCTCGTCTACAGTATCCTCAGTAACAATATCAACATAGGTTACGGACTTATATTGACCAATGCGATGGGCTCTGTCTTCTGACTGAAGTCGAACTTCAAGTTCATAGTTATTCGAATAGTAGATGACTGTAGTTGCTGCTGTGAGAGTGAGTCCATAGCCTCCAGTCTTAGGATTTCCGAGGAAAAATCGCACAGGACTTTCGGCATCTTGGAAATTAATAACAGCATCTTCTCGTTCGTAGGTGTTGGTATCACCGAAATAGGAAACAATGGAATCTTCTCCGTACTCATTCTTTACTGCCTTTGTTATCATTTCAATGTCTTTACGATAGGTAGCCCAAATGATTACTTTCCCATTACACTCTTCTAAGATTTCAAGAAGAGCAGTGATACGATTATTGTTAACAGTGAAGACTTTTCCAAGGTCATCAACCAAGTGTCCACAAGCGAGCTGATGTAGTCTAAGTAGCTTAGTAATAGCAAGGGGAGTAGTGACAACAGACTCAGAGGAAAGAGCCAATGCAGACTCTTCTTGAAGCTTTTCATATAGCATCCTTTGTTCAGGTGGCATAGTAATTACATGGGTTTGATATATCTTAGGAGGCAAGTCAAGGCACTCTTCCTTCTTGATTCTAAACGACCAACCTTGGATGTTTGTCTCAAGCTCCTTAAGATTACGATAACCCTGGACAACCTTCAGGGACCTAGGACCGACACGGATTTCGCCCAGTTTGGCATAGTAATTCTTGAAGGCGAAGAAGGACTGAAAACCAAGGATATTAGGGTTCAGGAACTTAGCTTGTGCCCATATATCAAGAGGAGAGTTAGCGATAGGTTCTCCAGTCAAGATACGACGATACTTGGCTAGTTGTCCTAACTTAAGTGCAGCCTTTGTCCTTTGAGCTCCTTCGTTCTTGATAGTAGTAGATTCATCTATCACAAGAAGAGTTTGATTAGAACCTACTATATCCTCAATGACTTCATAAGCCTTCTTATATGCAATGGCTTCAATATTCATCACGAAGACTTTGAGTGATTTAAGTGGGATAGTCATCATGTCATAAGTGGCTTGAAGCATAAGGTTAGGAGTAGTCTCCCAATGAGAACTAAGAATAGGAATCTCTTCAGGCATGTGCCTAGGTATTTCATTAAGCACCCAGTTCTTATACGACCCCTTATTACCAAGCACTACGAGAGTGTTTATCTCTCCTTTGAGGTATAGATAGGCAGCAGTATCTACAGCAACTTTAGACTTACCTGTTCCCATGTCCATGAACAAAGCAAACTCTACTCTGTCTTTAGATTCATTCCAAGCTTTGAGCTGGTGGTCAAAGGGTTTGGTCTTGAAAGGATGCGTACTTACTTCAACTTCGGTGCTCATACTATCTCCCTATACTGAATAAGAGGCAAAGGGCCCATTTTAAAACTCATTGCTTCATAGAGTCGTTCTTTAATAATGCACATACCCTCGCAAGGTGTATCTGGAGTAATAGGAGGATGAATATACCTTTTATAAATTTTAATTGGGCCTCTCCTTACATCCATGTCTATCCATTCTTTACAGCTAAGCCCATCAGCTGTAATAAAAGTAACTTCACATTTTTGCTCAAAGTTCATAATAATACCTCGTCTGCGGTGTTAAAAGGTAAAGGTCTTTCTTAGCTCGTGTCACAGCTACGTAGAACACTCGAGCTTCATCATCTGGATTCTCAGTCATTTCCTTGTAAGCTTTATAGCTTACATCTGGGCATATCACTACATTATCAGCCTCTGCCCCTTTAGCTCCATGGATTGTACTAAACTGAACCCTGGGAGTCGTGGAAAGATTCTCTCCACCTTCTTCCAGGGTTCTGAACCAAAGCCGATGTTCAGGGGACATAAGCGTTAAGGCATCATACCAGGGAGTTTCTATTCTAAAGGTTCCTGGCATGAACTGAGAGACGATTTTGAACTCGTTGTCATCCACGTTAAGATTCTTTTGTAGGCGGTAATAGATTTGGATTGCTCTACAAAACAATGAATTATTAGGGCCTCTTTCCTTAAAAGAGTAAAAGAGCCCGACAGAACGAGCATATGATATATGAGGGAATAAACTATACGCGCTCCTCGCCAATATAAGCCAGGACCCTTTATTAAAGTCCAAGGACTCAATATCAGAGATGTGCTGAACAGAACCACCATGGTCAGCAGCATTAAACTGCTTGTCACGACGAACACCAATGTTAGTAAGAATCGTTTTAGCATAATCGTGAACCTCTTTCGGTAACCTATAACTATGGTCTAGTACTTGTACATTACCTTGTAGATTAATAAAGTGCTCAATGTCTGCTCCAGCCCATCTAAAGATTGCTTGGTCATCATCACCAGCAATATAGACCTTCTTTGCTTTCTTATTAATCTTCTCAATCACTTTCCATTGAAGGGCACTTAAGTCTTGAGCTTCATCAATAAGAAGAAGGTCAAAAGACAGATTAAAATCCTCAACCAAAAAATGTTCGAGTAAATCTGTATAATCCATGATTGCAAACTGCTGCTTATATAAAGCAAGACCGATATGTACACGATTGACTTCATGAAAATCAAGCTCTCCTCCATACTTCTCCCATGTCTCTTCGATAGTACGTTGTGTATTACGAGCTACTCCATCAAGAAACAATAAGCGGTCTCCATCTTCAAAGACTACTGTTTCAATATCCTCGAGATTTTCTTCTGTATCAATTCCAGTTAATTCAATTCCCATTACATCAGCGAACTCTTGATAGTTCTTCTTTGTCATAAGGTTACGAGTAGACAAACCCAAATGACGAAAGGCAAAGGAATGAAGAGTACGGAAATTCTGCACTTGTACCGTAGTAAGATTGAACTTAATCTTCACCCTATCTCGAGCTTCCTTAATTGCTCTTTTAGTAAAGGAGATAAACCCGATTTTTTTCGGGTCCATACCTGAACTTAAGGCATCCTCCATAATCTTAAGGAGGGTGGTTGTCTTTCCTGTGCCAGGAGGGCCTAAGATAATGTTCATTGTAAAAATGCTTTTGATTTCTTATGCTCCTTAAACTCAAGCAGGTTATTATTAAAGAGATAGGAATAAAACTTAAATGACCTTTGATATACTTCTGCTTCCTTCTTATTTAATCCTTCAGTATCAGATAAAATAAGCTCAAATTTTCTTTGTAGTTGACGTATAAGGTTATGATAGGTAGGCACTGCATCTAACTCTTCATGAGTAAGACCTAATCCAGAAATTGCTTCTGAATAGGCTTCGTCTATTATTTGCTCTACTTGTGGAGTGATAGGCTCATTAGGTCTCATTGCTGCATAGAAATCAGCAGTGCTAATCTCCCCATGAATAAACCTATCGTAGAAATATTTGAGATTGCCATTTGATAGTTTACGTATATTCGCAGCATTATCCGGATGTAGCTCAGTTGTTTTAATCTTATCTCTACCCATTACATCCCACTTTCTTTAGCAATACCTTGCACATCAAAGCCTTCAGTCTGTTTAGGAAACTCTGGTATAGACCACCAATTGATACCTTTATTCTTGACATTAAAAAACCCTGTCTCTCCACCTTTTTCTTTAAGCATGGAGGCTATCTGATGAACTTTAAACTCTTTGAAGTGATTACGGTCTAGATACTCCATCACATTAGACAGTTTGAAATAATGACGCCCTTCGTTTAGCCAGGGTTTTCCTAATAGCAGTTCGTCTTTAGACTTAGCTTGTACACGATTAGTGCAGAACTTCTCTAGAAGTTCAAAGAACTGTCCACGAGGAGAAGTATCTTTAGACGCTTCAATAATAGTGACTTTTTGAAGCAAATTTTGCATCATACTAAGCCAAGCGTTATTTGACAATTTAGGAGGATACATATTAGCTGCATTAAGACACTTAGATTGAAAGCGTACTTGAGATTGAAGGTCTTCAGTACTGAGCTCTAATCTAACCCCTAGCCCTTGTATATTCACAAACCAAATAGGCGGGTCTGAGTTATACTTAGTAAGATTTTCTAACTGAAAACTATCTGTTAAAAGTCTACTAACGCCATACTTACGTGTTTGGCAGAGCTCTTTGTTACAATGCTGCTTAAGTGGAGACTTATTACAGTTGTATTCATAATCTTTCTTGCCTGCAGATTGAACAGTACTAGTTACTTCCGCATCTGCTAACGGCGGGTCAAAGTACAGATTATTGAATTCATGTCCTCTTGAGACCATATTCTCTTGGTCCGCTTTCCGAAGATAACGCCCAATATTAGTAAGCACAATGTTTCTATTGCCAGAAGTTACTTTTTTACCTATAAGATGCTGTAAACATGGAGGACCATCCACCATCTCATTAATAAGGTCTAAGGTAAACCCCATCAGTTGTTCTACTGTCTGCTGCATAGACTTAGCTTCTTCTATGAAGTCCGCTATGTCCATTTCAGTACCATCTGGGTATACACCACAACGAGTAGACCTACCATCCTTAATATTGAAGTAAGGAGAGTTAATGAATACTCCTACATCTCCTCTCTCTGTTTTAACTTCCTTCTGCTTAGGGAATATCTCTTTGTCTCCATGACCAAGCTTTATAGCAAAGTCTAAAAGACGAGCTTGTATCATGGCACAGCTAATCTTTTCCTTCATGAAAAGGTAAAGGTGCATGCCTCCACTCTTAGTCTTAACAGGGACTAAGGGTAGCTTAAGTGTCCTAATCTTAGCAGCCATCTCTGCATAGTCCATAGGATAGATATCAATGTCAATAGCTCCAAAGAATGTCTTATTGTCGCTATCAATAGGGATAATTCCAATGGCTTGCTTACCATCGATATGGGACTGCCACAGTTCTTCTGTTACAGGCCTACGTATGGTTGCTGCTTCTCCTACTAGCTTTATTCCTTCTCCTCTAACCTCCGTGCCAGTGATTCTATAAATACCGTATGCATCCATACTTCCGTGGAATATCTCAAGAAGAAGCTTAGCTATTTGCATCGTTTTAGTTCTCTAAATAAAACCCTGGTAAATGCCTTATGGAGAAGCACGTACCAGGGTTATTATTTGATTACTACATCACCTCACTGACGCTATCTTGAGACAAAGCTTCGTCACTGTTGGGCTTAGCCTTGACCATGCCTGCTTCGACTTCGGAGTTGAGCTTTTTAGCAAGGGCATAGAGAGGAGCTTCAGCATCCGTGAGCTTCCCAAGATTGGAAATCTCCCATCCATACCAAGAGAAACCGCTCTTCTCCTGCTCAATTGTGGTCAAACGATACTTGTGAGAGTACATAGGAGGAGTATAGAGAGACACTCCGTCCTTCTTCACAAACTTGATAGCACTCATGATGCTATTCCATTTCTTCGACTTAGTAATCTGAGTCTTAGTCATGGAGAGCACTGCAGTCTCAGGAACACCTTTCTTGATAATGATAACGAAGTAGTTAGCCGTAGGCACTACCGTGTTTCCATTGGGCAAGTAGTTGTCATTCTTTGCATCAGGAGTAGTAGACCTCATGATGTCTTCCGTATCATGCTGCTTAACGAAGCCACCACCTGCGCTACGCGGCTTCCATTCAATCCACTTTTTCTGATATGCACAAGGGATAACGTCTATGCCTTCGTCACCATCGATAAGTTCCTTAGTAACTGTATTGAAAATCATACCAATCTTCGCTCCCTCGAGTCCACCTGCTTTAACAGGCTTCACTTGAGGAGAGAGAGACTGAAGGATTCCAATAAATGGAATCGCATAATCTTGAGCGTTAAGATTATTGAGTCCTCCACCTTCATCTTGCTCAAAATCCATTACCATAGGAAGAGGAGCGTCTTTCTTGATTTCAACTTCATTCTTAGCCATTTGTGTATCCTTGTTTTTGTTTAAACGTTTAGAGAAGTCAACCATTAGTATGCGCCAAGAGACTTGAGCTTACGGAAAGATGCATCCACTTCTGGATTCGCTCTAATAAAGGCAATTGCCTCATTAATCTTGTTCAGATGAGTCTCAATGTTATTCCGTTCTTCCGTAAGACGTTCAAGAGTAGTCTCTTCTTTAGGAGGGCAAGCTCCAACCATACAGTCATTCATACCCATGGAAGAAGAAGCTTTCATAGCACAGAGATTGTCTTTCATTTTGTATCCTTTATTTAAGAGTGATTTTTGCCCGATTTCCGATGTACGCTTTAAACAGTTCGAGTGGGAGCTGTTTACCTCCTTCAATTTGCTCTTTGAGAAAAGCATTCAACGTCGCATGATGTACTCCTTCATTAAGTTCAATTCCTTCTACGTCCACACCTTCAGCTTCACGGAAAAGCTCTTTAATCTTTGACTGAATATACTCCCAGTCAACGTTATCTGCTTTACCAAAATCGATACTCATTTCTTTTTTGATAAGAGCTCCATGACCATTCTTACGAAGCCACTCATATCCTTCAGCAGCTCTAGGATTCTTATCACTAAGATTACCAGAGTAGAAAGGCTTTACTACAATCTTTGCTCCATTGGTAAGAGAGAAATTAGACATACCAATCTTTTGCATAGCCTCTGGAATTTTAATTTCAGAGATAAGCCTAAGCGCTTTGTTCAGTTGCTCAAGCTCCTCTTTCTTGCTCTCTATAGCTTGTTCAACTAACAGTTGCTGAGTAGCAAGTTTAGATAGTTCACCAAGCTTTTCTTCTGTTACATCTATTTTTGCATCTTCTTCGAAGTCCATTCTAAATCCTCATACTCTTTCCTTTTTTGGTGATAATATAAGACCCTTTGTCATCAGACAATACAGACCCAGGACCATTGACAACTTGAACTTGACGCTTCTTCTTATTCATCCTCCGTATAGTCTGTCTTACTTGTCTCTCTGTATAGTTTGGAAAGTTCTTCGCTATCTGCTTATATGTAAGAGTAGCTACTCCCTGCTTGATAGGTGCCTGCATATTTGCATCAACAGGCTTACTATCAAGACTCTTAAATGCAGCCAATACTCGTTCTTTCTCTTCTAGGGAAAGCGCTTCCCACTTAGCTTTTAGTTCTTCCTTTTCCATTACTTACCTTCCAAGAAAGCTGTGATTTCATCCCACATCCAGGGTTTCTTTTGTACCAGTAATACACGGTATTCGTGCATCTTACGACACTGAAGGATTTTGATTGTGTCTCCATCACGAATGGCAACGAGCACACGACCTCCAGCCTTTGTCCTTTGTCCATGCCAAATCAATTGAGTATCCCGAAGCCTTTTGGTACCAAAGGGTATCTGAATTACTTCGTTTTGTACTACCAAGAGATTGACATTAGCTTTAAGCTCGAGCCAAGTCTCAAGGCCATCGAAGCAGAAGTTCACATCAGGAATGCCTACTCCGGTGCTATTCTCAATACGATTCACATGACCAGGAAGATGGTCTTTGATTAAATAGTAGAACTTCTGTTCAGGTGTCATTTCCCTACCTCAGTCATGAGTTTCTTCTCTACGAACTCTTTCAGCTTTCCTTGTTCCTTTGCCAGCTTAA
>Ga0207675_100005010_pt1 | contig 12758 bp, 11 predicted proteins | sample KBSSwiS42_FD_184305 | JGI IMG/M metagenome (GOLD analysis project Ga0207675, IMG submission 184305) | Switchgrass rhizosphere microbial communities from Kellogg Biological Station, Michigan, USA - KBS Switchgrass S4-2 (SPAdes) (version 2) | ecosystem: Host-associated > Plants > Roots >... | reverse complement strand
CGAAACCGGGGTTCTGCAGCCGGGTTGGCAACTGGTCGATGGCGATCACCTGGTTGTAGTGGCTCGTCCTGGTCGGCGGCTGGGTCAGCTTCGTTTGTGAGTCGACCACCTCGATCGATGCATCGTCCATCCACAGCGTCCCGGTATTCACCAGCGTGCCGGCAAAGACGATCGCGGAGGCGGATTCGGGCACGTCGAGCACCGCGGAATACTCCGCCCAGTCGCTGCTGCCGCGAACCCATTGAGGAGACATGTTGTAGAACGCCGCGACAAGTCCGCTCGCCGTGTCGGCTCGAAACAGCATGTGAGCGCCAGGCTCGGCATGCTGCGTCCGCAGGTGCAGCGTCACGCGCACGCGCTTGCCCTTGTATGCCGACGCCGCGAGGTACTGGCAGATCGATGCACCGGCAGGGTCAGGCCTATCTACCAGCGACTGAACGCGCACGCTCCACTGCCCACTGGACCAGGTGGACGAGTCAGCTGCGAATTCGTAGTCCCCACGGGCGCCGCCGCTCCAGCCAAAGCAACGCCGCCAGCCCCTGGGGAACAGGTTGGGCTCGTCGTCGTCGCCGGCGTCTTGCGGGCTGTCGAACGCAGGCGCAGACACCGCGGCAGCTGCATGCGTTGCGTGGGTGGCAGCGGCATTGGCCTGCGATACGACGGGAAGCGCTGCAGGAACGGTGGTGGACCGTCGCGATTCCGCGTCCACCGGCGAAGATGCTGACTCCCCGGCGTCACCAGGCCGCTCGCCGGATTCGCGGGCCGGCGTGGCGGGTTCGACGGCCGGCGCTGCAGCGTTCGTCGTTATGGACGATTCCGACGATGCGGGCGCGCTCGCGCGCCACGCGAACCACGCGATGGCAACCAGCATCAGTGCCGCGAGCACGAGCCACGCCACGCGCATCGTCAGCCGCGCGCGGACGCCGGGCGAATCCATCTAACTATCTGACGACGTGCAGGGCGCGGGCGCTGCGGCCGACTGCCAGCGCGCCCGACCTGACTACTTCGATGATCTCGGTGCGCTCGCCCAGGTCCTTGACGAACTGGTTGACCTCGGCCTCCGAGGCCGTGAGCTCCACCACGAAACTCTCGGGCGAGGGCACGAGCACGCGGCCACCGGCGCGCACGACATAACCGCGCACCGAGTCGATCAGCTGCGGCTCGACGCGCAGCTTGAGCACCGCGAGCTCGCGCTCGATGTGTTCGCCGCGCGTCAGGTCCTCGACCGCCACCACGTCGATCAGCTTGTTGAGCTGATTGACGATCTGCAGGATCACGCCGTCCGCACCCTGGGTGACCAGGGTCACCCGCGATACCAATGGGTCATCCGTGGCCGCTACCGACAGCGACTCGATGTTGTAGCCGCGGGTGGAGAACAGGCCGGTGACGCGGGTCAGCGCGCCGGCCTCGTTCTGCAGGTGGATGGCGATGATATGACGCATGTTTTGCGGTGATTTTTCGGGGGAAAGCACGGCGGCCAGAATAGCGGTTTAAGCCCGCGCTGCAAACTGCTAGTCTCGCCCGAAACTTATGCCAAAGACCCCCGAAAAATCGACAAGTATCCGTGACTTGAACGGTCCGCCGAAGGCGGCTACGCCCTCCATCCAGCATCCGTTGGCCGGCAAAAAAATGACCGGCGCGGAGATGATCGTGCAGGTACTGGCGGACGAGGGTGTATCGACGATCTTTGGCTACTCGGGCGGCGCCATCCTGCCCACCTACGACGCCGTGTTCTGCTTCAACGAGGACCGCAAGGCCAAAGGTGAGCCGCTGATGCCGCTGATCGTGCCGGCCAACGAGCAGGGTGCCGGTTTCATGGCCGCGGGATACGCGCGCGCCAGCGGCAAGGTCGGCGTGTGTATCGTCACTTCCGGCCCCGGCGCGACCAACACGGTCACCCCGATCCGCGATTCGATGGCGGATTCCATTCCGATCGTCGTGATCTGCGGCCAGGTGCCGCGGGCGGCCATCGGCACCGATGCATTCCAGGAAGCGCCGGTGCCCTCGATCATGGGCTCGGTGGCCAAGCACATCTTCCTCGTGACCGACCCCGAGAAGTTGGAGGCCACGGTGCGCACCGCGTTCGAGATCGCGCGCACCGGGCGTCCCGGCCCCGTGGTCATCGACATTCCAAAGGACGTGCAGAACTGGGAAGGTGAGTTCAGGGGCTCGGGCACGCTCACCATGCCGGGCTACCGCAAGCGCCTCGAGACCCTGACTACCGACATCGTCGACGGTACCGAGGCGAATCACTTCTTCGAGATGCTGGGTGAATCGCAGCGCCCGCTCATTTACGCCGGTGGCGGCGTCATCAACGGCAATGCCGCCGCGGAGCTGCGCGACTTCGCCGAGACCTTCGACATTCCCGTGGTCACCACGCTCATGGGCATCGGCGCCGTCGACACCACCAGTGCGCACTCGATGCGCATGCTGGGCATGCACGGCGCGGCCTTCGCCAACTACGCGGTGGACGATTGCGACTTCCTGATCGCCATCGGCGCACGTTTCGACGATCGCGTGGCCGGCATGCCGGCCAAATTCGCGCCGGGTGCCAAACACATCGCGCACCTCGACATCGACCGCGCCGAGATCAACAAGGTCAAACGCGTGCACTGGGCGCACGTCGGCCTGCTGCCGGAGGCGCTGCGCACGCTGACGCTGCACGGCAGGCGCGCCGGGTTCAAACGCGACCGCTCCAAGTGGCTGGCCTATCTACAGGAGTTCAAGCAGAAGTACGCGATGAACTACGATCGCGACAGCCAGCTCATCCAGCCTTACTACGTCATCGAGGAGATCAACCGCATCACGAAGGGTGAGGCGATCATCTCGACCGGCGTCGGCCAGCACCAGATGTGGGCCGCGCAGTATTTCGATTTCCGCAGCCCGCGCCTGTGGCTCACCTCCGGATCGATGGGCACCATGGGCTTCGGCCTGCCGGCGGCCATCGGCGCGCAGTTCGCCAACCCCGACAAGCTGGTCATCGACATCGACGGCGACGCCTCGGTGCGCATGAACATCGGCGAAATGGAGACCGCGACCACGTACAACCTGCCGGTGAAGATCGTGGTGCTCAACAACAACGGCGACGGCATGGTGAAGCAATGGCAGAAGCTGTTCTTCAAGGGGCGGCTGTCGGCGTCGGAGAAGACGCTGCACACCAAGGACTTCATCAAGGCGGCGCAGGCCGACGGTTTCAAGTACGCCGTGCGCCTCGACAGGAAGGCGGACGTGCCCACCGTGATAGAGCAGTTCCTGGCGTTCAAGGGCGCGGCGTTCCTGGAAGTCATCATCGATCCGGATGCCGGCGTGTACCCGATGGTCGGGCCGGGTCAGCCGTACGAGGCGATGATCACCGGTGACTGGATTCCGTCGCGCAAGAAGGTGGACGTGAAGCCGCCCGGCGCCTCGGAGATGTTCTAACTACCTCGGAGAGGACGGATGCGGGCGCGAGTCGCGGCTCCCCTGGCGCTGTTGGCCATGACATGAAATACCTGCACACCATGGTCCGCGTCACCGACATCGACGCATCCCTGAAGTTCTACTGCGACGCGCTCGGGCTCGAAGTCGTGCAGCGCAAGGACTTTCCGCAGGGCAAGTTTTCGCTCATCTTTCTCGCCGCGCCCGGCGATCACGCAGCGCAGGTGGAGCTCACGCACAACTGGGAGCCGGAGAAGTACGATGGCGGTCGCAACTTCGGGCACCTCGCCTACGCGGTGGACGACATCTACGCGGCCTGCGAGCGGCTGCAGAAACACGGTGTGACCATCAACCGCCCGCCGCGCGACGGCCGCATGGCCTTCGTACGTTCGCCTGACAACATCTCCGTCGAACTGCTGCAGAAAGACGGCGCGTTGCCGCCACGCGAGCCCTGGGTGTCGATGGCCAACACCGGCAACTGGTGACTCCGGCCACCCTCGAGCGCCGCGCCGCTTTTCGCGCCGGCCAGCGCGCCATTCTCCAATCGCTGCCGGGCACCGCCTCCTGGGGCCTGATCTGCGGCGTCGCCATGGTGAAGGGCGGGCTCGCCACGCCCTGGGCCATCGCCATGTCGCTGCTGGTGTACGGCGCGTCGGCGCAGCTCGCCGCGCTGCCGCTGATCGTCGCCGGGGCGCCGCTGTGGGTCATCATCGCCACCGGCTTCATCACCAACCTGCGCTTCGTCATCTACAGCGCCGCGATCCGCCCGTACTTCGCCGCGGAAAGCGCCGGCAAACGCGCCGCGGCCGGATTCTTCATGACGGATTTCACCTTCACGCTGTTCATGCGCCGCGCGCAGGACGGTAGTTTGCCCACGCAGCATCGCGACGCGTGGTTTGCCGGCGTGTGCGCCACCAACTGGATCACCTGGCAGACCTGTTCGATCGTCGGCATCGTGGCATCCGGTTACGTGCCGACGCACTGGGGACTGGAGTTCACCGGCACGCTGGCGCTGGTGGCGCTCGTGGGGCCGGCGCTCATCGCACGGCCCGCGGTGGTGGGCGCTGTCGTGGCGGCCGCCGTCGCGCTGCTCGCGCACTCGCTGCCGTACCGGCTCGGCCTGTTCGCCGCGGCGATCGCCGGAATCGTCGCGGCGACGCTCGCGGACTCGCTGAAACCCATGCCGCCGCACGAAGCGGAGCCCGCGCAATGAACGAACCGGTCTCAGGCGTTGCGCTCGCCGTTGTCATCGTCGGCCTCGCGGTATCGACTTTCGCGACGCGCACGTCTTTCCTGCTCGCCGGCCGGCGTTTCCGGCTCAACCATCGCATCGAAGTCGCCCTGCGGTACGCGCCGGTGTGCACGCTTGCCGCCATCATCGCGCCTGCAGTGCTGCATTCCGCAGCCGGCTACGACTTCTCTCCCGCGAATCCGCGGCTCATCGGAGTCCTGGGCGCGGCGCTGTGGCTGTGCTGGTCGCGCAACATAGTCGGCTGCCTGGCCTGCGGCATGGCGGCCTACACCGCGGCGCGACTCGCTCTAGGATGATTGCGCGGCCACGAGGCCTGGCCTGACTACGAGACCCGACGGCGCCGGCCGCAGCAGCCAGGCATACAGGCCCAGCTGGATGAGCCACACGATGCCGGCGGAAGCCAGGTCGTGCGAGAAGAAATGCGCGCCGCGCGCTTCCTGGCCGATCGAGAACATCGCGCCGATCGCACAGGCCGCGGCCAACGCCCAGAGCGCCATGCGCCGCGAACGGTCGCGCAATGCAAAGTAGAAGCAGACCAGCGCAAAGCCGGACGACGCATGCGCGCCCGGAAAACATTCGCCGCGTGGCAACGAAGCAGGCCGATGCTCGAACAGGCCCACGTATGGCCGGTCGCCACCGAATTCGGACAGGTCCCAGGGGCAATCGACGTTGGTGATCAGCTTCATGAGACCGACGATGCCCACGGACAACGCGAGCGCGGCGAAGATGAATCCTGACGTCCGGCGCCACTTTTTCAGCCTTTCGACGAAGAAGGAGCCCAGCCAGGCGAACAGGGCGGCCACGCCGAGCAGGCGCGCCAGCCAGCGCCCGCCCTCGTGAATGAGCTGGTGGGCCCACCAATCTCCGGCTCCCGTGCCCAGCCAGCGCTGTGCTGCGGCGTCGTAATACAAGGCGTGGGCGATCGGCCGGTCCAGCCTGAATATCTCCACCAGGGCGAACAAGAGCATCATGCAGGCCGCCGGCAACACCAGGTGAGATCGCCAGAACTCCCTGTCATGAAAAAAAGTGACAGAATCCGACGGGGGTCGGCTCATGGCGACGTCTCACCAAAAAGTCCAAAAGGAGGGCGTCCATGGCAACCGAGATTGCGCGGGACGAGGTCTATCGCGCCGAGCGCGACCGTATCGGGGATTTCACATTCGACAAGTCGGTGGCCGGCGTCTTCGACGACATGGTCACGCGCTCCGTGCCGTTCTACACGGAGATCCAGCGCATGATCACCGAGATCGCGCGCGACTTCGCCGTGCCCGGCAGCGCGGTTTACGACCTGGGCTGCTCGACGGGCACGACCTTTGCGAACTTGCATCCGCACGTCGACCCGTCGGTGAGTTTCGTGGGCTTCGACAACGCGCCCGAAATGCTTGCCAAGTGCCGCGGCAAGCTCGAGCCGATCCTGCACAACCGTCCGCTCGACCTGCGCTGCCGCGACCTCAACGAGGGCGCGGACGTCGAAAATGCTTCGGTGGTGGCGCTGATCCTCACGCTGCAGTTCATCCGGCCCCTGCATCGCAACAAGCTGATGGGTGACATCTTCCGCGGCATGCGCGAACAGGGTTGCCTCATCCTGGTCGAGAAGGTGCTGGCCGAGGAGTCGCTCTTCAACCGGCTGTTCATCAAGTACTACTACGATCTCAAGCGGCGCGAGGGCTACAGCGACACCGAGATCGCGCAGAAGCGCGAGGCGCTGGAGAACGTGCTGATCCCGTACAAGCTGCTCGAGAACCGCAAGCTGCTGATGGATACCGGCTTCCGCGAAGTCGACGTGTTCTTCAAGTGGTACAACTTCTGCGGAATCGTCGCGGTCAAATGATGATAACGATCGGCAACTTTCTCTTCCGCTACCGCAACGCACTGTTTCCGCTGACCGCGCTGCTGTTGCTGCTGCCGGGCGCGGCGCTGTTCGCCGACCCGTTGCACGCGGCGCTGCTGGGTGCGCTGGTGGCGTCATGCGGCCAGCTCGTCCGCGCACTGACCATCGGCCTCGACTACATCGTGCGCGGCGGCCGTGAAGGCAAGGTGTACGCGGACGGCCTGGTGATCACCGGAATCTACCGCCACACGCGCAATCCGATGTACGTGGGCAACATCACGATCGCCATTGGCGTCGCGCTCGCGTCCAACTCGTGGAGTACGGTGTGTGTCACGGTGCCGCTGGTGTGCTTCGCGTATGTCGCGATCGTCGCGGCCGAGGAAAACTACCTGCGCGGCAAGTTCGGCCCCGCCTACGAGGATTATTGCCGCGAGGTGCCGCGCTGGCTGCCCCTGTCCTTCGGAAATTGGGGCAAACTCTGGAGTACCTTCCAGCGCACGACGTTTCACTGGCGTCGCGTCATCGTCAAGGAATACGGCACTCCGGCAGGTTGGATAGCGGCACTGTGTGGTGTGACTCTCTACAACGTGTGGTCGAACGGAAACTGGAATGTGCACGACGTCCGGGTGCAGGGCCTGCTGGGCGTGGTGGCCGCGACCTTCGGACTGTGGCTGCTGGCGCGCATCCTCAAGAAAACCAAGGTACTGCGCGCCGATTGACGATAAGCCGGATTGCGGTGACATCTGCGCGCGTTAGACGTGCGGAACGCGCCAAATCCTGCGCCGCGGCACGCAGGGGTTCCCCGGGCTGCGACGTCTAATGCCTGCGAACACAGACAGTATGGACGAACAGGACCTTGTCCTCCGGATGCGCCGTGGCGATCAGCAAGCCTTCAATCAATTCTTCGACGCTTACGCGGCGCGGCTCGGCGCATTTGCCGCGCGCCGCAGCGCGCTCGACGCGGCTGCCATCGAGGACGTGGTGCAGATGACCATGATCAACGCCATGCGCGGTCTGGGCACGTTTCGCGGCGGCTCCTCGCTGTTCACCTGGTTGTGCCAGATTTGCCGCAACCAGCTCGCCGACATACGCCGGAAAGTTGCGCGTCAGCCGCAGATGCAGAGCCTGGAGCAGATGAGCGAGGAAAAGCCCCTCGCCAAGGTCATCCAGCTCACCGATTTTCGCGATCCCCTGGACGAGTGCGCGACCGATGCCGAGCGCGGCGCGGTACGGCACGCGATCAACGCCCTGCCGTCGCATTACGCGCGCATTCTCGAGCTGCGTTATGGCGATGAGCTGACGGTGCCGGAAATCGGCCGGGTGCTGCAGATTTCCGAGAGCGCCGCCGAGTCGCAACTGGTTAGAGCGCGCCAGGCATTTCGTGCCGTCTGGCAGGAACGGGAGGCCGCCAGATGAACGAGCGTGGCCCGATGCCCGAATCCGCAGAAGAACGCGTGCTGCGCGAGAACCTCAGCGTGCGCGCACTGTCGCCGGAAGCGCTGCAGCGGATCAGGCAGGCGACCGAGGCCGAGTGGCGCGCCAATATCGAACCCGCGCGCCGTCGCTGGATTCCATACGCCGCTGCGGCGTCGGCCGTGCTGCTGGCGCTGGCCGGAACCTGGTCGTTGCTGGGTCGTGGTCCGGCGTCGGTGTCCGGTGCCTCGGTCGCACGTCTCGAGCGCGCCGATCCGGCGGGTGTCGTCGAGGTGTTGCGATTGTGGCGTGATGCGAAGTTGAACGTCGGGCAGGAGATTCGCGACGGCCACGATTTCGCCTCGCGCGGCGCGACGCTGTTCGCACTGCATGGCGGTGGCAACCTGCGTTTCGCGCCCGGATCCAGGTTCGAAGTCGTCGCAGGCAACACCGTGCGGCTGGATCGCGGCGAAATGTACGTCGACATCCCGCCGGGCTCGCGTCCGTCGCAGAGTTTCGTCGCGATCACGGCCGCCGGCGAATTCCGCCACGTCGGGACGCAGTTCGCGCTCGCGGTCGTCGATGGTGAGACGCGGCTGCGCGTGCGCGAAGGCAGCGTGCAGTGGCAGGCGGCCGACAGCGAGTCGACCGTGGAGGCCGGAACCGAGGTGTTCATCGGCCGCGACCAGAGAGTCACCCGTCGCACCATCGAGAGCTCGGGTTCCTATTGGGCCTGGACCCAGTCGATGGCGCCCGCCGTGGACATCGAGAATCGCCCGCTCTCCGAATTCCTCGACTGGGTGGCGCGCGAGACGGGACGCAAGCTGATCATCGCGGACGACGACACGCGGCGACAGATCGCCACGATTCGCATGCACGGCGACGTCCACGGTCTCGAACCTCTGCAGGCGCTCAAGGCTGTCGTGGCCTCGACCTCGCTGCACGTCGACCTCCCGGCGGGTGCGATCCGGGTAAGCTTCGCGGGTGGGTCACCCGCTTCGCCTCGCTAGTCTCTGCCTGCTGATCTGGTGTGCGCCGCTTCACGCGGGCGCGGCTGAACCCACGCCGACATCCCCATCGACGACCGTCGAATCGCTGCTGCAGGGCCTGAAGCGTCTCGGCATCGACGTCATCTACAGCTCCGAGCTCGTGCCACCGGACATGGTCGCGGCGCCGGCCAATGCCGGCAGCTCGCCGCTGGAACGCGTCCGCGAGGCGCTCGCCGCCCGGGGACTCGCGCTGCAAACGCTGGGGCCGGATAAATATGTCGTGGTACGCGCGGAAATTCCGCATCCTGCGGCGACCACCGCCGGTTCGCCCATGGAAGAAGTCACGGTGTATGCGAGCCGTTACTCCATCGAAGGGCGCGTGTTGGCGCAGCCACGCGAGCTCGCGTCGAGCGACATCGAGGTGGTGCCCGGGAGCCATGACGATGCGCTGCGTTCGCTGAAGTCGCTTCCCGGGATCGCGAGCAATGCGTCCGGCCGCCCTTACATCCGCGGTTCGCTGAGCGACGACATCCTGGTGCGTTACGACGGCGTCACGCTGCTCGATCCGTTTCACTTCAAGAATTTCCAGAGTCTCATCAGCGCCATCGATCCGGCCGCGGTCGAACGCATCGACGTGTTCAGCGGCGGATTCCCGGTGCGTTACGGCACGCGTTCCGGCGGCGTCATCGACGTGACCGCGCCCTCGCGCGGCACGGGCTACGAGAATCGCGCGTCGCTGAGCCTCATCTCGGGCGGCCTGTCGAGCATCGGCAAGGCCGACGAGCTGCCGCTGGAATGGCTGTTCGCCATCCGCCGCAGCACGCTCGATCTGCTCGATCCGGTCGAGGACAACTTCGGTGAACCCCAGTTCAGTGACTCCCTCGGCCGGCTGCGCTGGAACACGGAGAACGGTGCATGGACCTTCGGATGGCTGTTGCTCGACGACACGCTCAAGCTCGGCGTGGTCGACGATGAAGAGGATGCGAATGCCCGTTATCGCGATGAATACGTGTGGCTGGCGCGCGATCACCAGTTCGACGCGACTTTGCGCACGCGCGCCACGGCCGTTCTCACCAGCTCCAACCGGCATCGTGCCGGCACGCTGGACGAACCCGGCGTTGCGACGGGTGAGGTCGATTCCAGCACCGAATTCGATCGTCTCGAGTTCGACAATTACTGGACCTGGCAACCACAGGGCCAGAAGGGCACGGCCTGGACGCTGGGCGGCGAGTTCGCCGTGTCCTCGGCGGAATACGCATACTCGCGCACCGCCGAATACGACCCGGTGATCGCCGCGGCCTTCGGGCGCGCGACCTCGAACGATCTCGACGTCGCCGTCGATCCGAAAGTGTTCACCTACGCCGTGTACGCCGCGGGCCGGCGCCAGTGGCGCGCCTTCGACGCGGAGCTCGGCCTGCGGCTCGACGGCCAGCACTACAACCTGGGCGGCGATCACACGCAGATCAGCCCGCGCCTGAACCTGCGCTACGACCGCGACGATCGCCTGCGTTTTTATGCCTCGGTCGGCCGCTTCACGCAGGCGCAGCACGTCGAGGAGTGGCGCGTCGAGGAAGCGCAATTCACTTCCGACCCGGCGCAGGTTTCGATTCACACCATCCTGGGGCTCACGTACGAGCCCACCGTTTCGACGCATTGGGGAGTCGAGCTCTATGGCAAGCGATGGACCACGGTCGCACCCTATTTCGACAACCGCCTCGATCCGCTGGCACTGTCACCGGATCTCGCACCGGATCGCATCCGTCTCGATCCGCGCAAGTCGGAGGCCGCGGGGCTCGAGGTCAACTATCGCCACGCGTTCTCCGATCGACTGTCCGCGTCCGGAACCCTCAGTTGGTCCCGCGTGGCCGACGACATGCCGGAGGGCGATGTGCGGCGCAGCTGGGATCAGCCACTCGCGTTGACGGCGGGCGTCGTGTGGCAGGGAACGCGTCTGAACCTGTCGGTGCTCGGCGGCTGGCACAGTGGCTGGCCGCGGAATCCCTTCGAACTGGTTCCACCGGCCAACGGCGCGCCGGGTGAAGTGCTGATCGGCGATCGCAACGCGGATCGTTGGAGCGATTTCTACACGCTCGACCTTCGCGGCAGTTACACCTGGCCAATGGCATACGGCGACTTCAGCACCGTGCTCGAGGTCACCAACGCGACCAATCGTCAGAACGAGTGTTGTGCAACGCTCCATGCGGCCGACGACGGAGCCTTCTTCACGACGACCGGGCACTGGCTGCCGACTATCGTAAACATGGGGTTTTCCTACCGCTGGCGCAGCAGGGACTGAGCCCGGCCGGGTCCGACGGACGGGAAACGGCCACGACGTCTAAGACGTCATGGTTGACGATTGCCAGATTCGCCGTGCGTTTTCGCTGCTGCTCAGCGTTTCCCTGACGCTCCCGGCCCTGTTCGTGACGCAGGTCGCGGACGCACGCGTGTTGCCCAGCATGGATGCGCGCACGCCGCCGCCGGAGGCGCCGCGGCCACCGGGACTGCCCAGCGACGCCGAACTCGAGAAGAGCGGCGCACGCATCGGTTACATCCACCTCAACGCGCGCCAGTTGTTCGACGTCGAACACGATGACCAGGACAGCTCGTTGTCGCGTGTCGCCAATCGGCTGCACATCACCACGCGCGAGGGCACCATCGAAGACCAGTTGCTGTTCAAGTCCGGCGACGTGTACCGGGGGACGCTGCTGCAGGAATCGGCGCGCATCCTGCGTGACACCCGTTACCTGCGCGATGCCCAGGTGCGGCCGGTGGCCTACCACGACGGCGTGGTCGACGTCGAAGTCACCACGCAGGACGTGTGGACTTTCAACCCGGGAATCAGTTTTGGACGCAAGGGTGGCAAGAACACCGGCGGAATCGAATTCGAGGAGCTGAATTTCCTCGGTACGGGCACGCAGATCGGCATCGGATTCACCTCCGGCGTCGACCGCGACTCGAAGACCATCGAATACCGCGACCGACAGCTCGGTTCCTCGTGGTGGAACCTCGCGACCAGCTACTCCGACAACAGCGACGGCCGCCTCGCGTCCTTCTCGCTCGGGCACCCGTTCTATGCGCTCGACACCCGCTGGTCCGCGGGCGTCGACCTGCTCGACGACCAGCGTACCGATTCGCGTTACGACCTGGGCGAGGTGGTCGACCAGTACCAGGCGCACTCGAAATACTCGTCTATCTATTGGGGCCGCTCCGAGGGATTGATCAGCGGCTGGTCGCGCCGCTACTCGTTTGGCTACACCTTCGAAGACGAATCCTTCGAGCCGGCGGTTGGCGCGACGCCGACACGGCTGCTGCCCGAAGATCGCCGCCTGTCGTATCCCTGGGCCGCCGCCGAGTGGGTGCAGGACAACTACCTCATCACGCGCAATCGCGACCAGATCGAAAAGACCGAGGACTTCTCGCTGGGCTGGCGCGCGCGCGCGCAGCTCGGATTCGCCAGCACCGCGACCGGGTCGGACCGTGACGCCTTCGTAATGCAGTCCACGGTGTCGAAGGGAACTTCATTGACGGAGCGGCAGTCGATCCTGTTCGAGGCTGATGCGGCCGGGCGCCTGGAAGACGGTGTACTTCGCGGAGCGACGCTCGGTATCGGCGGCCGCTACTACTTCCGGCAGTCTCCCCGGCGCGTCTTTTTTATGGATCTATCCACCGAGGCAGGGAAAAACCTCGACGCCGAGCAACAGATCCTGCTGGGTGGCGACAGCGGACTCCGCGGCTATCCACTGCGCTACCAGGCGGGTGAGGGCCGGTGGTTGTTCACGGCGGAACAGCAGTTTTTCACCAACTGGTTTCCGTTCCAGTTGTTCAACGTCGGGGCGGCGGTGTTCTACGACATGGG
>Ga0207675_100005008_pt1 | contig 12760 bp, 9 predicted proteins | sample KBSSwiS42_FD_184305 | JGI IMG/M metagenome (GOLD analysis project Ga0207675, IMG submission 184305) | Switchgrass rhizosphere microbial communities from Kellogg Biological Station, Michigan, USA - KBS Switchgrass S4-2 (SPAdes) (version 2) | ecosystem: Host-associated > Plants > Roots >... | reverse complement strand
GGGGCGGAGCAGCAGGACGAGAGCTAGCACGGGGACTGGCTCCTGAAGCGCGGCGTAACGATCTTCATCCGCAGCGAAGCGGACCTAGGATGCAGATCGCAGCGCGGTTTACCTATTCGGAGATGACAGTGATCAAAGGCTCGGATCTGTTCGTCGCGGCCCTCGCGAACGAAGGCGTGGAGCGTATTTTCGGCATTCCGGGCGAGGAGAATCTCGACCTGGTCGAGTCGATCCGCCAATCCTCGATTCAACTGGTGCTGACGCGGCATGAGCAGGCGGCGGCCTTCATGGCCGCGACCTATGGCCGCCTCACGGGCAAACCGGGTGTATGCATTACGACTCTCGGTCCCGGCGCGTTGAATCTCACCACCGGCGCGGCTTATGCACTGCTCGGCGCGATGCCGATGATCATGATCACCGGCCAGAAAGGGATCCTGTCGTCACGGCAGGCGCGGTTCCAGATCGTAGACATCGTCGCGGCGATGAAGCCCCTGACCAAGGTATCGCGCCAGATCGTCTCCGCAACGATGATCCCGACGCTGGTACGCGAGGCATTTCGCGTCGCGCTGGAAGAACGCCCAGGGCCGGTGCATCTGGAACTTCCCGAAGACATTGCTGCAGAGAAGAGTGAGAGTGTGCCGCTCGTTCGTCCGCATACGGCCGAACTTCCGTTGGCCGGCTCCGCATCGCTCGATCGCGCCGCGCAGATGATCGTCGACGCGAAACGCCCGTTGTTGATGCTCGGAGCGGCCGCCTCGCGGCCGAGATCGACATCCGACCTGGCTCAATTCGTCCTGCGAACACGCATCCCGTATTTCACCACGCAAATGGGCAAAGGCACCGTGCCCGGCGGCACCGAGCTCTACATGGGAACCGCGGCCTTGTCCGAGCGCGACTACGTGCACGAAGCCATCGAACGCGCGGACCTCATCGTCACCATCGGACATGACACGGTGGAAAAACCGCCCTTCATCATGGGAGCGAACGGGCCGCAGGTCATTCACGTCGGCTATCAGCCGGCGAATGTCGAGCAAGTGTATTTCCCGCACACCGAAGTGATCGGCGATCTTGGTCCGTCGCTGAAGCTGCTGGCGGATCGCATCGAAGGCAGGATTCCCAACGCGCAAGCGCTGCTGCCGCTACGCGAAGGCATCCTGAAGCGGATCGCCGCACGCAACACCGAAGATCGATTCACGCCGCAGCGAATCGTGCACGACATCCGCGAGATCATGCCTCCCGACGGCATCCTCGCGCTCGACAACGGCATGTATAAAATCTGGTTCGCACGCAACTATCGAACGCGCATCGCGAACACGCTGCTGCTGGACAACGCACTCGCCACGATGGGCGCCGGATTGCCATCGGCCATGATGGCGGCAATGCTCTATCCGAATCGCCGCGTAATGGCCGTGTGCGGCGACGGCGGCTTCATGATGAACAGCCAGGAATTGGAAACGGCAGTGCGGCTCAAGCTCAACCTGGTCGTGTTGATCCTGGTCGACGGCGCGTACGGCATGATTCGCTGGAAACAGGCGGTCGACAAGTTTCCCGACTTCGGCATGACATTCGCGAATCCGGATTTCGTGAAGTACGCGGAAGCCTATAGCGCTCGCGGCACACGCGTCGATGACGTCGCTCAATTGAAGCCGGTACTGGAACGAGCCTTCGCCGATGGCGGCGTGCATCTCGTCACCGTGCCGATCGACTACTCGGAAAATGAGCGGGTATTGGTGGAGGAGCTGCGCCAGAGATTGCCGGTGATCTAGGATCTAGCTAGTTTTTCATCGCGCTTGGCGCGACCCCGAAGGATGAAAGGGCTCGGGGCTTGGGGCTCGGGCCAGAGGGGGTGGAGCTTCTTTCTTACTATGCAGCGTCAGGCGCGGCCCGGCCTTCATGACCTGGCCGGGAAGTACCCTGCCAAGAATGGCTTCGAGCCGTTGGGCGGCGACGATCAGTCGCGGCAGGTCGATGCCGGTGTCCAGGCCAAGGCCGCGCGTGTTATGGAAATGCAACGCGACAGGCAGTTTCGACAATGCAATAAACGAACGACGTCGCTTCTATCTTCTGGACGCCAGCCGCGATCAGCAGGTCGGCAATCTCCACTTTCTCGTCAGTCGTGAGAACTTGCGACTCTATCTGCAAGCCGTCGCGCATGCCGACGTCGGTGATGCTCACTCTGCGCATATCACGCCCCCTTGAATTGGACTAGACTCCATCTCAATACCGATCCTTCAATGTCTCCCCCTTCTGCGAACTCTGCGTGCTCTGCGAGAGACGTCTTCAATCACGCCTCATCTAGCGCTGACGTATGGTCGAGATTCTCTCGCAGAGCGCACAGAGTTCGCAGAGAAGAACGGGTGGGTCGGCAGTTCCCTACAGAACGCTGTTCCAGGCAAGGTTAACCTCATGACTGCCGAACGCAAGTCTTCCAAATCCCGCCTGCACGTGCCGCATCCCTCCGCTCGTCCCGGCGATACTCCCGACTTCAGCTACGTGCAGATCTCACCTGCGGGTGCGGTCGAGCGGCCCGATGTGATGGCTCGTACGCGCGACATCGAAGATCTCGCAATCCAACTGGTGCGAGTCCTGGACGACGAGCATCGCACCGTCGGTCCATGGAATCCGCATCTGGATGTGCAGGAGCTGCAAGTCGGACTGCGCTATATGCTCACCACGCGCCTGCTGGACGATCGCATGCAACGCATGCAGCGGCAGGGGCGCATTTCGTTCTACATGCGGTCCTTCGGCGAGGAAGCCGTCTCCGTTGCGCAGGCAATGGCGCTGCGTCCGGACGACATGCTGTTTCCGCACTATCGCAACCAGGGATTGCAGATCGCTCGCGGCCGCTCTCTCGTCGATCTCATGTGCCAATGCTTGTCCAACACTCGGGACATGTGCAAAGGCCGGCAGATGCCGGTGTTCTATCATTGGCGCAGCGGCAATATTTTTTCCATCTCGGGCAACCTGGCGACGCAGTTTCCGCAGGCCGCCGGCTGGGCCATGGCTGCAGCGATCAAGGGCGAAGATCGGATTGCGTCCACGTGGATCGGCGAAGGCAGCACGGCAGAGGCCGACTATCATTACGGCATGACGTTCGCCGCTGTCTACCAGGCGCCGGTCGTCCTCAACGTCGTCAACAATCAGTGGGCCATCTCGACCTTCCAGGGTTTCGCCGGCGGCGAGCGGCGCGACTTCGCCGAAGGAGCGCATGGCTATGGATTCCCCGGCATCCGGGTCGACGGCAACGATTTCCTCGCTGTCTATGCTGTGACCCTGTGGGCCGCCGAGCGTGCCCGCAGGGGCGGCGGTCCGACGTTGATCGAGCACGTCACCTATCGGGCCGGTCCGCATTCGACCAGCGACGATCCGTCGCGGTATCGCCCGAAGGACGAATACAAGCTGTGGCCGCTCGGCGACCCGGTCGAACGTCTGAAACAGCATCTCATTGCCCTGGGCGAATGGTCCGAAGAAAGGCACGCGGCACTGGCCAAGGAGCTGGAAGCGCACGTGACAGAGTGCTGGAAGGAATCGCTTGCCGCCGGGCAGATGAACGAAGGCCCGCGACTCGATCGCAACAGCATGTTCGACGACGTGTTCAAGGAGCTGCCGGAGCATCTGCGCAAGCAGCGCGAACAGCTGGAGCGCGAAGGCCAGGAAGAAGGAAAGTAGTCATGGCGCAGATGAACATGATCCAGGCACTGAACTCCGCCATGGATGCAATGCTGGGCCGCGATCCTGCGGTCGTGCTCCTGGGCCAGGATATCGGCTACTTCGGCGGCGTCTTCCGCGTCACGGATGGCTTGCAGCGCAAGTACGGCGAGCATCGCGTGCTCGACGCTCCGATCGCCGAAGGCGGCATCGTCGGTGCGGCGATCGGCATGGGTGTGAACGGCCTGCGTCCGGTCGCGGAAATCCAGTTCGCCGACTATGTCTATCCTGCGTTCGACCAGATCGTGAGCGAACTCGCGCGCCTGCGCTATCGCAGCGCCGGCGAATTCTACGCGCCCGTGACCGTACGCATGCCGACGGGCGGCGGCATTCGCGGCGGACAAACGCATTCGCAAAGCCCGGAAGGCATGTTCACGCACATCAGCGGGATCAAGGTGGTCATGCCATCGAATCCCTACGATGCCAAGGGCCTGCTCATCAGCGCCATCGAGGATGACGACCCGGTGGTGTTCTTCGAGCCGAAGCGCATCTACAACGGCCCGTTCGACGGCGATCCCAACAAGCCCGCGGTACCGTGGAGCGCGCATCCGAAGGGGGAAGTGCCGGAAAACTATTTCAAGGTGCCGCTGTGCAAGGCCGAAGTCGTACGCCCGGGCAACGATGTCACTGTCATCACGTACGGCACGATGGTGCATGTCGCTGAAGCCGCGGTACGCATCACCGGCGTCGACGCCGAAATCATCGACGTGCGTACGCTCGTGCCGCTCGACGTGGAAACGCTCGTGGAGTCGGTCCGCAAAACGAGCCGGTGCGTGATCGTTCACGAAGCGACACGTTTCAGCGGCTTCGGGGCCGAGTTGTCGGCGACGGTCCAGGAAGAATGCTTCTGGTACCTGGAAGCGCCCATCCAACGCGTCACCGGTTGGGATACGCCTTATCCGCATGCGTTCGAATGGGAATACTTTCCCGGACAGAAACGCATTGCCAATGCGCTCCGCGCCGTCATGGAGGCTCGATGAGCCGCTTCGTCTTCAAGATGCCGGACCTCGGCGAAGGCACGGTCGATGCCGAGATCGTCGCGTGGCGTGTGCAGCCCGGCGACAACGTCACCGAAGATGAAGTGATCGCCGAGGTCATGACCGAGAAGGCCGTGGTCGAGTTGCCGGCGCCGGTGACCGGTAAAGTCATTTCGGTTGCGGGCGCAGCGGGCGATCGCGTGCCGGTCGGCGCCGAGTTGATTGCGTTCGAGACGGACCCGGCGGCGGCTGCCGCAGAAGACAAGGTGCAGACGCCTGCAACCAAAGAGCCTGCCCGCAGCGATAAGACCGAGCAGGTTGCAGTCAAGCAGCCGATCGCAGTTCGTAAGGGCCGAGTGCTGACGTCCCCTGCGACCAGGCGCAAGGCGCGTGAAGCCGGTATCGATCTGGCGAGCATCGAAGGTTCTGGACCCCATGGGCGCATTACGCGCCAGGACATAGACGCACTGATCGCTGGCACAGGTCCTTCCAGTCCCCGCACGCCGGCAACCGTCGCAGGCAACGTCGATTCGTTGCAGCCAGTGCAAAACAAGGTGCCTGTCGACGAGGTCGAGGAGATCAAAATCATCGGGCTGCGGCGTGTGATCGCGCAACGCATGAGTGACGCGAAGCGCAACATTCCTCACTTCGCGTATGTCGAGGAAGTCGATGTCACCGAACTCGAAGAACTGCGCCGCTATCTCAATTCGAAGCGTGCTGCCGCAGCAGATCAGCTGGCTTACCTGCCCTTCCTGGTTATCGCGCTGACGCGGGCGCTACAGGAATTTCCGGACTGCAATGCGCTCTACGACAGCGAACGCGGTGTGCTCATGAGATATCGCGCCGTGCACGCAGGCATAGCGACGCAGACACCCGACGGCCTCAAAGTACCGGTCGTGCGCAACGCCCAGGACAAGGGTTTATGGGAGCTTTCCGACGAAATCCGTCGCGTGTCGGAAGCTGCCCGCACCAACAAAGCGAGCCGGGAGGAACTGAGCGGCTCGACCATCACGGTCACCAGCCTCGGCAAACTCGGCGGTATCGTTTCGACGCCCATCATCAATGCGCCCGAAGTAGCCATCATCGGCGTGAATCGCGCGGTCGAGCGGCCCATGGTTCGAGGCGGCGCCATCGCGATCCGGCGCATGATGAACCTGTCGTCGTCGTTCGATCATCGCTTCGTCGACGGCCACGTCGCTGCATCGCTGGTGCAGGCAGTGAAGGAATCGCTGGAGCATCCGGCGGCGCTGTTCATTCCGGATTGAGCTTCATCAGGATCCGGGACCATGAAATGCTTCAGCAGGTCGGAGTCATCCAGCGACTCATGCCTGTAGGCAGCTGGTAGGCCTGCCCCTGAAGGAGGCTACTTTACTATTCCGGATGTCACTTCGCCGCCGCGAACCACTGCTACGCAAGCGTTGCGCCCGATCCAGTAAGGAAGCTCGTCCAGCGATGCAACGTCCCAGAGAGCAAAATCCGCAGCGCTGCCTGATTTGAGCACGCCGTGGGATTCGCCTACGCCACAAGCCTGCGCTGCATGCCTGGTGATTCCCGCAAGCGTCTCAGCCGGCGTGAGTCGGAACAGCCGCGTAGACAACGCCGCTGCGAGTTGCAGCGACGGACTAGGTGAGGAGCCGGGATTGCAATCGGAGGCGATGGCCATGGGCACGCGATAACGCCGCAACTCATCGACGGGCGGCAACTGCGTCTCGCGCAGATGCAGGAATGCCGTCGGCAACAGCACCGCAACCGTACCGGCGGCCGCAATCATTCGAACATCGTCCCTGCTCGCGTACTCGAGGTGATCGCAGGATAGCGATCGATACTTGCTGGCGAGCTGGCACGCTCCATTGTTCGAGAGCTGCGCCGCGTGCATTCGCGTCGGCAGTCCTAACTTCGCTGCCGCGGCGAGGACCCTCTCCGACTGCCTGACATCGAATGCAATGCGTTCGCAGAAGACATCGACGGTGTCGACCAGGCCTTCGCCGTGAAGTGTCGGCAACCAGCTACCGATGACGACATCGATGTAGTCGTCGCCACGACCGGCAAACTCCGGAGGCACCGCGTGCGCGGCCAATAGTGTCGTGCGGATGGTGATGGGCCAGTGCTTACCTAGGGAACGGGCGACCCGCAACATCTTGCGTTCCTCGTCGAGGGTCAAGCCATAGCCGGACTTGATCTCCACTGTCGTCACGCCCTCGCGAAGCAGGCATTCCAGCCGCGGCGCCGCTTGATCGAACAATTCCTGTTCGCTTGCGCGCCTTGTCGCCAAGACAGTGGCAATGATGCCGCCGCCGGAGCGAGCGATTTCCTCGTACGTCGCGCCGTTGAGTATGCGATTCCATTCGGCCGCGCGATTGCCCGCGAACACCAGGTGAGTGTGGCAATCGACCAGGCCGGGAGTGACCCAGCGTCCCTGCAAATCGCGCTTCTCCTGGATCGAACGCCATGCCTCCGGCAAAGCTTGCTGATTACCGATCCATTCGATCCGGTGGGCACGGGTGACGATCGCTCCTTGTTGGAATTCGGAACCCAGCGCATCGCAGGCAGCGATGCGTCCGTTGAACCAAAGCACTGGTGTAGCGTTCGACATATCGGTCACAGATCGATCCCCGGCAAGTCCAGCTTCTTCTCTCTCGCACATTGCTTCGCAAGCTCATAGCCTGCATCTGCATGGCGCATGACACCCGTCGCGGGATCGTTCCAAAGCACGCGAGCAATACGGCGAGTTGCTGCGTCGGTGCCATCGCACACGATCACTACTCCGGCGTGCTGGGAGAATCCCATGCCGACGCCGCCACCGTGATGCAAGGACACCCACGTCGCACCCGACGCGCAATTGAGCAATGCATTGAGCAGCGGCCAATCGGACACCGCATCCGAGCCATCTGCCATCGCCTCGGTTTCGCGATTCGGCGAAGCCACCGAGCCCGCATCCAAATGATCGCGGCCGATCACGATAGGCGCCGACACTTCGCCTTTCGCCACCATGTCATTGAACGCCAGTCCGAGACGATGGCGATCTCCCAAGCCAACCCAGCAGATGCGCGCTGGCAATCCCTGGAAGCGAATTCGCTGGCGGGCCATATCGAGCCAGCGATGCAGGTCCGCGTGATGCGGCAGCAGCTCTTTGACCTTGGCGTCCGTGCGATAGATATCTTCCGGATCGCCCGACAACGCGCACCAGCGAAATGGTCCGATGCCCCGGCAAAACAAGGGACGAATGTAGGCAGGCACGAAACCGGGGAATGCGAAAGCATCGGCGACGCCTTGTTCTTTCGCAACCTGGCGGATGTTGTTGCCATAGTCCACGGTCGGAATGCCTTGCCGGTGAAAGCCAAGCATCGCTCGCACGTGTTCGGCCATCGAAGCCTTCGCGGCGCTTTCCACCTGGCGCGGGTTGTTCGCTCTGCCATCGCGCCATTGTTCGAGAGTCCAGCCGAGCGGCAGATAGCCATTCAGCGGATCGTGGGCGGACGTTTGGTCCGTCACGACATCGGGACGAACGCCACGACGCAGTAACTCAGGTAGCACCTGCGCCGCATTGCCCAGCAGCCCAATCGATCTCGGCTCGCCGCTCTTCACCGCTTCGTCGATCATCGCCAGCGCTTCATCTGTCGAAGAAGCCGCCGCATCCAGGTAGCCGGAACGCAATCGCATCTCGATCCGCGCCGGATCGCATTCGACGGCAAGGCAAGAGGCGCCTGCCATCACCGCCGCCAGCGGTTGCGCTCCTCCCATGCCGCCGAGACCTGCAGTAAGGATCCACCGGCCTCGCAGCGAGCCGCCGTAGTGCTGGCGGCCCATCTCGACGAAAGTCTCGTACGTGCCCTGCACAATGCCCTGGCTGCCGATATAGATCCAGCTCCCAGCGGTCATCTGTCCGAACATCATCAGCCCGGCGCGATCGAGCGCATGGAAATGATCCCAGGTCGCCCAATGCGGCACGAGGTTCGAGTTCGCCAGCAGCACACGAGGTGCATCGGCATGCGTCTCGAAAACACCGACTGCTTTGCCGGACTGAATCAGCAATGTCTGGTCGTCGCGCAGCCGCTTGAGCGTCGCGACGATGCGATCGTACTGTTCCCAGTTGCGTGCGGCCCGACCAATGCCTCCATAAACCACCAGCTCCTGCGGATTCTCCGCGACTTCCTGGTCCAGGTTGTTCATCAGCATGCGCAGCGGCGCTTCGCACAGCCACGATTGCGCAGTGATCTTGGAACCGCGGGGAGCACGTATCACGCGCGATGCATCGAGTCGGGTCATGGCGGGATCACTCGGCTACGGATCGATTGGCGAAAGCGAGGCAGGCATCGAGAACCTCTCGCAGCACACCCTGCAGCGGCGCCGCCCGCTCGGCTGACCAAGGCGACGGCCAGTTACTCTCGGTCGGCGGCGACGCGGGCTCGTCCATATAGCCGCGGCAGCCGAGCTCCATCTGGATTGCGTGTACGCCTCGTGCCGGCTGGCCATAGGTTCGCGTGATCGAGCCGCCTTTGAAGCGTCCGTTCACTACGAAGCTGTTCGAGAAGTTGGAGCATACCGCCGACACGGCGTCGGTGAGTTGCTGCGAGCAGCTGCGGCCATCGTAGGTACCGATATTGAACTGCGGCAGCGTGCCGTCGAACAGCCTGGGAATGTGCGAGCGAATGGAGTGTGCGTCATACAGCACGATGGACGAATGGACTTGCCGCAGCCGTGCTATCTCTTCGCGCAGCGCCGCATGATACGGATCGAAATATAGATTGCGACGCCTCGCCTGCTCCTGCGTGCCGGGAACACGGTTCGCATCGTAGAGCGGCGCTCCATCGAACGTGGTCGTGGGCACCAGTTCGGTGGTCGCAAGGCCTGGATACAGGCTCCTGGAATGCGGATCGCGATTGACATCGATCACGGTGCGGCTGATCGCCGTGGCTATCAGCGTGGCATCCAGATCGGACGCGAACGCATAGAGACGATCGACCCACCAGTCCGCATCGACAGTGGCCAACCATGGAGATGTCACTTGATCCTGGATGTCCGCCAGTTGTGTTCCCGCATGCGGGATGCTCACGATCAGCGGCGCCTTCCCACGCCGAACCGTCAGCCATTGCCGAGCCGCGCTCATGCAGCGGATTCGAGCGACGGCAGGTCGATACCGTCCACTGCAGCGACGATCCGGCTCTCACGAACTAAGTCGAACGCAGCGCGTAGATCGGGATGGATGTAGCGATCGGTATCCATGAACGACACGCGCTGCCGGATCACGCTGCGCACGCTTTCCAGCGCATCGCTGGACCGGAGCGGCTCGTGAAAATGACAGCCCTGTGCCGCTGCGAGCAATTCGATCGCAACGATCGAAGCGGCGTTCTCCGCCATCGGCAACAGGCGACGAGCTGCGTGTGCCGCCATGGACACATGGTCTTCCTGATTCGCCGAGGTAGGAATCGAATCCACGCTGGCCGGATAGGCGCGCTGTTTATTTTCCGAAGCCAGCGCTGCAGCCGTGACCTGCGGGATCATGAAACCGGAATTCAGTCCCGGTTCGACCGCAAGAAAAGCAGGCAATCCCGACAGCACGGGATCCACGAGCAGCGAAACTCTGCGCTCCGCCAGCGAACCGATTTCGCAGACGGCGATCGCCAGCGCGTCTGCGGCGAAGGCCACTGGCTCCGCGTGAAAGTTGCCGCCGGACAAAGCTTCGGTCGTGTCGCTGAAAATCAGCGGATTGTCCGAGACGCCGTTCGCTTCGACGGCCAGCGTCCCGGCCGCGTAACGTAGCAATCCAATCACTGCCCCCATGACTTGAGGCTGGCACCGCAGGCAATACGGATCCTGCACGCGGACATCGTTCAGCAGATGCGAGGCTCGGATCTGCGATCCATGCATCAGGTTGCGCAACGTTGCTGCAACTTCTATCTGTCCGCGATGACGGCGTGCCTGGTGAATACGCGCATCGAATGGGGTATCGGACCCTTTGGCTGCTTCGGTGGACAGCGCTCCGGCGATCAACGCCGTGTTGAAGACGCGATGGATCTCGAACAATCCGGCGAGAGCCCAGGCAGTGGAGAACTGCGTGCCGTTGAGAAACGCGAGGCCTTCCTTGGGCCCGAGCTCGATGGGCCGCAATCCCGCTTTTTCCAGCGCCGCAGCTGCCGGGACGATGCCCTCGACGGTAGCGATCTGCCCGACTCCCATCATCGCCGCAGTGAGATGAGCCAGCGGCGCGAGATCGCCGGATGCTCCGACGGATCCCTGGCATGGAATCACCGGCAACAGGTCCGCGTTGAGCAGTGTCTCCAGCATCTCGATGCATTCGAGCCGCACGCCCGAGACACCTTGCGCCAGGTTGGCCAGCTTCAGCCCAAGCATGAGTCGCACGATCGCCGGGGGCGTGGGCTCTCCGACTCCAGCCGCATGCGAGAGCACGATATTCCGCTGCAGCAGGTTCAGCTCGGCGTCTGCGATATGAACGGAGGCGAGTTTGCCGAAGCCGGTGTTGATGCCGTACACCGGTTCGCCGCGGGCGACGATCCTGCGAACTGCAGCTGCGCTGGCTGCCACGGCCGGCAAGCAGGTGCGGTCGAGGTCGACTTTTGCACCGCCGTAGAGAGCCTGCCAGTCGTCCAGTTCCATCTGCCCCGGACGAATCGTTACGGCCTGTGTCCGCATCCGCAGTCCTCCAACTCTCTTGGCTGCAAGCCAGTTGCGTAGCCGCGCCGATATGTCTATACATATACCCGAGGCGGCGCGGCGCTGTCTACAGGAACCGGCCTGCATGTCTAGACATATCGATCGGCCCCCGTCGCTGTGGTTCGGCAGCGCGCTGCTGCCAGGCGGCTGGACCGACGGCGTTCGCATCCGCATCGCCGACGGCCGTATCGGCCAGGTGGAAACACAAACGACGCAGGCGCCGGATGACGAGCACTACGCCATCGGAATCGCAGGCGCGGGCAATGTACACAGCCATGCGTTTCAACGCGGCATCGCCGGCTCGTCGGAGCATCGACGCGGCTCGGATAGTTTCTGGTCCTGGCGCGACGCCATGTACGGCTTCGTGCAAAAACTGCAGCCTGGGCAATTCGAAGCGATCGCTGCGCAGGCCTACGTGGAAATGCTCGAATCGGGCATGACGCGGGTTGGTGAATTTCATTATCTACATCACGCTGCCGACGGCGCGGCCTACGCGAATGTGGCAGAGCATGCTGAGAGGCTGTGTGCAGCAGCATCGGACACGGGCATCGGCCTGACTCTGCTGCCAGTGCTGTACTCCCACGGTGGCGTAGGCGGACAACCGGCGACGCAATCGCAACGACGTTTCGTCAACTCAACCGATTCGTTTGCACGCCTGTTGCAAGCGAGCGAGAGATCGGTTGCCAGTTTGGATTTCGGCGTCCTGGGCATCGCCGCTCATAGCTTGCGTGCGGTCACGCCCGAGCAACTCCGCGACCTGGCGTCGATGCTGCCCACTGCCCCGCTGCATATTCATATCGCCGAGCAGATGGATGAAGTCCGGCAATGGCAGGCATTCGTCCATTGCCGCCCGGTGGAATGGTTGCTGGACAATGCAACGGTCGATGCACGCTGGTGCCTGGTTCATGCAACGCATCTGTCGCCAACCGAGATATCGCGGCTGGCTGCGAGCGGCGCGACAGTAGGCATCTGTCCGGTTACCGAAGCCAATCTCGGCGATGGACTGTTCCCTGCCAGGGACTATCTAGCTCAGCAGGGCCGCTTCGGCATCGGCACCGATTCCAACGTACTCATCGACTTCGCCGAAGAGTTGCGGCTGCTCGAATACGGCCAGCGCCTGTTCCATCGCGAACGCAACGTGTTGCATGGCCAGGAGGGCCGATCGACCGGTTACACGCTGTTCGCCGGTGCGCTCGACGGTGGATCGCGCGTGTTGGGCGAACGCACGGGGCAGCTGGCGGAAGGATATGTCGCGGATATCGTCGCGTTGTCGGACACGCATCCGTCCATGCGCGAACGTCACGGCGACTCCATTCTGGACAGCTGGATCTTCGCTGGCGCTTCCGCCATCGACTGTGTGTGGAGCGCAGGCCGCAAAGTCGTGACCGAAGGTCGTCATCACG
>Ga0207675_100005005_pt1 | contig 12761 bp, 11 predicted proteins | sample KBSSwiS42_FD_184305 | JGI IMG/M metagenome (GOLD analysis project Ga0207675, IMG submission 184305) | Switchgrass rhizosphere microbial communities from Kellogg Biological Station, Michigan, USA - KBS Switchgrass S4-2 (SPAdes) (version 2) | ecosystem: Host-associated > Plants > Roots >... | reverse complement strand
TGGCGGTGGCGGGGATGCGCACCAGGAACGCCACCGGCATGAGCCTGCGCAGCGACGGCACCGCGAGCACGGCCCGGTAGGCGCGTAGCCCGGTCGGTGGCGAGGTCACGGGAACATGGTGCCGCGCCGCACCGACAGAACGGGGATCCACCAGTCGGTGGACACGGTCGTCCTCCGCCGCATCGTCTCGTCGGGGGGCGGTCGGGCGACGTCACCCGGAGCAGGGTCGAACCATGACGACGCCAGCCCCGACGACAGCCCCGACGACCACCCCGCACCCCACCGCGGGCACCCGCGAACGCGTCCAGTACCTCGTCATCGGCCTGGTGATCGGCGCGCTGTGGATCGCCCACCGCAACGAGCCGCTGTGGGAGCACGCGGCCCGGACCCTCCTGGTCCTCGTGGCCGTGCCGCTCCTCGCCGCGCCCGTGCTCGCGTGGTGGCGGAAGCGGCACGGGTCGGCCGATACGCGCCGCGTCTCGCTGGTGCGCTTCGTCGCCGCGAAGGCGTTGCTCGTCGGCGTCGCGCTCGGCGTGGACGTGCTGCTGTCGATGTGGCTGCCCGGCCTGGCCGACTTCCTCGTCGCAGGCGGCCTCTTCGCCGCCATCGCGGTGCTCGGACCGCTCTACCACCACCTGCTCGTCACGGACCACCCCCGTTGCTGACGAGCACCTGGCCCGTCACCCACCGCCCGGCGTCGCTCGCGAGCCAGGCGATGAGGCGGGCGGCGTCGTCCGGCTCGCCCCACCGTCCCATCGGTTCCAGCGCGAGCACGGCCGCGTGCGCCGCGGCGTCGGCGTAGCCGGTGTCGGTGGCGCCGGGATCCACCGCGTTCACCGTGATGCCGCGCGGCGCCAGGTGCGCGGCGAGGCTCGCCGTGACCTGGTGCAACGCCCCCTTCGACGCGATGTACGGCAGCTCGCCGGGCATGGGCCCGCGGTGCTGGCCCGAAGTCATGAGCACCACCCGCCCGGGCCCGGGGCAGCGGGCGGCGAACTCCTTGACGAGCAGCAGCGTCGCCCGGGTGTTGACGGCGTAGGTGAAGTCCAGCTCCGCGGCGGTGAGCTCCTCCAGCGTCGCCACGCTGCTGCGGGCGTGGTTGGCGACGAGCGCGTCGACCCGGCCGTACGCGCCCTCGGCGGCCGCCACGAGCTGGGCGGGCGCGTCGGGATCGGCGAGGTCCGCGACGAGGTGCTCGACACGCACCCGGGTGCGGAGGTCGGCGACGATGGCCGCCGCACCCTCGGGATCGGCACCCCAGGGCTGCTCCGCGTCGTGCGGGCTCCACGAGTGCAGGAAGAGGTCCCACCCCGCCTCGGCCAGCCGCCGCGCGACGGCCGCCCCGATCCCGATCCGCCGCGACACCCCGGTGATCACCGCAACAGCCATTGCGCCACCTTGCCCGTTCCGCGCGCCGCGTGCCCGCCATGATCGTCGCTTCGGTGCGCAGACCCGGCCAGACTGGTGCCGTGGACCTGCCGGACGGTGAGCCCGACTGCGGACCGTGGCGCGCCGTCGCGGTGACCGAGCTCTACGCGGCGCTGGGGCGCCCGCGCGTGCTCGCCGTCGACGGGCGCAGCGGCTCGGGCAAGTCCACGCTCGTCGCCCGGCTGGCCGCGACCGTGCCGAGCACCGCCGTCGTCCACACCGACGACGTCGCCTGGCACCACGACTTCTTCGACTGGGCCGACCTGCTCCTCGACGGCGTGCTCGTCCCGTGGCGGGCCGGGCGCGACGTCGCCTACCGCCCGCCGCCGTGGGACGCCCGCGGCCGCGCCGGGGCGATCACCGTGCCCGCCGCCGCGCCGCTGCTCGTCGTCGAGGGCGTCGGAGCCGGGCGGCGGGCGTTCGCGCCCCACCTGGACGCGCTGATCTGGGTGCAGACCGACCGCGCGCTCGCGACCCGGCGCGGCCTCGAGCGCGACGGCGGCGACGTCGCGTTCTGGGACGAGTGGGAGGCCCGCGAACGCCCGTTCCTCGCCGCCGACCGGCCGTGGGCGCGTGCCGATCTTGTCGTGAGCGGGCAGGATGTGCGGCATGACCTGGTGGAAGTCGGCCGTGGTGTACCAGATCTACCCGCGGAGCTTCGCCGACTCCAACGGTGACGGCATCGGCGACCTCCCCGGCGTCACGGCCCGCCTCGACCACCTCGCCGAGCTGGGCGTCGACGCGGTCTGGCTCTCGCCGATCTACCGCTCGCCGCAGGACGACAACGGCTACGACATCTCCGACTACCAGGACGTCGACCCGATGTTCGGCACCCTCGCCGACCTCGACGCGCTGATCGCCGCCGCCCACGCGCGCGGCATCAAGATCGTGATGGACCTGGTCGTCAACCACACCAGCGACGAGCACCCGTGGTTCGTCGAGTCACGATCGTCGACCGACAACCCCAAGCGCGACTGGTACTTCTGGCGCGCGACCCCGAACAACTGGGAGTCGATCTTCTCGGGCCCCGCGTGGGAGCACGACCCGGTCACCGACGAGTACTACCTGCACCTGTTCTCCCGCAAGCAACCCGACCTCAACTGGGAGAACCCGGAGGTCCGCGCGGCGGTGTACGCGATGATGCGGTGGTGGGTCGAGCGCGGCGTCGACGGCTTCCGCATGGACGTCATCAACCTGATCTCCAAGCCCCCCGGCCTCCCGGACGGTGACCTCTGGGCGTTGTGCGCCAACGGCCCGCGGGTGCACGAGTTCCTCGCCGAGATGCACCGCGAAGTGCTCGCCGGACGGGAGCTGCTGGCCGTGGGGGAGACGCCGGGCGCCTCCGTCGACGACGCCCGCCGCTACTCCGACCCGGCCCGGGCCGAGATCGACATGGTGTTCACGTTCGAGCACGTGGGGCTGGACGCGGGCAGGTCGAAGTGGGACCTGCGGCCGCTGCGGCTCACCGAGCTGAAAGCCAACCTCTCGGCCTGGCAGCACGGCCTGGCCGAGGTGGGGTGGAACTCGCTGTACTGGGACAACCACGACCAGCCCCGGATCGTCTCCCGCTGGGGCGACGACGGGGAGCACCGGGTGGCGAGCGCGAAGACGCTGGCCACGGTGCTGCACCTGCTGCGCGGCACGCCCTACGTCTACCAGGGCGAGGAGCTGGGCATGACCAACGCCTACTTCACCGAGCTCGCCGACTACCGCGACATCGAGTCGGTGAACTGGGCGAAGGGGGCGATCGCCGCCGGGCTGACGATGCCCGAGGTGCTGCACGCGCTCGCGGTGAAGTCGCGCGACAACGCCCGCACCCCGGTGCAGTGGGACGCCTCGCCGCAGGCGGGCTTCACCACCGGCACGCCCTGGCTGCCGGTGAACGCCAACCACGTCGAGATCAACGCCGAGGCCGCGCGGAAGGACCCGGAGTCGGTGTTCCACCACTACCGGAAGCTGATCACGTTGCGGCACACCGTGCCCGTGGTGGTGCACGGGGACTACCGGCTGCTCCTGCCCGACGACGAGCAGGTGTTCGCCTACGAGCGCAGCCTGGATGGCACGACGCTCACGGTGCTGGCCAACCTCTCCGGAGCGCCCGCGGCCGTGCCGTCCGTCGTCGGCGACGTGGTGCTCTCGACGCACGGCCGCGCCGCGCCGCCGTCCGAGCTGGCGGCGTGGGAGAGCCTGGCCGTGCTATCGGGCGCCTGAGCCTGCCGCGCGTCCCGAAACCGGCAGTCGCCGTTGCGGAAACGACGACTCGCCGTCGTGGGAACGGGGACTCGCCGTCGTGGGAACGGGGACTCGCCGTCGTGGGAACGGGGACTCGCCGTCGTGGGGACGGGGACTCGCCGTCGTGGGAACGGGGACTCGCCGTCGTGGGAACGGGGACTCGCCGTCGTGGGAACGGAGACTCGCCCCTCGGCCGAGGACGGGCCGCCACGCGCGGGAGGTGTGGCGGCCCGTCGGTCGGAGCGCGGGTGGCTAGCTCTTCACGCCGCCCGCGGTGAGGCCCGCGACGATGCGCCGCTGGAAGATCAGCACCATGATCAGCAGCGGCACGGTGAGGATCACACCTGCCGCCATGATCGAGCCGAACGGGATGTCGCGGCCCGTGGTGCCGGTGAAGAACGTGACCGCGACCGTCGCCGTGCGGTACTCGGCCTTGTTCGTCATGGTCAGCGCGATGATGTACTCGTTCCACGCCGCCACGAACACGATGATCGCGGTGGTGAACACACCCGGCGCGGCAATCGGGATGATCACCTTGCGGAACGCCTGGCCCTGGGTGCAGCCGTCGATCATGGCGGCCTCCTCCAGCTCGGCGGGCATCTGCCGGAAGAACGCCGTCAGGATCCACACCGCCAGCGGTAGCCCGAACGACAGCGCCGGGAGGATAAGCGCCTGGTATGTGTTGATCCACCCGATGTCGGTGAACAGCCCGAACAGCGGGATGACCATCGCGATGCCCGGGAACATCGAGCAGGCGATGATGATCCCCAGCGAGATGTTCTTGAACGGGAAGTCCAGCCGGGCGAGCGCGTAGGCGGCGAACGTGCCGATGATGAGCGTCAGCACGGTGACCGTGCTCGCCACGATGATGCTGTTGAGCAGGGCCCGCGCGAAGTTGTTGGACGGGTTGAACACGTCGATGTAGTTCTGGAACGAGATCGGGTTCGGGATCAGCGTGGTCTGGAACTGGTCGGCCGGTCGGCGCAGCGAGCTGACGATCATCCAGTAGAACGGCGCGAGGCAGTAGAGGATGATCAGGACGATGCCCACGTAGGGGCCGATCATGCTATAGGACTTCGGCTTGGGCGCGACCGGGATCTCGCCGGCAGCGGTGCTCGCGGTGCCTGCCTTCGTGGTGTCGACCGGGGTACTCACGGCGTGTCTCCCTTCGCGACGAGCGCGCGTCGCCTGCGTGGGGCCTTGGGCGTCTTGGCCCGCGCGTCGCCGATGACGTCGGCGCCCAGGAGCTTGACGAACAGGTAGGCCACGACCATGACGTAGAGGAACAGCAGGAACGCATAGGCAGCCGCCGGGCCGAACCGGGTGTTGCTGTTCTCCAGGTAGGACAGGATCGAGAGCGTCTCGACGCTGGGCTTCTGGAAGCCGATCAACACGGCGGGCAGGTCGAACATGCGCAGGTTGTCGAGGATGCGGAAGAGCACCGCCACCAGCAGCGCAGGCTTGACCAGCGGGAGCGTCATGCTCCAGAACGACCGCCACGCGTTGGCGCCGTCGATCTTGGCGGCCTCGTAGATGTCGGCCGGGATCACCTGCAGGCCTGCCAGCACCAAGAGGCCGATGAACGGCGCGGTCTTCCAGGTGTCGGCGATGATCACTGCGAGCTTGGCCTGTGGGCCGTCGGTCGACCACAGGATCTGCTGGCCGAGGATCGTATTGGCGATGCCGTTGGCGTCGAAGATCCAGGCCCACAGTTTTGCCGAGACCACCGTCGGGATGGCCCACGGCACCAGGATGCTGGCGCGGATGAGGCCCTTGCCCTTGAATGCCTTGTTCATGATCAAGGCCATCGCGACGCCGAGGATGACCTCGATGATCACGCAGACGACCGTGAAGAGCGTGGTGTTGTAGAACGCGTTCCAGAACCGTGCGCCGGTGTCGCCTTTAAAGATCGCGGCGTAGTTGCCGAGGCCCACGAACGTGTCGCCCTGGATGACGAATCCGTCCGCGTCCACGCCCTGACCCTGGGTGAACATCGACTGGTAGATCGCGGCCAGGATCGGATACCCGATGACGACCGCCAGCACGGCCATCGTCGGGGTCAGCAGGTAGGCCGCAAGCCGACCCTGCTGCCGGAAGTCGGTGGATTTGTCCACCTTCGGCTTGGGCGTCCGGGCGGGCGCCTCGACGACTGTCATGTCTGACCCTCCTCCGCGAAGGGGGCGGCGGGCCAGGTTCGGCCCGCCGCCCCCCTGCGATCCGTCGGTTGCTCGGCTGCTCGGATCAGCTCGACGTGAGCTGGGTGAGCTTGTCCTGGAGTTGCTGCACGGCCTGGTCCACCGTCACCGTGCCCTGCATCGCGCCGTAGGCCGCGTCCTGGATGGCCAGCGTGGCGTCGCCGTAACGGACCACCTTCGGGCGGGCCTGCGCGCCGAGGATCGACGCCTTGAGGGTGGTGAGGTACGGCAGTTGCTTCTGCAGCGACGCGTCGTCGTAGATCGAAGTCCACACCGGAGCCAGCGACGCCTGCTGCACCTGCGTCGTGTTGGCTTCCTTGCTGGTGTAGAAGTTGATGAAGTCAGCCGCCGTCTTCTTGTTCTTGGCGTAGGTGGAGATGCCCAACGCGTGACCGCCGAGGCTGGAGACGCCGGGGCCGTTCAGGCCGGGAAGCGGGGCGACCGCGAACTTGCCCGCGACCTGGGACGAGCCGTCCTTCTTGTCCGCCAGCGCGTAGACGTACGGCCAGTTGCGCAGGAAGATCAGCTTGCCCTCCTGGAACGCGCGGCGGGACTCCTCTTCCTTGTAGGTCAGCGCTTCCTTGGGGATGTAGCCCTGCTTGATGCCGTCGGCCAGGAAGCTGAGGCCCGCCTTCGCCTCCGGGGTGTTGACGTTGGGCTTGCCGTCCTTGTCGGTGATCACGCCGCCCGCGCTGTTGATGGCCTCGGCCGCGTTCACCGTGAGGCCCTCGTACTTCTGGAACTGACCGGCGTAGCAGTTGAGGCCCGCGCCCTGCGGCGTCGCCTGGATCTTCTTGCAGTCGTCGATCATCTCCGGCCACGTCTTCGGCGCGGCGGCGATGCCCGCGGCCTGGAGGAGGTCGGTGCGGTAGTACAGCATTCCGCCGTCGGAGGCGTAGGGGACGGCGTAGAGCTTGTCCTTGTACTTCGCCGAGTCGATCACCGGCGGCAGGAACTCCGCCGTGTTGGGGAACTGGTCTGTGGGCAGCTCGACGATGTAGCGGTTGGCCGCGAACTCCGCCGTCCAGACGTTGTCCACCGCGAGGACGGTGTAGGCGTCGGACTTCGCGTTGGCGTTCTGGATCATCTGCTGGCGCTGGGCGTCGGCGTCCTCCGGCAGCTCGATCAGGGTGACCTTCTGATCGGGATGCTGCTGGTTCCACTTGTCCAGCTGGCCCTGGACGAAGTTCGAGGTGTCCTTGCCCTGCACCAGGGTGATCGGGCCGACGCCCTCGAGCGCCGTGCTGGCTCCGCCCCCTCCGCTGCTGCTGCCGCTACTGCCGCCACAGGCGCTCACGAGTAGTGCCGTGGCGGCGGCTAGGGCTCCGACCGCGACTGACCTGCGGCGCATGAGCTTCAGTCCTTCCGTCGTCGTGTGCACGCCGTCCAAGGCGAGGACAGCGTTTGCGGTGAGCAGCGTGTCACGTATCACCTTGTTGGGCACAGACGTGAACTTGTCGTTTCCATTTCGTGACCTGACGTCGGCCGGGTCGCAACTGCTACGGTTCCCCTGTCACTGCAAACGTGTGCAGAGCCGGGGTGAGACGATGCCGGAGGAGGCGGCGGCGCGGCCGCGGAGCCGGCACGCCAGCATCCTCGACGTCGCCGCGCTCGCGGGGGTTTCGGCCGCCACCGTGTCCCGTTCCTTGCGTGGCAGGGGAAGCGTTTCACCGACCACGCGGCAGCGCGTGTTGGACGCGGCCCGCGAGCTCTCCTACAGCGCATCGCCGCACGCCTCCGGCCTGGCGTCGGGCCGCACCACCACGGTCGGCATCGTCGCGCCGTTCATCGGGCGGTGGTACTTCGCCAACGCCGTGGCGGGCGCGGCCGACGCGCTCGCCGAGGCGGGCTACGACGTGCTGCTCTACCACCTGGCCGACGCCGCGGCCCGCGACCGGTTCTTCGAGCGCATGCCGCTGGCCCGCCGCGTCGACGCCGTGCTCACGATGACGATGCCGCTCACCGAAGAGCACACGCTTGCGTTGCGCGCGCTCGACATGCCGTTCGTGACCCTCGGTGCCCGGATCCCCGACGTACCGTGCGTGCGCATCGACGACGCCACCGCCATGCGCACGGCGGTGCACCACCTCCTGCACCAGGGCCACGAGCAGATCGCGATGATCGCCGGCATCGAGGACGACCGCCAGTTCGGCTTCCTCTCCTCCGCCGCCCGCCGCCTCGGCTACCGGCAGGCGCTCCGCGCCGCCGGGCTGGAGCCGCGCCCGGAGCTCTCGGTCGCGGGGGCGTTCGGGATCGAGGGCGGCGCGCGGGCGATGGCCGAGCTGATGGCAGGCCCCACCCTGCCCACCGCCGTGGTCGCCGAGTACGACGAGCTGGCCATCGGCGCGCTGCGCACCCTGCGGCAGGCCAGCGTGGCGGTGCCCGGCCGGGTCTCGGTGGTCGGGCTGGACGACCACGAGATGGCCTCGGTCGTCGACCTCACCACCGTCGCCCAGCCGGTGCGCGAGCTGGGGGCGCGGGCCGCGCAGCTGCTCCTGGAGCTGCTCGACGGCACGCTCGCGGGTGATCTCGACGTCGTCGTGCCGACCCGGCTCGTCGTGCGGGGCACCACGGCCGCGCCGATCGTCCGGGCGGTCGACGGGGGTTGTTGAGCGCGCTCGGCGCATGGCACAGTGCGACCGACGGTGATCGCCGCCACTCACTCGGATCGTCCGGCACGTTCCTGCCGGTGAGCATGAAAGGTGCGTCCTCCCATGGCCGCAGTGACCTTCGACCACGCCAGTCGCATCTACCCGGGCAACCCCAAGCCCTCGGTGGACAACCTCACCCTCGAGGTCGCCGACGGCGAGTTCCTCGTCCTCGTCGGGCCTTCCGGCTGCGGCAAGTCCACCTCGCTGCGGATGCTCGCGGGCCTGGAGGACATCAACGCCGGGCGGATCCTCATCGGCGGTCGCGACGTCACGCGCGTGCCCCCGAAGGACCGCGACATCGCGATGGTGTTCCAGAACTACGCGCTCTACCCGCACATGACCGTGGCCGACAACATGGGCTTCGCGCTCAAGATCGCAGGCACGCCGAAGGACGAGATCCGCAAGCGGGTCGCGGAGGCGGCCAAGATCCTCGACCTCGAGGGGTACCTGGACCGCAAGCCGAAGGCCCTGTCCGGTGGTCAGCGCCAGCGCGTCGCCATGGGTCGCGCGATCGTGCGCTCGCCGCAGGTGTTCTGCATGGACGAGCCGCTGTCCAACCTGGACGCCAAGCTGCGGGTGTCCACCCGCACCCAGATCGCCTCGCTGCAGCGCCGCCTGGGCGTCACCACCGTCTACGTCACCCACGACCAGGTCGAGGCCATGACGATGGGCGACCGGGTGGCCGTGCTGAAGGACGGCATCCTCCAGCAGTGCGACACCCCGCGGCACATGTACGACAAGCCCGCCAACCTGTTCGTCGCGGGCTTCATCGGTTCGCCCGCCATGAACCTCGTGCAGACCAACCTCGACGGCGACCTCGTCCACTTCGGCGCGGCCAACGTGCAGGTGCCCCGGGCGGGGATGGACGCGCTGGGCTCCGAGCGCTCGGTGCACCTGGGTGTTCGCCCCGAGGACCTCAACGTCGTCGGCGAGGGCGAAGGACTGCCCACCGAGGTCGACGTGGTTGAGGAGCTGGGCGCCGACGCGTACGTGTACGGCAGCGCCGAGGTCGGCGGCGAGCGCCGCCCGATCATCGCCCGCGTCGACGGCCGCAGGCCTCCGGAGAAGGGCTCCGTCCTGCACCTCGCGCCGCAGAAGGGGCACATGCACCTGTTCCGCGGCGACAACGGGGAGCGCATCGACCTGGAGGTCTGAGCAGGCGGCTCCGCCGCTCGTGCGCGGGAACGGTGGCCTATGACCCCGATTTCCGCGCACGAGCCGCAGGCAGCTCCGCCCGGAGGTGGAGCACGTCGTCGGCGAGCTCCGCCGACGGGCGCAGGCCCGCGCGGCGGAGCACCCGCGTCACCCCGAGGTCATCCGGCCGGGCACGGCCCGTCAGCTCGACGAGGCCCTGCTCGGCCGCGGTGTCGGCGAGGCGCCGCACCAGGGCGGTGCCCAACCCGCGGCCCTGCCAGGCGTTCTCGACGAGCACCGCGCACCGGCCCGCGCCGGGCCCGCTGGAGTCGAAGTCGGCGTCGAGGCTGGCGACGGCCACCGCGCTGCCGCCGTCAGCGGTCAGGGCGAGCACGGCGTAGCCGCCCAGCAGGGCGTCCAGCTCGCTCGGCGCGAGGCGCGGGGTCGGCGACAGGAACCGCGAGCGTCGGGCCGCCGGTGAGCAGCGCGCGTGCAGGGCGCCCACCAGCAGGGCGTCCGCGGGCGTCGCCGCTCGCAACCGCACCTCCGAGCCGTCGCGCAGCAGCAGGACCTGCCCGTCGCGCGGCTCGGCGGGCACCCGCATCGCGAGCTGCGCGGCCAGCTCCAGGAGCGCCGCGGCCCGGGACAGCTCCGTCGCGGTGAACGGCCACGCCCGCCCCAGCCGCACCTGCGCCGTCCCGATTCGCAGCGTGTGGACGTGCGCGGGGGCGCTCTCGGCGGCAGGGTCGACCAACCGCGCGCGCAGCATCGTGGCCACCGCGCTCGGCGCGCTGCCCGGTTCGGCGACGACCATGCGAGCCAGCGCGAGCGCCGTGGTGGCCGGGTCGGCCAGCTCGACGGCGTCCGCGCGCACCAGCAGCGTGCAGGGGATGCCCGCGCGTCCGATCTCGTCGACGAGCGCGGCCGGGTCGCTCGCGGACGGCACCCGCACGAGCAGCTCGTCGGTGACCGAGCCGTCGTCGGCGGGCTCGCCCACCACGTGCAGCGAGATGATGTTGCAGCCGGCGCGGCCGACGGCCGTGGCGAGCTCGCCCAGCCTGCCCGGCCGGTCCTCGAGCTCCACGTGCACCCGCCACAGCACCACACCATGAGGCTAGCCGCGCGCCATGCGGCGGGCGAAGTCCACCTCCGTCGCCATGTGGGCCATCGACTGCTCCACCACGAGGCTGCCGTGGCCCGCGTCGAACCGGCTCACCGCGTAGTCGGCGTCGCGGGCGGCCAGCGCGTCGAGGTAGTTGTCGATCTGTCGGATGGGGCAGCGCGGGTCGTTCTCCCCGGCCAGCACGAGCACGGGGGCGCGCACGGCGTCGACGTAGGTGAGCGGCGAGGCCGCCCGCCAGATCTCCGGCTTCTCCTCCGGCGAGCCCCCGAACAGCGCCCGGTCGAACGCCCGCAGCTGCTCCATCTCGTCGACGTAGGCGGTGAGGTAGTCGGCCACCGGCACGCCCGCGATGCCCGCCGCCCACCGCTCCGGCTGCGTGCCCACCGCCAGCAGCGCGAGGTAGCCGCCCCACGACCAGCCCTCGACGACGCAGCGCGCCGGGTCGGCGATGCCCTCGGCGACGCAGTGGTCGAGCACCGCGGCGACGTCCTCCAGCTCGGTGAGCCCGGGGCGGCCCTCGATCGCGTCGCGCCAGGCCGAGCCGTAGCCCGTCGAGCCGCGGTAGTTCACCTCGACCACGGTGAAGCCCGCGTCGACCCAGGTGGCGCGGGCCGGGCTGAAGCGGTCCTCGTCGGCGGCGTGCGGGCCACCGTGGAGGCTGAAGACCGTGGGCCGGGGGCCGTCGCCCGACCGCGCGACCAAGGCGTGGACTCGGCGGTCGGCGGGGCCCGTCCAGAGGTCCTCGACGGGCACCGAGCCCGGCGCGCGCTCTCCGGGCAGCGCGACGAGCACGCGGTCGGTGCCGTCCGGGTGCAGCGCGCGCACGCTCGTCGGCTCGGCGGCCGACGAGCAGGTGTACTCGACGGTGCCGTCCGGCCGGACCTGCGCCGAGCCGACGCAGCCCGGCGCCACCGGCAGCTCGCTGAGGGTGCCGTCGAGGTCGTAGCGGTAGAGCCGGGTGCGGGCCGCGTGCGTGTGCCAGACCAGCAGGAACGCGGCGTCGGGCGACCAGTCGGCGGCCACCTCGCCCGGCAGGTCGAGGTGGATCTCGGTCTCGGTGTCGGCGTCGACGTCCCAGATCAGCAGCTCCTCGCGGCCGCGGCGCTCGTGCAGCAGCAGGAGCCGGGGGTCGCCGGGCACGGGGGCGAAGCCGAGCGGGGTGAGGGCCTTGCCGGGGCCGTCGGACTTCTCGGCGACCGTGCTGCCGTCGGCCACCCGCACCACCCGGACGTCCGGGTGGCGGGAGTCGCCGTGCTCGGAGTGGCCGATCGCGAGCAGGGTCTCGTCCTCGGAGAGGCCGCCGACGCCCGCGTCCTCGGCGTTGGCGTAGATCACCTGGGCGGCCCCGTCGCCGCGGCGCACCCAGATCCGGGTGCCCGCGTCGGTCGAGGTGCCTGCGGCGACGACCGAGCGCCCGACGTCGAGGCCCGCGGAGTACCCGTCCTCGACGCCCGGTAGCGCGGGCTCGTGGTCGCCGCCCGCGAACGGTTCGGTGACCCAGTGGCCGTGCTCGTCGCCGTCGGTGTCGGCGAACCACCACACCAGCTCGCCGTCGGGCGCGAGGGTGGCGGCGTAGGTGCCGCTGGGTCGGTCGGTGACGCGGCGGTGGAGGTCGGTCGCGCGGTCCCAGACGTAGACCTCGGTGGTGCCGCTCGCGTTGGAGGTGTAGAGGCAGCGGTCCGGTGCGTCGCGCGCCCAGCCGGGCCGCGACATGCGGGGCGCGGTGTAACGCGCCCGCCAGCGCCGCTCGCGTTCGTCGTCGAAGAGGTGCTCGGGCACCGGGGCGACCGGGTGTGCGCTCACACCGTCCGATCATGCCCGGCCCCGCCGGTCGGTCGCGCACCCGCGGTCGGTCGCGAGCGATGATCCGGCCATGACGGTCGTCCGGTCGGTGCTGTTGTTCGTGCTCGCCGCCCTCGCCGAGATCGGCGGCGCCTGGCTGGTGTGGCAGGGCGTGCGGGAGCACAGGGGCCTCGTCTGGATCGGGGCGGGCGTCGT
>Ga0207675_100005004_pt1 | contig 12761 bp, 9 predicted proteins | sample KBSSwiS42_FD_184305 | JGI IMG/M metagenome (GOLD analysis project Ga0207675, IMG submission 184305) | Switchgrass rhizosphere microbial communities from Kellogg Biological Station, Michigan, USA - KBS Switchgrass S4-2 (SPAdes) (version 2) | ecosystem: Host-associated > Plants > Roots >... | reverse complement strand
AAACACTAAGCGCGCCAAAGGTCGACAGCGTCAACACGTTCGACGCACCGAATGCAGTAACTCCAAAGCCTGCGTCAGTGAAAGTCCAAGGCGGAAAGTTGACCATCAAACTCGATCCAAAATCAGTAACCGTGATCTCGATATCGTAGGGCGGCACTCCGTGGCCGGCCCTGCACCAATTGCGCTTCAAAATGAAGCAAGTCTTCTTACTATTGATCTTTGTCCTTGTCACCTCTTCAATCGCCTATGCCTGTACCTGCACACAAAGAACCCATCGCTATGAGTATCGCGAAGCAGCGGCTGTTTTTAGCGGTGTGGTCGTGGAAGTAAGAGAAGACACGATTTATCATCCCCCGAAGCTTTTTCCCCCGGGCCCTTTGCAAAAGCTCGTCGACACTACAAAGCGCTTCATTGTGCGATTCAAAATATTGCATGGATTCAAAGGGACTTCTGGAAAAGAGTTTAGCTTGATCAATTACGTAAGTGATGGACCGTGTAGTGGGTATAAATTCGATGTCGGTGAAAAGTGGTTGGTCTATGTGACGCGCAAAGACGACGAACTTGTGAGTGGATATCTTTGCTCTCGAACAAGCATTCTCAAGCTCGAGTCCGATGAATATAGAGAAGCTAAGAGCTTTTGGTTTCGATTACGGTCCGTTTTCAGTTTTGGTAAGTTGCGCCTTACTTGAAGGCGAGCGACGACTTGCACTCCACCTGAACCGCTACCTGGATAAATTGAAATGACTAAGAATCTGGCTCGCGCAGTACTCCTAACCATCACCACCGTTACACCGCTCTTCGCTCAAGTTCAAACTGACGTCCCTCCCGTCGTCGCCAACGCGAAACCCGTAACTATTGAACGAATCAAAATTCACGGCGCAGCCCTCGAAGGCAACCTGGAAAAAAACGCCGTCGATCGCGACGTGTTCGTCTTTCTTCCTCCCAGCTACGCAAAAGACAAACGTCGACGATACCCGGTTGTCTACGCACTTCACGGCTACTCGATCGGCGCCGAACAATGGACCAAAGAGATCCACGTTCCCCAAACAATCGAAGGTGCTTTTGCTCTCGGCGCTAACGAGATGATCGTTGTCGTCCCTGATTCAAAGACGCTACACAACGGCTCGATGTATTCGAGTTCGGCGACAGTTGGAGATTTTGAAACCTACGTCGCTAGAGATGTAGTTGCTTATGTCGACCAGCACTATCGCACGATTCCAAATCGAATGAGCCGTGGTCTGGTTGGTCACTCGATGGGAGGTTATGGTGCGACGCGTATTGGGATGAAGCACTCAGACGTGTTCGGCAGCTTGTACATCATGAGTCCATGTTGTTTGTCACCGAGGATTTCGTTACCTCAGAACTCAGATCTAGCAAAGACTCTCGAGGCGGTAAAGACACCGGAGGAATCAGCAAAGCTATCTTTTGGTGCTCGAGCGACACTCGCAAGCGCCGCGGCCTGGTCACCCAACCCGAAGAATCCTCCGTTGTATCTGGATCTACCTACCAGGGATGGTGAGACGCAACCGGGCGTCCTGGCAAGGTGGGCGGCCAATGCACCGCTGGCTTTTGTGGATCAGTACATACCGAGTCTTCGTCAGTATCGGGGAATCGCTCTCGATGTTGGTGACCAGGATGGTCTAAGAGGCGATACAGCCAAACTGCATGACGTGCTTGATAGGTATGGAATCTCTAACAGCTTTGAACAGTACCAGGGAACTCACACGAGCAAGGTTGCTGATCGTTTTCAAAATCATGTGCTGAAGTTCTTCAGCGAGCATCTCTGTTTTGAGAAGCAGTGTCGTTAGTGAACCAATGTCCGATATGCGTCTGTCTTGTCGTGACTTGACAGTCAAAACCTCGCTCAATAAGTCACGACAAGCTGAAGAGCCTCTTGCAAAAGTCAGGAACCACTCGAAAGGAAGAACAATCCTCCAAACGGCAGTTTGGAGATGATTCAAGACCAACCTATTCAACAGTCGCGCGGAAAGGAATTGAATCCACAAACGGCAGTTTGTGGATTTGTTCAGGTCCAACCTTCTGCGGGACAGTGTAGGCTCTGGGACAGCGTTCGCCATTGGGTTTGCGTGCCCTAATAGGCTGGACTTGAAGTATCCACAAACTGCCGTTTGTGGGATTAGAACAGTAGTGCGTTCCGAGTTTGTATGTTGGACTTGAAGTATCCACAAACTGCCGTTTGTGGAATTTTGCAAGAGCCTCTAAAGCATATCGGACATTGGCTTGCTAGCTACTGCCCACTTCTTTGTTTCGCCAGTTCTTTCTTGAACGTCTCTTCTCTTTCCTCCACATACTTCTTGTAACCGGCAGGATCGATGAAGACCGAGAGTCCTTCATCTTTGAATCGTGGGTACTTCAGTTCTAAACCAAAGTAATTGCCGTGCGCCCCTAGAAAGATGTCACACGGCAACGATTTCAAGACCTTAAATGTCTTCTCATAATCCTCCGCGATCTGCGGGTAGCTCGTGTTATTCACGAGCCGGTAACCCGGGTTCACGTTTGGGCTCCCGATGATGACCACGTCGTATGTCTTGCCGTTATCTCCAACCTTCAACGTCCATGTGGTGCAACCCTTCGTGTGACCAGGAGTGAGATGCGCTACGAGGACAGTTCCTCCTAAGTTGACCTCGTCGCCATCGCGTAGCACGCGGTCAACCTTCGTGGGTTTGTAGAGTGACTTGGGGTCGTCGCCATATTGGAAGTCCGTCTTCCCACCCGATTCAACGACCGACACGTCGGCGTCCATCACCATGTACTTTGCGCCGGTGAGCGTCTTGATGGTGTCGCTGGCGGCGTCGTGATCCCAGTGCGCATGGCTGATCAGGAGGATCTTGATGTCAGTGAACTTGAAACCAAGTTTCTCAACGCTCGCACGAATCAGTGGAACGTTTTCCTCCATATCGCTGTTGATAAGAATGTGCCCTTTTGGAGTGGTGATCAGATAGTTGGCAAGCCCCTTGCTTCCGACATAGTAAAGATTCCCGGCGATCTTGAACGGCGGAAACGGCTCGGTCCAGTCATTCGACTGAGCCTTTAAGTTATCGGACGACCAGATGCTCGTGATCAAAAGAACCGCCAGGACGATCAAAATTGCGAACCATTTTTTTCGCATCTCATTCAACTCCAGTTTTGTTCAAACGTTTGATTTCATAGTACGCCTCTGATTCGCAATCCGACTGCTTCGAGGCCTGGCAACTTCTCCGGTAGCTTTACGCTTAGGCCTTGTTCTCCCTGCGACCATTCCAACTTGGGCCCACCGATCAAGTTTACGTCTTGAACTCTCGTCCCATTAACGTGTGGCGAGTTTGTGCCGAGGCTCGTGATGACAACTCGCTCAGATGGCTGCGGACCCAGCAGATAGGCGTAAAGCATCTCGCCTTTAGTTGTGAAGCGGATGTCTGCAATCGTATACGGCTTGCTACGCACGTCACGCGCGCCACCGAACTGACCCGATTCAGGCGTTTCAATCGTGGAGGGACCTTCGCCATAAATCTTCCATGGGCGACTGCCGAAGATCCCTTCATCGTTAGCCTTCATCCAAGTTGACATGCCTTCCAGAAACGCCACTTCGTGCTCGTCGATCGTGCCGTCTCCACGAACAGGAACACTCAACATAAGATTGCCATTCTTGCTCACGATGTCGATCAGCATGTCTACTACTTGACCGACCGTTTTGTACTTGTTCTGCTCAGCGATTGCGCGGCTGTAATGCCAACTGCCAATGCAAGTATCAGTTTGCCACGGGTGCGGTCGAATGCCGGTAGCCACTCCTCGCTCGATGTCTTCAACCAGGGCGGTCGTGTGTTCTGGCTTCATATGTTTGGCGTTGACCACGGCTTCAAGACGGCCCTTATTACGGAGTATGTTGGTGTTGTAGTAATGCGCCACGATATCAAGCCCCACTTGGCCCAGCGGGAGTTCGGTATTGTCGAAGTAGAGAACATCTGGATGATATTTATCAACCAGATCCTGACAACGAAGAAACCACTGCTTAGCGAAATCGGGATTCATCGGTGGGGGATTCTCGTTCCATACAAGATCGTTCTTGTTGTGCCACTCGTTCATTGCCTTCAAGCTTGTAATGTCGTTCGGTATGACCATGTTGCGACCCGTGTAGAGTTCCTGTGGATCCAGGCCCTCCCACCACTTGCCCCTGCCATCACTTTTACTCAACTGTGCAGCGTCGTATCGAACGCCCGCATTCGGACCTTCGGCATCGTACCCGTATGCGACCTGGAACCAGTGCCACGAGTGAGCCGAGTGGTTGCTGACTCCGAAGCGCAGCCCATTCGCGCGCGCGACCCTGGCCCACGTTCCGACGATATCTTTTTTTGGACCGACGTTGATCGAATTCCAGGCATGATATCTCGAGTTGTAAGCGTCGAAATTATCGTGATGATTCGCGAGTGCGAAAAAGTATTTCGCGCCGGCGCGTTTATAGAGGGCCATCAACTTCTCAGGCTCCCAGCGCTCTGCCTTCCACAGGTTGTCAATTTCTATGAACCCGAACTTAGAAGGGTGGCCATAAGTTTTGACGTGGTAGGCGTAAGCGGAGTCGCCCTGCTGATACATTCGCCTCGCGTACCAGTCTCCCTGTTCCGGTACGCACTGTGCCGACCAGTGCGCCCAGATACCGAACTTCGCATCGCGGAACCATTCGGGTACACGGTAGTTTTGCACGAGTGATTCCCACGTTGGCTTGAATGGTCCACGGGCGATGGTGCGCGCCTCTTGCGCTGCCTTAACGGAACGCATTTGCCACAACGGTAATTGCGCACCGGCAGCGGCGGTGAGCTTCATGAAGTCACGTCGAGAAAGAGGTATTTTCACAGCGAGGCTCCTGGTCGACTTCTTTTGTCTCTAGTTGACAAAGTTGGATTGATTGAACATCAGACTCTGAGCGGCACTCAGCCCGGCACGTCGTATGGTTCGTGAAATGGTTTGGTCGACGTTATATCCCAAGAGTGAGCGCATCTTCTCGGCGTATCGCTTTCCGAACTGCCGGTAACCCTCCGCAGTAAAATGTAGGTGATCGGCTCCCCTTTTCATAACAGTCAGCTACAGGTTTAGGGTGAAGGCTTTGTGCGAATTGTTCCGAGGCTCACGGTGATCTCCTTCAGCGGCCTGTCTTCCGCATAGAGAAACCGAGCGCAGAAGTCGGTGGCACCTCCGCCGTTGATGATCGCGGCGCGCACAACGTTCGGCCCCTTGTTGAGAGTGAGTCGCTTGGAGACGCCGTCGTCAATGACAGTCTGGCGGTCGCCATAAATCCCGATTACTTCTTTGCCGTTGACCCACCACACTGACGCGGCGTTAGAGCCGATTGCCAGTCGCACGTCACGCATTTCGCGCGGGGAGTTAATGACGGTCACAGCCCAGAACAGAACATCGGAGGTCTTCTTGCTGTAAGCTCGGGCGAAGTGAAAAAGGTTGACGTTGTAGTTGGTAGTATCCAAAGCATGCCACGTAAGTTCAGCACCATCGACGTTCACTTTGTCGCCGTCACGAGGAACAACGTTCAGCTGGTCCGCGAAATATTCTTTCTTGACTGCTGCTTGCACTGCGGTGTCAGTTAGTCCATTCGTGTTAAGCGGTTCCAGGATGAGCCAGCGCTGAATGAACCCGTCCGCATCGGGTGGTTTGTTCGACGAGTCGGAAGCCCTCAACGTGGAAGCAGGAATCTGAGACGCGACATGCGCAACATGGTCGAGTACGGTAAACAGAATTAGAAACGCAATCAGTGTTATGAGGTGCTTAGTCATAAGTTTCGGCGATTACAGTTTGATTATGGTGTTTTAAGAAGCCATCGCTGTTTCTCGCTACGTGAGTCAAAACTGGCAAACGTCGCGAAACTACTGCCAACCGCCGAGAGCGCGAGCGACTGTTTCAAGCTTGGTATCGCCTTCGGCATGATTCGCCAACTGCCATCAGCAAGTTCGTCGAACCGCCAAAGTTGTTCAGGTCTCCCCGTGAAGATTGGCATCGCGACCAACTCTGCGTCTTCGGTAGCAGTCAATGTACGGTCCGTTCCGGCGATCGTGATTTTGAAATACGGCGAACCGAGGTACCCGGAACCTGAGATTGGCTCGATTGACCACTTCTGCTGAGCCTGGCACATGTAGTTACCCATTCGCACGTCTACATTACCCTCAGGCCATTTTTTCGAAACCTCTGTGACGTCTTGTGTTGGGATAGGTTTGCCTGTACCTGCGAAGATGCCACCACCGATGGGAGGCGCTCCGCCGCCGGTGGGCGGGCTCAAAGGTGCACCGGGAGATCCTGGTGGTGGCCCACGTCTCACCGGTCTCCCACCCACGGGGAATCCTTCCACCGTAAGCTCAAGAGAAGTGCCCGTGCGCAAAGATTCGATCTGATAGGTGCCTCCCACAAACCTTTCACCGGCGACGGGCCAATTGTCTTTCCAAAGCAGTGGGCGAACATCGAGTATGCTTGCTCCACCCTTATCAAGATCAGCTTCGTAGTGAAGTGAAAATCTCTGAATGCCGTCACCAAGATCGAAAAGGCCAAAGTGCCCTGGACCAATCAAACGTCCGGATGACCCAACGAAAAGTTTGCCTCCGCCGCGAAGCATGTCGGTGCCCATGTTGTCGAGAAATGGTCCTGCAACATTCTTCGCGCGACCAACACGAATGTTGTAGCCCGAGTCTGCACCGCGACAACAACTACCGTGTGTTACCAAGAGGTAATACCAACCCTCGTGATAAATCATGATTGAAGCTTCGCCGTTGATCGCAATGTTCCTGGGCTTTTCATTTGGTTTAAGGCGCTTGCCGCTGCTGGGATCAAGTTCAACTAGCCTGATGTAACCGAAGTACGAGCCATATGTGAGCCACAACCTGCCGCTAGTCGGATCAAGTAAGACGCCAGGATCAATAGCATTGCAATCTTCGATTCCATCAGAGGACGCTACAACACCGCCCTCTTCCCACTTGTAGTCAGGTGAATCCGGATCGAGAGTTTTGTTTGTGAGCAGGTTGATATCAGCCTTTGTTGGCCCGCTGTTGGCGGCGATATATAGAAAGTAACGGTCTCCGATGTGAATCACGTCGGGAGCTACTCCACGCCTCGGGAGTGAAGGCCCGCGCCGCCAGGTCCAACCGTCATCTGACACTAGTGAGATACCGCCTGTACCGTAAGTGTAGAACTTGCCATTGCACCAAATGACTGTGGATGGATCATGAATCCTAATCTCGCCATCGAGCGCGAAGACTCGTGAGTCGTGGGCCAAGCTAACGGTCACCAAGAGACAAAGCGTTGTGAAAAGGATCTTTTTCATGGGAGTCATGCAAGCCAGTTAATTTCGCACTCAGACCTCGACCGCGCAGCGTCCGCAAGGGTACTGCGGGTGAGGTAGTTGATGATAGAGCTGAGCATGATTAGCCCAATCATCCACCACCGTATTCCCCTAATTTTAGACATTGACCATTTTGTTCGCTTGACGACCAGACTTGCTTTACCGCTTCAACTACTTAAAGTAGAATTCGGCCACCCAAAAGAGGCACCAAACGACCCTAATCAAGTGATTTGCGAATTTGGATCTGGTGCACACTCGTAGCCGTCAACTTCATAGCCTTGATAGAGAACAGACCCCACTCCTTCATGAGCCGGACAGTTGTGGCTACCAAGTGAGTTGAATGAAATCTAACCACTGGAGTTCGACGTAGATAGATCCTCACTAGTCGAAAGCGTGCGGTTTACTAATTGCCTAATTAACGTCGATCGTTGGTTAGAAAGTCTTTTGGGTTGTCTGAAAATTCCTGAATGTTTGAGTCGGTTTGATCAGACATGGGATTGATTCAGGCTTTCGGCACGAGCAAACCGAGCGCAGTTGATAATCCCTGAAGATTTATGAAAGCTTTCAAGGCTGAGCATCCAATAACGCATTTCTATGCCTTCGATAACTTTGTTGTCGACGCGGGCAAAAGTGTGTTGTCGCGCGAAGGACAATCAGTACCGCTGACGCCGAAAGCTTTTGAAATCCTGCTGGTGTTGGTGCGGAATCCTGGGCGCGTTTTAAAGAAGGAAGAACTGATTGAAGAGGTCTGGCCTGACGCTTTCGTCGACGAGAACAACTTGCCTCGAAACATCTCTTCTCTTCGCAAGGCGTTGGGCGAAGGACCGGCAGAGCATAAGTATATTGTTACACTTCCAGGGCAAGGCTACCGCTTTGTGGCCGAGGTGAGACAACTGGAATCTCCAAACGGCGCACCCACTCGCGCTCTGTTGGAAAGTGTTCCTCTCGAGCCAACGAAACTTGAGCCTACAATCACTGTCCATGAAGATGTGGTCAAGTCGGAGCCAGCTACAAGAAAGCCGCGCTCGATCAGTTTGTTGGTTGTCTGCGCCTGTTTGGCTTTGGCACTCGCGATCAGCGGTTACTTTCTGGCGCAGCGATGGTTGCACTCAAGTCAACCGACGACGGCGCAACGCAAACTTTGGCAACTGACTTTTGAACCCGGACTCGAGACAGATCCTTCCTGGTCTCCCGACGGCCGGTTCGTTGCCTACAGTTCAGATCAAAGTGGGAATTTCGACATCTGGGTCCGGTCGATTGGAGAAGGAAACTCAGTTCAAGTAACGAGTTCGCCGGCTCATGACTGGCAACCGAACTGGTCACCAGACGGACTCTCGCTCGTGTTCCGGTCTGAACGAGAAGGTGGTGGCCTATTTGTAGTTCCTGCATTAGGCGGAAGCGAACGCAAGTTATGCGGTTTCGGATATCGTCCGCGTTGGTCTCCAGACGGTTCGCAAGTACTTTTTGACAGTTCAGCATACATAGGCGCCGTAAAGTCAAAGACCTTTGTCATCAGCGCCACTGGCGGAACACCTCGTGACGTGTTGAATGACTTCGTTCCGCAATTCGTTTCCACTCTTCTCGTCGCATGGCATCCTGACGGTAGTCGGCTCTCCGTTTGGGGTAACCACCGACAGGCCGGTTGGAGCTTTTGGACCGTCCCGTTGAATGGTGGGCCTCCGCTGCAATCTCAAATCGACACGAGCGTGCAATCGCAACTCAAAGAGGCCGGAGTAAGGTTTGTTAATTTCCTCTGGCTGCCCTCTGCAAACGGTTTGATTTTTGAGGGTGAGTCGCAAGGGGTAAGAAATCTTTGGAAAGTAAAAGTTGTTCCGTCAACACTCCGTTGGATCGACGGACTGGAGCGCATAACTACGGGAGCAGGCAAGGATACAGACATCGCTGTGTCTTCGGATGGACGGAAGTTGGCGTTCAGTATCCGTAGCGAAAGGAGTCGCCTCTGGACCGTACCGTTCGATCCAATCGCTGGAAAAACCACAGGGACGTCGCAGCCGCTAACAGTAGCCGGCATGGACGCGTTGCAACCAGGTTTGTCACCGGACGGCAAGATGTTGGTGTTCCGTAAGCGGCGTGCTGATAAAGAAGAGCTGTGGGCTAAGTCGCTCGCCGATGGACGCGAGACTTTGTTAACAGGTGCCGACGACTTCAGACGAGTGAACCCGATCCTGTCGAACGACGGAACGCGACTCATCTATGTACGCTCAGGTCCTGCACAAGTTGAGACCGATCCTCAGGTGAGTCGAACACTCGCTTTGCGAGCCACAAGCGGTGGCGACGAACAAATCTTGACGTCTCCAATGCAAGGCCGAATTTCGCTCACTGACTGGACGCTCGATGGCAAATGGATCCTGATGAGTTCAGATTTGCAGACGCCTGGCAGGGTAGCGCTGGCCTTGTTTCCGCTCGAAGCGGCGCCGCGCTCGGAGACGCAAATGCGCGTGATCGCGTCGAATCCGGAATATAACTTATGGCAAGGCCGCTTCTCGCCCGACGGGCGATGGATTAGTTTCAACGCTTTCAACGCTACCGATCCATCAGTTTCCACGGTTTATGTAGTATCCGCGTCGGGTGGGGAATGGATAAAACTAACTGAGGGCCGCTATTGGGATGACAAGCCACGCTGGTCGCCTGACGGCAAGGCGATCTACTTCGTTTCCAACCGCACGGGGTTCTTCAATGTCTGGAGAGTTCGGGTTGATCCAGCAAGTGGAAAGCCCTTGGACCAACCGACGCGTGTGACTGACTTCGAGAGCACAACGCAGATGATTATCCCGAATATTATCCAGCTGGAAATGGCTTTGACATCAGACCGGATCATTCTTCCAATGATGGAAACATTCGGAAGCATCTGGGTGCTGGAGAACGTTGATCGTTAATGTAGCTCATCGAAGACGGCTCTTGGTATCGGGTTGACGACAGCAATTGCTTTAGACGCGCTTCGACGGCAAACGCGTTCGTGTTAGTTCGTGTGATTTCGTGGATCGTCCTTTTGTACAGAAAACTAAGGACGATCCACGAAGCCACACGAACCAACACGAACGAAAACACTCCAGCCTCGAGCTAGATCCGACTTTTGAGGTAAAGCCAATCGACACTAACTGAAACCTTCACTCACGCTGCGATTAGCGAAGCCGTAAGCCACGCAAAGCCCACGTTGAATTCACACTTGAGACCCGCTACTCGGGGAGCTTTTTAGTTCCTTTCACCTGGAACTTCCCAGCGATCATCGGTGCTCCAGTATCGGGTTGTCCTCCACCAATCGAAATTGAATACTGTCCTTCAGCGATAAGCGGTTCACCTGCCTCACTCACCATACTCAGGTCGCGTTCTTTCAATTCGAAGCGAACTTTCTGCGATTCTCCTGGCTTGAGATGAACGCGCTTGAATGCACGCAGCGCACGCAGCGGCGCTCCAGCAACGTTCGGGAAACTCAGATAGAGCTGTGCTACTTCGTCTCCTTCACGATTGCCAGTGTTTTTGACCGTTACATCTACGACGAGTGGATCGCCGGCCTTGATCGGATTCTTTGGAACAGTAAGACCGGTGTAAGAGAACGTCGTGTAGCTCAGTCCATATCCGAACGGATACAAAGGCGTACCTTTGAAATAGCGGTACGTCCTGTTGTTCATGGCGTATTCTCCAAATGGCGGTAACTGATCGACGCCAGTGTAGAACGTGACAGGAAGACGACCAGCAGGATTGTTTTTTCCGGAGAGCGTTTCTGCGATAGCTGCACCTCCCTCTTCTCCTGCGTACCATGATTCGATGATCGCGTTCACATTTTGCTTAGCCCAGTTCACCGAGAGTGCACTTCCATTTGCAAGAACCAGGACAACGGGTTTTCCAGTCGCTGCCACTGCCTCGAGTAACTCCTGTTCAGGCTTTGGTAGATCGAGACTCGTTCGGTCACCACCTTTGAAGCCTTCCTCATCAACAGGCATCTCTTCGCCTTCAAGTTCACTCGTGATACCAAGCACTGCGACTACCACGTCTGCGCTCTTTGCCGCTTCGACCACATCGGCGCTTGGCTTCGTGTCATACTTCGACCAGATCAACTGCGCGAGTTTGGGCTCGCCAGTACCAAGCGAATAATTAACCTTGATCTCTACCTTTTTACCTTGTTCAAGACGAACGCGCCCAGTCTTCGACTCGACTTGGCCCGGACCACCAAACCCTTGTGCAACCTGCTTTCCATCCACAAGCACGCGAGCGAAGCCACCTTCAAAACGTAAACCGATAATGAACTCGCCTGTCTCAGTTGGCGTAAGGAATCCGCTCCACTGAACTAACAATGGAGATTTGTTCGCCGCTTCCCAAGGGACATCGCCGGCCCTCAGCTCAACCGAAGTCGCCGAGCGTGTTGTAAGTACCTTGGGCTTTCCTCCGAACAACTGTCCTGTCGCAAATTCTTGAGTGAGCCCCGGCTGCCCTTCTGCAGTTGTAAAGACAGAAGACGGAACCGCAACTCCGTCCTTACGAAGGAACTTTGTTCCCGGAACAAAGTTGATCTGGGCTTCCGGAAACTCCGCTTTGAGTCCTTCCAACACAGAGACCGTGTGCGTTGGAGTTCCAGTGTAGTTGCCGAGCAGATACCTCGTCTGATCAGCGAGTGGTCCAACGACGGCGATCTTGGTTGCGCCCTTCTTTAGCGGCAGAATGCCATCATTCTTCAGCAGCACCATCGACTTGTTTGCCATTTCGCGCGCCATCGCACGGTGCTCAGCACTATCAAGTTTCTTTTCGTCGATCTTTGAATACGGAACTAACTCAGGCGGATCGAACATTCCGAGTTTTATTCGCGCTGTGAACAATCGGATCAGTGCTGTGTCTATGTCACTCTCCTTAAGAATGCCTTGCTTGTACGCATCGAGATATGGCTTGTAGTCGTGGTCGTCTTTTACTTTTGAGAAATCAATGCACTCGTTGTCCATACCGCGTTGCAACGACAGTGCAGAGGCTTCCGCCTGGGTTTTTGTGAAGTGATGATCGCGAAAGATGTTGACGACAGCTTCGCAATCCGAAACGACGTAACCCTGGAAGTTCCACTTCTTACGCAACTGATCTACGAGCAAGAATTCATTAGCACACGCTGGTTGTCCGTTGATGCTGTTGTATGCGCACATGACAGAACCTGCACGCCCTTCTGTAACGGTCGCGCGAAAGGCTGGAAGGTACGTGTCCAACTGATCGTGCTTGCTGACGATGATGTCGTCCTTGTGACGCGACGGCTCGGGTCCGCTATGTACGGCGAAGTGTTTTGGAGTTGAGATGACACGGTAATACTTAGGGTCATCTCCCTGCATTCCAGTGACGAAAGCCACACCCAATCGCGCCGTCAGAAAAGGATCTTCCCCGAAAGTCTCCTGCCCGCGGCCCCAGCGTGGGTCGCGAAAGATGTTGATGTTAG
>Ga0207675_100004998_pt1 | contig 12771 bp, 13 predicted proteins | sample KBSSwiS42_FD_184305 | JGI IMG/M metagenome (GOLD analysis project Ga0207675, IMG submission 184305) | Switchgrass rhizosphere microbial communities from Kellogg Biological Station, Michigan, USA - KBS Switchgrass S4-2 (SPAdes) (version 2) | ecosystem: Host-associated > Plants > Roots >... | reverse complement strand
CGATCGCGTCCGCGGCGTCCTCGTAGAGCGCGGCGCGGCCGGCGAAGAGGCGCGCGAACGCGTCGCGATCGCGCGCGAGCGGGCGGCCCGCGCCGGCGGCGCGGCTCCAGGCGGTCTCGAGGTCGACGTCGACGAGCACGACCGTGTGGCGGCGCAGCGCCGCGCGCGTGCGCTCCGACAGGACCGCCCCGCCGCCGAGCGCGATCACGCCCCCGTCGGCGCGGTCGAGCATCGCCGTGACGAGGGCCTCCTCCACGGCCCGGAACGCCGCTTCGCCCGCGCGGTCGAAGGACGCCTGGATGCTCTCGCCGAGCTCGGCCTCGAGCAGGGCGTCGCTGTCGGCGGCGGTCTCGCCGAGCGCGGCCGCCGCCTCGAGGGCCGCCGTGGACTTGCCGGCGGCCATGAAGCCGATGAAGACGAGCGCCGGGTTCAGCGACGCAGCCACCCGATCCGCTCCTCGTAGCGGCCGAGCGCCTCGCGGACGTCGTCGATGTGGTCGCCGCCGAACTTCGCGCGGTAGGCGGACGCGAGGACGAACGCGACCATCGCCTCCCCCACCACCCCGGCCGCCGGGACGACGGCCGAGTCGGTGCGCTCGCGCAGCGCCTGGGCCGGCTCGCGCGTCGCGATGTCGACCGAGCGCAGCGGCTTCGTGAGCGTCGGGAGCGGCTTCATGGCCGCGCGGAGCACCAGCGGCTCGCCGGTCGTCATGCCGCCCTCGAGGCCGCCGGCGCGGTTCGTCTCGCGGTAGAAGCCGCGGTCCGCCGCGTAGAAGATCTCGTCGTGGGCCTCGGAGCCGGGGCGCCCGGCGACGTCGAAGCCGTCGCCGAACGCGACGCCCTTGCACGCCTGGATCGAGCAGACGGCCCCGGCGAGCCGCCCGTCGAGGCGCTCCTCCCAGCTCACGTGCGAGCCGAGGCCGGGCGCGACTCCGAAGGCGATCACCTCGAACACACCGCCGATCGACTCGTTCGCCTTGCGCTGCTTGTTGATGTGGTCGACCATCGCGCGGCTCGCGTCGCGGTCGAGGCAGCGGACGGGGTCGTCGTCGACGCCGTCGAAGTCCGCGACGGTCAGCGCGTGGTCGGGCGCAGGGGCGTGCACGGAGCCGATCTGCACGACGTGCGAGCGGATATCGACGCCGACCGCACGGAGGAACGCCTTCGCGAGCGCGCCGCCCGCGACGCGGGCCGCGGTCTCGCGCGCGCTCGCGCGCTCGAGGATGTTGCGGACGTCGGTCGTGCGGTACTTCCATGTGCCGACGAGGTCCGCGTGGCCGGGGCGCGGCAGGTGCACCTCGGGCACCTCGGCCTCGACCGGCCACGGGTTCATCCGCTCCTCCCAGTTGGCGAAGTCGCGGTTCTGGACCTGGAGCGCGACCGGGCCGCCGAGCGTGCGGCCGTGCCGGACGCCGGCGGTGACCTGCGCTGTGTCGCGCTCGATCTTCATGCGCCCGCCGCGGCCGTGGCCGAGCTGGCGGCGGGCCATGTCGCCGTCGATGAGCTCGCGGTCGAGCTCGAGCCCGGCGGGCAGGCCCTCGACGATGCAGGTCAGGCCCGGGCCGTGCGACTCGCCGGCGGTGATCAGCTTGAGGTCGGCGCTCATGGTCGAGCGCCGGAGTCTAAGAGGTTGTCCCGGAGCCCCGGGGCAGCCTCGGGCGGGAACGGCTACTTCGCCGGCGAGTGCCAGACCGGGATGCCCGGCTGGTGCGTGCGGCCGAGCAGCGCGAGGCCCGGCACGAGCGTGCCGGCCGCGGCAGCGCGCGCCGTCACGTGCTTGCGCTTGGCGCGGACGAGCAGGCCGGCGGCCGGCAGGTAGCGGTAGGTGCGCGCGGCGGCGGCCGACCGGACCTTCTGCGTCGCGCCGTCGCGGAGCAGCTCCGCGCCGGCGACCGAGTGGCGGGCGAGGGCGGCCGACGCCTTCGCCTCGGACTTCACGACGGTCTTGTGGATGCCGGCGAGCTGGAGCTCGTACTGCGTGACCTTGCCGTCGGGCGTCGTGGCGTCGAAGTACGCGGTCTGGCCGACGGTCAGCTCGACCGACTCGCAGTCCTGCTTCGTCGGGTGGCACGCGCCCTCGCCGTTCGGCGTCGCGTCGGAGGAGACGATGAACACCGCGCGCTTCGTGTTCGAGGTGGAGACCTTGAGCACGCCGAGGTAGACGAAGAACGGGTCGGTGACGGACGGCAGCGGGCTGAGCCGGGCGATGTCGCGGATCGTCGTGAGCTTGCCGCCGTCGACGCCGAAGCGGACGGACACGTGGTAGGTGTCGGTCGTGTCCTCGGCGGTCGGGGCCGTCGTGGTCGTCTTCGTCTTCGTCTTCGTGGCGCCGGTGCCGCCGGAGGTCGTGTCGGTGCTCGACGTGCCCGGGTCCGAGTTGCCGGTGCTCGTCGTGCCGGAGCCGGACGTCGTCGTGGCGGGCGCGCCGCCGCTCGCCGAGGCGCCTGGGTCGGACGTCCCGGCGCTCGGCGTCGATGCCGGCGTGGTCGGCGTGCCGGCCTCGTCGGCCTTCGCGATCTTGATCGCGGGCGCCTTGAACGGGCTGCGCACGCGGCCGGTGGTCTCGTGCTCGGCGGGCTCGCTCGTGTCGAGCGTCACCTGGGCCTTCTCGGATGCGCCGTCGGCGCCGGCGTCCGCCGTCGCGGCGCCCGGAGCGGGCGTCGCCGGGACGCTGTCGCCGCCGCGCCCGAGCACGACCGGGACCGCGACGAGCGCGACGACCAGGCCGAGCGCGACCGGCCAGAGCCGGCGCTCGACGATGTCGGTGATGAGGTCGCGCAGCTGCTTCATGGGGCCACCCCGATGGCGGAGGTCGTGTTGGACGTCGAGGATGCGGACGCCGTCTGGTCGGACGGAGCCGTGCCGGTCGACGACGAGGCCGTCGACGCGGAGGCGGGCAGAACGAACGCGGTCGCCGCGATCGTCGCGGTCACGTGCGTGGTGTCCCGCGGGATCAGGGAGATGCCGTCGATCGTCAGCAGGCGGCCGTCGACGTTCACGGTGCTGCCGTTGACGCGCACGAAGCGCTGCACCGTCTCGAGCAGGTGCTCCATGTCGGCGAACGTCCCGTGGAACGTGAACGCGAAGGGCATCGTCGGGAAGCCGGCCGCGCCGACGCTCGCGCCGGGCGGCAGCGTCGCGGCCGCAGCCTGCGTGGCGGCGGCGGGCGTCGCGGAGCTCGCGGCCGTGGCGGTCGCGGACGAGCCGGCGGGCGCCGAGTTCGCCGACGAGTTCGCCGCGGTGCCCAGCTCGAACGTGCGCATGTCCACCTTGGAGCCGCGGGCGGCCGACTGCAGCTGGTAGAGCAGCGTCGCGGTCTCGTCGTCGGTCGGGACGGCCTTGCCGAGACGCGCGACGGTGGCGTAGTCGCTCTCGTAGCGGCGCTTCGCGCCCGCCGCGTCGGCGGCGGCCGCCTGGGCGGTCTGCAGGCGCTGCTGCGCGGTGACGATCTGCGCGTCGAGGGCCTTGGCGTCGTGGCGCTTCGGCGTCAGGGCGAGGAACCAGAAGCCGCCGAGCAGGGCGACGCCGCCGACGACGAGGAGCAGGATGCGGTCTCGGGCGGTCATCGTCAGCCTCCGGAGGTGGTCGCGGCGGACCCGGCGGGCGCGGGCGTCGCGGTCGTGGTCGAGCCGGTGGTGGTACCGGTGGCCGGCGGGGTCGTGGACGTGCCGGCCGGCGTCGAGCCGGTCACGGTCGTCGTGGCGCTCGCGGTCGCCGCGGCGGGCGTCGCGGGGGCGTCGTAGAACAGCGTCAGCGAGAACTTCGGCCGCGTGTCGGCGCCTTGCGTGCAATCGCCTGCGGAGCCGGCGCTCGCCGCTTCGGTCTGCGCGCTCTTCGCGCCGGTGGCCGAGTCGGTCTTCTTCGCCGACGAGAGGCTCACGCGCTTGACGCCGTCGGCGCGGCGCAGGCCCGCCACGACGCGGGCGACGTTCGCCTGCGACGTGGTGCAGCCGCTGAGCTCGATCGCGGGCACCGGCAGCGACTGGCGCAGCGGGTCGGGCGAGCCGTCGACCGCGACGCCGGGCGTCACCGTCGCGCGGATCGAGCTGAGCCACGCGTCGTGCGGGAGGACGCGAGCGACCTCGGTGAGGGCGTGCGCCCAGTCGAACCGGCTCGCGGCCAGGCTCTTGACCGTCTGGCCGCGCTGCGTGGCCAGCTGCGAGAAGTCGGTGTAGGACTTGTTGCTCGCCGACCGGGCCTCGGCCGCGGCGGCCTGCTGCTGCAGCGTCGCCACCTGGGCGCGCTTGGACCCGAGCGAGCGGGTGGTGAGCGTGTAGGCGCTCGCCATGACGACCAGCAGCGCGAGCACGCCGAGGACGGCGTACGGCGCGATGCCGGTGCGGCTCGGCGCGCGGCCACCGCCGCGCAGCTCGGCCGGGATCAGGTTCACGGCCCTCATGCCGACACCTCCTGGACGGCCAGGCCGGCCGCAACGGTGATCTCCGAGGCGTCGATGCCATCCGGGGCGCCGGCGACGACGCCGCGCTCGACCGGCAGGGACAGCTCGGACTGCAGCGCCTCGGCGAAGCCGGGGACGGCGGCGGCGGGGCCGGTCACAACGGCGCGCGACACGGTGCCCGAGCCGCCGGACATGGTGTGGAAGTCGAGCGAGTTGCGGACCTCGGCGCCGATGCGGCGGACGCCCTCGAGCAGCACCTGGCGGGCCGAGGCGACGATCTGCGCGTCGCCCTCGATCTCCTCGACCGGCTCGACGAGGCCGACGTGGCTGAGCCAGCCGCGGCTGTGGTCGAGCGTGAGCTGCTCACGCTCCGCGAGGTCGACGATCATGCCGTCGAGCCCGCTGCCGGAGACGCGCGTGAAGATGCACTGGCGACCCTGCGCGACCGCGATGTTGGCGAGGCCGCCGATCGCGAGGTACAGGACCGGGTCCTCGTCGAGGCTGCGCAGGCGCAGGGCGCGGACCATCGCGAAGGCGGCGAGGTCGATGCCCATGGGCTTGAGCCCGGCGGCGCGGACGGCGTTGAGGAGGTTCTCCACCATGTCGCGGCGCGCCGCGACGAGGAGGACCCGCCGGCCGGCGTCCTCGGCCTCCGGATCGGGCGCGAAGGGCACGTAGTCGATGACCGCCTTGTCGAGGGGCATCGGCAGCTGATCCTGCGCCTGAAAGCGCACGGCGGCGTCGAGCTCGGCCTCGGTCTGGGTCGGCGGCACGTGCAGGATCCGGACGACGATCTTCTGGTTCGCGACGCCCACGCGGACGCGCTTGCCGAGACCTTTGTTGTCGCGCCAGAGCCCGCGCAGCGCCTCGGTGAGGCCGGCGGAGTCGACGACCTCGCCGTCGCGCAGGACGCCGGGCTCGAGCGGCGCCGTGGCGGCGCGGGACACGGAGATGCTCCCGTTGACGCGCACCTCCGCGGCGGCGATCCCGCTGGGATCGATGTCGAGGCCGGTGAGGATCTTGGGTGTCTTTGCCATGTGGAGAAGCGCCGCCGGCGGGTCGTTGGAGACCGGCGATCCGTCCGGTTATCGGCGGTCGCCGCCCAGACTTGAACGCGCGGCGGCGCGCAGGACGAACGTCCGCGTGTTGGCGCGGAGCCGCTAGAAGCGGTCGAGGTAGCCGTCGACGATCGCGTCGCCGACGAAGTACGCGACCATGCCGCCGAGGGCGAGGAACGGCCCGAACGGGACCGCGGTCTTGCGCCCCTCGGTCATGCCCCGGCGCGCGATGATGCCCGCGCCGATGACGACGCCGGCGACGAGCGCGATCAGGATCGCGGGCGCGACGGCGCGGCCCAGATAGAGCCCGAGCATCGCGACGAGCTTGACGTCGCCCATGCCCATGCCCCGCGGGCTGATCACGGCCGTGAGAAGGAAGAACCCGCCGGCCCCCGCAGCCGCGGCGAGCGCCTCGGCGAGGAACCCGGGGTCGATCGCGACGATCGCGACGACGGCCGCGAGCGCCGCGGGCGCGGTGATCAGGTTCGGGATCAGGCGGTGCTCGAGGTCGATGAGCGTGATCGGCACGAGCGCGGTCACGAGCAGCAGACCGAGCGCGGCATCGAGCGCGTCCGTCGCGGCGAGGGCGACGGCGACGTAGAGCGCGCCGGTCGCGAGCTCGACGATGGGGTACTGCGGCGAGATCGACGTGCTGCAGTGCCGGCAGCGCCCCTTGAGCACGAGCCAGGAGAGGACCGGGACGTTGTCGTACGCGCGGACCGGGGCGCCGCACTCCGGGCAGCGCGAGCGCGGGCTGACGAGCGACTGGCCGAGCGGCAGCCGGTGGGCGACGACGTTGAGGAAGGAGCCGACGAGGAGGCCGGCGACGCCGGCGAGGAGGATCAGGGAGGGCATGGTTTCGGGGGGCGGTTCGGGGACGGTGGGGCCGGTCAGGCCGCGGGGACCTGCTCGTTCATGCGGACGACGTGCCAGGCGGAGACGACCGGGGCGAGGAAGTACGGCGGACTGCGGAACCTGAGCCGGTCGTCGTACTGGTAGTCCTTCAGGTAGCCGGCCGTGACGCCGCCGTCGGCGGTGCCGGTGCCGGCGAGGCGGCCGCGGAACTTCTGCGCGAGGGCGCCCTTGATGTGGACGGTGCCGAGCGGGACGCCGCAGCCGAAGTTGTCGACGATGAAGGAGTGGGCGACCGCGAGGATCGCGGCCTCGATCGTCACGTCGCCGACGTTCGGCGTCACGTTCGTGCAGTTCGTCTCGGGGCTGTTGGCGAGCTGCGTGGCCGTGCGGGTGACGTGGTGGCCGACGCGCACGAAGTTCGACGCGACGAGGCCGCCGACGGCGTCGGAGCTCGGGTCGCGCTTGAGGTCGGAGTCCGTCGGGTCGGTGCCCGTGGCGTCGAGGATGATGTCGTTGTCGGTCGTGAGGGTGAAGCTCGTGCCGTACGAGCCGCTGACGTACGCGTTGCCACAGCCGCTGGCCTCGGCGTAGTCGGCGACCTGGGGCGACTTCGCCCCGGCGCACGCGGTGGCGGTCGCGTTCTTGACGTAGATGACGCCGTTCGTGCCGGTGAGGCTGACGCTGCCGGTCGAGCCGTCGCTGCGGACGAAGGAGACGGTGCTGCCGCTCATGCGCAGCTTCGTGCGGCCGGTGAACGTCAGCGCGGGGGCGGCGACCGCCTTGAGCTCCGCGTTCGACGTCGGCACCGGCAGGTTGAGCTGGCTGGACTTCCACGTGCCGTTGAACTGCGGGCTGCCGCTGTAGCCCGGCGCGCCCTGCGCGGTCTCGAGCTTGTCGTTCTTGCCCGGCCGGCCGACCTCGGTGCCGTTGCCGAACAGGACGCTGTCGTTGCTGTGGAACGGGCCGAGGATGTGGTCGTTGCCCGGGAACGTGATCTCCTGGCAGCCGCCCGGGCGCGACGCGCGGTAGACCTTGCAGTTCAGCGCGGCGTAGTTCTGGTCGGCCACCGTCGTGTACACGGCGGGGTCCCACGTCTCGAAGTCGGTGAAGTAGAGGTAGTCGAGGAAGCTCGGGCGCCGGAAGCTCGCGACGATACTGCGCGTCTCCTTGCCCGACCGGCCGCTCGAGCGGATCCGGAAGACACCGGTCTGCGGGTCGATCATCGACTCCTGCTGGCCGACCGTGCACTGCGAGCCGGCCGTGGGCTTCGCGGAGAGCAGCTCGATCGCGTAGGCGTCGGTCGTCCCCGGGATGTTGCGCCAGTGGCCGGTGCGCGTGTCGGCGCCGGTGCCATACCACTGGGTCGTGACCGGGTTCGGCTCACCGGGGTTCGGCGCCGGCACGGTCGTGCACTTCGTCCAGTAGTCGGGGTCCTGCGCGACGTGGAACGCGTAGTAGTTGATGCCGGCCTCGGCCGCGGCGTAGGCCTGCTTGGCGTCCTGCGACTGACCGCCGAGCGGCAGGTCGCCGTCGCTCGCGGCGTACGCGCCCGCCACGAACAGGCCGGCCACGAGCATGACCATCATGACCGTGAACATCGTGAACCCGCGCTCATCGCGGGCCCGGTGGAACAGGCGGTTCATGACGAGCACTCCGGGCTGGGGTCGGCGTCGTTGGGGTCGGCCGCGCGGCGGTAGACGTCGTCCTGGAGCAGGGTGGCCCCGGGGCTCGTCGCGGTACCGCCGGTGCGCTGGACCTTGAAGGCGATCGAGATGCGCACCGTGCGGGCCTCGTCGGCGGCCGAGAGCGGCGACGAGAGCGCGACGGTCGGCGTCCTCGGCGTCGAGCCGTCGAAGGCGTAGAAGCTGAAGACCGGCGTCGCGCCGTCCTGGACGACGTCGGTGAGCAGCGTGCGCGTGGTCGTCGCACCGGTCGTGAAGTTCCACGCGCCGGCCTGGAGCGCGGGCATGACGATGGTCTCGACGATCGTCTTCGCCGTCGGGCTGAACGTCAGCGTGCGGCGGGTCGGCGGCTTGCTGCCGTCGCCGAGGTCGGTGTAGAAGGTGACGCTCGTGGCCGAGCCGCCGATCAGCGAATCGTCCATGGACGTGGCGCCGGTGGCAGCGTTCGTGAGCACGTTCACGCAGTTCTGCGAACGCAGGTCGCGAATCATGAGATCCATCGCGTTGCGGCCGCGCTGGAGGGTGTCGACGCGGGTGTTGACGCGCGTGGTGAGGCTGATCGTCGTATCGAGCACGGTCAGCGTGGCGAAGAGGACGATCGCGCCGATGACCATCGCGGTCAGCAGCTCGACGATCGTGAAGCCGTCCTCGGCGCGGAGGTCGATGCGCGGACGGCGCGTCACGGGCAGGTCGGGGCGGTCGCGGAGGACGTGACGCCGCTCGCCGTGTTGAGGTCGAGCGTGCCCGAGGTGGTCCCCGGCACGTTGTTCGGGCCGCCGGCGGCGGTCACGTCGAGCTGCGACGACGTCGTCCACTTCTTGTAGGAGTTCGGGCCGAGCTGCGCCCAGACGCAGACGCCCGAGTACTTGCCGAACGGCACGCCCGGGTCGTACGTCGGTGTCAGCTTGCTCGTCGCCCGGCCCGAAGAGTCGGTCGTCAGGGTCGGCTTGAGGCAGACGGTGTCGACCGGGGTGAGCACGACCGTCGCGTTCTGGAGTGGGGTCGAGCCGTTCTTGACCGTCAGCGCGAGCGGCGGCTGGCGGACCGTGACGACGCCGTTGACCGTGCCGGGCAGCGGCGCGAGCACGTTGCCGTTGCCCGGGGCGGTCGAGTACCAGGTGCTCGACGGGATCGCGGTCTCGGGGTTCGCCCCGCCGCAGTCGCCGGAGTAGAACTCGTACCCCGTGATCGCCGGCCACAGGGAGGTCGCGTTGATCGACGCCTGCGCCGTCCCGGCGGGGAGGCCCTCGTAGAAGTAGGTCCCGGTGCCGTTGTCGACGCGGGCGGCCGTGACGCCCCAGCCGCTCGACGGAACGACGCCGGTGCTCGTCACGGTCTCGAAGGACACGCCGACCCTCGCCGCGCGGTCGTACTGGACGGTCGCGACGTTGACGACGTTCGCCGCGACGGTCTGCGTGACGTCGACGGCAGTCTGGTTGCTCGGACTGACCCAGCCCAGCGTGTTGAGCAGCACGTGGTAGCTGCCCGTCGGGATGTAGGCGAACACCGCGCAGCCGGAGGTGTTGGTCAGGTCGGAGAGGTTCCGCGCGCCGGTGATGCTCACGTTCATCCCGACGACCGGGTTGCTGCGGCTGTCGAGGACCTTCACCGCGAGCGTGCCCTGATTGGCGGCGAACGCGCCGACCGGCGGCGCCACGATGCTCGAGACCGTGACCGGCTTGATCGCGGTCCCGACGACGCTGGACGTGATCGTCGAGCTGATCTTCAGGTAGTCGGCCTGCGTCGAGTCGTTCGCGCAGCTCTGGGTCGCGCCGGTGGTGTCTCGCACCCAGTCCGCGCGCGACGTCACGGTGTAGTTGACGGTGCCCACCGGCACAGTGCGCGACGTCGGGTGGTAGTTCGACAGCGCGGTGACCGGCATGGAGCGCAGCCGCTCCTGGTCCTGCTCGGCGAGCGTGGCGGCGACCGACCGGCCCTTGCCGGCGAGCGACGTCGACGCGGCGCGATCGGCCCCGGCGAGCAGGGCGAGAGCGATGACGACGAGCAGGGCGGCGCTGACGAGGACCTCGATCAGCGCGAAGCCGGCTTCGCCGGTAGGACGGACGGGCCGCATGGGCGGGTTAATCGGCAGGTGCCGCGCGGACCTGAGGCGGGTTCGACGCGAGTGGACCAAGGACCGACCCACGGGCCGACCGGCCCCCGGAACGCAGACGAGGCGGGCCCGAAGGCCCGCCTCGCTCAAGCAGACTGCTGGACGACTGGTACTACCAGGTGTTGCCGGTGCCGACGTCGGTGCGGTCGGCCGGGCAGCCGGTGCCGGACTTCGTGCGGTTCACGGCGCCGGTGTTGGCGCGGGTGATGATGAACGTGCAGCCGGACTTCGAGACGGCGTCCACGTGGTAGCTGTCGCCGGCAGCGGCGACGGTGACCTGGACCTGGCCGGCCGCGGTGCCGACCGGCAGGCCGGAGCTCGCCGGGATGGTGCAGCCCGTGTAGGACTCACCGTCGGTGAAGCAGGACTCGATCTGCGAGACGGCGTTACGAGCGTTCGACTTGGCGGCGGCGTCCTGGCCCTTCTTCTGCTGGCCGAGGAACGACGGCAGGGCGATGGCGGCGAGGATGCCGATGATGAGGACAACGACGAGGAGCTCGATAAGCGTGAAGCCCGACTCGTCATCGCGCAGCTTGCGCAGCATTCGATCCTCCTAGGATCACTTGCATTGGTGACAAACCAGCTCCACTCGTGCCTCCGGTCCGGCAGCTCGGCTTCCTCGGGTGAGGTCCGTGGCTTTGCGTCCCACTCTCGCGAGTGGTTTGCCCTTGGCGTCCGAAGGGATCTGGCCTTCTGTACGCCCCGGGTATCGGCACCGCCGCTCCGTACTTTTGAGGCCGGTGGACGGACGTCCGAGGGCTGCACCCCATTCCTGGGCAGATCAACGATCATCCGGGCGTGGTCTGGCGCCGCGTCGCTCTCTTCTTCGTCCTGCTGATCCTCATCGGGGCGATCGCGAATGCGACCGTGCCGCGCGAGAAGGATGCGACCGCGCCGACCGCGCCGCCCGCGGCGGTTCCCGCCACGCCGGCCGCCGACGTCGTCCACGCCCGGCTGCCGGCGGAGAACGATGTCGTCGCGCACGTCGGCGACGTGGTGCAGATCGATGTCGCGCACGACGCCCAGGACGTGGTGCAGGTGCCGGCGCTCGGCGTCGAGGCGCCGGTCGAGCGGGGCATCGACGGGCAGCTCGTGTTCGACGCCGACCGCGCCGGACGGTTCGCCGTCACGCTCCGCGACGCGGGAACGCGGGTGGGGACGGTGGACGTGAAGGAGGCGGGGTAGTGGCCGCTAGGACGCGTCCCCGGCGTCACCGCCGCCGCGGCGCGCGGCCTGCGCGTCGTGGCCGGGGATGAAGCGGCCGGTGCCCTCGCACCACGGGCACGGCACCTCGTTCGGCGACCCGCCGAGGTTCGAGATCACGTGCCCGGTGCCCCGGCACGGCGGGCACGGGCGCGATTCGGCGGCGGCGTCGCCGCCCTGCGGGGTCTCTGCGGCCATCGGCCGGGTGAGGCTACCCGTACCGAGCGGCGGCTCGCGGGCTGATAACCCGGGGGCACGATGACATCGCTCCTCGAGGCCGGGCGCGGCCCACGCCGCCGGGTGCCGGCGATTGCCGGGTAGAACTTCGTCACATGCTCCCGCCCGACGGCCGCTTCGCCCCCAGCCCCACCGGCACGCTGCACCTGGGCAACCTGCGCACCGCGCTGCTCGCGTGGCTGTTCGCGCGGTCGCAGGACGCCCGCTTCCTCGTGCGCATGGAGGACCTCGATACCGGCCGGGTGCGGGAGCGGTTCTACGACGAGCAGCTGCACGATCTCGGCGCGATCGGACTCGACTGGGACGGTCCGGTCGTCCGCCAGTCGGACCGTCTCGACCGGTACGGCGACGCGATCGAGACGCTCGCCGCGCAGGACCTCGTCTACGAGTGCTGGTGCACCCGGGCCGAGATCCGTGAGGCCGCCTCCGCTCCGCACGGCGACCTGCCCGAGGGGTTCTACCCCGGCACATGCCTGCGCATCGGAGGCGCCGAGCGGGCCGCCCGGCGCGCCGAGGGCCGGCCGCCGGCGCTGCGCGTTCGCGCCGGCGCGGCGAGCGTCACGTTCGAGGACGAGGTCGCGGGCACGGTGACCGGCGTCGTGGACGACTTCGTCGTGCGCCGCAACGACGGCGCCTACGCGTACAACCTGGCCGTCGTCGTCGACGACGCGGCACAGGGGATCGGCGAGGTCGTGCGCGGCGCGGACCTGCTCGACTCGACGCCGCGCCAGCTCTGGCTCGGCGAGCGCCTCGGCCTCCCCGCGCCCCGCCACGCCCACGTCCCGCTGATGCTCGGCGACGACGGCGCGCGGCTCGCCAAGCGCCACGGCGCCGTCACGCTCGCGGACCGGGCCGCGCTCGGGGAGACCCCCGACGACGTGCGGGCGCTGCTCGCGGCGTCGGTCGGGCTCAGCGAGCCGGGCGAGGCGGTCACTCCGGTGGAGCTCGTCGCGCGGTTCTCGCCCGACGTCCTGGCCCCGCGGGCGGAGGCGGCGCGATGAGGATGGGCGTCGTCCGCATCTGGCTCCCGGTGGCGATCGTCGCCGGGGGGCTGATCGTCATCGTCGCCACCGGCGGCAGCGAGACCGGCGTCGAGGGGGGCGCGGGCATCATCGGCGCGGGCCTGTCCGTCTGGCTGCTGAACGTGATCTTCCGCGTCGGCGTCCAGGGCGAGCGCGAGCGCGACGCCGAGGACGAGGCGCGCGACTTCTACGGCGCCCACGGC
>Ga0207675_100004997_pt1 | contig 12773 bp, 15 predicted proteins | sample KBSSwiS42_FD_184305 | JGI IMG/M metagenome (GOLD analysis project Ga0207675, IMG submission 184305) | Switchgrass rhizosphere microbial communities from Kellogg Biological Station, Michigan, USA - KBS Switchgrass S4-2 (SPAdes) (version 2) | ecosystem: Host-associated > Plants > Roots >... | reverse complement strand
TGCGGGCCGAAGTGATACTCCTGGTTGTTCTCGAACCCGACGTCGGCCGCGCTCGCACGTGCGACGACCGCGTCGGGCGACCGCGGTTGGTCGAAACGATGCGTGCCGAGCCTCACGACGACCGCCTTTCCGAGCACGAAGGCCGACTGGGCCGCCGCTGCGCCGCGAGCCGGGATCGTCACGGAGCGCCCTGTCCGCGGCTCACGAAGCACGGCGTAGTAGAGGAGCTTGTGCCCGCGGATCAGCCGAGCCGGTACCCGCGCCTGAAGCGTGGTCTTGCCGTCGAGCTTCAGCGGTAGCGCGGTGAAGCGCCGTTGCAGATCGTTGCGGACGTAGAGCGTGCCCTTCGGCGACCTCACATGGGACGTGTCGACGGAGTAGACGATCTCGACGCGGTCGCCCGGAGCGACCAGGTTGCCGATGCCTCGCGGCTCCTGGTGAGCCGCCAGCGGCTGGACCGCGGGCGCCGCCGACTGTGCGAGGGCCGCGGCTGCGAGCGCGACGCCGCAGGTCAACGAGATCCGCTTCATGGTGCGCTCCTTTCGGGAGTAGGCGTGAAGGCGGCTCCGGTGTCGAGGTACCGGACCGGCCCGTTCGTGCCGGCCGGCGTCGGCGTGACCCCGCCCCAGACGAGCAGCTCATGGCCCGTCCAGACGACGGCCTGAGCGAGGCCGTGGAGCGGCGCCCGAGCGAGCCGCGACCAGCGGTCGGTACCGGGGTCGTAGGCAAGCGCGGCCGGCGACGCCGAGTTCCCGGTCTCCAACGAGCCCCAGACGAACAGCCGCCTACCGGTCCATGCCGCGTGGGAATCCAAGCGGCCAACTGGCAGCGGCGCGAGCCGGCGCCAGTGGTTTGCCACCGGGTCGTAGGCCAGCGCGGACCGGGCATGCCGTCCGGCTCCGACGACCAGCATCTCGTGCCCGTCCCAAGCGGCGCTACCGCCGAAGCGAAGGCCTGGGTCGGGGATCGGCGCGAGGCGACGCCAGCTGTCGCTCGCGGGGTCGTACGCGGCGGCGCGGGCGAACCGAGCCGGCCAGGGCTTGCCGCTGGCAGGGTTGATGCCGCTGACGAACAGCAGGAGCTCGCGACCGGCCCAGATCCCGAGCGGTTGTTGCTCCGGCGCCAAGGGGGAGGGAGCGAGTTTGCGCCAGCTCGCGGTGGCAGGGTTGTAGGCCGAGCCGTCCGAGCTCGCGTCGCCGCAGCAGCCGCCGCCCCAGCCGATCAGCTCGCGACCGGTCCAGACGGCGATGCCCATACCCCCGAGCGGCTGCGGAAGGCGCTGCCACCGGTCGGTCAGCGGGTCGAACCCGAGGAGAGCGCAACCCCAGACGAGCACCTGCCTGCCGGTCCAGACGGCGCTTCGGCGGCAGTAGCTCTCAGTCTTTGGCGGGGTCGGGAGCCGCCGCCACGCACGCGTTGCCGGGTCGTAGGCGGCCGCAAGATCCTTGGAGTCGGTGTACGTCCCGTCCGGCCCCGGATGCATGCCGGTGACGATCATCTCCTTGCCCGTCCAGACACCGGTCAGCCCGGCGTCCACCCTGACCGGTGCACGAGGCAACGTGCGCCACGAGCCCGAGGAGGAATGGGCCGGCGGCTGTGCGGTCGACAGCGGGCGTTGCGAGCCGCACGCTGCGAGCACGAGCCCGAGCGAGGTTACGAGAACGGCGACGCCCGCCAGGACGGCGGTTCTTTTCACGAGAGCTTCCCTTGCAGTCGACATCGTCTCCTCCTTGCTAGGCCGCGTAGGCGAACGGGTGGTAGAAGGCGTCGAGCGCGTACTCGCGTGCAACCGCGAGCTGGAAGCGATCGCCGGTACGTGCGTCGGAGACCGAGACCGAGACCGAATCGTCTCGCGGGTGCCAGAGCAGGACGACGGCGACGCCGTCGTTCACCCTCATGGCCAGTTCTTGGGTCGTATGACGAGCTGTTGCGGACTTCATGGCGACTCCTTCGCGTCGGCTTCCTCATCACTGTACTAGACAGTTAATGATTAGTCAAGTATAGCTAAATATCAGCTAACTATGCATAGACCTATGGTGTATGCTGCGGTAGTGGCGAACGAGAAGGCACAGCTCGGGGAGCGAATACGGTCGGCCCGCGCCGCCAAAGGCTGGAAGCAAAAGCACCTGGCCGCCGAGGTCGAGGTCGAGCCGATCACGGTCTCGCGGTGGGAGCGAGGAGCCACCACACCCGATCTCGACGTCCTCGGCCGAGTCGCCGAGGCGACCGGAATGCCAGTGGGCTACTTCGTCGGTGGCGCAGTGCCCGCCAGTAGCGGCGACTCGTCGTTCGAGGACGCGGCGAGCCGGATCGAGACGGCCGCCCTCCAGATCGCCTCCGAGGTCGACCGCCTCACAGCCGCCATCGAAGAGCTGCGGGCCGAGCTAGCCCGGTCGCGCTGAAACCCGCAGCATGAGCGCGTAGGCCGCCGCGGTCGCGGGACGGTCGGCCGGTGCCTTGGCCAGGGCCTGGAGCACGGCGAACGATAGATCCGGCGGTAGATCGTCCCGATCGGCGCAGGGGTCGGACGGCTCGTCCTCAAGGATCGCGAGCGTCGTCTCGACGAAGGTTCCGCCTGCGAACGGCGGCCGCCCGGCCACGCACTCGTAGGTCACGCAGCCGAGGGCGTAGATGTCCGCGGCTGGCCCGGCGACCTGACCCTTGATCACCTCCGGCGCGAGGTAGTCGAGGGTGCCGACGACGTGACCCGGCCTCGTGAGCACGGTCGCCGCCGCTCCCTTTGCAAGCCCGAAGTCCGTCAGAAACGAGGTTCCGGATGCATCGAGCAAGATGTTCCACGGCTTCACATCGCGGTGGACGAGCCCTTCCCGGTGAACGGCATCCAGCCCGGTCGCGACCTCGGCGACCACACGGAGGACCGCCGACGCGGGCAGCGGACCCTCGTCGAGCAGTTCCGCCAGGCTGACACCCTCGACGTAGCGGGCGGCGAGATACGGGTGGCCATCTGCCTCGCCCACGTCCAGGACCGGCACGAGATGAGGGTGCGACAACCCGCCCGCGATCCTCCCCTCACGGGCGAAGCGGCGGCGGTACGTCTCGTCTGCCGAGAGCTCGTGGCGCAGGACTTTGAGCGCGACGACCCTCCCGTCGGCCTCGTGCACCGCCTTGTAGACGATGCCTACTCCTCCTTCGCCCAGGACCTCGCCGAGGCGGTACGGGCCAAGGCGGCCGCCGGCTTCGAGCTCAGTCGCGGCAGGCCCGCCGGACATGGGGCGAGAATAGAGTCATTCAGCGCAATGCGCCAGGAGGGCTCGTGGCAGCAACACCACGAATAGGCACTGTCTTCGCCGGCTACCGGATCGAGGCCCTTCGCGGCCGCGGCGGCATGAGCGTCGTCTACCGGGCCGAGCATCCGCGGCTCGGAAATACGGTCGCGCTGAAACTGCTTTCGGCCGAGCTCGCCCAGGACGAGAGCTTTCGCGAGCGGTTCGTCCGCGAATCGCGCACGGCCGCCTCGCTCGCGCATCCTCACATCATCCCGATCTACGACGCCGGCGACGCCGAAGGCGTGCTCTACATCGCGATGCGCTACGTGGAAGGGCCCGATCTGAAGGCCCTGGCCGGGGGCGGCCAGCTCCTCCCAGCCGAACGGGTGCTGCGACTCGGCGCACAGGTCGGCAGCGCCCTGGACGCCGCTCACGCACGAGGGATGGTCCATCGCGACGTGAAGCCGGCGAACATCCTCGTCGAGAGCGGTGCCGAAGGCAGGGACCATGCCTACCTGGCGGACTTCGGCCTGACAAAGCACGTCGAATCCCACAGCGGCATCACCGGGACCGGCCAATTCGTCGGGACGATCGACTACATGGCGCCCGAGCAGATCGAGGGACGGCAGGTCGACGGACGCGCCGACCTCTATGCCCTCGGCTGTGTCCTCTTCGAATGCCTCGCCGGCGCACCGCCCTTCACAAGAGAGACCGAGGTCGCGGTCCTCTGGGCGCACATGCGCGACGAACCGCCCGCACTCAGCGAGGTCCGACCCGGCTTGCCGCCAGCGGCCGATGCCGCTCTCACGCAGGCGCTGGCGAAAAATCCCGCGGATCGGCAGAGAAGCTGCGGCGAGCTCGTGCAGGCCCTGCGCGAGGCCTTCCGCGAAGACCCCGCCGCCAGCACGCCAACCCGGGTGATGGCCGCAGCGAGAGGGTCGGGCAACGCCACTCCGCCTCGGCGCAGAGGGATCGCCCGACCCGCGGTTGCGGCAGCCGCCGGGCTCCTGATTGGCGCCGGAATCGCGTCGGCCGCGCTCCTCGGCACACGAGACACATCCACGAGCATCGAGACCAGGACCGTGCCCGCGACCGCAACCGCCTCGGGACCTGTGGCTGCGTTCAGAACTCCGTCGGGGACCATCGGCTGCGTTTCCGAATCGAGCCTCCGCTGCGACATCCGCAGCGGCGTGCGACCGCGACCGCCTCGACCCGCGGCCTGCGACCTGGACTGGGCCCTCGGCTTCTCGATGGGCGCCACCGGCCGGGCGAGCGTCGTTTGCGCCGGCGATACGGCCATCGAGCAGGGCGCACGGGTGCTCCGTTACGGCACCCGCTGGTCGCGCGGCTCCCTGGTATGTCTATCGAGGCGCGTCGGCCTGCGCTGCGCGAATCGCAGCGGCCACGGCTTCTTCCTCAGCCGCGGCCACTCGTACCGGTTCTAGTAGCGAACCGAGACGAGGTAGAGGCCTGACGAAGGAGCGGTGGTGCCGGCCTCCGCGCGCGGGCGGCCCTCGAGCAGCGCCGACAGCTCCTCCGGCGAGCGCTCGAGCATCGTTCCGACGAGCGTCCGCACCATGTGGCGCAGGAACGAGTCTGCCGTGACTTCGAATTCCAGCGCGTCGCCGCGCCGGTGCCAGGTCGCGGACTCGATCGTGCGGGTGAAGACCTCGTGCTCCGTCTCCGTCGGCGTGAACGCACGGAAGTCGTGCCGGCCGAGCACGAGGTCGGCGCACTCGGCCAGCCGCTCCTCGTCGACCGCGTGCGGATACCACCAGCAGCGCTCGGCGTCGAACGGTGAACGGGCAACCCGCCGGTAGACCCGGTAGCGATAGCTGCGGGCACGCGCCGAGTGGCGCGCATGGAAATCGGGCGCCGCCTCTTCGGCGTCGATCACCGCCACGTCGTCAGGAAGCGCGGCGTTGAGCGCGGCGGCCGCGCGCTCCACGGGCGCGCCACCCAGGACGTCGACCGAAGCAACCTGCCCGAGCGCGTGGACGCCGGTGTCCGTCCGTCCCGCGACCGCGAGCGATGACCAGCCGGAGAAGACGCGCTCCAGCGCCTCCTGCAGCGAGCCCTCGACCGTCCGTAGGCCCGGCTGAGCGGCCCAGCCGCGGAAGCGGGCGCCGTCGTACTCGAGCGTTAGCCTCAGGCGCACGTCAGGAGCCCCTGACTTGGCTTGTAAGGCGTTCCTTATGCTCTGGTGACCTGCGTTTTGGTTGGTATACTCTATTCATGACCGAGCGCGCGTTCCTCCTCCAGCGGGTCCAGCCCGCCCTCACCGGCCTGATCGACGGGTCGCTGTCCACGATTGCGCCCATCTTCTCGGTCGCGCTGTACACGCACGAGCCTCACGTCGCCTTCATCGCCGGCACAGCTACCGCGATCGCAGCCGGCATCAGCATGGCGTACTCGGAAGGGCTCTCGGACACCGGCGAGCTGACCGGCCGCGGGAGCCCGATCGCGCGCGGCGCGATCACCGGAGTGGGGACGTTCCTCGGCGGCATCCTGCACACCCTGCCGTTCCTGATCCCGCATTACGAGATCGCGATCGTCTCCGCGGCGATCGTCGTCGCCTTCGAGCTCGTCGCCCTGGCCTACCTGCGCTGGCGGTTCTTCCAGACGAGCTTCGTGGGCTCGCTGGGCTACGTGACGCTGGCGGGGCTCGTGATCGCCGGCGTGAGCGCCGGCCTAGGCGTCAGCGGCTGAGACGGTTTCGGGCTCTTCCTCGCGTCGGGCTCGCTGGCGGGGCTCGAACGTCGCCTCCGGCATGTAGTCGACGAGCTCGAGGTAGACCATCTCGGCGGCGTCGCCCTGCCGGGGCCCGATGCGGACGATCCGCGAGTACCCGCCGTTTCGGTCGACGAAGCGCGGCCCGACGTCGCTGAAGAGCTTGTACACGACGTCCTGGGAGCGCAGGTAGGCGAGCGCCTGCCGCCGCGCGTGGACGCCGCCGCGGCGCCCGAGCGTGATCATCTGCTCGGCGATCGGCTTGACCTCCTTGGCCTTGGCTGCCGTCGTCTTGATGCGCCCGTGCTCGATTAGCGCGCTTGCGAGGTTGGCGTAGAGCGCCTTGCGGTGCGAGGCGTCGCGGCCGAGCTTCCTGCCTGACCGCCGGTGCCTCACGCCGAGGGGCCCTCTTCGCCGCGCAGCGTCAGCCCGTGAGTGCCGAGCGTCTCCTTGACCTCTTCGATCGACTTCTTGCCGAAGTTCGGGATCGCGGCGAGCTCGTTCTCGGTCTTCGTGACCAGATCGCCGATCGTCTCGATGCCGACGCGCTTGAGGCAGTTGTACGAGCGCACCCCGAGCTCCAGCTCCTCGATCGGGAAGTTCTCCATCCCGTGGGCGAGCGCGGGCTCGGCCTGCGTCTCGGCAGCGGCCTGTTCGCCGAAGCCCTCGATGCGGTCGAGGTCGGTGAAGATCGCGAGCTGCCTGATCAGGATCTCGGCCGCCTGCCCGATCGACTCGCGGGGATCGATCGAGCCGTCCGTGGTGACGTCGATGCGGAGCTTGTCGTAGTCGGTGCGCTGCCCAACGCGGGCGGCCTCGACGTCGTACGAGACGCGTCGCACCGGCGAGAACATCGAGTCGATCGGGATCACGCCGATGGTGTGCTCCGGACCGCGGTTCAGCTCGGCCGGGACGTACCCGCGGCCGCGGCCGATCGTCAGCGTGACCTCGAGCTTGCCCTTGTCGGAGAGATTCGCGATCTCGAGATCCGGGTTGAGGATCTCGAGCTCGGCCGGTGCCTCGATGTCGGACGCCTTGACGGCTGCCGGACCCTTCTTGGACAGGCGCACCTCGATCTCGGGCGACTCCCCGTGCAGCCGACAGATCAGGTTCTTGAAGTTGAGCAGGATGTCCGTGACGTCCTCGCGGATGCCCGGAAGCGTCGTGAACTCGTGCGCGACTCCCTCGATCTTGACCGAGGTGACGGCGGCGCCCTCGAGCGACGAGAGCAGCACGCGGCGCAGCGAGTTCCCGAACGTGTAGCCGAAGCCGCGATCGAGCGGCTCGATCACGAACACGCCACGGGTGTCCTCGACCTCCTCGTGGACGATGCGCGGGATCTGGAACTCCATCAAACTGGTTCGAACTGCCATTGCCTTCCTTTCGGACGAGCTACTTCGAGTAGAGCTCGACGATCAATGATTCCTGGACTGGGGTGTCGATCTCGTCACGCTCCGGCCACTTGAGCACCTTCCCGGTGAGGCCGTCGTGGTCGGCTTGGAGCCACGGAGTCACGGAGGCCGTCAGGTCGGTCGCGTCGCGCACGACCTGCTCGGCCGAGCTGCCCGGGCGGAGCATGACCACGTCGTCCGGCTTCACCTGATAGCTCGGGATGTTGACGCGGCGGCCGTTGACCTGGAAGTGGCCGTGGCGAACGAGCTGGCGCGCCTGGGCGCGCGAGGCTGCGAAGCCGAGCCGGTAGATGACGTTGTCGAGACGCGTCTCGAGCATCCGGAGCAAGTTCTCGCCCGTGATCCCCGAGCCCTTGGCGGCCTTCGAGTAGTACGTGCGGAACTGCTTCTCGAGCAGGCCGTAGTACCGGCGCGCCTTCTGCTTCTCACGCAGCTGCAGGAGGTACTCGGACTGCTTGATGCGGCCGCGGCCGTGCTCACCCGGCGGGTAGCTGCGGCGCTCGATGGCGCACTTCTCGGTCAGGCAGCGCTCGCCCTTGAGGAAGAGCTTGATGCCCTCCCGGCGGCACTGCCGGCACTTCGGCGATCGATCGCGGGCCACTACACGCGCCTCCGCTTCTTCGGACGTACGCCGTTGTGGGCCTGCGGGGTGACGTCCTTGACGCCGAGGATCTCGAGCCCGGCCGCCTGGAGCGACCGGATCGCGGTCTCGCGGCCCGACCCGGGGCCTTTGACATAGACCTCGACCTTCTGCAGCCCGTGCTCCATTCCCTTCCGCGCGCAGGCGTCGGCCGTGACCTGCGCCGCGAACGGAGTCGACTTGCGCGAGCCCTTGAACCCGGCCGAGCCCGCCGACTCCCACGCGATCACGTTCCCCTCGTTGTCGGTGAGGGAGACGATCGTGTTGTTGAACGACGTCTTGATGTGCGCCTGGCCGATCGCGATGTTCTTCTTCACGCGGCGGCGCGCCCGACCTCGGGTCGCCTGTCTACGGGGAGGCGCCATCAGGTCTTGGTGGCCGCCCTCTTACCGCGGCCGACGGTCTTCTTCGGACCCTTCCGGGTGCGCGCGTTCGTCTTCGTGCGCTGGCCGCGGACCGGCAGGCCGCGTCGATGGCGGATGCCTCGATAGGCGCCGATCTCGCCGAGTCGCTTGATCGCCTGCGTGCGCTCACGACGCAGGTCGCCCTCGACCTGAAGATTCGAGTCGATGTATTCGCGAAGCTTCGTGATCTCCTCGTCGGTCAGGTCTTTGATCTTCTCGTCGGACGAGAGGCCCGTGTCGGCGCAGATCTTCTTCGCGGTCGACTGGCCGATTCCGTAGATGTAGGTCAGCCCGATCTCGAGGCGCTTCTGGTTCGGCAGGTTGACTCCGGCAATGCGCGCCATCAGCCCTGCCTCTGCTTGTGGCGCGGGTTCGTGCAGATGACCATGGTCCTGCCGTGCCGCTTGATCACGCGGCAGCGCTCACACATGGGCTTTACCGATGCTCTGACCTTCATCGCTCCTCATTCGACCGCTCGTAGACACGAAAAAACACGGCTCCCGCCGCGGCTGACCATGGTAGCAAACCCCTTAAACCAGCCAGCGGCCGCTCTCCTGTACGACGCGGCCGTCGACCTCGATCCTGCCGCCCTCGCGCAGGTCCTTGACGATGTCCCAGTGGAGCTGGCTGACGTTCGTCCCTCCGACCTCGGGGAGGCCGTTTCCGAGCGCGAGATGGGCGGTGCCGTCGATCTTCTCGTCGAACAGCGTGTTCTTCATATAGCGGGTGATCCCGGGGTTGCAGCCGATCCCGAGCTCCCCGAGCCGGCGCGCGCCCTCGTCCAGGTCGAGCATCTCCGTCAGGAACTCCTCGTTCGACGCGGCCGACGCCTCCACGACGAGCCCGCCCTCGAATCGGAGCGCGATCCCGGCCACCTCGCGGCCGTTGTAGACCGCAGGGAACTCGTCGAACACGATCTCTCCCTCGGCCGAGTCCTCGACCGGTGAGAAGAAGAACTCGCCGCCGGGCATGTTGGCGCCCCCCGCGTCGATCTCGGCCGAGCGGCCGGTGAGACCCAGGCGGACGTCGGTCCCGCTCGCGACGATCCTGACCTCCTCGGCGTCATCGAACTGCTGCGCATAGCGAGCCATCCGCTCGCGCTCGGCGTCCCAGTCGAGCAGGCACGCGCCGTAGAGGAAGTCCTCGAACTCCTGCAGCGAGAGACCCGCCTCCTGCGCGAGCGACGCGGTCGGATACTGGCACCCGACCCACTTCAGGTCGTGCGTGAACACCCGCTCGAGGTGCGGGCGCCACCCGGCCTGCAGACGCGCGAGCCGCTCGGCCGCGAGACCCGTCAGCTCGCGTGTGTTCTCGGGAGCCTCGATCGAGATCAGCCCATCCGCATTGTCGAGCCCATAGGCCTCGATCGGCGCCGGCGAGTCAAGCAGGTCCTCGGGAGCCTCTTGCGCCCAGGGGATATTCGTCCCCCAGCCGGTCAGGCTCGCGCGCTGGATCGCGTAGGCGCCACGCCTGCCGACCGCCCGGCTGACCGCCTCGAGGAGCGGTCGCGCGAGTTGGCCGCCCTGCACCAGCACCTGCCATCCCGGCTGCACGTCGACGCACGTCTCCACCAGGAGCGCCGCGTAGGCCTCGACACGCGGGTCGGCGCTCATGTGCGGACGACCGTCCTCGCTGCGGTCAGGATCCTCGGCCCTTCGCCGGTTATCGCCACCGTGTGCTCGAAGTGGGCGGAGAGCGAGTGGTCGGAGGTCGAGATCGACCATTCGTCCTCGTGCAGGACGACCTCCGCGCCGCCGGCATTGATCATCGGCTCGATCGCAAAGGTCATCCCCTCCGACAGCAGCGGCCCCCGGCCCGGCTCGCCGAAGTTCGGGATCTGCGGCTCCTCGTGCATCGACCGGCCGACGCCGTGGCCGACGAGGCTGCGAACGACGGAGTAGCCGTGCTCCTCGGTCACGCGCTGAATGGCGTGCGAGATGTCCGAGAGCCGGTTGCCGATCCGGCACTGCTCGATCCCCGCCGCCAGGGCTGCCTGACATCCCTCGAGCAGCCGCTCGGCCGCGGGGGAGACCTCGCCGATCGGGAATGTGTAGGCGGAGTCCGCCACGAACCCGTCGAGCGTCACGCCGACGTCGACCGAGAGCAGGTCGCCCTCGCCGAGCGCATAGAGGCCCGGAATCCCGTGGACGACCATGTCGTTTGGCGACGTGCAGATCGAAGCCGGGTAGCCGCGGTAGCCCTTGAACGTCGGAACGCCGCCGCGAGAGCGGATGTAGTCGTCCGCGAGCTCGTCGAGCTCCTGGGTCGTGATACCGGGCCGGGCGCGCTCGCCGATCAGCGCGAGCGTGTCGGCGACGACTGCTCCGGCCCGCGCCATCCGGTCGATCTCTGCCGGGGCCTTGCGGATGATCACCGGACCGCCACCTGCTCGAGCGCCTGCTGGATCTCCCCGAAGACCTCGCCGACCGACGCCGCTGCGTGTACCGGGACGAGGATTCCGCGTGCCCGGTAGTACTCGACCAGCGGCGCCGTCTGCTCGTTGTAGAGACGGAGCCGCGTGCGGATCGCTTCCGGCGTGTCGTCCGCCCGGCCCTCCTGCTGGGATCGGTGGAGCAGGCGCTCGGCGGACAGCTCCTCGGGCAGCTGGAACGCGAAGACGACCCCGAGCGGACGGTCGATCTCGGTGAGCTTCTCGTCGAGGGCCTCGGCCTGTGGCGCCGTCCGCGGAAAGCCGTCGAGGACGAACCCGCGCTCGGTGTCCTCGTGTGCCAGCCGGTCGCGGATCAGGCCGATCATGACGTCGTCCGGCACCAACTGGCCCGAGCTGAGGAGCGGCTCCGCCTTTCGCCCGAGCTCGCTGCCTTCGGCGATCGCCCTTCTCAGGATGTCGCCCGTGGCGATATGGGGAATGTCGTACTCCGCGGAGATCAACTTCCCCTGAGTTCCCTTGCCCGCGCCCTGGGGGCCGAGCAGGAGGATGTCAAGCGGCATCGCTACTTGAGGAAGCCTTCGTAGGAGCGCATCATCATCTGCGACTCCATCTGGCGCATCGTGTCCAGGGCCACGCCGACGACGATCAGCACCGAAGTACCTCCGAGTGCGCGCGAGGTCGCCTGCGAGAAGCCGCCGTAGCGGATGAACAGGCTCGGTAACACGGCGACGGCCGCCAGATAGATCGACCCGGGCAGCGTCAGCCTCGTCAGCACGCGGTCGAGGTACTGCGCCGTCGGCGGCCCCGGGCGGATGCCCGGAATGTAGCCGCCTTGCTTGCGCAGGTTGTCGGCCTGGTCGACGGGGTTGAACTGCACCGCCGTGTAGAAGTAGGTGAAGACGATGATCAGGACGGCCTCGAGCAGCAGGTAGGTCAGGCTCGAGGGCTGGAAGTGGCGGTTGACGAAACCCTGCGTCTGCGGGAAGTACTGGCCGAGCGTCGGCGGGAAGGCCATCACCGCGGCCGCGAAGATGATCGGGATGACGCCGGCCATGTTCACGCGCAGCGGCATGTAGGTCGAGTCGCCCGTGGTCATCCGGCGGCCCACCATGCGCTTGGCGTACTGGATCGGGATCCGCCGCTGCCCTTCCTGGATGAAGACGACCGCGACCACGATCCCGATCGCGATCAGCGGGAAGAACAGCTTCTCCATCGGGCCGCCGTTGTACCAGGCGGTCACGCCCGCGGGCGCGGAGGCGAGGATCGACGCGAAGATCAGCAGCGAGATGCCGTTGCCGATCCCGCGCTTCGTGACCATCTCGCCCATCCACATGAGCAAGGTCGTGCCGGCGGTGAGTGTGATCACGATCAAGACGGTGCGGCCAGCGTTCGAGTGCAGCGCGCCCTGGCGCTGGAACAGGTACGCGTAGCCGGCTGCCTGGGCGGCCGCGAGCACGACCGTCAGGTAGCGCGTGTACTGGTTGATCTTGGCGTAACCGGACTCGCCTTCCTTCTGCAGCTGCTCCAGCTTCGGGATCACGACCGTCAGGAGCTGCAGGATGATCGAGGCCGTGACGTACGGCATGATCCCGAGCGCGAACAGCGAGAACTGCGAGAGCGCTCCGCCGGAGAAGACGTTCAGCAGGCCTAGGATCGTGCCGCCCTGGTTGTTGAAGTACTGCTTGATCGAGTCGGAGTCGACTCCAGGGGCGGGAATCCACGAGCCCAGCCGGTAGAGGGCCAGCACCATCGCGGTGAAGAGGACGCGCTTCCGGAGCTCCGGCACGCGCCAGGCGTTCGAAAGCCAGGAGAACACCTAGTTCTCCTCCCCTTCCGCCTCTGTCTCCGGCCCAGCCTCGGCCTCGGCCTCGGGAGCGGTCTCCTCGACCTCGGGCTTGCTGGGCGCGGCGCTCTTCGGGCGGCGCTTCGGACGGCGCACCTTCGGCTCGCGTAGAAGGGTCAACGAGC
>Ga0207675_100004996_pt1 | contig 12776 bp, 13 predicted proteins | sample KBSSwiS42_FD_184305 | JGI IMG/M metagenome (GOLD analysis project Ga0207675, IMG submission 184305) | Switchgrass rhizosphere microbial communities from Kellogg Biological Station, Michigan, USA - KBS Switchgrass S4-2 (SPAdes) (version 2) | ecosystem: Host-associated > Plants > Roots >... | reverse complement strand
CGCCGTTTCGCGCCGATCATGTCGGGAGCCTCCTGCGTCCCGCCGCTCTCAAGCAGGCGCGCGCCAAGCGCGGGCGCGGCGAGATCACCGCCGAAGAGCTCAAGACGATCGAAGACCGCGAGATCGAGGCCGTGATCCGCAAGCAGGAGGAAGCGGGGCTTCGTTCCGTGACCGACGGCGAGTTTCGCCGCGCCTTTTGGAACTACGATTTCCTCGGCCAGCTCGACGGCGTCGAAGCCTATCTCGGCGAGCGCAAGATCAAGTTCCAGGGCCCGCAACCCAAGCCCATGATGCTGCGCGTGATCGGCAAGCTCGGTGGCTACCGCGCGCATCCGATGATCGAGCATTTCACGTTCGTTGCATCGCATGCCAAGGCGACGCCGAAAATGACCGTTCCCTCGCCCTCGTCGCTGCATTTCCGCTACGGGCGCGACGCGGTGCCGGTCGAGATCTATCCCGACATGGACGATTTCTATCGCGACCTCGGCGAGGGCTACCGCAAGGCGCTGCGCGCCTTCAGCGACGCCGGCTGCCGCTATCTCCAGCTCGACGAGGTCAATTTCACCTATCTCTGCGACCCCAAGCTGCGCGCCTTCGTCGCCAACCGCGGCGAGGATCCGGAAACGCTTCCCCACGTCTATGCCCGCATGATCAACGCTGCGCTGTCCGATGTCGCGCCCGATGTGACCAAGGCGATGCATCTGTGCCGCGGCAACTTCCAATCGACCTTCGTCGCGACCGGCGGCTACGAGCCGGTGGCCGAGATCCTGTTCAATGAAATCAACATCGACGCCTATTTCATGGAATACGACAGCGACCGCGCCGGCGGCTTCGCGCCGCTGCGTTTCGTGCCCAAGGGCAAGATGGTCGTGCTCGGGCTCGTCACCTCGAAGAGCGGGACGCTCGAATCCAAGGACGAGCTCAAGCGCCGCATCGACCAGGCCGCACGGTACATCGACCTCGATCAGCTCTGCCTCTCGCCGCAATGCGGCTTCGCCTCCACCGAGGAGGGCAATATCCTGGCCGAGGACGAGCAGTGGGCGAAGCTCCGGCGGATCGTGGAGGTCGCCGACGAGGTCTGGGGATGACGGCATCGGTGGTACGCGGTGTCGCCCCGCGCAGGCGGGGGACCATGGTGCCGGACATTGTGGCTTCTGGAATCTGGATGCCCGCTTTCGCAGGCATGACGGCGAGCGAGTTGGAGTAGCGCCATGAAACGAACCAAGGCCCCGTTCCGTGCCGACCACGTCGGCAGCCTCCTGCGTCCCGCGTCGTTGAAGCAGGCACGGGAAAAGCGCGCCAAGGGTGAGATCAGCGCCGCCGACCTCAAGGCGGTGGAAGATCGCGAGATCGAGCGGGTGATCAAGAAGCAGGAGGAGGTCGGCCTGCAGGCCGTCACCGACGGCGAGTTCCGCCGCTCCTGGTGGCACCTCGACTTTCTCTGGGGGCTCGACGGCGCCGAGCGCCACAGCATGGATACCGGCATCGCGTTCGCCGCCGTCACGACCCGCAACGAGGGCGTGCAGGTGACCGGCAAGCTCGGGTTTTCCGGCCACCCCATGATCGAGCATTTCAAGTTCGTCGCGGCGCACACCAGGCGCATGCCCAAGATGACCATCCCGGCGCCGTCGGCGATCTACGGCCGCCCGTCGATGACGCCGATCGACAAGACGGTCTATCCCGAGCGCGAGCAGTTTTTCGCCGATCTCGGCCAGGCCTATCGTAAGGCGGTGCGCGCCTTCGCCGACGCGGGCTGCCGCTATCTCCAGCTCGACGAGGTCTTCATCGCCATGCTGTGCGATCCGAAATATCGCAAGCAGATGACCGATCGCGGCGACAACCCCGAGCGGCTGGGCGAGCTTTACGGCGAGCTCATCAATACCGCGATGTCCGACATTCCCGCCGACATGACGATTACGATGCATCTGTGCCGCGGCAACTATAAATCGACCTTCATGGGCACGGGCGGCTACGAGGCGGTGCAGGAAATCCTGTTCAACAAGATCAACGTGCACGGCTACTTCATGGAATACGACGATCAGCGCTCCGGCGGCTTCGAGCCGCTGCGCATGCTGCCCAAGGGCAAGTCCGTGGTGCTCGGCATCGTGACCACCAAGAGCGGCAAGCTCGAAAGCAAGGACGAGCTCAAACGCCGCATCGACGAAGCGGAGAAGTATGCGCCCCTCGATCAGCTCTGCATCTCCGGCCAGTGCGGCTTTGCCTCGACCGAGGAGGGCAATACGCTGACCGAGGACGAGCAATGGGCGAAGCTGGGCCGGATGGTCGAGGTCGCCGAAGAAGTGTGGCGCTAGACGCGAGTAGCGAGTGGAACCATCGGCATCCGCTTGCCATTCTCTATTCGCCCCTCGCCATTCGCCCCGTTGAACACATCGAAGAGAAAGACACATGACAGGGATGGTCGCCGGCAAAGTCGCAATCGTCACCGGCGCGGCTCGTGGCATCGGCCGCGGTATTGCGCTGTTGCTCGCGCAGGAAGGTGCTCGCGTCGTCGTCTGCGACATCGGCGCGAGCCTGGAAGGCGCCGGCGCCGATGCCGGTCCGGCGCATGACGTGGTCAAGGAGATCAAGGCCGGCGGCGGCGAGGCGATCGCATCGACGCTCTCCATCGCCGAGCCCAAGAATGCCGACGAGATCGTCAAGGCCGCGCTGACCGCCTTCGGCCAGGTCGACATCCTGGTCAACAATGCCGGCATTCTGCGCGATCGCATCTTCCATCGCATGAGCTGGTCGGACTGGTCGGACGTGCTGGCGGTTCATCTCAACGGCTCCTTCAACATGAGCCGCGCCTGCGCGGTGCAGTTCCGCGAGCAGAACTCCGGCGCCTTCGTGCACATGACCTCGACCTCCGCGCTGGTCGGCAATTTCGGGCAGGCCAATTACATGGCGGCGAAGTTCGGCATCGTCGGGCTCTCGCGCGGGATCGCCCTCGACATGCAGCGCTTCAAGGTGCGCTCGAACTGCATCGCGCCGTTTGCCTGGACGCGCATGATCGACTCGATCCCGGCGGAGACCCCGGAGGAAAAGGCGCGGGTCGAGCGCTTCCAGCAGATGACGCCGGAAAAGATCGCCCCGCTCACGGTCTATCTGGCGTCGGACCGCGCCGAGGGAATCTCCGGCCAGATCTTCGGGGTCCGCAACAACGAGATTTTCCTGTTCAGCCAGCCGCGCCCGGTCCGCACGCTGCATCGCTCCGAGGGCTGGACGCCGGAAGCGATCGACCAGCAGCTCAAGGGCGCGCTCGGGCCGTCGTTGACGCCACTTGAGCGTTCAACCGATGTGTTCTCGTGGGATCCGGTGTGATGCCATGTTTGCGTACGGGATACGGAGGTGGGATCGTGCGGATCCTACCCGCGCATTGATGTGGTGTTGCGATGGCCGAAGATAACGCCCAGGACGCATCCGACGAACTCGCGCAAATCCGCGAGTCCGTTCGCGCGCTCTGCGCCAGGTTCCCCGGCGAATATTGGCGCACGCTCGACCGCGAGCGCGCCTATCCGACCGAATTCGTCGGCGCGCTCACCGACGCCGGGTTCCTGGCCGCGCTGATCCCGGAGGAATACGGCGGCAGCGGGCTGACCATGACGGCCGCGGCCGCGATCATGGAGGAGATCCAGGCGTCGGGCTGCAACGGCGCGGCCTGTCACGCCCAGATGTACACCATGGGCACGGTGTTGCGGCACGGCAGCGCGGCGCAGAAGGCGCGCTGGTTGCCGCAGATCGCGGCGGGCAAGCTGCGGCTGCAGGCCTTCGGCGTCACCGAGCCGACCTCGGGCTCGGACACCCTCAATCTGCGCACGACCGCGGTGCGCGAAGGCGACCACTACATCATCAACGGGCAGAAGATCTGGACCTCGCGCGCCGAGCATTCCGATCTCCTGTTGCTGATCGCCCGCACCACGCCACGCGAGCAGGCCAAGACCCGCACCGGCGGTCTCTCGGTCTTTCTGGTCGACATGCGGCTCGCGCAAGGCAGCACCGGCATCAGCATCAATCCGATCCGGACCATGATGAACCACGCCACCACGGAGCTGTTCTTCGACGATCTGCGGGTGCCGGCGGAAAATCTGATCGGGGAGGAAGGCCAGGGCTTCCGCTACATCCTCAGCGGCATGAATGCCGAGCGCATCCTGATCGCGGCGGAGTGCATCGGCGATGCCAAGTGGTTCATCGCCAAGGCGACCGGCTATGCCAAGGAGCGCACCGTGTTCGGCCGCCCGATTGGGCAGAACCAGGGCGTGCAGTTCCCGATCGCGCGATGCTATGCCCAGATGCGCGCGGCCGAACTGATGGTGCGCGAGGCGGCGTCGCTCTATGAGGCGGGCCGCGATTGCGGCGCCGAGGCCAATATGGCGAAGCTGCTCGCCGCCGATGCCTCCTGGGCGGCCGCCGACATGTGCCTGCAGACCCACGGCGGCTTCGGCTTCGCCGAGGAGTTCGACATCGAGCGCAAGTTCCGCGAAACCCGGCTCTACCTAACCGCGCCGATCTCGACCAACCTGATCCTGTCCTATCTGGCCGAGCACGTACTCGGCCTGCCGCGGTCGTATTGAACCGCCGCGCACGGTGCGGCGCAACAATCGCGGAGTTGGACACCCTCCAACAATGAAAATCCCGATTCCGGCTTGCCGATACCGCAACCGGTTCGCTACCAGATGGTTATCGATCGGGTGACATGATGAGCCTGACCCTCCTCGCCGACATCGGTGGCAGCAAGAGTCGCTTTGCGCTCGCCAATTCCGTCGGGCGTCCCGAGCGAATCCTGATCATGGACAACGATACCGTCGCCGACCTCGACGGTGCGATCTCCCGCTATCTGGACGAGACCGGCGCGCGGCCGCGCGCGGCGACGCTGGCCATCGCCGGCCCCATCGACGGCGAGGAGGTGGCGCTCACCAACCGGGCATGGCGGTTCCGGCGCGGCGAGTTGGCGAAGCGGTTCGGATGGTCGCAGCTCCGCATCGTGAACGACTTCGAGGCCATCGCCTGGGCGTTGCGCAACCTTGCGCCCAACGAGACCCGCCCGCTGGGCCCGCCGCTGCCGCCGCGCGAGGGGGTCAGGGCCGTGCTCGGCCCCGGCACCGGGCTTGGCGTCGCCGCGCTGCTCCCGGCCGGCGGCCACTGGCACGTGGTCGCGAGCGAGGGCGGGCACGCCTCGTTCGGTCCGCAGGCGATGGACGAGGTCGAGGTGTTCGCGCGGCTGTGGACGGACTGCGGGCATGTCAGTGCCGAGTCCGTGCTGTCCGGCCCCGGCCTGGTGCGGCTCGCGCGCGCGCTCGATCCGCAGGCGACCTGGCGCGCGGCCGAAACCATCGTCGCGGGCGCGCTCGCACGCGAACCGTCGGCGCAGGCGGCGACGCGTTTGTTCATACGCCTGCTCGGGCGCTTTGCCGGCGGGCTCGCGCTCACCTTCAAGGCGCTGGGCGGCGTCTACATTGCCGGCGGCGTGGCCGGCGGGCTCGGCCCGCTGCTCGATGAGCCGCAGTTCCGCGCCGCCTTCGAGGCGCACCCGCCCTACCAGGCCCTGCTCGAGACCATCCCGACCCTGCTGATGACCTGCGAAGAACCCGGCCTGATAGGCTGTGGGGTGCTGGCGAACGAGCAGGCGGTGACGGCGTGATCCGCTGATCCCCTCGAACGTTACGCCAGCCCCATCGCTGCGAATGCATCCTGGTGGTGCGCGGCCGCGTCCGGCGAGAAGCAGCAGAACACGACCCGCTTGATGCCGGACGCGCCGGTGATCTCCGCTGCCGCGGTGCCGACGGCGATGCGCGCGGCGCGCTCGGCGGGGAACCGGTAGATGCCGGTGGAGATCGCGGGGAACGCGATCGAGGCGAGGCGATGCTCGGCGGCCAATGTGAGCGCGGTGCGATAGCACGAGGCGAGCAGCGCCTCCTCGCCCTTGCCGCCGCCGCTCCAGACCGGACCGACCGCATGGATGACGTGCCTGGCCTTGAGGCGATAGCCGTGCGTGATCTTGGCGGAGCCGGTGTCGCAACCGCCCAAGGTCTCGCACTCGGCCAGCAGCTCCGGTCCGGCGGCGCGATGGATGGCGCCGTCGACGCCGCCGCCGCCGAGCAGCGAGGTGTTGGCGGCGTTCACGATGGCGTCGACGTCGAGCGTCGTGATGTCGGCGACGCAGATCTCGAGCCGCGACGCTCCGACATCAGCGGTGAGCAGGGGAGAGACGCTCATGCCCGGCATTGTAGCACGCGGGGGACGAAGGCGGATCGGCCGTTACAATCGAAGCCGACCAATCGTCCCGGACGAGCGCGGCGTCGTCATGCCGTGGGAGGTTTTGGGTTGCTCGTGATGTCGGCGACGCCGATCTCGAGCCGCGACCCTTCGAGCTCGAAAGCCGCATGTTGGGCAAAAATGGTGGTGCGATCTGATCCGCCTTGGTACTTTTGCGCTCGATAACAACCGGACGGCAAGACGATGACGAAGAAGCGTATGGTGCTTGAAATCGGCATGGGCACCGACATCCGCGGCGCCGACCCGACAAAGGCTGCCTGCCGGGCTCTTCGCGATGCGCTTTGGCATAACTCGCTGTCAATTGCGACGGCGCTTGGCCAGCCGCTGGATGCGATGATCGTCGACGTCCACATCGGCGTGCCCCGCCCCGAGTTGGTCGACCAGGCGCAAGTCATGGCCGTTTTGCCGCACGGAAAGGGTACTGTGACCGTGGTCGAAGGCGGCCTTGAGATCCACAACGATCCGGGCACTGACAGCACGTTGATCGCCAACGCTTGCGTCGTCGTCAGCCTCGACACCGATTGAAGGAGGCATCGATGCCAAAGATGCGCGTCATTCTGGAGCTGGGCTCCGGCAACGATCTGCACGGCTCCGACTACACCAAGGCGGCGCTACGCGCCGTGCAGGACGCGCTGCATCACAGCTCGCTTTCCTTCGTTCGTTCGTTGCAGATCGATAAGACCAAACTGGATGTGGATGTCACGATCGGTGTCCAGCGGCCGGAGCAGGTGGACATCGAAAAGGTCAAGAATTCCTTGCCCGTCGGCAACGTCACTGCGAAAGCCGTCAAGGGCGGGCTCGATGTTGCCGACCCTGAGACCAACGATCTCGCGGTTATTGCCAGCGCAGCCATCGCGGTTCGCATCGAGGTGGCGTGACGGCAGTGCCGGGTTAATCGCCCAGACCTGAGCGGACGCACTCGTCGCTCGGATGCCAGACGGCTCCGACTTGGGTCATTTCGCCTTAGGAGCGCAGCGGGGCTGCGGCGAGTGCCCGCCAGCCGGTCGTCTTTTGCCGTATGGGCAACAGAAACGCCTTCCTAATGGCTTGCTATCAATTTTTCGCGCATCTTCTTCGCATTCAATCCGGTCCAACGCTTGTAGCCGTGAGAGAACGCACCAATTCCTTGATAGCCGACGAGCCATGCTATCTGTGAGATCGATAGGTCGGCATCACTCAAATAGTGCGTGGCGAGATCGGAGCGGAGTTGATTGAGAATCTTGCTGAAGCTTAGTTCTTCCGCAGCCATTTTTCGCGCTAGCGTACGACTGCTCATGCCCAGCGCCTTCGCAACGGCGGCAAGGCGCGCCTTTCCGTGAGGCAAGAGTAAAGTGATTGCGTTCTCGATTGTGACTCGTAGCGAGCTGGCGTTGGGACGCCGATGCGCCAGGGCTTGGTCGCAATTCTGAATCAAGATTTTGCTCAGATACGGATCCGCACCAACAAGATGAAGGTGCCCTACTGTGTCCTGGAAGATGATCTCGTCGGTGTCTGCACCAAACTCTATCGCGCACCCGAAGAATTTTTCCATATCGGAGGGTTTGTCCAAGCGTCGATGGATAAAGCGGACAGCAGTCGGCGCTAGGCGGCGGTCTGTCAGAACTCTACAGATGCGTATGATTGTGGTCACCAGAAATTCCATATTATGCCGATCGGAATGTCTGCTGATACCGGTGTAGCGCAGGGCGATCGTGAAATCGCTAGACCCGAAGCATCTCAGAGCAATGCCTGCATTGGCGATCGAGCTGTACCGTTGGGCCCGGGCAAGCGCATCGCCGAGCGTCTCTGACGAGGCTGCGGCGTAGTAGAGCAGTCCGATCAAGCGCAGGTCCCCGTCGCGCGCCAGTCTGAATCCGAGCAATTGATCCTTCAAAGCCTCGGCCGCAAGTTCGAGAAACCTGATCTGGCTAGCAACCCCGATCCGTGCCTCTTGCTCGTTTATCTGGCCGACGGACAGGCCCGCGTTTCTCAGCAGCGGTTCGAGGTTAATGCCTGCCTCGCGCAACCGTTTCGCGGCCAAACGCGTCGCCACGCCCACCGCGTCCGGCTGTGAAGAAGGATGTCCTTGGCCAGACGCGAGCCGACCTGACTTCGATCGCTTTCCCGATGATCGATCGGGCCTGGTGGTGCGCATGGAATGCCCCGCTGAACTTGGCAAGAAAAAGCAAATCAATGTCAGCGAATAGCAAAAACAACTGACCCTCGCGCCGTATAGCACAACCGAGCCGTAGCGATGTTTAGGTGTTCGCTCGGCCCGGGTCCACAGATCAACGACGGGGAAGAGACCGCCCCCTCGGTCAGAGAAAGAGTCATGGAACAAGTCTCAGATGCAGCACTTTCCGGAGAAGCCGGTCAAGCGCGATCAAACGGTCCGGCCTCAACCGTCTTCTCGATTAGAATGATATGCGGGGGCGAGGAGCAATCAACCGATTTGCCGCTTGATCAAGCCGCGATCGGGCAATTCGCCCTGGAGGCAGAAATCCGCAACATGAGGATCGGGGAGCTGCTTGCCGCGCTCATTATCGCCATTGTGAAGGGAGATTTGCTGGAGCCGCTGCTTCAGCAGCACCCAAAACGGGGAGCGAACGATGGCCGTAATCCTTGACGCTTTTCCTTAGTCCAAACGTTCGTCTGTCCGATGAAACGTGGTCGGAACATCCGCGGTGGTCCCTGCTGGAATCCTTGGGGAACGTAGATTACTCTCCCCTTAGGGAGGTAGGTCCCATGGCTAAGTATGTTCCCAGCCCCAGAGATTGGGTGCGCGAGCAGGTCGAGCTTTACGAAAGTAGTGGCGGTACCGAAGGCACCACCCTACGTGATACAGGACTGCCGGTGATCATCGTGACCCACATCGGGAATAAGACCGGTGCGGTCCGTAAGACCCCACTGATGCGCGTTAAGGACGGCAATAGTTACGTCCTCGTCGGATCGCAGGGCGGAGCACCAACGGATCCGGTTTGGGTGCACAATCTGCGCGTCAATCCGGATGTTGAAATCCGTGATGAGACCGTGGTGCGACCGATGCGAGCGCGCGAGGTCGAGGACGAGGATGAACGGTCTCGGCTCTGGAAGCTTGCCATTGCGGCGTATCCGCCTTACGCGGAATACCAAGAGCGCACCGCCCGGCGGATTCCGGTCTTTGTTGCAGAGCGGTCTTAGCGAGGTCGCCGCCAAGGGCGAGCCCGATGATCGCGAGGCACTCGCCCCGGGAGGCTAGTTGCGGTAAACTGATTTGGTCGTCGCGTGCTGGTTGTCGGATGAGCTGGCACTAAGGACGAGGTTAGCCTTAGGTGCATGACAACAGGGTGGAAGATTGTTACCGTGCTACCGAACCCTAGTGGCGCATCGCCACTGCAGGAATGGTCGCTCGTTGCCATTCCTGACAAAGGTGAGGCCATTCGAGCCATCAAGGCGCGCCACCCACACGCCGCCATAAGAGTCGACTCGGAGGCTGATGCGGAGCTTCTCGCAAAGTATGACGTAAGAGACGGCAAAATCTTTGTGCTCGTGGAAGGCTCGTGACCCGCAAAAGCGTCCCAGCGATCAACGGCCTTCGGCATTAGTTCGAGAGCGCGAAGCCCGCTGGGGCGCTCTGCCGTCTAAACCGCGCTCGTATTCAATGACGTGTTGTAAGTTTGGCCTTGTCGGGGAACCGGCCTAGCGCGGCGCTCGCAGATTAGCACCCTCGCCGCTGCGCAGCGCTCACACGATCAACGCCATCGTCCAGGCTGCCGCCGCGCAAAACACCAAGAATCCCAGAACTGCATACGGATGAATCATGACATCATCAAAATGAAACAAGCGTTGGTCGGGCCCCGGCTGGTGGATCAGCCGGGGCCCTACGGCCTCGGACCACGCGAGCGATGGTTCCGCAACCCGCCAGCCAAATGTGCAGAGAACGGGCGGCGTTTCCATTATTAAATTTTGGACGGGTTTCTTTAATCCAAGTCTGCCTTCGCACCCGGCATGCGCGCCATTACGCCATCATCGGAGAGATATGCGACAACTGGCAAGCTCCAGTTGTTGGCGTCAAGCAGCACGACATGTTCGCGGCAGCGGGCAGCCGGCAGCGTTCACCGCGGGTGATATATGCGACGTGGACGTTTCAGGTCGGCTATTTCATGACCATGCGCCGCGGTGCCGACGGGGTCGGCGCCGCCGGCGAGATCACGAATGTGACCCACGTATTCCAGCCATCGGGCCGGTTCTCCGCGGCAAATTCCTTGTAACCTTTGAAATTGAGGTAGCCCTGCATCTCGCCGACGGGAAAAATGAAACCGACCTGCGGGCCGACACCGACCACCTGCGACTGGAAGCACCCCACGCGATCGCCGGAGCCGCTGTCGCAACCGAGTTCTTTGTAAACGTAACCGACAAGTCCGATCTGAAACTGCTTGGTCAAGAACTGTGACGCGCCCCAATCCAGATGCATGTCGACGCCGTTCTGGTACTGCGTCGACCGGTTCTCGAAGTTGTAGGTGAAGCCGAGCACCGCCGAGAACTCATGCCCGGTCTGCGGGTTGAAATAGGTGTAACCGCCGCCGCCGTCGAGCGCGCCGTGCCCGATGCCGAGATTCGACAGCCGGGTGGAGTCGTAGGCGCCGACCGGTATATCCCCAGTGATGTAGGTCATGTAGTTGTGAACGCCGGCGTTCCAACGGAGATTAAACTGCGGGACCAGATCCCCGAAGCCCCACACCGAGTCGCTGATGCTGTCGGACCGCATGAACGGGATGTTGCCGAACGGCGTTCCCAGCGTGCCCGCCAGCGTCGCCGCCAAGGAGGTGCCCACGCGGCCATATGATGCGATTAAAAGTGCCGACGCTTGACCGCCCAGCACTGGCGTCGCGAATACGTAGCTCGGAATGAATAGGCCAAGGTCCCCGGTAGCATTCAAGTTGGCGCTCAGATTCGCCGACAGATTCACGGGAATTTTGCCAATGGTGATCTCGCGCGCACGGGCAACGTCGGCGCCGGCGGATACGGTCGTGTGATAGTAGATGTTCGCCAGCGACCACCCGGGTTGTTGCGGGGTCGCCGCGAGGCTCCCGAAGAAGCCTGGGATCCAGAAGCTCACGCCGCCTTCATCGGCAAACGATGCGTGCGAGACCAACGCGAGTGCGGCGGCCAAGGCGCCGGTCGAGATGGCTCGTGTGGGCAGCCCGCGGCTCGTTCGAGCTGTGGGTTGCGATGCCGTCTCCCTTGTCGTGCGTTCCATGTCAGCCCCCCGGCTTTCTAGTTAGCCCCCCAACGGGGCAAGGCGCGCAAGCGACCGACAGCAGCTCGGTGAAATGCTTGAGTGCGCCATCCCTACCCCCGTGGCTGCGTGACACTGCGACATCAACTTGTGACGCGCGTGTGGCACGCGCTTTCGTGATCTCGGCTGCAAGCGTGAATCTTGATGCGTGTGGCCTATGGGTCACTCTTTTGCTTCACGGCAATCGCGTGAGTGCGTAAAAGCTCAAAAGCCAAACAGGGACGAATGTGGGATAGCGACGTCTTATGTCGAAGATGGTTGATCCAGGTAACCAGGACGTCAACTGACCTGCCCTTCAGCCTCGTCCCACACGCTCTCGGCGTCCACGCGGGCTGTCGCGTGGCTATGCCTAAAGACAATGGACTGCGGGTCCGATCTGGGACTAAACTTTTGCTGCACTTGGGATAGTGGCCGGCGCGGCATTGGGCGCGAGGCAAGAGCAGCGGCCCCTCTAGCAAATTACTGCCTGCAACAACGTTACGCCTCGCATTTTTGGGGAGGCAAGCGATGATGCAAGTCTCGCAAGAGATCAATCGTGCTGTTCTCCGGGGAGGACTCGCCGGCTGTGCGCTGCTGATAGTAACAGTGGCAACTTCTTACGCGCAGCAGACCACCGGCACGCCGGGTGCGCCGGACGCCACGACCACAATAGACGGCAATTATCTCCCGCCTCCGCCTCCACGGTTCGGCGGCACGATCAACATGGACGCCAAGGATTCCAAACCGTATTGGCCGTCGAGGGTGGTGCCGCCCAAGGGTGCGCCCAACGTCTTGCTGATCATGACCGATGACCAGGGTTACGGCGTTCCGAGCACCTTTGGTGGGGTCATTCCAACGCCATCCCTGGATCAGATCGCGAATGCGGGGCTGCGCTACACCCAGTTCCACTCAACGTCTCTCTGCTCGCCCTCGCGAGCGGCATTGATCACTGGCCGCAGCCATCACCCCGTGGGCTTCGGCGTCATCGCCGAACAATCCACCGGATACCCCGGGTACGACGCCGTCATTGGGCGCGAGAATGCGACCATCGGCGAAATACTCAAGCAGAACGGCTATGCCACGTCGTGGTTCGGCAAGAACCACAACACTCCGGGCACTCAGTACAGTCTGTCCGGACCCTTCGACCAATGGCCGAGCGGAATGGGTTTCGAGTATTTCTACGGCTTCATGGGTGGGGAAACCGACCAGTGGAAGCCATGGCTGTTCCGCGATCATACCCAGATATTTCCGTGGATCGGAAAGCCCG
>Ga0207675_100004995_pt1 | contig 12779 bp, 10 predicted proteins | sample KBSSwiS42_FD_184305 | JGI IMG/M metagenome (GOLD analysis project Ga0207675, IMG submission 184305) | Switchgrass rhizosphere microbial communities from Kellogg Biological Station, Michigan, USA - KBS Switchgrass S4-2 (SPAdes) (version 2) | ecosystem: Host-associated > Plants > Roots >... | reverse complement strand
GCCAGAAACAGGCTCGGTCCAACCACACGGGCGGCGGGCAGCACCAAGCTCGCGCGAGCGGTGGCGGTAAGCACCATGAGGCCGGCTCGGCCCAGGTGAATCGCGGCGACAAGGGCCATGCCCGACAGACGCGCTTCGTCCAGAACGACAATCGCGGAGGCGGCCGTCACAATGATCGCCTGCGCCTCGAAAACCACCAGGGCAACCAGGGCCGCCAGGCGATGTTCGAGAATCGCCAGGGTGACAATCACCAGGGCAATCAGGGCAATCGCAGGTTTGAAGACACCGGAGTCCGAGTCGCGCGTTTTGACGGCGACCGGGTGTTCCGTGTCCGCGATGTCGATCGCCATGGCGGGGTGCGGTTCCGCGACGTCGACCGTGATGAGCTGTTTGGCCGCCGACTTGGTTATGGGGTCGGCGGGTGCCCGCCGGGACTGGCCAAGAAGGGCAATGGCTGCATGCCTCCGGGGCAGGCGGCCAAGTTCATCGGGCAGCCGCTGGTTAGGGCATCTCGGTTTGGGGTGCTGGAGCCGCTGCCGAGGTCGTTCAACAGCCTCTTCTATGACAACGACGACTATTATTATCGCTACGGCGGCGGTTATGTGTACCGGGTCGATCGCCATGACGATCTGATTTCGGGACTGGTTCCGCTGTTCGGGGCGGCGATGATCGGCCAGCCGCTCAACCCCTATTATGTGAACAGCTTCAATCAGCCGCCTTACTATAGTGCCTTCTACCCGAACTCGCCGTACGACTGTCACCGCTACGGCTATGGCTATGTGTATGAGACGGACTGCATGACCGGTCTGGTCGAAGACGTCATCCCGACCTACGCGTCTGGCTATGGCATCGGACAGATCATGCCCGCGAGCTACAGCTATTATAATGTGCCTTATGCGTACCGGAGCTACTACGCAGACAATAACGACTATTATTACCGCTACGCGCCGGGCGCCATCTATCAGGTCGATCGCGGGTCTGCGCTGATTTCGGCGGTCGCGGCCTTGCTAACTGGCGGAATGACCGTCGGACAGCCGATGCCGGCTGGCTACAGCGCCTACAACGTGCCGCTGGCGTACCGGTCGACCTATTTCGACAGGCCGGATGTCTGGTACCGCTATGACAATGGCTACATTTATGCGGTGGATCCAGGCACGCAGCTCGTGCGGTCGATCGCTTACACCGTCTGATCCGGCGGAAATAATGGATCGCAAATGGCCCGGAGTGCGTTGCCGGGCCATTTCGCGGTAAGGAATCAAGGAGAATATGACATGAGACGGAGCCTAATCCCGCTCGCCTTGGCCGCTGGAGCGCTGGCCCTCTCGGCCTGCAACAGCCAAAACCAGGCCCATAAGGACGAAGCCGCCAAGGGCAGTGAAGCGGTCAAGCAGGCGGGCGACAAGACGATTGCCGCCGGAATCGACCAGAACAGCAGCTTCTTCAAGGCGACCAAGGCCGCCGGTCTTGATGCCACGCTGGCCGGTCCGGGCCCGTACACGGTTATCGTCCCCGACGACGCAGCGTTCGCCAAGCTGCCCGAGGGAACGCTCGACGGCTGGATGAAGCCGGAATCGAGGACCGAACTGACCCGGGTCCTCACCTACCACATCCTCCCGGGCACGGTGCTGGCCTCCGACATCGGCAAGGCGATCGATGCCGGCAATGGCAAGGCGGTGCTGGCGACGATGGGAGGCGGCACGCTGACTGCGACACGCGAAGGCGACAAGATCATCCTCACCGACGGGGACGGCCACAAGGCAACCATGGCTGGCACTGACGAGACGCTTGCCAATGGAGTGATTCATCGGGTCGACGGCGTGCTGATGCCAGGCAAGAAGGCCTAGCCACCTACCATATCTGGTGGCCCGCGTTCATTGGGCTTCAACCGGTATTAAAACGCTCATTACCCCTTCCGCGCAGTTGCAGCCTCGCTATAACAAGCTGCAATTACGCGAAGGGGCGACAATGAAGGCGACGATCGAACGGGCGACCCTCCTCAAGAGCCTGGGCCATGTCCAGTCGGTGGTCGAGCGGCGCAACACCATCCCGATCCTCAGCAATGTGCTGATCGAGGCCAGGGACGACGGCTCGCTTCGGCTGATGGCGACGGATCTCGATCTGCAGGTCGACGAAAGCGTTCCGGCTCAGGTTAGCCAGGCGGGTGCCACCACCGTTTCCGCCCACACGTTCTTCGACATCGTCCGCAAACTGCCCGAAGGAAGCCAGGTCGAGATCTCCGCCTCCGAGGGCAAGATGCAGGTCGTTGCCGGGCGCGCCCGCTTCAACCTCTCCACCCTGCCGCGCGACGATTTCCCGGTAATCGCCGAGGGCGAGCTGCCGACCAGGTTCGAGCTTCCGGCCCTGACCCTTCGCCAGATCATCGACAAGACGCGCTTCGCCATCTCCAGCGAAGAGACGCGCTATTATTTGATGGGCATCTTCCTCCATGTCGCCGACGAGAAGCTGAAGGCGGCCGCGACCGATGGGCACCGGCTGGCCCGCGTCACTGTCGACAAGCCGGAGGGCGCCGACGGAATGCCGGACGTGATCATCCCCAAGAAGTGCGTCGGCGAACTGAGAAAGCTGCTCGACGAAGTGGAAGGCACGGTCGAAGTCTCCTTGTCGTCGACCAAGGTGCGATTCGGTCTCGGCAATGCCGTCCTCACCAGCAAGCTGATCGACGGCACGTTCCCTGACTATAACCGCGTCATTCCGACCGGAAACGACAAGCTGCTGAAACTCGATCCCAAGAGTTTCATGGCCGGCGTCGACCGCGTTTCGACCATCGCCAGCGAAAAGACGCGCGCCGTAAAAATGGCGGTCGACCGCGACAAGGTGACGCTCAGCGTAACGAGCCCGGAAAACGGCCTGGCGGTCGAGGAGCTGGCCGCCGACTATGGCGCCGACGGGCTGGAGATCGGCTTCAACGCCCGCTACCTGATGGACATACTTGACGAGATTGAGGGCGACATTGTCGAAGTCCATCTCGCCGACGCCGCCGCGCCGACCCTGCTGCGCGAAAACGACAAGAGCGCGGCCCTTTATGTACTGATGCCGATGCGGGTGTGATGATCTGCCGGTTGTGGCGCGGATGGACCACGCCGGCCAACGCCGACGCCTATGAGCGGATCGTTCGCGGCGAAGTGATTCCCGGTATCGAGGCGCGGCACATAACGGGCTTCCGCCACATCGACCTGATGCGCCGCGAAGTCGGTGACGAGGTCGAATTCCAGACATTGATGTGGTTCGACAGCCTCGACGCGATCGTCGCTTTCATGGGCAAGCATTATTCCGTCAGTCACGTACCGCCGGCGGCGCAGGCCGTACTGGAGCGGTTCGACAGCTACGCCGCCCATTTCGAAGTCATCGACCGGCGCGAGCAGCGCGGTTAAGCGCAACCGGCCCATGCCCGCCGTCAGTCGCCTGTCCCTCACCGATTTCCGCAATCACTGCGATACGCTGATCGAAGCGAGCGAAGGCTTTGTGCTGCTCAGTGGCCCTAACGGTGCCGGCAAGACCAATGTCCTTGAAGCAGTGTCATTGCTGACCCCTGGCCGCGGGCTGCGGCAGGTCCCGATCGCCGACATGGCGCGAAGTGACGGGCCGGGTAACTTTGCAGTGGCGGTGCAGCTCGACGACGGCATCGACATCGGGACCGGGACGGCGGCAGCTGCGCCGGACCGGCGGCAGGTGCGGATCAACGGCGCTCCCGCCGCGGTCAATACATTGGGCGAACGGCTGGCCGTGCTGTGGCTGACCCCTGCAATGGATCGATTGTTCACCGAAAGCGCCGGCGGCCGTCGACGCTTCCTCGACCGGCTGGTGCTGGCGTTGGAGCCCGGCCATGCTCACCACGCTGCACGCTACGAAGCCGCGATGCGGTCGCGCAACAAGCTGTTAAGCGATAGCCCGGATGCCGATCCCGACTGGTTATCCGCACTCGAGACACAGATGGCTGAGCATGGAGCTGCGCTGCACGGCGCGCGAACGCGCACGGTCGAAGCGCTGACCGAACGGCTGGGGGAGCGGGCGGACGGCGATTTCCCGCGCGCTTCGCTGGAGTTGGAAGGCTGGAACGGCGGAGACCTGGCTGGATCGCTCAGGATCAATCGAACCAGGGACGCAAGCGCTGGTCGCACGACGGAAGGCCCGCACCGGCAGGACCTGGCAGTTGCGCACGTCGCCAAGGGCCAGCCTGCTTTCCGCAGCTCGACCGGCGAGCAAAAGGCGCTGCTGCTCGGCCTGGTCCTGGGCCATGCCGAACTGGTCGCGGAACGGCGCGGCGCTCCGCCGATCATCCTGCTCGACGAGGTTGCCGCGCACCTCGATCCGAGCCGCCGCGCCGCGCTGTTCGAAGAGCTTGAGGGGCGAGGACAGGTTTGGATGACCGCCACCGAGGCCGCGCTGTTCGATCCAATCGGTGTTTCTGCGACGCGTTTCCATGTCGAAGCCGGAACGATTGCGCCCGCCTGACTGGACTTTCTTTACTTTCTCTCTATATTGCACTGCAACACGAGACGCCTTGCAAGCGGCGTGATCGGTCTCTCGGCCAAAAGGCACAGAGGTCCCGGCCCGCGTCTCGACCCAGCTTTCACGCTCTCCTTTCACGCGGGGTGCTCAACCAACCCCGGCAGGTCCGTGCCATTTGAGGTGCGGACGTTCGCCTTGCATATTGGATTCATTTCTTGACCAAATTCACTGATCTCGGGCTATCGCAGCCCCTCTTGGACGCGCTCGCGGCCAAGAAATACATCGTGCCGACGCCGATCCAGGCACAGGCCATTCCAACCGTTCTGACCGGCCGCGACCTTCTGGGCATCGCCCAGACCGGCACCGGCAAGACCGCGGCGTTCATGCTGCCATCGCTCGATCGGCTCGCGAACCCACGCGTTCACCCGATCGCCAAGCGGGTACGCATGCTCGTCCTCGCCCCGACCCGCGAGCTCGCCTCGCAAATCGCCGAGAGCGCCCGGACCTACGCCCGCAACATGCACCTCACCACCGGCGTCATCTTCGGCGGGACCGCACCGATGAAGAGCGTGCGCGAGGTTTCGCGCGGGCTCGACGTGCTGGTGGCCACCCCGGGCCGGCTGCTCGACCTGGTCGAGCAGCGCGCAGTCGACCTGTCGCGGCTCGAAATCCTTGTTCTCGACGAGGCCGACCAGATGCTCGACCTCGGCTTCATCCATGCGCTAAAGCGGATCGTCCAGCTCGTCCCCAAGACGCGCCAAACCCTGTTCTTCTCAGCCACCATGCCGAAGGCGATCAAGCAGCTCGCCGACGCCTATCTGACCAATCCGGCCGAAGTGTCGGTCACCCCCGCCGCGACCACCGTCGAGCGGATCGACCAGAGCGTGACCCATGTGAACCAGGCCGAGAAATCGGCTCTGCTCACCCTGTTCCTGCAGAAGACCGGGTTGGAGCGGACGTTGGTGTTCAGCCGGACCAAGCATGGCGCCGACAAGATCGTCCGCCAGCTGGCCGCCGCCGGTATCTCGGCTGCCGCCATCCACGGCAACAAGTCGCAGCCCCAGCGCGAGCGCGCCATTGCCGCGTTCAAGTCCGGCCAGGCGCCTGTGCTGATCGCGACCGACATCGCCGCGCGCGGGATCGACATTCCGGGCGTCGCCCATGTCGTCAATTTCGACCTGCCCGACGTGCCGGAACAATATGTCCACCGCATCGGCCGGACGGCCCGCGCCGGTGCCGACGGAGCGGCGATCGCCTTTTGCAGCCCTGACGAGCGCATCAACCTGCGCGACATCGAGCGGCTAATTCGTCAGCCGCTGCCGGTGACGCCGCTGCCGGAGGGCTTTGTGGCCGCCGCGCAGGCGCTGAAGGCGCTCAAGCTGCCGACCCCCGAACGCCAGGAGCGTGGCGGACATGGCCGTGGCGGCTTTGGCGGAGGCCGCCGTGACGGCGGACATCGCCATGCACGCCAATCCGCTCCCCGCGCCGCAATCCAGCCGACTGGCGCCAATGGCGGCGAGCGTCGCCGTGACGACCAGCGGCCTGCCCATGGCCAGCAACGCCGCGATGACGGGCAGCGTCCCGCCTATGGCGAGCGCAATGGCCTGCGTCGCGACGGCGCCCCTCGCCAGGATAGCCAGCGGCACCCGCAACGGGCCGGCGCACATCCCGCTCATCGTCCGGAAGGCACTGGCGGCAAGCGGCCGTTCAAGGGCGGCCGTCGCGGCGGCCCGGGCCGCTTCCAGCGGGCCCAGGGCTGACGCGCTTTGCAACGTTGGAATTCGCCTGCCAGGCCCGGGATCGATGGTCTCGATCTCCAAGACAGGCGGGCGAATTCCTATATTCGAATAAACCTGCCCGCGCGTGCGCGCGTACGCGCGCGTTTGGGTGAGACTTTTGTGACTTTTCCCCCTATCGAATGATCCATGGCTACTGATCCGAACCAAAGTGAATATGGCGCCGACAGCATCAAGGTCCTCAAGGGCCTCGACGCGGTGCGCAAGCGCCCCGGCATGTACATCGGCGACACCGACGATGGTTCGGGCCTGCATCACATGGTGTTCGAGGTCAGCGACAATGCGATCGACGAGGCGCTGGCAGGTCACTGCGACCGAATCCTGATCACACTGAACCCGGACGGATCGGTCAGCGTCGAGGATAATGGCCGCGGCATCCCGACCGGCATCCACGCGGAGGAAGGCGTGTCCGCGGCCGAAGTCATCATGACCCAGCTTCATGCCGGCGGAAAGTTTGAGAACACCAGCGACGACAATGCCTATAAGGTTTCCGGCGGCCTCCACGGCGTCGGCGTCAGCGTGGTCAATGCGCTTAGCGAATGGCTTGACCTCACTATCTGGCGCGATGACGAGGAGCATTACATGCGCTTCCGCCACGGCGATGCCGAGGCGCCGTTGAAGGTCGTTGGCAAGGCCGAAGGCAAGAAGGGCACCCGCGTTACCTTCCTGCCGAGCCCCGAGACGTTCAAGATTATCGAGTTCGACTTCGAACGGCTCGAGCATCGTTTTCGCGAGCTGGCGTTCCTGAATTCGGGTGTCCGGCTGGTCCTGGCCGATGCCCGGCATGCCGACCGGGTCGAGCATGAGCTATTCTACGAGGGCGGCATTGCGGCCTTCGTCAAATATCTCGACCGCGCCAAGACGCCGCTGTTTCCCGATCCGATCGCGATCCACGGGCAACGCGACGATGTCGGCATCGATGTCGCGCTGGAGTGGAACGACAGCTATTACGAAAACGTCCTCTGCTTCACCAACAACATCCCGCAGCGGGACGGCGGCACGCACCTCGCTGCCTTTCGTGCGGCGCTGACCCGCACCCTCAATAATTACGCCGACAAGTCCGGCATCCTGAAGCGCGAGAAGATTAACCTCCAGGGTGAGGACATGCGCGAAGGCTTGACCGCCATCGTCTCGGTCAAGCTGCCCGATCCCAAGTTCGGCAGCCAAACCAAGGACAAGCTGGTCAGCTCCGAAGTGCGCCAGCCGCTGGAAAGCCTGATGGCCGACAAACTGGCCGAATGGCTGGAAGAGAATCCGGCCCATTCCCGCTCGATCGTCCAGAAAATCATCGATGCCGCCGCTGCGCGCGAGGCCGCTCGCAAGGCGCGCGAGGCCAGCCGCAAGTCGGTGATGGGCATCGCCTCGCTGCCCGGCAAGCTTCACGACTGCGCCGAAAAGGATCCGGCGCTATCCGAGCTATTCCTTGTCGAGGGCGATAGCGCCGGCGGCTCCGCCAAGCAGGGGCGGAACAGCAAGTACCAGGCGATCCTGCCCTTGCGGGGCAAGATCCTCAACGTCGAGCGGGCCCGGTTCGACCGGATGCTGTCGTCGAAGGAAATCGGCACCATCATCCAGGCGCTCGGCACCGGCATCGGCCGGGAGGAATTCAACCTCGAGAAGCTTCGCTATCACAAGATCGTGATCATGACCGACGCCGACGTCGACGGCGCCCATATCCGTACCCTGCTCTTGACCTTCTTTTACCGGCAGATGCCGGAATTGATCGAAAAGGGCCACCTGATGATCGCCCAGCCGCCGCTCTACAAAGTATCGCGCGGCCGCTCGGAGGTCTATTTGAAGGACGACGCAGCGCTCGACGATTATCTGGAAGAGGCCGGGCTTGAAGGCATGGTCCTGGAGACTGCCGAGGGCCAGCGGTCAGGCCGCGATCTCAAGACGCTGGTCGACCATGCCCGGCGTATCCGCACCCTGATGGCCTATGCGCCCAAGCGTTACGACCCCGCATTGCTCGAGGCGCTGGCGATCAACGGCGCGCTCGATCCCAAGCTTGACGAGTCCAAGCGCTCCCAGGCGGTCGCTTGGGTGGCCGAGTGGCTGGGCCGTGGCGATCCCGAAGGTCAGTGGAGCGGGGAACTGGCGGTTGATGGCAGCTATGTCTTGAAGCGCTTGTGGCGCGGCGTGACCGACGCCTACGTCATCGAGCCCTCGTTCATCGTCTCTGCCGAGGCTCGCAAATTGCATTCGATCGCCGAAGAGCAGGCGACGACCTATGCCGCGCCGGCCCAGCTCCGGACATTCAAGCAATCGGCCGTTCAGGAAGCGCCGCCAGAAGAGGGCGAAGAGGCAGCCGAGGAACAGGACAGCAAGGGCAAGACGATCCAGATCACCCGGCCGTCAGAGCTGCTCGACGCCGTGCTTGCCGCGGGGCGCAAAGGCCTCAAGTTCCAGCGCTACAAAGGGTTGGGCGAAATGAACGCCGAGCAGTTGTGGGAAACCACGCTCGATCCGTCGAACCGCTCGCTGCTCCGGGTAGAAGCCGACCAGGCCGATGTCGCCGACGAGATCTTTACCCGGCTGATGGGTGACGTGGTCGAGCCGCGGCGCGAATTCATCCAGGAGAATGCCCTCTCCGTCGCCAACCTCGACGTTTAAGGAACCGCGCTCTGCGGCAGGGGTTGGCGAGGCAATGACCAGCGGTCCGACCATTACCGTCGCCAGCTACAATATGCGCAAGGCGATCGGAACTGATCGCCGGCGCCGGCCCGACCGGGTGCTCCACGTCCTGCAGGAAATCGATGCGGATGTGGTCGCGCTGCAGGAAGCAGACAAGCGGATCGGCGGCCGCGGCGCCGCGGTACCGCACGAGCTGATCGACGAGCACGGCCTCTACAAGCCAGTTCCGCTGCGGGTCCGCCATCGCCGCACGTTGGAGGGGCTGCCAGGGGGCAAGCAGGCCGAAAGGCTGCTCAAGCTCAATACCCGAAACCTTGGCTGGCACGGCAACGCCCTGCTGGTGAAAAGGCATGTCGACATAATGGACGTCGCTGCCCTGGACTTGCCGATGCTGGAGCCGCGCGGCGCGGTAATGGCCGAGCTGTTGATCGGCGACCGGCCCGTGCGGGTGATCGGCATGCACCTCGACCTTAGCGGCCTGTGGCGCCGGCGGCAGATGCGCGCCATCCTGGAGGCAATCCACCAGCGGCCGCAGAAGATGCCGACGATCATGATGGGGGATACCAACGAATGGCGCGACGCCGGTGGCTTCCACCGAGAGCTCAATGGCAGCTACCGCGTCGCCCCGACCGGTCCAAGCTTCCATTCCCGCCGGCCAATCGCGGCGCTCGACCGGATTTTCGTCGACCAGGCGCTGGCGATCGAAGCAGCCGGGGTGCACGCCAGTAGCGAGGCACGCAAGGCCAGCGACCATTTGCCGATCTGGGCTAGAGTGGCGCTCTAGCCGGCAACCATCTTTCGCTGCCGGCGGCGCTGGATCGAAGAGCCAATTCCCATCGCCTCGCGATATTTGACGACCGTCCGGCGGGCGGCGTCCATGCCTTTGTCCTTGAGCATCGCGGCAATGGCATCGTCGCTAAGCACATCGGTTTCATGATCAATGATGTCCTTGATCGCCGCCTTGACCGCCTCGGCGGCGGCGCCTTCTCCGCCTTCGCTGGCAACGCCTGATCCAAAGAAATATTTAAGTTCGAACAGGCCGCGGTCGCAGGCCAGATATTTGTTCGATGTCACCCGGCTGACAGTCGACTCGTGCATCTCGATTGCCTCTGCGACCTTGGCCAGGGTCAGCGGCCTGAGGGCCGACACCCCTCGCTCGAAGAACCCCTGCTGTTGCTTGACGATCTCGCTCGCCACCTTGACGATCGTCCGGGCTCGCTGGTCGAGCGCCTTCACCAGCCAGTTGGCACTGGCCAGGCACTCGCCGAGCCAGGCCTTCGACGCTTTGTCCTGCGGCCCCCGCTTCAGTTCCGTATGATAGCGGCGGTTGACGAGCACCTTCGGCAGGGCGGCATTGTTGAGTTCAACCAGCCAGCCATTACTGGTGCGCCGGATAAATACATCCGGAGTTATCGCGTCGGGTTCCTTGCTGACAAAACGGCAGCCTGGCTTGGGATCATAGGCCCGAAGCTCCCGGACCATGTCGGCAAGGTCCTCCTCATCGACCCCGCAGATGCGGCGAAGGTCGGCCATGCGCCCCTTGGCCAACAGGTCGAGGTTGGCGATCAGCCGGGCCATCGCCGGGTCGTAGCGGTCGGCTGCCCTGGCCTGCAGCGCGATGCATTCCTCCAGGCTGCGAGCGGCGATGCCGGGCGGGTCCAGGGACTGGACCAGGGCCAAGGCCTCCTCTGTTTCGTTGAGGCCGGCTTCGCATTCCTCGGCAATCAGCCTCAACGCCGTGTCGAGGTAGCCAGTCTCTTCCAATTCCTTGACGATGGCTTCGGCCAACCGGCCGATCGTCCCGCCGATTCCTTGGAGCTGTGCCAGCAAATGCTCCGACAAGCCGGAATCGCCGCCCTCCAGCCGATCGAAATCAAATGCCTCGTCGCCGCCCGGACCGCCGCCGACGTCGGCAAAGCTGTCGACCTCCAGCGCCGCAGCCTGCCAGTCCATGTCGACCGGCGAATCTTCCGTCCCCAGCTTGTTGCCGATCAGCTCGTCGGATCCGGTCGGATCGGCGGCCTCGTCGCCATATTCGCGATCCTCGCGGACGATCGTGTCGCTGGCGGTGCCGCCTTCCCCAGGCCGCGCTTCCAGCAGCGGATTCTTGGCCAGCTCTTCGGCGATCACTGCTTCGAGCTCCAGGTTCGACAGCGCCAGCAGCTTGATTGCCTGCTGCAGCTGCTGGGTCATCACCAGCTGCTGCGAAACGCGAAGGTCGATACGCGGGCCGAGCCCCATGATGATCAGGCTCTTCCGTTAGAGGGCGAAGCTTTCGCCAAGATAGAGCCTCCGCACATTCTCGTCGGCGACCAGCGCCTGCGGGGTTCCTTCGAACAGCACCTGGCCGTCATAAATGATGCAGGCGCGATCAACGATATCGAGCGTCTCGCGGACATTGTGGTCGGTGATCAGCACCCCGATGTCGCGCTGCTTCAGTTCCATCACCAATTGGCGGATGTCACTGATCGAAATTGGGTCGATTCCCGCGAATGGCTCGTCCAGCAGCATGATCGTGGGCTCGGCCGCCAGCGACCGGGCGATCTCGCATCGCCTCCGCTCGCCGCCCGAAAGCGCCATCGCCGGGGCGTCGCGCAAGTGGGTGAGGCCGAACTCCCCGAGCAATTGCTCAAGCCGCGCTTCCCTTTCCTGTCGGTCGGGTTCGTCCACTTCAAGCACCGCCCGGATGTTCTGCTCGACCGTCAGCCCGCGAAAGATCGATGTTTCCTGTGGCAGATAGCCAAGCCCGAGGATCGCCCTCCGGTACATCGGCAGGTTGGTGATGTCGCGCCCGTCGAGAAAAATGCGGCCCGCATCGGGCCGGACCAGGCCCATCACCGAATAGAAGCTGGTAGTCTTGCCGGCGCCATTTGGGCCGAGCAGGCCGACTACTTCTCCGCGTTCAACGTGCAGCGACACGTCATGCAGGACCGCCCGCCGGTCATAGCTCTTGGCAATCGAGCGCACTTCCAGCCCGCGCATCGTCGTGCCGGCTGGGCCGGCCTGGGACTCGAAAGGCGCCGCCTCGTTCATTGCGGCCGATTGCTGCGCTGGGGAACGGTGAAGCGTCCGGTCACCCGGCCGCCGCCGCCCTGGTTGATGCCGCGCAGGCCGCCGTCCATCACCGCACGTCCGGTGTCGAGATCTATCGTCAGCCGTCCGCCGCTGAGGAACGAACCGCCGCGCTCAAGCCGGACATCGCCGACCAAGGTGATCAGGCCCTGGTCGAGGTCGTAAACGCCGAAATCGCCGGTCGCCGTTTCACTCGGACTGACCACCGTCACCCCGCCGCTGGCATCAATCCGGTTGATGTCGATTCCATTCTGGCTGGCATAGGCAACGGTCAGCCGGGCCGTACGGAGCGTCAGCTCGCCCTGCTTGACCACCACATTGCCGGAGAAAATCGCGCGGTCGGCGCGATCCTGGGCCTCGGCGCGGTCCGCCGACAGGTCGATCGGGGCCCGGCTGTCATGACCCTTGAGCGCGGACACCCCTTGTTGGGCGAAGGCCGATCCGGCGGCGATCAGGGCAAGTGCCGCGATCGGAATGAAACGCTTTGACTTCATACGCTTCATCTGACCGCCCCCTGACGGATTTTCAAGCGTACGCCATTGTTGAGCTGGACGGTATGCTCGTCGAGATCGGCGCTGAGGCTGCCCGCCTCGAACTCCCCGAGGGTCATCGACCCGCTGACCGGACCGCTCGATCGCATGCTGCGTTTGTCGAGGTCGACGCGGACATCGCGGGTGGTCAGCTGGTATCCGTCGGGACCGACCACCCGGACCGGGCCGTCGACCAGCACCTCCTCCTGCTCCAGATTATAACGTCCCTTGAGCGCGGCGATGCTGAGCGGCCCGCGCGCCAGGTTCAGCCGGGCCC
>Ga0207675_100004994_pt1 | contig 12782 bp, 12 predicted proteins | sample KBSSwiS42_FD_184305 | JGI IMG/M metagenome (GOLD analysis project Ga0207675, IMG submission 184305) | Switchgrass rhizosphere microbial communities from Kellogg Biological Station, Michigan, USA - KBS Switchgrass S4-2 (SPAdes) (version 2) | ecosystem: Host-associated > Plants > Roots >... | reverse complement strand
GCCGCCGCTGGGCCAGATGCCTGCCGCCAACCGATGCTCGCTCGTTTTCCATATGAAATCCGGCCATTCCGGCCGGTCGGCGCGACCGGGGGTCGTCCGCGCCTCGGGGAGCCGGACCGACCTGGCTCCACCGTGTCCACAGAGATTGCCGCGTTCCATGCCGGTGTGCAAAATCCTGCCGGGATCAAGAGATTTGTCGTGTTCCCCGGCGGGCGGAACGAGTGGATCGACCTGCTCGGGAGGACGGCGAGCTCAGGAGCGCTCAGCCGGTTCGGGACGATGCGGAAGCGGGTCCCAGAAGCCGGTCACCCATCGGAAGCGGCCGTCCAGGTCGGCCTCGGCCACGTTCGTGCCGGTGGCCAGGACGGTCTGGTCCGGGCCGACGGCCGCCCAGCCGAAGCGGACCAGACCGTGGCAGGCCTCCGGTGCACCCCGGCCGGCCAGCCGAGCCCCGCCGGTCAGCCGCTGGACCATGCCGATGTGCTCGGCCAGCTGCCGGGCGCCGTCGACGGCCGTGGTGGGGTCGCGGAACCGGCCCCCGTCGGCCAGGCAGCGCCCGAGCAGCTCGTCCCGCCGGACCGCGTCGGGCTCGTTCCAGGCGGCCAGCCAGTCGCCGACCCGCTCGCCCAGGACCGGGCCGAGCTGCTCGGCCGAGCCGGCGTAGGCCAGGGTGGCCAGGGCGTGCCGCCACCCGGCCAGGTGGGCGGCCGGCGGCTCCCCCGAAGGCAGGCCGGCGTGGCGCAGCCGGACCTCGGTCCCGCCGGCGACCGGCTCGAGGGTGATCTCCACGGTCGAGGAGCCGGCCGGGACCGCCTGGCCGTCGCCCTCGTAACCCCAGGTGAAGACGATCCGCCGGTCCGGCTCGACGGCCACGACCCGGCCGCCGGCGACCTGCCCGGTGGGGTAGCCGACCCGCAGGCGGCCGCCGGGCTCTGGGTCGAGCACGGACGACTCGCCCATCCAGCGGGCGAAGCGGGCCGGGTCGGTGAAGTACTGGAAGATCGTCCCGGGCCGGGCCGCGATCACCAGCCGCACCTCGACCGGCCCGCCGGGGTCAGCCACCGGCGCCCACCTCCTCGGCCTCGGCCAGGGTCTTGAGCTCCTCCAGCCCGGAGCGCCACAGGTCCTCGAGCACCTCCCGCAGCGGGCCCAGGTGCTCGCGCCGGGCCTGGTACAGCCGCCGCCGGCCGTCCCGGCGGACCGTGACCAGCCCGGCGTCGTGCAGCACCCGCAGGTGCTGGGAGACGGCCCCGAAGGTGACGTCGAAGCTGGCCGCGATCTCGCCGGCGGGCCGTTCCTGGTCCCAGACCAGCCGCAGGATCTGCTGGCGGCGGGGCTCGGACACGGCCCGGAGGGCGGCGACGCTCATGCGACAATGCTATAGCGACAACTAAAGTATTGTCCAGGCTGGACGGAGCGGGGGTGGCGGGCCGGGTCAGGCCGAGGGCGCCGAGGGCGTCGAGGAGGCGATGGCCTGGTCGAGGAGCTTGGCGACGGCGCCCTCGTCGACGCCATGGGGGACGGGGATGCCACGGACCCAGTCGATGTCGGCGATGCCGGGGTTGAAGACGCCGGTGCCGTCGGGGAGGAAGGCGTGGGGGGAGCCCTGGACGCCCCGGCGGCGGCCCTCCTGCCAGTCGGCGATGACGCCGCGGCGGTGACCGCCGCCGTCGAAGATGTCCAGGAACCTGGCCCGGTCGAGGCCGGCCGCGGCGGCGACGTCGGCAAGGACGGGCCGGATCGACAGGTCGCGCCGGTCCAGGAAGAAGGCCCGGCGGGCAGCCTCGTCGAAACGGTCGGCGGCGTCCGGCCCGCCCAGCTCGCCGGCCACCTTGACGGCCTCCATGGCCGGCAGCAGCGTCGACGGCCAGGTCTCACGCCGTGGCGGGGCGAAATGGTCCGGCTCGAGCTGGGTCAGCACCGGGATCTCCTGGCTCAGGGTCGCCCACGGGGTGCCGCGCTCGTTGACCAGCTCCAGTGGCCAGCAGCGCCAGGCCACCGGCGGCTGGCCGACCGCTGCCCTGGCCCGGCGCAGGCGGATGGAGAAGACGTAGGCCCAGGGGCAGTGGAGGTCGGAGAAGACGGTCAGCACGCGCGGCTCCTAACGAAGGGGACCTAGAGAATCCAGCTCATGGGCGAACTCGACGAGGTTGTGCCACCCTTGACCATATCGCCGCAGGGTCCTGTGGAAACCGGTCGAAGGGCCGGCGACCCGGGGCCCTCGCAATCGGAGCCTCGCGCCGGTCGAAGGGCCTGCGACGAGCTCCCGGCGGTCACCCGGCGGCGGCGCCCGTCGCTGCCCGCCGCCGTCCGGGGTCTCCCCTTGGGACCGCCGTCCGGGTCGAGGGTGTTGCACTCCTTCCTCTGGTTCGTGCAGCCTACGGGCGTGCGCTCCCGCCAACGGTGGTTGCCCTCCCTTGTCCTGGCGCTCGGCCTGGCCCTGGGATGGACGGCGACCCCGGCTGCCGCCGTCGCCCCGACCGCGCCACGGGTCGAGGCGCGGACCGCCGTGGTCATGGACGCCGCCACCGGGGCCGTCCTCTGGCAGCGGCAGGCCCACCGGCCCGTCCTGATCGCCTCCACCACCAAGATCCTCACCGCCATCGTGGCCAGCGACAACTACTCGGCCCAGAAGGTGCTGCGCGTCCCCGAGGCGGCCGAGCGGGTCGACGGCACCCGCTTCGGCTACCGGGCCGGCTGGCTGATCCGCCGCGACCAGCTGCTCACGACCCTGCTGCTGGTCTCGGCCAACGACGCCGCCGAGACCCTGGCCGCGGCCTGGCCGGACGGCGGCCGGGCCGGGTTCATCCAGGCCATGCAGGCCAAGGCGGCCGAGCTCGGCTGCACCGACTCCACCTGGCGCGACCCGTCGGGCCTGGACGCCCCGGGCCACCGGGCGAGCGCCGCCGACCTGGCCGTGCTCGGCCGGGCACTTCTGGAACGGCCGGTCCTGGCCAAGCTGGTCGGGTCGAAGGCGGCGCCGTACACCTGGCCGAGCGGCCGCAAGACGGTCCTCGGCAACCACAACCACTTCGTCGGCTGGGGCCGCGACCCGGGCGCCCTCGGGGTCAAGACCGGCTATACCACCAAGGCCGGCTCCACCATCGTCGCCGCCCAGCGGCGCAACGGCCGCACCCTGGTGGCGGTCGTCCTCGGCTCCAAGGTGATGTACGACGACGTGCGTGCCCTCTTCGGCTACGGCTTCAAGGTCAGGCCCAAGGTCGACGCCGAGCTCCTGGGCCAGCTCCCCGACCCGCCCCAGGCCGCCCCCGACGCGACCCTCCCGCCGGCCGCCGACCGCATCACCGGCCGGGTCGGCGCCTCCCCGTCCCCCCTGGTCGAGCGCCTCAGCCTGCGCATCCTGGCCGCCCCGGTCCCGATGGCCGCCCTCGGCGGGGTCGCCTGCCTCCTCCTCGGCGCCCTGGCCCTGGTCTGGCGCCGCCGCTAGGTCCGGCGCGGCTGGGCCCGCAGGCCAAGGGCGCGTAGCTCCAGGTCGGCCAGGGCCTCGAACTCCCCGGCCCGCAGCGCGCCGGCCGGGTCGGGGGTGACCCGGTGGAGGTCGCGCAGGGACCGGTTGGCCACCGCCCGGAGCGCGAACAGCTCGAGGTCGGGCCCGTCAAGGCGCAGCCGGCTGGCCGCGCCGGCCTCCCGCGCCCAGGCGACCCGGCGGGGCAGCCAGACCAGCAGCAGGGCGATGATGGGGACGACCGCCACCAGCACCCCGAGCCACAGGGCGAGCTGGTGGACGACCTCCTGCTGGGTCGCCCCGGCGTCGGCCAGGGTCTGGCCCACCCCCGACAGCCGGCCGAACGGGTCCTGGAGCTGGCCCCCGACCACCGGGATGCGCCCGACCTTCTGCTGGATCTCGGCCACGTTCCCGGCGAAGTCGCTCCCGGCCCGCTCGACCCGCGCCCCGGGCACGGCCAGCTTCTCGACCAGCCGGTACAGCATCAGCCCGGCCGCGACCCAGGCGGCCGTCCAGGCCAGCACGCCCAGGTCCCAGAGCAGCTGCCGGGCCCGCAGCCCCGCCGTCTCCGCGTACAGCTTCACGACGGGCCGCCCGCGCCGGCGACTACGCCGGGTGGCGGCGGAAGACCACCACCGCGTTGTGGCCGCCGAAGCCGAAGCCGTTCGACATGGCCGCGTCCACCTCGGCCTTGCGGGCCTGGTTGGGCACGTAGTCGAGGTCGCAGGCGGGGTCGGGGTCGGTCTGGTTGATGGTCGGGGGCAGGATCCCGTCCCGCAGGGCCAGGACGGTGGCGATGCCCTCGACCGCCCCGGCCGCCCCGAACAGGTGCCCGATCATCGACTTGGTCGAGGAGACGGCCAGCCGGTCGGCGTGCTCCCCGAAGGCCAGGCGGATGGCCTTGGTCTCCGAGACGTCCCCGGCCGGGGTCGAGGTGCCGTGGGCGTTGACGTAGCCCACCTCCTCCGGGGCCAGGCCGGCCGAGCGCAACGCCCGCCGCATGGCCAGGGCGGCCCCGCTGCCGTCCTCGGACGGGGCGGTGACATGGAAGGCGTCGGCCGACTGCCCGAACCCGACCACCTCGGCGTGGACCGGCGCGCCACGGGCCAGGGCGTGCTCCCGCTCCTCCAGGATCAGGGCCCCGGCGCCCTCGCCCATCACGAAGCCGTCGCGCCTGGCGTCGAACGGCCGCGAGGCCTCCCACGGCCGCTCGTTGAACCTGGTCGCCAGGGCCGTCATCTGCGCGAAGGCGATCAGCGCGACCTGGACGAAGGCCGACTCCGAGCCGCCGGCGATCATGGCCGTGGCCTCGCCGTGCCGGATGGCCTGAAAGGCCAGGCCGATGGCGTGGTTGGAGGCGGCGCAGGCGGTGGTGGTGCAGAAGTTGGGCCCGCGCAGGCCGAGCTTCATGGCGATCTGGCCGGCGGCGGCGTTCGGCATCAGCTGGGGGACGGTGAACGGCGAGACCCGGTTGGGGCCCTTGTTCCGCATCACCGCGTCGCTGGCCAGCAACGAGCTGATCCCGCCGATGCCGGTGGCGAACACCACCCCGGTCTCGTCCTTGTCGACCCCGTCCTCGATCCCGCTGTCGTCCCAGGCCTCGCGGGCCGCGGTCAGGGCGAACTGGGTCGAGCGGTCGAGCCGCTTGGCCTCCTTGGGCCCGAGGCTGGCCGCCGGGTCGAAGTCGAGGCACTCGGCCGCCACCTTTGACGGCACCGGCTCGGGGTCGACCAGGGTGAGGGGGCCGAGCCCGGACTGGCCGGCGGTGATGGCCTCCCAGTACGTCTTGACCCCGACGCCGACCGGGGTGACCGCACCGAGCCCGGTGACGACGACGCGCTGCAACTTCCTACCCCACCGCCGTCTGCTTGGAGATCACCAGGTCGGCCGCCTCGCCGACGGTCTTGACGCCAGCGATCTGGTCGTCGGAGATCTCGATGCCGAACTTCTCCTCGAGGGCGAGCACGACCTCGACCAGGTCGAGCGAGTCGGCGTCCAGGTCTTCCTTGAAGCGGGCGTCGGCGGTCACCTTGTCCGCCTCCACGCCCAGCTCGGAGGCCAGGACGTCCTTCATCGTCTCGACAACTTCCTCGCGCGACTGCGCCATCTTGTCGTTCTCCTTGGTGCCGGGGGCCACGATGGCGGCTCAGGATGCCGCCCGTGCCGACTGCCAGTCAACTGACCCTTCGTGTGCTATGCGCCCATCGTCATGCCGCCGTCCACGGCCAGGACCTGGCCGGTGATGTAGCCGGCCTCCTCGCCGGCCAGGAAGCGAACCGCCGCCGCCACCTCCTCCGGGGTGCCGAGCCGCCCGACTGGGATCTGGCCGAGGGTTGCCTGCTTGGCCTCCTCGCTCATCACGTCGGTGAGCTTGGAGGGGATGTAGCCGGGGGCGACGGCGTTGACGGTGATGCCGCGGCCGGCCACCTCCTTGGCCACGCTCCGGGTGAGCCCGAGCAGGCCGGCCTTGGAGGCGGCGTAGTTCGCCTGCCCGGGGTTGCCGACCAGGCCGACCACGCTGGAGATGGAGATCACCCGGCCCCAGCGCCGCCGCAGCATGCCCCTGAGGGCCTCCCTGGTGCAGCGGAAGGCCGCCACCAGGTTGACCTCCAGAACGTCGGTGAAGTCGTCGTCGCGCATCCGTAGCACCAGGCCGTCGCGGGTCAGCCCGGCGTTGTTGATCAGGATGTCGACCCCGCTGTCGCCGGCCGCCGCGACCAGCTCCTTGGCCGCCCCTGGGTCGGTCAGGTCGGCCTGGGCGACCACCGGCTCGGCCCCGGCCGCCTTGACCAGGCCGGCCGTCTCCTGCGCCCCCTGCTCGTCGGACCCGTAGGCGACGACGATCCTCGCCCCCTGGGTCGCCAGGGCGACCGCGCACGCCCGCCCGATCGCCCCGGAGGCGCCGGTGACCAGCGCCGTCCGCCCCTCCAGGCCCTGGCCGTCCCTGCCCTCGGTGGGCCCGGCGGTCAAAGCGCCGCCTCCGGGACCAGTGGCCGCAGGGGCGGCAGCATGTCCACCCCGTCCCACAGGGTGCCGTCGAGCAGGCCGCGCACGATCGGCATGGCCGGCTGGGTCGGCTCCTCCGGGGAGGGCTCGGCCGGGTTGGGGAGGGTCCAGTCGACCACCGCCGAGCCCCAGGCCAGCCCGGCCCCGAACGCGGTCAGCAGCAGCCGCTGCCCCGGCCGGATCTGCCCGTGCTCCCAGGCCTCGGCCATGGCGATGGGGATCGAGGCGGCCGAGGTGTTCCCGTACCGGGCGACGTTCATGACCACGTTGGACATGGGGGTCTTGAGCCGCCGGGCGGTGGCCTCGATGATCCGCTGGTTGGCCTGGTGGGGGACGACCAGGTCGATGTCCTCCGGCTTCAGGCCGGACCGCTCGATCGCCTCGAGGCTGGAGGCGGCCATCGCCGTCACCGCGCCCTTGAAGACCTCGCGGCCCTCCATGACGATGTAGTGCCGCCGCTCGGCGACGGTCCGGCTGTTGGCCGGGAACCGCGACCCGCCCGCCGGGGTCATGAGCAGCCGCGACCGGGCCCCGTCGGCGCCGAGCGAGAACGCCCGCACGCCCCGCTCGCCCCGCCGCAGGACCACCGCCCCGGCACCGTCCCCGAACAGGATGCAGGTGCCGCGGTCGGTGTAGTCCGAGATCCGCGACAGGGTCTCGGAGCCCACCACCAGGGCCGTCTCGGCCGCGCCCGATTCGACGAACTGCGACGCGGTGGCCAGCGCGTACACGAACCCGGAGCAGCCGGCGATCACGTCCATGGCCGCGCCCCTGGTCATGCCCATCTCCAGCTGGAGGATGCAGGCCGCCGAGGGCAGGGTGTAGTCGGGGGTGGCCGTGGCCACCATGACCAGGTCGACCTCGTCGACGGCGATGCCGGCGACCTTCAGGGCCTGCTCGGCGGCCCGCTTGCCGAGCAGTGCCGTCGAGTCGCCCTTGCCGGCGACCCGGCGCTCCTTGATCCCGGTGCGCTCGGTGATCCACTGGTCGTTGGTGTCGACCAGCTCCTCCAGGTCCGCGTTGGTCAGGACGTAGGGCGGCACGGCCACCCCAAGTCCAACGATCTCGGCGGGCACGACGGCTCCTTTCTCCGGCGTGGGGGGACGGCGGTTGGGGGTCAGAAGGGCCGGAGGCTGAGCAGGATCTGGCCGGGCGTGACCAGCTCGCCCTCCCAGGCGAGATGAGCCATGACCCAGCCGCGGAAGGGGCTGCGGACGGGGATGCTGGCGGCGCCGTTGCGGACCTCGCCGAGGAGGTCGCCCGGCTCGACGTACGGGCGCTCGTCGTCGTAGCGCGACGGGCTGACCGGGTAGAAGCGGCCGTGACCGGGCGAGACCGCGAACCGCTCGGGCAGGACCACCACTTCGCCCTGGTCCTCGCCCTTGGCCACGTCGGCCTTGGCCGCGTCGCGGGCGTCGCCGTCGGCCTGGGCACGCAGGGCGTCGGCCACCTCGGCCACGCCCTCGGCGTTCGCGGCCGACAGGATCCGGGCCCCCTCGACGGACCGCTTGATGAGCCCGCTCAGGACGGTGCCCGGGCCGACCTCGATGAAGGTGTCGACCCCGAGGGCGGCCATCCGGCGGACCGACTCGGTCCAGCGGACCCGGCCGGTGAGCTGGCGGGCCAGCAGCTCGCGCAGCTCCTCGGCGCTGGTGACCGGCTCGGCGGTGGCGTTGGCGACCACCGGGATGGACGGGTCGCGGAGCGGGGCCGCGGCCAGGTGCGGCTGGAACGTCTCGACCGCCGGGGCCATCAGGGGCGAGTGGAAGGCGCCGCCGACGTTCAGCGGCACCACCCGCTTGGCGCCGAGCTCCTTGGCCGCGGCGGGGAGCCGCTCCAGCGCGGCCCACTCGCCGGAGACGACCACGTTGCCGGGGGCGTTGTCGTTGGCCACGGCCAGCACCTGGTCCTGGGCGGTCGCCTCGACGGCCATCTCCACACCTTCGGCCGACAGCCCAAGGACCGAGCTCATCGACCCGGGCCGCGCGTCTGCGGCCCGCTGCATCGCCTCGGCCCGCCTGGCCACCAGCAGCAGCCCGGCCTCGAACGACAGCGCACCGGCCGCGACCAGGGCGGAGAACTCCCCGAGGGAGTGCCCGGCCACATACGCCGGTCGCGGCACCCCGGCCGCCTCCAGCGCCCGCAGCGCCGCCACCGAGACGCAGAAGATCGCCGGCTGGGCGATGTAGGTCTGCCGCAGCTCGTCGGGGCTGGCCGTCCGCAACGTCTCGGCCAGGTCCCAGCCGAGACAGGCGCTGGCCCACTGGTACAGCTCGGCCGCCGCGCCGTCGAACTCGGAGAAGTCCAGGCCCATCCCCGGCGCCTGGCTACCCTGACCTGGGAAGACGAACGCAACGCTCATCGGCTGACTGGCACCTCTCAGGTCGTTCGACATCGACTCCCCGGTCAGCCCCGACACCGACGTCGGTGTCGGGATGGGTACCCGCCCAGGGACACGACTTAGACGGCAGAAATCAACCCCCTAGACCCCCTGGGTTCCCCCCAGGTTACAAGCTCTGCGCCTGGGCGGTCAGTCGTCCTGAGTGCGGGAGGCGGCTTTCCCCCGGATCTCCTCGACGATGGCCGGGTCGGCCAGGGTGGTGACGTCGCCCAGCTCCCGCTCCTCGGCCACGTCCTTGAGCAGGCGGCGCATGATCTTGCCGGACCGGGTCTTGGGCAGGTCGGGGGTGAAGATGATCGTCGTCGGCCTGGCCAGCTTGCCGATCTTGCGGGCCACGTGGTCGCGAAGCACCTCGGTGGTGTCGTCCGCCGCCTCGACGTTCCCCTTCAGGGTCACGAACGCCACGATCTGCTGTCCGGTGGTCTCGTCGACCTTGCCGATCACCGCCGCCTCGGCCACGTCCTGGTGGTCGACCAGGGCCGATTCCACCTCGGTGGTGGAGATCCGGTGCCCCGAGATGTTCATCACGTCGTCGACCCGCCCGAGCAGCCAGAAGTAGCCGTCATCGTCCCGCTTGGCCCCGTCCCCGGCGAAGTACCTGCCCTCGAACCGGCTCCAGTAGGTGTCCTTGTACCGCTCGGGGTCGCCGTAGATCCCGCGGAGCATCGCCGGCCAGGGCTTCCTGAGCACGAGGTACCCGCCACCGGGGATGCCGACCGAGTTGCCGTCGTTGTCGACAATGTCGGCGTCGACCCCGGGGAACGGGAAGGTCGCCGACCCCGGCTTGGTGTCGACAGCCCCTGGGAGCGGGGTGATCATGATCATCCCCGTCTCGGTCTGCCACCAGGTGTCGACCACCGGGCAGCGCCCGCCGCCGATGTTGGTCTGGTACCACACCCAGGCCTCGGGGTTGATCGGCTCACCGACGCTCCCGAGCAGCCGCAGGCTGGACAGGTCGTGCTTCTCCGGCCAGTCGGTGCCCCACTTCATGAAGGTTCGGATGGCCGTCGGCGCCGTGTAGAGGATCGTCACCTTGTACTTCTCGATCATCTCCCACCAGCGGTCCTTGTCGGGGAAGTTGGGCGCGCCCTCGTACAGGATGCTGGTGGCGTGGTTGGCCAGCGGGCCGTACACGATGTAGGAGTGGCCCGTCACCCAGCCGATGTCGGCCGCGCACCAGTAGACGTCGGTGTCGGGGTGCAGGTCGAACACCAGCCGGTGGGTGGTCGACACCCCGGTCAGGTACCCGCCGGTGGTGTGCATGATCCCCTTGGGCTTGGCCGTGGTCCCCGACGTGTAGAGCAGATAGAGGAGATCCTCGGCCTCCATGGCCTCCGGCGGGCAGTCGGCCGACTGCCCCTCGACCAGGTCGTGCCACCAGACGTCGCGCTCGCCGTCCCAGGGGACGTCGTTGCCGGTCCGCCGCAGCACCACCACCTTCTCGATGCTGGGCGTCTCCGAGACGGCGTCGTCGGCGTTCTGCTTCAGCGGCACCACCTTGCCGGCCCGCCAGCCCTCGTCCTGGGTGATCAGGACCTTGGCCTCGGCGTCGTTGATCCGGTCCCGCAGCGAGTCGGCCGAGAAGCCCCCGAACACCACCGAGTGGGCCGCCCCCAGCCGCGCGCAGGCGAGCATCGCCACCGGCAGCTCAGGGACCATGCCCATGTAGATGTTGACCCGGTCGCCCCGCTGCACCCCGATCGACTTCAGCCCGTTGGCGAACCGGGCCACGTCGTCGCGCAGCTCCTCGTAGGTGATGGTCCGGGTGTCGCCCGGCTCACCCTCCCAGTGGTAGGCCACCTTGTCGCCGCCGCCCGCCTCGACGTGCCGGTCGAGGCAGTTGTCGGAGACGTTCAGCTGCCCGCCGACGAACCACTTGGCGAAGGGCAGCTCCCACTCCAGCACCTGGTCCCAGGGCTTGGTCCAGTGCAGCCGCTCGGCCTGCTCGGCCCAGAACCCCTCGAGGTCCTGCTCGGCCTGCTCGTACAGTGACCGGTCGGTGACCAGCGCATCAGCCTTGAATTCGTCCGGCGGCGGAAAGGTCCGCCCTTCGGAGAAGAGGTTTTCGATCGCGGGACTGCTCTCGGCCATGCAATCCGCCTCTCTGCGGCAGCTCTTGTTCACCGAAGCTTACTCATCTGGCCTGTCAGTGAAACTCGGCTGTCCACAGCCCGAGGCGTGCGATACGTGACGGCCGGGCGGCGGCCGGAGTTATGCACATTCTCGCCGGAGCGTCTTCCACTCGGTCCGTCCCCCGGCCATTGTTCCCGGCGCCGGACCGGCCGAGCACCACCACCACCACCCGGTCCGCTGAGCCCACACTCCAGGCACCGGGAGGAGCCCCGTGGCCCTTGAGCCCGTTCCGTCGATGTCCCCGCTGGTCGTTCTCGCCCACGACGACCCGGGAACCGCCGATTCCCTCCGCCACGCGGTCCAGTCCGCGACCGGCTGGCAGGTGGTGATGGCCGATCCCAGCCCCGCCGGCCTGACCGCCGCCCTGGCCACCGGCCCATCGGTCGCCCTGGTGGGCTGCGCCGCGCTGGCCAGCCTCCCGGCGGACTGCCGGACCCCGGTCGTCGCCATCGGCGACGACGACCGCGCGGCCGACGTCAGAGCCGCTCTCGCCGCCGGGGCCCGCAGCCTGCTCGCCTGGCCCGACGGGGCCGCCGACCTCCCAGGAGAGCTGGCGCGGGTCGCCCTCACCGGCCAGCCCGGCTCCAGCGCCGGCCACGCCGGCCTGGTCATCGCCACCCGAGGCGTGCAGGGCGGCGCCGGCACCACCACGGTCGCCATCCACCTGGCCGCCGCCTGGGCCCGCTGGGGTCCCACCCCGGTCCTGCTCCTCGACCTCGCCGGAGGCCTCGCCTTCCGCCTCGACCTCGGCACCGTCCCGACCTGGTCCACCCTCACGCTGGTCGCCGGGTCGGCGATGGACCCGTCTGACGGGGGTCCGGGGTCGGTGCCTGGGTCGGTGTCCGCGCCGCTGGTGGGCCCCGTTGATCCGTTCGATGGGGCAGAATCGGAGCCGCTCGTGAGCGTCACCGGCCGGGTCCAGGGATCGGCGCCCGAGCCGCCGGTGAGCATCGCCGGTCCGACCCGGTGGCTGGCGGGCGAACATGTGGTGGGCACCGCCGCAACGGGTGGCGGGCTGGACGCCGCCACCCTGGCCGGCACCCTGGCCGAGCCTTGGGCCGGGCTTTCCGTTCTGCCGCTGGCCGGGTTGGCCGACGGCGCTCCCGAACCGCCGCCCGAGCTCCGGGTCGTGCAGCACGTGCTCGAGGTCGCCAGGACGGCCTACCGCGTGGTCGTCGTCGACCTGCCCGCGACGGACGGGCCGGCGGTTGCGACGGCTCTCTCGCAGGCCGACGCCCTGGTCGCCGTCGGCCGCTGCGAGACCGCCGGTGTCCGCGGGCTCCAGGCGGCCATCGAAGCCTGGACCGCGTCCGGCCGCGACCTCGACACCGCGGGCGCCGTCGTCACCGGCGTCCGTCCCCGGGCCCCGCTCGCCCCTCGGGAGGTGCGCGCCGCCTTGGGAGACCGTCTGTGGGGCCTCATCCCCACCGCCGCCGCCGAGCTGGCGGCAGCCGCCGAGGACGGGGTCCTCCTCCTCGACCGTCACGACCTCTCGGCCGTCCAGGCGATGGTCACCCTCGCGAACCGCGTGGTCCCGTTCGCGGCGGTCTCAGCATGAGCCCGCCCTCCCGGTCTCCGGACCAGCCCGGCGTCGCCTATCCGCCCCAGCGCGGCAACGGAGGGGCCGGTGGCCGGGTCGCCCTCGGCGTGGCCGGAGGTGGCGTGGCCGGTGGTGGTGTGGCTGGAGGCGAAGTGGCTGGAGGGGGCGTGGCCGCTGGTCCGGGTGGCCATGGGCTGCTGGCTGGCGGCGACGGGATCAGCGGGATCCGCGGGGTG
>Ga0207675_100004987_pt1 | contig 12790 bp, 9 predicted proteins | sample KBSSwiS42_FD_184305 | JGI IMG/M metagenome (GOLD analysis project Ga0207675, IMG submission 184305) | Switchgrass rhizosphere microbial communities from Kellogg Biological Station, Michigan, USA - KBS Switchgrass S4-2 (SPAdes) (version 2) | ecosystem: Host-associated > Plants > Roots >... | reverse complement strand
CTGGTAGCTACTGCTTTGATCCCGACGACAATGACCACTGCGTGTCTTTGGATTGCCTCAGCATGGGTTCCAGGACGACCCCGCCGTGGCACCGGGATGCGTTCCATGCTTCGCTTCGGCGGCACGCTCACGCTCAATGGTGTCGTCGTCTATCTGGCCTACAACCTCGATAAGATTCTTCTGGGACGCTTCTGGGGGCCGCAAGCCGTCGGACTCTACGGCCGGGCATACACACTCATCAATCTGCCCACGGAAAACCTAAATTCGGCCGCCGGTGAAGTAGCATTCCCCGCGCTCTCACGCGTGCAACACGATCCACCTCGTCTCAAAAGATATTTCCTCAAAGGATATTCGCTTGTACTCGCCCTAACCGTGCCCATTACGATCGCCGCTGCGCTTTTCGCGGGCGATCTGGTGTCTGTGGTCCTTGGGCCCAAGTGGCACGACGCCGTTGTGCTTTTTCGACTGCTTTCGCCCTCGATCATCATTCTCGCGATGCTGAACCCTCTCATCTGGCTGCTGCTTTCCCTCGGCATGGTTGGCCGTAGCCTGCGCGTCGGCCTCGTCTACTCTCCAATCGTGATTGCGGGCTGCCTCGCTGGATTACACTACGGTCCCGCCGGCGTCGCGCTTGGTTATTCGGCCGTCCTGACGCTCTGGTTCATTCCTCACATTGCGTGGTGCGTACATGGCACGGTTGTTTCCCTGCGGGACGTTCTTCACACGGCTGGCCGCCCGTTGTTGTCCGGGCTCACTGCCGCCGCTGTTGCCGCCTCGTTGCAATTTCTCTTTGGCGGCCATCTGTCGGCGTTTCCCAGGCTACTGTTGGGGATGGCTGTGCTCCTCAGCGTTTACCTTTCTATGCTGCTCTACGTGATGAAGCAGAAATCCTTTTATCTGGACTTGATTCGCGGGCTGAAGGGATCGGCTTCTGATGAACAAGCAGATCCGACAGCGACGACTGACACTCCTGGTTCATTTCCACAGACCGAGCCTGCGTCGCTATTCAGTAAAGGGTCATCGGGCATAGAAAGTGTTTTGGTGATTGCTTCCGATTACAAGCCCAAACCGGGAGGAATTGCCTCCTATCTCGATAGCCTGACCCGCGGTCTCATAGCTTGCGGAAAGAATGCCAAGGTTCTCGCCCTCGTCGAATCGCATGAAACCGATCGACTCGACTTTCTGCAATCCTACGAAGATTGGGTCATTTCCCTTCCCATCGTTCACGATCAGAGGCCACACAACTGGCTCGGCAACAAATGCGTGAGCCTACTTGAAATTGCTCGTTGCAAGAGCCCTGCCGTGCGCGCCGTTCTGGAACGAACCAGTCTTTTCAAAGACTCTGCCACCGCCATCGTGCAACTGAAAGCCGTTCTCGAAAAAGAAAAGCCAATGTTGGTCGTTCTCGGCCACCTCGATCTGAAACTCTATCCGCTCGTCTTGCACCTGCAACAGATCGGCCAGCCTTACGGAATCATCGCCCATGATTCCGAAATCTATTTCTGTAAGAATCGCGTGAACGATCGCGTTCGACGGGGCATGATTATTAAAGGTGCGAACTGGATCGCCGCCAACTCTCGTCACACGAGGTCCCTGGTCGAAGCATGGGGCATCCCGCGAGAAAAAATCACGATCATTCACCCGCCGCTGTCAGAGCAGGCAATCTTCATCTCCAATGAGCTTGATGGTGAAGTGCGAGACGACAGCTTTACCCTCATCACGGTTAGCCGAATTGTTCCGAACAAAGCCATCGACCTGGTGCTCAAGGCACTTCAGATCATCAACCGTAACGAAATACCCTTTCGCTACATTGTTGTCGGCGAGGGACCGGAACGCGAATCGCTTCAACGGCTCTCCACCGATCTAGGCCTTCAGAACAAGATCACTTTTACCGGCTACATCTCAGATGAAGACAAATGGCGGCTGCTTCAGGCCTCGGACTTGTATGTCATGCCTTCGCGCGTCCGACCGGAAGACCAGCACGAAGGTTTTGGCATCGCATTTCTCGAAGCCGCTGCGTGTGGTATTCCATCGGTCGGAACAAACGCCGGTGGCATTCCCGATGCAGTTCTCGATGGAGAAACGGGCATGCTCGTTGAACCGGATTCGCCCGAAGCGCTCGCACAAACTCTTACTTTCCTTTACCGAAACCCTGCCGTTCGCATGCGAATGGGAATGGCAGCAAGAGAACGGGCGCGTACGCAGTTTTCCCCAAGCATCGTCGCGGCACAGTTTCACCAAGAGGTGTCACTGCGCATCTAGGTTGCCTGTTTGCGCTGCTGTTGCCAGTTAGTAAACTATCTTCATGCGCGAAGTCGTAGTCGTCTCTGCCCTCCGCACCCCTGTTGGGCGCGCTTTCAAAGGCACGCTCCGCTCCACTCGCCCGGACGACCTTGCCGCCATCGCAATTAAAGCTGCGCTCGAGCGCGTGCCGAAACTCGACACCAAAGAAATCGAAGACGTCATTCTCGGCTGCGCCATGCCCGAAGGTGAACAAGGGATGAATGTCGCGCGCATCGCCGCCTTACGCGCAGGTCTGCCCGTGGAAGTGTCGGCCATGACGATTAACCGTTTCTGCTCGTCCGGGTTGCAAGCGATTGCCATGGCCGCCGAGCGCATTCAGGCTGGGGGGGCGGACGTTATCGTTGCAGGGGGCACTGAATCGATGTCAATGATCCCGATGGGCGGTAATAAGATTTCCCCCAACCCCTGGCTCGTAGATCACTATCCGGACTCTTATCTCTCTATGGGATTGACTGCTGAGCGCGTTGCGCAGCGTTTTGGGATATCGCGCGCACAATGCGACGAATTTTCGTTAGCCAGCCATCAAAAGGCCCTCGCCGCACTCCAAGCCGGCAAGTTCGATGACGAAATTGTAGCTGTCCCAGTAACTTTCACAACGCCCAACGGATCGAAGCCAAAGAAAACCGAAATCACATTCAAGCAGGACGAAGGCCCCCGTGCGGATACTTCGCTCGAAGCGCTCGGTGCGCTCAAGCCCGCGTTTCACGTAAAGGGCGTAACCACCGCCGGAAATTCGTCGCAAATGTCGGACGGTGCGGCCGCAGCCGTCGTCATGTCCGCAGAGCGTGCGAAAGCTCTCGGGATCAAGCCACTCGCCCGTTACGTTTCTTTCGCGACCGCCGGGTACAAACCAGAGGAGATGGGACTCGGGCCCGTATTCGCAATTCCGAAAGCGCTCAAGCTAGCCGGACTCAAACTCGACCAGATCGACGTCATAGAGCTCAACGAAGCCTTCGCCGCTCAGTCTCTCGCCGTCATCCAAGAGGCAAAGCTTGATCCCGCGAAAGTGAATCCAAACGGCGGAGCGATCGCCTTGGGCCACCCTCTAGGATGCACCGGCGCCAAGCTAACAGCCAGCGTCATTCGTGAACTGAAGCGCCGCAACGCTCGCTACGGTATGGTGACGATGTGCGTCGGCGGTGGGATGGGAGCGGCAGGGATTTTCGAAAACTTCGGCTGAAATTGAAGTGCTTTCGCAACTGACTCACTCAAAAGCCACCTCTACAAACCCCATCCCTTGCATCAAGCTCGTGATGGTCGAGCGAGCATTCTCCTGCGCCTTTTGCAAAATACCGTCGGCGAGCGCCGCTTGGAGTAATTCCTTTTCTGCTTCCGCCCTTACCTGTGTCTCAAGATTCGGATCGGTTGGCACAAGCCATCCTGTCTGACGCGAATACACACGAGTCTTTCCGCTATCGAGACGGGTCACCAAGACTTGAGCTTGCGGCAAATGAACGCGGACGGTTCGGTCCTTCACGTGAACATCGTCGATCTTTAACGTGGCAAAATCAATCCCGGCAATCACTTCTCCATGCACCAACATCAGCAGTCGATCACCGGCCAGGAAGTCTGGAAAAATCTCGCTCTGTTTTTCGCCAGTAACAATCTTGTCCATCGTGTAAACAACGGTTTCAAGCCGCTGCAGCTTTTGGATCCGATCCACCACCGTCGGCTGACTCATATCTGTATGAGTCGTCCGTCGCAACCACGATGACAAGACGCCCCCGGGCCACTTCTGCGCCCCGCGAACAACACCCCAGATCACAAGCGCAGCCAACAGCACACCCGCCAATAACGCCGCACAGCCGACTAAACCCGCCCGCGCACGTTGAAGATTAGGATCAACAGCCATAAGTGTTCCGCGTCAACAGCCTACCACCATGGGCCAATGGCCTTCTCAAGGGCCAAAACCTATAACCAAATTTGGCACGAGGTACGCGTGCGATTCGAAAACCCCGTGCTCTCCCGTGCTCCCCCGTGGTTAAGAATTCAGTGTTACCAACCACAATCTCAATGTCACCAACCTCAGGTGATTCAACAAGCCGCTGGCAGATCTGCTTGAGTGGTAACAGTGTGGGCTCGCCCACCAACTTCCACCGAGCCCACCTTCGTAATGGCATCAAGAGATTGGTCGATGGCAAGTACTGCGAAAAATGAAATAATCCAATGTGATCCCCAGTGCTCCTGAGGTTCAAGATTTGAGGGTTTCCGAATATGGCCACCACTGCTGTACCTAAGACAAAAATTTCTGGCGGCGCGTTCCTCCTCGAAGAACGCCAGCCCAACGAGGTCTTTACGCCAGAAGATTTCACCGAGCAGCACACACTCATCGCTCAGACTGCGGAAGAATTCGCCGTTAATGAAATTCTCCCCAATGTCGAGAGGATTGAGCACAAAGACTTCTCCATCACGCGCGACCTTCTCAAAAAAGCCGGCGAACTAGGCCTCAGCTCCGCCGAGATCCCCGAAGCCTATGGCGGTCTCGAGATGGATAAGGTCACCGCCGCGGTCATCGCAGACCACATCGCCAAATACGCGGGTTTTGCCACCACGTGGGGCGGACACACCGGTATCGGAACCTTGCCCATCGTGTACTTTGGCACCGAAGAGCAGAAGAAAAAATATCTTCCTCGCTTGGCGGCCGGAGAGATCGTTGGCGCCTACGCCCTGTCTGAGGCCTCATCCGGATCTGACGCGCTCAATTGTCGTGCTCGCGCCACACTCTCGCCCGACGGCAAGCACTACATCCTGAATGGCGAAAAGATGTGGATCACCAATGCCGGCTTTGCCGACCTTTTCACCGTCTTCGCGAAAATCGACGGTGAAAAGTTCACGGCATTTCTGGTCGAAAAAACTTTTCCTGGCTTCTCGATCGGCGCCGAAGAACACAAGATGGGTATCCGAGGATCGTCCACGTGCCCTCTCATCCTCGCAGACTGTCAGGTTCCCGCAGAAAATCTGCTCGGGGAAATCGGCAAGGGACACATCATCGCCTTCAACATCCTGAACATCGGACGCTTCAAGCTTGGCGCCATGTGCGTGGGCGGTGCGCGCGTCTCGCTCGAAAATGCTGTTGGATACGCCAAGCAGCGCAAGGCCTTCGAGAAAGTCATCGCTGACTTCGGTCTCGTCCGCGAAAAGATCGCCAACATGGCGACGCTTATCTACGTCGGCGAGGCGCTGGTCTATCGCACCGTCGGCATGATGGACGCGCTTCTCTCTGAAATCGACCAAGCAAGCCCCGACGCTGCTAAAGAAACTCGCAAGGCCATCGAAGAATATGCCGTCGAGTGCTCCATCTTGAAAGTCTGGGGTTCGGAGATGATCGACTATGTCGTCGATGAAACCGTCCAGATCTATGGAGGCTATGGCTTCGTCGAAGAGTATCCTGCCGAGCGTGCCTACCGCGACGCCCGTATCAATCGCATCTTCGAAGGGACGAATGAAATTAACCGCCTTATCATCACGGGCTTTTTGCTGAAGCGTGCCATGAGCGGACAACTTGCCCTCATGCCAGCCATCAAGAAGTTGATGGACGAGGTCCTCTCCGGTCCGAGCATCGGGGAAGAAGTCGAGGGCTCGCTCGCAGAAGAACGCAAGCTGGTTTCAAACGCCAAGAAGCTCGGCTTGTTCGCTTCCGGCTCTGCGACGCAGAAATACATGCAGAAAATTCAGGACGAGCAGGAAGTCATGGGCGCGATTGCCGACATGACAATCGAAATCTATGCGATGGAGTCGGCTGTCTTGCGCACCCAAAAACTAATTGCCACCAAGGGCGAGACCGCCGCAGCATTACCGATCGCCATGACTCGCGTTTACCTTACGCAAGCATTCGAGAAAGTGGAAGCGGCCGCCAAAAAAATCATCGCTGCCGTCGCCGACGGAGACATGCTGCGCACCCAACTGGCAATCCTCCGCCGTCTGGCGAAACACGAACTCTTCAACACCATCGAACTTCGCCAGCAAATCGCGCAGAAAATCATTGAGCGTGGAAAATACACGCTGGGATAGGACCGCATAAAACATTTGTCATCCTGAGCAAAGCAAAGGATCCGTTATTCGCCTGCGCCACCACCATCCTCACTTCTTGTCATCCTGCGTGCTGCGAAGGACGTACTTTTCGCATTCAAAACTCAGCCACGAGCAATCCTTTTGTGCTTAACTACTCCCGCCATGAAACGGCGACTCGTACTCCTTTTCGCACTCTTCGCCCTTTCCGCCCTCGCCCAGACGTCTCCTTCCACCAACCTCGCTCCCACTCCTCCCATGGGATGGAACTCTTGGAACAAATTTGCCTGCAACGTCAGTGACGAACTCATCCGCGGCATGGCCGATGCGCTCGTAAAGTCCGGCATGAAAGACGCCGGCTATCAATACGTGGTCATCGACGACTGTTGGCAGGTCAGCCGCGACGGGGCTGGCAACATCGTCGCCGATGCACAGCGCTTTCCACACGGAATCAAGGGTCTCGCAGATTACATCCACTCGATCGGCTTGAAGTTCGGCATCTATTCGGACGCAGGCTCGAAAACTTGCGCCGGGCGTCCCGGAAGCCTCGGGCACGAGTATCAGGATGCTCGCCAGTACGCTGCATGGGGTGTCGACTATCTGAAATACGACTGGTGCAACACAACCACGCAAGACGCGCCAGCCGCCTATGCACTTATGCGCGCCGCGCTCGATGCTACCGGACGGCCCATCGTGCTCAGCATTTGCGAATGGGGTAAAGCGCAGCCATGGCTCTGGGGCAAACGGGTTGGCGGTAACTTGTGGCGAGCCACCGGGGACATTCAAGACCGCTGGGAAGGAAAGAAAGAGTGGTCGCCGGGCGACTGTTGCAGTTACGGCGTTGTGGACATCATCGACGCCGTGGCCGACCTGTATTCCTATGCCGGTCCTGGACACTGGAACGATCCCGACATGCTCGAAGTCGGCAACGGCGGCATGACCGACACCGAGTATCGTTCGCACTTTAGTTTCTGGGCGCTGCTCGCGGCGCCGCTGATCGCAGGAAATGATCTGCGCACAATGCCGCCCGAAATTCACGACATTCTCACCAACAAAGAAGTCATCGCGATCAATCAAGATCCGCTCGGACGGCAAGGCCACCGCGTCCGCAAGGATGACCAACTCAAGGTAGATGTCTGGGCGAAGCAGCTGGCCGATGGGAGCCGCGCAGTCATCCTCTTCAATCGCGGTACCGCCGAGCAGAATATAGCGGTCAACTGGGAAGAGATTGGGTATCCAGCAAATATCGTCGCCTCAGTTCGCGACCTCTGGCAACACAGAGATCTCGGCAAGCAGACGGGGAAAACAGCAGCGACCGTGCCAGCTCATGGCGTGGCAATGCTGGCAGTGCGACCGTAAAACTTTTTAGCAATGTGGCAATAGCCAGATGTCAATTGGCAATCGCAAATTGGCAATTGACAATTTGCAAGTGACAAAACCTACTCCTTCGGATATCCCGGATCCGCCTTTACTTCCTCGATTTGCTTCGTGTGTCGTGCGCAGTGAGCAGCGTTCAGCAGAAGCCACTGGTATCCGTCGAGTTCTCCGAGAACCGGGTGCTCGCCGAAATGTTCGCGCAGGTCATCATTCGTGGTTCTCACATACTCGATGGTTGCCTGGCGTGACTCGTCGAATGTTTTCGCCAGTTCCGCGCGCGTCGGGAAACGGCCGGTGGGCTTCAAAAACTCCGGGGCTTGCAACTTTGTGCTACGGTCCGGAATCTTGGTCAGCACAATTTCATCCTTGGCATTGATTTCCTCGCGCTTCTCCGGGGCCGACGGCGATTTCATCACCTGTTCCCGGACAAGCGTAAGAATGGCGGATTCAGTCACTGTAATGTGTTCAGCAACCTCCGCGATCGACCAGCGATCGGGCGAAGGCTTATATCTCCACTGTTTTTCGGAGATACCTGAGATCGCCTTTACAAATAGTTGGCGCGTCGCATCCAGATTCAGGATTGCCTTCTCGCGTTCCGCATCGCTCAGAGTTGCCGCCACTGGAGCCGACGCGCGTGCCGCGAGCGGAGTGGTTGCGTTCTGGGCCGAAGAAACGAGCGCTCCACACAACACAACTGCAGATGCCGCCGTGGTGATAAGTTGTTTTCGCATCTCGCCACTTCCTTTAGCGAATTGGAAATTGGCAATCGCCAATCGTCAATCCCCATAAGTGCATGCGCCGGCTCTCTTAACTTTTGGTCTTAAGCTCTTCCATCACGCTTTGAATCAACTCTTTCGCATCGGTCAGCTGCTTCATGATGATTTGAATGTCCATGACTGGCTTGCCCGGCCAGCGCTGGCTCTGGCAGTACACGCCGTGCTGCCCGACAAGGGCCATCGCGTCCGTGATGGTGTCGAGCGTGACAGCCAGACGCCCGCGCGGAACGCCCATCATGGTTTCAAAATGCTCAAGCTCTTCCTGTTTCTCATCGAATACCGGCATGAGGAAATTGTACTGTTTGCGCCGAATATCGGATAATCCTTAGCACTCATTCAGCACTCGACATTCTGCCACTACTGCGGGGCTTACTCTTATCAAGAACTTGCGTCTAATGCCTCACAGCTGTGCATGGCTGAATGCCGACTGCTGAATGCCAAGCGCTCTTACAAGGAGAATTCATGAACAAACGCATTGCCCTCGTTACCGTGGCTATATTTGCTCTGTCGTTGCTTGTCTGCGCTCAGGATGATCCGAGCAAGCGTCCGAGCCCACCTGCCAAGGCAGAATGCAAGCTTGCCAGCGGCAAGACCGCGACTGTCAACTACTCAAGTCCACGCGCCAAGGGCCGCAAGATCTTTGGTGGACTGGTGCCCTTCGGCAAAGTGTGGCGTACCGGCGCAAACGAAGCGACGTCGCTCACAACGGACACAGCATTCACTGTCGGCGGCAAGGACGTTCCCGCGGGCAGCTATACACTCTTCACCGTCCCGAATGCAGACAAGTGGGCGCTTGTCATCAGCAAGAAGACCGGCGAGTGGGGTACCGACTATCCAGGCGAAGGCGAAGACTTGGCTCGTGTGGATATGAAGGTTTCGAAGACGGCGGCCCCGGTCGAGAATTTCACCATCGCCTTCGACTCCAAGGGCACCAGTTGCACGATGAACATCGACTGGGAATCGACTCGCGCATCGGTGGACTTCAGCGAAAAGAAGTAGCATCGAAACCAAATCGGGCGTCCGGACAAGAACGGGCGCCCGTTTATTTTGACTTGTCGTTTAGTAATTGACTTATCGTTCGACGCAATTTGCGGAGGCGTGCATGAACTTGTTGATCGCGTTTTTGGCCGTTACCGTGGCATGGAGTTGCGCTTCAGCAGAGAACGTCGTTCGCTATCGTGGTGCAGCCGACAATGTGAAGTACGTTTTCGCGACTGCCGATCCTGTGGCGCGTCTCAAGTCGGGGGACATCCTTGAAACCAACACGCTCGACGCATTCGGCAACGCGATTCAGAAGCCAACCGACACGTTGCGCATGGTGAAGGGTGACAACCCGCTGACCGGGCCATTTTTTGTTGAGGGCGCAGAACCAGGCGACACTCTGGTAGTCAAAATTCTTGACTTGCAGATCGATGGCAATCAGGGTGTCGGAACGATTGCACCCGGATTTGGCGCCATCAACTCGAGCAAGTACACGCCCGTCCTAAATCCGGATCTGCCGGAACGGATTTGGCTTTATCCCATCGATCATGCGACAAACACAGCAACATTTTCTGCGCACGACACGAAGTTCTCCGTAAGAATTCCGCTGCGTCCTTTTTTGGGATGCATTGGGGTAGCACCTGCCGATCGCGAAGCGCGCAGCTCGATTGTCCCGGCAGAGTTTGGCGGCAACATGGATGCGCCGGAAGCGAGCGTCGGAAACACGGCTTACTTCCCTGTCAGTGTGGCTGGGGCGTTGCTTTATGTCGGTGATGGGCACGCGGCTATGGGCGACGGCGAGATTGGCGGGTCGGCGATCGAAGTTCCGTTGCGGGCTCGCATGCAGGTAAGTGTCATCAAGGGGCAGAAAATCAGTTGGCCCCGCTTTGAGAACGATGACGCGATCATGGCCGTAGGAGCATATCGTCCGCTGGACGACGCCGCGCGAATTGCATTCACCGAACTGGTCAAATGGATTCACCACGACTATGGGCTGTCCGAGCTGGACGCCTATGAACTGCTCTCCAAAGTCGCAAAGGTACGACTTGCAGAAATGGTAGACCCGAATTATGTGATCATTGCGTCGGTTGAGAAGAAGTACCTGCCGAAGAGTGCGAGGTAGAACGTTAGAGGTAAATGAGTGCTGGCAGCATCGATAAGCAAGGACGCGCGGCCTTCATCGAAGCCTTTGCATCGGCGATTTTCAGTTGGCAATTGACAATCGCAAATCGGAAATGACTAGATCCCCGGCTTCCACCTGAGCACCGGCTTCCTTGCCGCCTGCGTCTCGTCCAAACGCTGCACACGGGTGTGGTGCGGCGCTGCTAGCACGTAATCCGGATCTTCCTCTACTTCCTGCGCCACTTGCTTCATCGCTTCAATGAAGAGATCCAATTCTTCGAGTGGCTCGCTTTCGGTCGGCTCGATCATTAGGGCGCCGGGCACAATCAGCGGGAATGCAGTTGTATAGGGATGGAATCCGTAATCAATCAGGCGCTTGGCAAGATCCATAGTCTTCACGCCTTTTTTGGATTGGAGCTTGTCGCTGAATACGACCTCGTGCATACTCGGCGTTTCATACGGCAAGTCGTATACACCTTCAAGACCTTTACGAATGTAGTTGGCGTTGAGAACCGCGTCTTCGGTGGTCTGTCGCAGACCGTCGGGGCCATTCGCGTAAATGTAGGCGAGAGCGCGAACGAACATTCCGAAGTTGCCATAGAAAGCACGGACTCGTCCTACCGACATTGGACGGTTGTATTCGAACCCCAACGTGCCGTCCGGCTTGGTAATGACGACGGGCTTCGGAAGAAATGGCTCAAGCCCCTTCTTCACCGCCACCGGACCAGAACCGGGGCCGCCCCCTCCATGCGGCGTTGAAAACGTCTTATGCAGGTTGAGGTGCATAACGTCGACGCCGAAATCACCGGGACGGACTTTGCCTACCAGCGCGTTCATGTTGGCGCCATCCATGTAGAGCAGGCCGCCTTTTGCGTGCATCAGGTCGGCAATCTTGTGAATCTCTTGTTCGAACACGCCAAGGGTATTCGGATTGGTCAGCATGAGCGCCGCGACGTCTTCGTTCATCTGCGCTTCCAGAGCTGACACTTCCACCATGCCGCGATCGTTTGATTTCAAATTCTCGACCGAGTAACCGACCATCGCCGCAGTAGCGGGATTCGTGCCGTGCGCGGAATCCGGAATGAGAACTTTCTTTCGCGGATTTCCCTTTGCCTGGTGATAAGCGCGCGTCATGAGAAGCCCAGTGAGTTCACCATGGGCACCGGCCGCGGGCTGGAGCGTAATCGCGTCCATGCCAGTGATTTCGATCAGGCACTCACTCAGTGTCTGAATAATGCGCAGCGCACCTTGGGAGATCTTTTCCGGCTGGTAGGGGTGCCCGTTGGCGATGCCTTCGACTCGAGAGACGAACTCGTTCACACGTGGGTTGTATTTCATCGTGCACGATCCGAGCGGATACATGCCCAGATCAATCGCATAGTTCCAGGTGGAAAGGCGCGTGAAGTGGCGAATGATTTCCAGTTCACTAACTTCCGGCATGTTGCCCAGGTCTTTTCGTTCGGATGAACCGAGAAGCTTCGACGTATCGACGTCGGGCACATCAAGCGGCGGCAGCTTAAATGCTGCCTTGCCTGGCGAGGATTTTTCGAAGATCAGGTTCTCGTTCTGGCTGATGTGACGCGTAGCTTTGCGGGTCATTTGCTTCATCGCGCCACCTCCTGCTTTTCGGGCTCTCTCATGGTTCGGACGGAACGCTCGCTCTCAGAGACTAGACCGACTGCGGTGTCGATTGCAGTCCGCGTCGTAGTTTCGGTGCAGCACCACAACGCTGCGTTCGCAAATTCTGGATAAAACTTCTTGAGTGGCAAGCCCCCGACAATCTTGTGTCCGAGGAGCCGCGAGTTGATCGCGTAAGGGTCTTCGCTGGTTTCAACGACGAATTCGTTGAAGCGCGGCGAACCGGAGAACAAGACCTTGGCGCTTTGTCCGAAACGGTCCGCGGCATAGGCAGCCTTGGCCAGGTTTTGTTTCGCAAGCTCCTTCAATCCAACCTTTCCGTAAATGGTCATGAAGATATTGACCATGAGCGCGACCAGGGCTTGGTTAGTGCAGATGTTTGAAGTCGCTTTCTCGCGACGAATGTGCTGCTCACGGGTCGCCAGAGTTAAGACAAACCCTCGCTTTCCGTTGCGGTCAACGGTTTGCCCCACAAGCCGTCCCGGCATTTGGCGGACATATTTTTCGCGGGTTGCAAGTACACCGCAATACGGTCCGCCGAAGCCCATGGGGACGCCAAACGACTGTGGTTCCATGGCGACAAT
>Ga0207675_100004982_pt1 | contig 12798 bp, 12 predicted proteins | sample KBSSwiS42_FD_184305 | JGI IMG/M metagenome (GOLD analysis project Ga0207675, IMG submission 184305) | Switchgrass rhizosphere microbial communities from Kellogg Biological Station, Michigan, USA - KBS Switchgrass S4-2 (SPAdes) (version 2) | ecosystem: Host-associated > Plants > Roots >... | reverse complement strand
CACCTGCCAGAACACCCCCGGCGACAGCCGCCACTCCCGGCCCGCCGCCCGGACGGTCACCGGCTCGTCGTCGCCCGCGTGCACGGCGCCGCCCGCGTCGACGACCACCTCCACCTCGCCCGGCGCGAACCGCTGCCCGAGCACGGGAGCCAGCGCGCCGGGCGGGGCGAGCGGACAGTCCGCGACGGCCAGCACGTCGTGGCTGCGGTGCGCGCGCAGTCCCGCGCGGCCCTCGTCGTCGACGGCGAGGCGCACCCGCGTGCGCCACCCCAGCGGGCCGCCGGGCAGCTCCTCGACCTCGACGTCCCGGCGCACGCCTGCGAGCCGCCTCAGCTGCTCGGCCAGCACCTGCGCCTTCCAGCCGCGTTGCGCGGGTGGCGCGACGTGCTGCAGGTCGCAGCCACCGCAGCCGCCCGCCCGCGCCCACGTGCACGGCGCGGCGACCCGGTCGGGCGACGCCGTGAGCACGGCGACGGCGTCGGCCCGGCAGAAGCCGCCGCCGGTGTCCTCGTCGACGACCGCGCGCACCCGCTCCCCCGGCAGGGCGTGCCGCACGAAGACGACCCGCCCGTCGTGGCGGGCCACGCAGTGCCCGCCGTGCGCGACGGCGTCGACCTGCAGCTCCAGCACCCGGTCGGTCCAGTCCAACCCGGCGGTCACGGTTTCGCCGCCGGGGTGCGGACCTCCGCGGGACCGGTCTCGTAGCCGCGGCGCGACGAGCCGGGCGGGGTCTCCGGGCGACGGGTCTTGATCCGCTCCGAGGACGGCATCTGCCAGGCCACGTTCGTCACCATCACACCCGGCTGGAACAGCAGCCTGCCCTTGAGCCGCAGGGCGCTCTGGTTGTGCAACAGCTGCTCCCACCAGTGCCCGACGACGTACTCGGGGATGAACACCGTGACGACGTCGCGCGGGCTCTTGGTGCGCACCCGCTTCACGTACTCCAGCACCGGCCGGGTGATCTCCCGGTACGGCGACTCGATCACCTTCAGCGGCACCGGGATGGCCCGCTTCTCCCACTCCCGCATGAGCCGCTTCGTATCGGCGTCGTCGACGTTGACGGTGAGCGCCTCCAGCACGTCGGGCCGGGTGGCCCGGGCGTAGGCCAGCGCGCGCAGCGCCGGTTTGTGCAGCGTGGAGACCAGCACGATCCCGTGGTTGCGCGACGGCAGCACGGCGTCGGTCTCGCCGATCACCAGCTCGGCCGCCACCCGGTCGTAGTGCCGCTGGATGGCCTGCATGACCACGAAGAACACCGCCATGGCCGCGATCGCGATCCACGCTCCCAGCAGGAACTTCGTGACGAGCACGGTGAGCAGCACGACGCCGGTCATGATCGCGCCGAAGCCGTTGATCGACTGGGCGCGGCGCATCCGCCGCCGGGCCTGTGGGTCGGTCTCGGTGCGCAGCAGCCGGTTCCAGTGCCGCACCATGCCCGTCTGCGACAGGGTGAACGACACGAACACGCCGACCGTGTACAGCGGGATCAGCCGCGTGACCTCCGCCTGGAAGCCGACCACGAGCACCACGGCGAACGCGGCGAGGATGACGATGCCGTTGGAGAACGCGAGCCGGTCGCCGCGCGTGTGCAGCTGGCGGGGCAGGTAGCGGTCCTGCGCGAGGATCGAGCCGAGCACCGGGAAGCCGTTGAACGCCGTGTTGGCGGCCAGCGCCAGGATCAGCGCCGTCATCACGACCACGAAGTAGAAGCCCGGCCGGAACGCCGAGAACACGGCGTCGGCGAGCTGGGCCACCATCGTCTGCTGGACGTAGCCCGGGGGCGCGTCGGCGAACTGCCGCGCCGGGTCCTCGGCGATCTTCACCTCGGCCAGCTGCGCGAGCGCGACCAGACCCATGAACATGCTCACCGAAAGCACCCCGAGCAGCAGCAGGGTGGTCGCCGCGTTGCGGGACTTCGGCTTCTGGAAAGCGGGTACGCCGTTGCTGATCGCCTCGACGCCGGTGAGCGCCGCAGCGCCTTGGGTGAACGAGCGCAGGATCAGCAGCACGAGCGCGAGCCCGGTGAACGCGTCGCCCTCCGCGAGGAGGGTGAGGTTCGCGCTGGCCGCCAGCACGGGCTGACCGAGCAGGAGGATCCGCACCAGCCCCCAGACGATCATCGCCCCGATGCCGATCATGAACGCGTAGACCGGTACGGCGAAGGCCGCCCCCGACTCGCGGATACCGCGCAGGTTCACGGCGGTGAGCAGCACGATCGCGCCGACCGCGAACGGCACCTTGTGCTCGGCGACGAACGGCACGAGCGCCCCGATGTTCGCGGCCGCCGCCGAGATCGACACGGCTACCGTCAGCGTGTAGTCGACGAGCAGGGCGCTGGCGACGGTGAGTCCGGCGCGACGGCCGAGGTTGACGGTGGCGACCTCGTAGTCGCCGCCGCCCGACGGGTAGGCGTGCACGTTCTGCCGGTAGCTGGTGACCACCGTGAGCAACACGACCACGACCGCGAGGCCGATCCACGGCGACAGGGCGTACGCCGACGCCCCGGCGACCGACAGCGTGAGGAAGATTTCCTCCGGGGCGTAGGCGACCGACGACATCGCGTCGGAGGCGAACACCGGCAAGGCGATCCGCTTGGGCAGGAGGGTGTGCGCGAGCCGGTCACTGCGTTGGGGCCGCCCGACGACGATGCGCTTCAGCGCGGTCCGGAACGAAGGCACGGCGGAAGCGTAGGCGCTGCTGGGTCTCACGCGCCTCAGCGGCGCCGAAACGGGCCTGCCTGCGATAGCGTGCCGCCGTGCACGTCGTCATCATGGGCTGCGGGCGGGTCGGGTCCTCCCTCGCCGCGAGCCTCGATCGGCTCGGCCACGAGGTAGCCGTGATCGACAAAGATCGGCAGGCCTTCCGGCGGCTCTCCGCCGATTTCTCCGGGCGCCAGGTCGTCGGCCAGGGCTTTCACAGAGAAGTACTGGTCGAGGCCGGGGTCGAGCGCGCCCAGGCCTTCGCGGCGGTCTCCAGCGGCGACAACTCCAACATCATCGCGGCGCGGGTGGCCCGGGAGACGTTCGGCATCGCCCGCGTCGTCGCCCGCATCTACGACGCCAAACGGGCGGCCGTGTACGAGCGCCTCGGCATCCCGACGGTGGCCACCGTGCCGTGGAGCACCGATCGGCTGATGCGCATGCTGCTCCCGGACGGCGTGGCGTCGGCGTGGCGCGAGCCCACCGGCACGGTCGCGATCCTGCCGCTGCCGGTCAACGAGGAGTGGGTGGGCCGTCCGATCCGCGAGCTGGAGGCGACCACCGGGTGCCGTGTGGCGTTCATCGTCCGCTTCGGCACCGGCGTGCTGCCGCGCCCGGAGACGTTCGTGCAGGCCGAAGACACGATCTACGTCGCAGCGGTGTCGGGCACCGTCAGCGACGTCACGTCGGCAGCGGCCGCCCCGCCGCCTCAGGAGGGCTGAGCAGTGCGCGTCGCGATCGCGGGAGCGGGAGCCGTCGGGCGCTCCATCGCCTTGGAGCTGGTGGACAACAACCACCAGGTGATGCTCATCGAGCGCGAGCTGTCGAACATCGACCCCGAGTCGGTCGAAGCGGCCGAGTGGGTGCACGCCGACGCCTGCGAGCTCGCCTCACTGGAGGAAGCCGGGCTGGAGACGTGCGACGTCGTGATCGCCGCCACCGGCGACGACAAGGTCAACCTGGTGGTGTCGCTGCTGGCCAAGACCGAGTTCGCCGTACGCCGCGTCGTCGCAAGGGTCAACGACCCCACCAACGAGTGGTTGTTCGGGCAGAACTGGGGCGTGGACGTCGCGGTGTCCACGCCGCGGCTGCTGGCCGCGCTCGTCGAGGAGGCGGTGGCGGTCGGCGACCTCGTGCGGCTGATGACCTTCCGGCAGGGCCAGGCCAACCTGGTGGAGGTCACGCTGCCCGAGGACACCCCGCTCGCCGGGCAGGCCGTGGGTGGGCTGAAGCTGCCTGCCGACTCGGCGCTGGTGGTGGTGCTGCGCGGGGGTCGCGTGATCGTGCCGCAGGCCGACGACGCGCTGGAGCCCGGCGACGAGCTGCTGTTCGTGGCGACCGCGGCCGTCGAGGACGAGATCCACGCCGCGCTGGGCTTCTGAGAGCGGTCAGTCGGCGGGGTTCGGCAGGCGCCGCGCGCGCGACACCGCCCAGATCGTGCCGAGCAGCGCGACCCCGACCAGCGGGTAGCCCATCGCCAGCCGGGCGATGCCGAGCCAGGTGGTGGCATCGGCGTTGTAGAGCAGGCCCTGCACGACGAGGCGCGCCGCGAACACCAGGGTCCACAGCAGGCTGGCCCACGTGTAGGCGCGCAGGAGGCGCGGATCGCGGCGCCAGGACTGGCCGTCGCCGTTGATGCCATGCCAGATGACGCCCGCGAGCGGCCACCGCACGAGCACCGACACCAGGAACGCCAGCCCGAGCACGGCGCTGTAGATCAGGCCGGGCAGGTAGAAGCCGCGGGCCTCGCCGGTGCGGTAGGCGATGAAGGCGGCGATGCCGACGCCGAACAAGCCGGACACCGCGGGCTGCAACGGCTGCTTGCGCACGATCCGCCAGATCGCGATGGCGACGCCGGACGCGAGCGCGGCGATGAGCGCGGGCTGCAGCGTGGAGACGATGTTGACCACGACGAACACGGCCACCGGGATCGTCGAAGCGATGATCCCGGGCACACCGCCCATCTGCTCCAGGAGCGTGGGCGAGCGGCGCTCGGTGGGTGGGGACTCCTCGGGCGGACCAGCCGTCACGGGTCTCCTACGTGGTGTTGGCCTGACAGATCTCGTAGAACGGGTTGTAGATCACCTTGCGTCCGTCGCGGACCGAGAGCCGCCCCCGCACCCGAAGGGTACGACCGGGCTCGATGCCCGGGATGCGGCGCCGGCCCATCCAGACGAGGGTGACGCCCTCGGTGCCGTCGAACAGCTCGGCCTCGAGCGTAGCGTCGGCGCTCTGGGGGCAGAACTCGACGCTGCGTAGCCTACCGAACACCGTGACGTCCTGACCGCAGCGACAGTCCGAAGCCCGCTGCGCCCCGGACTTCTCGGCATGCTCGGACAGGTCGTCGGCGTCGAGCGTGCCGACATCGCTCGTCAGCTTGCGCATCATCCGTTTGAACGCGCCACCTTCGGTGCCGCCCATGGGAACCTCTCCCGGTCCGTCCTCGCCCGTGGTTCGGGTCCGTTAACGTCCTCCACTGTAACCCGGACGTAACGTCCGCACTTCCCCCAAAATCTGGGGTCCCGTTCCCCGGAAGGACGCTGTGACCTGCGCCGTCATGCTCCCGGGTTCGGGCTCCGACGAGGTCTTCATCCGATCGGTCTTTGCAGGCGCCTTGGCCGGGGTCGGCGTCGAGTTGGTCGCGCCCGCGCCGCGGCGTGGGGCCGACGTCGTCGCCGGCTACCGGGCCGCGCTGGACGCGGCCGGACCCGGGCCGGTGCTGGTGGGCGGGGTCTCGCTAGGAGCGCACGTCGCGGCCCGCTGGGCGGCTGCGGCGCCGCGCGGGCGGGTGGCGGGGCTGCTCCTCGCGTTGCCCGCGTGGACGGGCCTCCCGCACGCCGCTCCTGCCGCTGTAGCGGCGCGGCGGACGGCGGCACAGGCGCGGAGGGGCGGGGTCGCGGCCGCGGTGGCGGCCTCCGCGGGGGCGCCCTCGTGGCTCGTCGCAGAGCTCGGCCGGGCGTGGGCGGGGTACGGGGCCGGGCTCGCGCCCGCGTTCGAGGCGGCGGCCGAGGAGCCCGCCCCCAGCACGGCGGAGTTGGCAGGCCTCGACGTGCCCGTGGGGGTAGCGGCGCTGGTGGACGACCCCGTGCACCCGTTGGAGGTGGCGCAGGAGTGGCATGCGGCGTTGCCGAGGTCAGCGCTCGTCACCACGACGCTGGCGGCGTTCGGGGCCGATCCCGGGGCGCTGGGCCGGGCGGCGGCGCTGGCCTGGCTGCGCGCCGCGCGTTCTCAGGGACGGTAGTGGCGCCCCGCGTCCTCGTCGTCGGGTTTGCCGTGGCGGGTGGTCTCCCGGGCCCGCCGCCTGCCGCCCGTGTGCCTGCCTTGGTCGAGGAGGTCGGCGGCCGCCCACGCGCTGGGGCCTGCGCTCTCGGCGCGCCGGGGCGGGAGCGGGTCGGCCTCCGGTTCCTTCGGCCACGCCCACTGGGTTGGCGGCACTCGCGAGGGCAGGGCCGCGTCGGCGTGGGTCGGGGCCGGATCGTGCCGCCGACCCGAGTCGTCCTCGTCGCTCTGGTGTCGCTGGTCGAGCAGGTCGGCGGCCAGCCACTTGGCGCCTGTGTGGCCCGAGCCGCCGGACTCCGAGGCGGCGGCTCGCCACCGGGACGGCCGGTCGGGCTCGGCGGGGTCGGCGGGGGCGTTCAACAGCTCGGCGGCCTGCCAGGTGGAGGTGGTCGAGCCGTCCCGGTCGTGCGCGCTGTTGCGGCCGCGACGCGGCGGCGCGGGCGGCTCGGTCGGGACGTGGTCCTCGGCTGCGGCGGCGTCGACCAGCAGGTCAGCGGCCCGCCAGCGCGGGCCGACGCCGTTCGCGTCGTGCGAAGCACCGGCGTGCCCGTTGACCGGTCGGTCGGCCGTCGAGTCCGCGTCGCGCCGCCGCCTGGCCCGGCTGTCCGCGTGGGGTTCAGAGGCGAGCAGGTCGGCGGCCCGCCACCGCGAAGCGTCCGCGCCGTGCCCGGCCGCATCGTCGCGACGGCTCGGCGCAACGCTGTCCTCGCCACGCCAGCCCGACGCCGCGCTGTCCTCGCCGCCGCGACGCCGCCTCGGCGCCGCGGCGTCCTCAGCACCACTGTCGCCAAGCCAGCTCGCCGCAGCGCGGTCGCCGCCGATCCCATGACCGCCGGTCGTCGCGGCGTCGCCGCCACGCCGGCTCGCTGTGGCGTCGCGGTCGTTGCCACGGCGGCTCGTCGCCGTGCTGGCATCGCCCGAGGTGCGGCTCCGACCGAAGGGCGAGCGCGTCGCGTCCGACCCGTTGCGGTCGGCCAGCAGGTCGGCGGCCAACCACTTGCGCGCGCCGGTGCCGTCGGCTTCGTGCTTGTCGTCGCGCCCGGCGAGCAGGTCGGCGGCGCGCCAGCGACCGGACGAGCCGTTGCCTGCCGCATCGGCGCCGTTGCGATCGCGGAGCAGGTCGGCCGCGCGCCACCGCGGCGCGGCCGCACCGTTCGTGGATCCGGCTGCGTCGTCTCGGCTGCGGCCGCGGGGTGGTGCGGCCTGGTCGTCGGTCGCCGCGTCGTAGCGCCCGTTCGAGCTGCCATCCCTCCACGTCTGGCTGGGGGCGGGCAGGGGGTCGAGCGCCATGGGCAGCGGGTCGACGAGCGGGTCCCACTGGCCTGCGACGCCGCGGACCGACGGGGCGGCGGGCGGCGGGTACCGATCGGCCGAGCGCGGCTCGAACGGTGGCGTGCGGGCGGCTTCCGGCTCCGGCGAGTACGACGCGGCGACCGGCGGCGCCGGCTCCCAGGGCGCGCTCACCGGCTCCGGCCTGCCGCCGACGAGGTCGTCAAGCGAGAAGCCCCCGGCGGCCCGACGGTCTCCTCCGGACTCGTGCGCCCACGCCGCGGGGACCTCCGGACGAGCGGAGCCCAGGCTCGGCATGGACGGCGGGCCCGCAGGCCACGAGGCGACGTCCGGAGGTGTCGGGTCCGTGGTGGGGAAGGACCCGCTCGGGCGCAGCGGGGTGGAGCTCGACGACCACGGCGGGGTCGCCGAGCCGTCCGACCGGCCGGACGCCGGGTGGTGCTGCGGCGCGCCCGCCGAGGGAAGGCCGTAGGGCGAGGTGCCCGGCGCCGCGCCCGTGCTGAGGGGCGGGTAGGCGCCCGACCAGGTTGCGCGGGTCGGCGACGGCTCGTCGTCGGCGCCCACGCGGTAGTCGCCGGTGGGCGGGCCTGCCGGGTGCGCGCCGGTGTTTCCGCCGACGAAGTCCGCGGCCGCAGGGCCGAGCCGGTCGGTGCCCGTCGCGCCGGAGCGGCTCACGCCGCCACGGCCGAGCGGGTGCGCGCCCGTGGCGCCATCGGGTCGGTTCGCGCCGGTGGGGTTCGCCCCGGTGACGTAGCCCGGGAGCCCGGCGCCCGGCGCGTTGCCGAGCCGGTTCCCGCCGGTCGTGCCCGCTGCGCGGCTCACGCCGTTCAGGCCGAGCGGGTGCGCACCCGTAGCCCCGCCCGGCCGGTTCACAGCCGCAGCAGGACCCAACGGGGTCGCGCCGGTATGACCGAGCGGGTGCGCGCCCGTAGCCCCGCCCGGGCGGTTCACAGCCGCAGCAGGACCCAACGGGGTCGCGCCGGTGGTACCGCTCGAGCGCTTCGCGCCGTTCGTCGTCGGGGGGAAGGGCACGCTCGCGCCCGTGCCGTTGGCCGCGCCCTGCCGACGGCGCGACGGCGACCCGCCCCGGGGACGTGCGGCGGGCCCGGGGACGCTGCCGCCCGTGCGCGAACCGCCCGTCGTCGACGGGCCGCGGGCGGGGACGTCCTTGCGCGTCGCGCCCGTCGTCGAGCCGTCCGGGCGGGTGCCGCCCGCCTGCGAGGCACCGTTCCTGCGGAACACCCCGGTCGCGTCATCCGACGCGGCACCGTTGACCGCGGCACCGTTCGCAGCGGCTCCGTTCACCGCGGCACCGTTCACAGCGCCGTTCGTCGAACCGTTCGTCGAACCGTTCACCGCGCCGTTCACCGACGCGGCGAGCGGGGCGGGCACGGCCGCGTCCGAGCCCGCGGTGAGCGCCTTCGGCGCGTCGCCCATCGCCGCGGCGGCGGGCGCACGCAGGGTCATCGTGGGCGGGGCGGCCGCAGCCTGCTCCTCGCTCCCGCTCTCCGAGGGCGTGACCAGCGGCAACACGGTGCGGACCGGGAACGGCGCCTTGCCCCGCACCACGACCGTGCCCCGCAACATCCGCCGCAGCCGCGCGTCGAGGCCCACCGCGTCCCGCGTCGGCCCGGTGGCCACGCCGTACAGCATCCAGCGAGGCCCGTCGACCCCGACGAACACCGAGGTGGCCCCGCCCGTGGTCGCGTGCAGCTCGCGGCCCCACTCCCCCGTGAACGACCGCACCCGCGCCCCGCCTTCGCGCAGCGACGCGTCGATCTCGGTGGCGAGGTCGGTCCACAACCCGCCCGTGCGGGGCGCGGCGAGCGCGCTGACCGACAGCCGCCCCTCCGGCACGGTCACGTGGACGGCCTGGATGCGCCCGGCCGTGCTCGGCTCCACCGAGACCGTGCCGCCCGCGGGTACCGGCACCCGTACGGCGCCGAAATCCACGGTGCCCGGCGCGGGGGTGATCTCCGGGGAGAGCGTGTCGCCGTCGTGCGGACCGTTCGTCGGGATGCGCATGCGCTGGGTCGCAAGGCTGTCGCCGCTTGCGGGCGCGGCAGCGGCGGCGCCGCGGTTGCGGGCCACTAGGAGGCCTCCTCATGGTGGCGATGCCCGCCCGTCGAGCCGTAGCCCGCGGCGCCGCGCTCGGCGGCAGGCAGGTGCTCTACCTCGACGAACCTCGCGTGCTCGACGCGTTGCACCACGAGTTGCGCGATCCGGTCGCCGCGGCTGATCCGGATCGGGGTGCGCGGGTCGAGGTTGACGAGGCACACGACGATCTCGCCGCGGTAGCCCGCGTCGATGGTGCCCGGCGCGTTGACGATGGAAAGCCCGCACCGCGCGGCCAAGCCCGAACGGGGGTGCACGAAGCCCGCGTAGCCGGTCGGCAGCGCGATCGCGACGCCCGTCGCCACCAGCGCGCGTTCGCCGGGCGCCAACACCACGTCGGAAGCGGCGTGCAGGTCAGCACCCGCGTCGCCGGGCCGGGCGTACGCGGGCACCGGCAGTTCGGCGTCAAGCCGGGTCAGGAGCACGTCGACCGTCGGTCGCACGCCGTCAACCGACGGGCATGCGGCGGACGGCTCGTGCGGGGGAGCATCGACGGAGCCGGACACGACGGGCGACGCTACCCTCGGGTCCGTGAGCGACAGCCCGGTTCCGGCCCCCCGATCGACGTCCGGCCGCTCCCGGTTCGACGAGCGGTTGTCGGTGCCGTTGTGGTGGTACCTCGCGGCGATCGGCGTAGCGGTGCTGCTCGGCGCCGAGATCCACATGGGCTACCCGGGCGTCCGGTCGTGGATCGGCTACGCACTCTGCGTGCCGGTGGCCGTGCTCGCTCTGGTCCTCCTGGGACGCACCCGGGTGCGCGTCGCCGACGGCGCGCTCCACGTCGGCACCATGTCGAAGGAGCTCCGCCACATCGGGCGGGCGGAGATCGTGCCCAAGGCCGAGCGGCAGCAGGCGTTGGGCCCCGAGCTGGACCCGATGGCGTACATGATGATCCGGGGCTGGATACGCCGAATTGTCCGGATCGAGATAACCGACCCGGACGACCCGACGCCCTACTGGGTATTCAGTGTGCGCGACGCCCCCGGCCTGCTCGCCGCGCTGAAGGAGTGACCGTTCCGGGGGGATCAGGCCGCGCAGTCGCGGCAGATGTACGTCGTTCCGTTGGATTCGGCGAGCCTGCTGCGGTGGTGCACCAGGAAGCAGCTGGCGCACGTGAACTCGTCGGCCTGCTTGGGCAGGACCTTGACCGTCAGCTCTTCGCCGGAAAGGTCCGCCCCCGGCAGCTCGAAGCTCTCCGCCGTGTCGGTCTCGTCGACATCGACCACGGACGACTGGGCTTCGTTGCGGCGGGCCTTCAGCTCGTCGAGCGAGTCCTCGGCCATGTCGTCTGTCTCGTTGCGCCGTGGCGCGTCGTAGTCGGTCGCCATCGTTCCCACCCTCTTGCCATGCCTCGCGACATGCGCTTTGTCGTGTCGTGCCGCTGGACAACGTCACAGCGGCGGTGTTTGTGCCCGGCATCCGAGTGACGCAGGTCTCAGCGTGGGACGACAGTGCCGCCCCTCCGAGCGTGCCGGGGCCCCCCGTGGGCGCGCAGAGGGTAGCTCAATCCGATGGGCACCGCCCGGCACCCCGTGCCCGGCCGCCCACCGCCAGTAGTGTCTCGTGCCGTGACCGCTGCGCAGGAGGAGGAATGACCGTGCGCAACCGCCCCTACCAGCGCCGGCGCCGGGGGCCCGTGCTGCTCCTGGTCGCGGTACTCGCGGTGGTCGTCACGGTCACCTGGACCACGGTGCTGGTCAAGAGCGGCTCGGCCACGGGGGTGGCGGCGTGCCCGCCCCCGGCCGCCGGTCCCGTCCCGGGTGAGGTGCTGCCCGCGGGGGCGCTGGGCAACGTGCCGCCGGTGCCACCGTCGGCGGTCAAGGTCCGCGTCCTCAACGCGGGTGGCCAGCGCGGACAGGCGAACCTCGTGGCCGCGCAGCTCGGCGACTTCGACTTCGCGCAGGCGGCTCCGCCGACCAACGACCCGCTCTACCCCGACGGCGACATGGTGTGCACGGGGCAGCTGCGCTTCGGGCAGGCGGGCCAGGGTGCGGCGAGCACCGTGGCGCTGCTCGTGCCGTGCGCCGAGCTGGTGCGCGACGGGCGCGCCGACGACACGGTCGACGTCTCCGTCGGCACGGCGTTCAGCGACGTGAACCCCGGACGGGCGGTCCGGGACGTGCTCGACCAGCTCGCGGCGTCCGGCTCGGGCACCACCGGATCCGGCAACGCCGACCCCGCCGCGGGCAACGCGCCCTCCCCCGCCACACCGGTGATCGACGCGTCCACGCTCGCCGCAGCCCGCGAGGCGACCTGCCGCTGAGCCGCGGCTACTACACCGCGCCTGCCCCGTGCTCGGCCGCGAGCGCGCACAGCTCCTCGGCGATCGCGGGCGTCGCGGCGTAGAGCGCGTCAACGCCCAGGCCGTCCTCCGGCGGCACGCGACCCCCCGCGGGCGGCGTGCGCACCACCGCGCCCGCCTCGCTGGCGACCAGCGCGGCCGCCGCCCAGTCCCACCAGCTGCAGCCGTGCTCCAGGTACGCGTCGACCCAGCCCGCCGCCACCCCGCACAGGTCGAGGGCCGCCGAGCCGGTGCGCCGCACGTCGCGCACGTGCGGGAGCAGCCCGGCGATCATCGCGATCTGCCGGGCCCGCCGCTCCGCGCGGTAGGAGAAGCCGGTGGAGAGCATGGAGAGCGCGACGTCGGTGGCGCCGGAGACCGAGAGGCGCTTCCCGTCGCAGGTCGCCCCCAAGCCCAGCCCGGCACTCCACACCCGACCGGAGGCGGGCTCCACGACGGCGCCCGCGAGCGACCGCCCGTCGCACACCGCGGCCACCGAGACCGCGTACCAGGGCAGTCCGTAGAGGAAGTTGACGGTGCCGTCGATCGGGTCGACCACCCAGTGCACTCCGGGGCCGACCGCGCTGCCGCCGTGCTCCTCCCCCAACACGGTGTCGCCGGGTCGCAAGGCGGCGAGCCGATCGCGCACGAGGGTCTCGACGGCGTGGTCCGACGCCGTGACGACATCGGTCGGCGTGCTCTTCGTGGTGACCCCGTCCCCGTTCCCGCTCTCCCACGGGCGCGGGAGGGAGCGCAGGTGCGCCGCGGCGTCGACGGCGACGTCCTCGGCGATCCGCCGCAGCTCGCGGGGGTCGTCGGGGTCGGCGGAACCCACGTGGGGATTCCCGACGGCGCCGGGGTGCCCGGACAGTTCACTCACCACTCCATCCGACCACACGGGCGCAGTTCATGACGCGCGGGAAGCCGAAGGGAGTACGACTCTGATCGCGCCGTTACAATGTCTGGGTACCCGCACACGAGATGGCCTCCGGGGATAAGTCCGGACGCACTCCGGTGGGTCGACCAAGATCTCGACAGGTAGCCGGGGGCGGCATCGTCGTCCCGGTTTCTGAGTAAGCGCACCGTAGCGAGAGGGCCCAGTGGCAGCCGCAGATCCCGCAAGCCGCAGCGACA
>Ga0207675_100004981_pt1 | contig 12798 bp, 13 predicted proteins | sample KBSSwiS42_FD_184305 | JGI IMG/M metagenome (GOLD analysis project Ga0207675, IMG submission 184305) | Switchgrass rhizosphere microbial communities from Kellogg Biological Station, Michigan, USA - KBS Switchgrass S4-2 (SPAdes) (version 2) | ecosystem: Host-associated > Plants > Roots >... | reverse complement strand
AACGACACCGAGTACGCCCAGCGCCGCCAGCGCTTCCTGGCCGAGCAGGGCTACGCCTACCAGCTGGTCGACGCCAGCGAGGTCCTGGCCACCCGGACCTAGGAACCGGCCGCCTGCCGGTAGTGGGGGACCAGGCCGCTCCAGCCGCCGAGGTTGCGCTGGCGCCAGGCGGGGGCGTCGGTGCCGAGGCGCTCCCAGCCGCGGTGGGTGATGGTGACGGTGGTGGCCGAGGCGTCGCCGGCGAAGGAGATGTCGACCTCGGTGGCCCGGCCGCGGTCGGTGCCCAGGTGCCAGAGGTACGCCAGTCGGTTCGGGGGCTCCCAGGCCACGACCTGGCCCCAGTCGTGCTCGGCGCCGTCAGGGGTGCGCTCGAAGATGCGCCCGCCCGGGCGGGGCTCGAAGGTCACCACCAGGCCCGGGGCCGAGGTCATGGAGTGGCTCCGAGGCCACCACGTCGAGGTCTTGTTCGCCCAGGTGTCGAAGGCGTGCTCTGGCGAGCAGGCGACCTCGAACTCGATCTCGATCGGCCCGGTCGGCTCCGTCACCTGTCGCCCCGCCCCGTCTGCTCGCCGGTGTTCTCGGCCAGCAGCCGGAACCGGGCCGCCGCTTCCCCCCAGACATGCTCCAGGTACTCCCGCACCGCCGCGATCCCCTCGTCGTCGAGCCGGTAGAGCCGGCGGGTGCCCTCTGCCCGATCGGTCACCAGGCCGGCCTCCTTGAGCAGGCGCAGGTGCCGGGACACGGCGGGCCGGCTGATCCGGTTGGGCAGCGCGTCGGTGAGCTCGCTGACCGACCGGTCGCCGGTGCGGAGCAGCTCGACGATCGCCCGGCGGTTCGGGTCCCCGAGGGCGTCGAAGGGGTCTCCGGGCAGGGCGTGCAGCGGCATTGCCTAAGAGTAACAGAACTGTTACCGTAACGCATCTGTTACTCACCCGAAGGAGGACCGGCCCGACATGAAGGCGTATGACGCCGCCGCGGAGATCAAGGCCAGCCCGGGCGCCATCTGGGCCATTCTGACCGACGCCCCCGGCTACCAGGCGTGGGACTCGGGCGTCGAGCGGGTCGAGGGCAGCATCGCACCCGGCGAGAAGATCAAGGTGGTGTCCAAGGCCAGCCCGGGCCGTGCCTTCCCGGTCAAGGTGACTGAGTTCACCCCCAGCCAGCGGATGACCTGGAGCGGCGGCATGCCGCTGGGCCTGTTCAAGGGTGTCCGGACCTTCACCCTGGCCCCCGGCACCGACGGCTCGACCCGGTTCACCATGCGCGAGGAGTACACCGGCCCTCTCCTGCCGCTGATCTGGCGCTCCATGCCTGACCTGGGGCCGTCGTTCCGGCAGTTCGCCAACGGCCTGAAGCAGCGCGCCGAGGGCTGAGGGGAGGCGGGCGGCCCCGGGTACGCGAAGGGCCCCCTTCCGTGGGGGCCCTTCGTCAGGGAAGCCTTACCTGGTCGCCTGGCGGTCCCGGACCCGGCTGACCACGAGGAACAGGGTGCCCCCGGCCACCAGGGCGATCCCGGCGATCAGCATCGGGCCGGCCGTGGCCCCGGTGAAGGGCAGCTCGCCGCCACCGGTGGTGCTGGTGGCCGCGCCCACCGCGGCCTCGGTGGTCGTCGTGGCCAGCGTGGTCGATGGCGCGACGTTCTCCTCGGGCGCGGTGGTCGTCGTCACCTCGGAGGTCGTCGGCGTGGTCGTCGTCTCCTCCTCGGTGGTGGACGTGGTCGACTCCTCGCACTTGTCGGCCGGCGGGAGCTCGGCGCTGCCCTTGTCACTGGAGGTCTCGCCGTTGCTCCAGTGGGCGACGGCCAGGAAGGTGATCGTGCCGGTGGTGCCGGCGGGCAGGTCGAAGTGGTCGGAGAACTGGTTGTGCTGGGGCCCGAAGAAGTGGTCCTCGGACTGGAGCTCGGTGACCTCGCCGTTGAGCTTGTAGGAGACGTCGACGGTCGCCTCGTGGCCCTGCTTCTCCCAGGCCTCCACCGTGTAGTGGATCCGGACCTGGCCCTCGAGGCAGCGGGCGCTGACGGTGACGTTCGAGTGCCAGGCGAGCGCCGGAGAGGCCAGCACCGTGGCCAGGAGCAGCGCTCCCAGGCCGACGGACGCGGCAGCGCCGAGGCGGAGACGGGTCCTCATGCTGTCGTGCTCCTTTCGCGTACGACCGGGAGAAAACGGCAAGCCATCGACCCCAGCTGGGTCAGGCGCTTGTCGGGTGCCGGCAGGGCCGTACTACGGGGGACGCAGGCACCAAAGGTGGCGAAACCATAGCCGAAGCCGACTAATCAACCCGGTGGATCAGGCATCCGCAGCAGCACGGGATGGTTTCGATCTGATAAAGGCGCTCGTCGGGCGCGCACCGGCTTGACAGCCGGCGCCGCTGACGGCAACCTCCCGGATTGCCATGCCGCACCGGAACGCCGCCCACGGCCCCCCTCGCCTCGCCTCGAGGCTGATCGGGTCCTGCGCGTGTCCCCGGGCCCGGCGTCCGGCTCCGCCCACCTGCTGAGGCGAGCCGCCCGCCCGGGCCGGTCGTCCGTCCTTCTCGCCCGCAACAAAGGACGCCCGCATGCGCTCCCTCAGCACCACCGGCCTTCCGGCCGAGCTCCTCCAGCTGACCGCCCACCTGGCACTGGAGGCCCAGCCCGTTGCGGAGCCGGACGACCGGCCGTGGTCGGTCCCGCTGCTCGTCACCCCGGAGGCCGAGGCCTGGCTCCTCGGGTGGCCGGCCGGGCTGGTCACCACCGCCCACGGCCACGGCGACGCCACCGTGGCCGTCTCGGTGGTCGAGGGCGCGCTCAGCGAGGAGTGCCTCGACCCCACCATCTGGACCACCGGCCGCCGGACCACCTGGCGGGCCGGCGCCACCACCGTGTTCCCGCCGGGCCACGTCCACCTGCTCGGGGCGGCCGGCGACCGGCCGGCCGTGGCCGTCCACGCCTGGAGCGGGCCCGCCGGGTCAGGCCGACGTGCCGCAGGCCGGCTTGCGCTCGGCCGAGCTGGAGGAGCGGGTGGCCGGGGCCCTGGTGGTGGAGGTGACCCCGCCGAGCCCGTCGGGATCGGCCAGGGTCGTGGTGGTGGTTTCGGCTGCCGGCCGGGTCATCCGGCGCACGGCGCTCTGGATCTTGGCCACGTCCGGGATCGGGTAGCCCGATGACCAGCCGCTGTTGTAGGTGGGCGGCTGGAACCCGACCGTGGCCACCTTGACCGGCTTGTCGCCGGCCGCCTCGAGCAGGGTGGGCAGCCGGCTGGCCGGGATGTCGGTGGCCACACTGCGCTTGAGCACCTTGACCAGCTTGGGGAAGGCGGCCAGGATCTCGGCCGGCTCGGTCTGCCTGGCCAGCGAGCCGATCACGCACCGCTGGCGCTGCATGCGGTCGTAGTCGCTGGTCGTCTCCCGGGACCGCGAGTAGGCGAGGGCGGTGAAGCCGTTGAGGTGCCGGCGCCCCGGCTGGATGTTGAACGCCGGCTGGCTGCCCTCGCGGCCCAGGCGGTCGATCTCGATGCGCAGGGGCTTGAGGTTGTTGACGGTCACCCCGCCGAGGGCGTCGACCACGTCCACGAACCCGAGCAGGTCGACCAGGGCGTAGTGGTCGATGGGCAGCCCGAGCAGCTCCTCGGCGGCCCCGGCGACGGCCGCGATGCCCGGCCGCTTGCTGTTGGGGAACAGGTCGGGCCGCTCGTCCTCGGCAAAGGCGTACAGCTCGTTGAGCAGCCGCGGGAAGCAGCGGCACTGGCCGAAGTGGTCAGCCGCCGGCCCGTCGGGCAGGGGCACCTGGACCATGTTGCGGGGCAGCCCGAACAGCGACACCTTCCCGGTGGCCAGCTCGAAGCTGGCCACGATCATCGTGTCGGTGCGCCGGCCGCGGCGGCCCGGCCCGGCGTCGCCGCCCAGCAGCAGCACCGTGACCCGGCCGGGAACGGCCGTGACCAGCCCGTTGGCCGTCTGGTGGCGGTCGCGGTCCCGCGCGTGCCACTGGGGGTCCTCGCCCGCGAAGACCGAGGTCACCAGGTCATAGGCCTGGAGGTCGTAGAAGGCGGCGGCGGCGTGCGGGGCTGCGGTCAGGGTCATGAGCACGACCAGCCCGGCGGCCGCCCCCTTGCGCCAGCCGCTCGTGGCCGACGCCTGGTGGTCGTCCCGCGAGGCCAGCAGGTAGGCGTCGAGCACCGCGACGATCCGGAACACCAGCAGGCCGACGTCGGCCACCAGCAGGGCGAGCAGAGCCCGGGGCTGCACCAGCATGCGCGAGATCGCCGTCGGCTCGCTCCACAGCCCGACCGCCACGGCGAGGCACAGGACGGTGATCACCAGCATGGCCGCGCCCCGGCGCCGGTACCCGAGATACAGCTGGCCGGCTCCGGGCAGGAGGCAGGAGAGCAGGGCCGCGATCAGCGGCCGTCCCCGCCGGTCGCGCACGGGTGGCCGGCCCGGGGGCTCCCGCGAGTCCCACCAGGCCGAGCTGGCGCCGCCGCTACCGTGGGGTAGCACATCCGGTTCGCGCACTCGCCTCCGCCCAGGTCGACGATCCCTCGGCGCGGCACGACCTGCCGCGAAGAGAGCATCGTGCTAAGAGCGCACTACCATGAGTGGCCGTTTGGTTCCTGCTCGCCGCGTCGGCCACAGGTAAGCATCCCACGCGAAGCGGAAATCTGCGCAACCAAGGGCGGCCGCGCCTGGCCGGGTACGGTGGCTAGCCGGGCTCGCGGGCCAGGGCGACCACCTGGTGGATGGCGTCGGGGTTGGCCAGGGCGCCCTCGCTGACCGCCTGGTCGAGCGGGATCCCGGCCAGCACCCGCTTCACCGGCACCTCCAGCTTCTTGCCGGAGAGGGTCCTGGGGACCTCGGCGATGGCCTCGATCCGGTCCGGAACATGGCGGGGGGAGAGGTCGGCCCTGACCGCGGCCCGGATGCGGCTCCGGAGCCCGTCGTCCAGCTCGGCCCCCTGGCGCAGGACCACGAACAGCAGCAGCCGGCCCTCGCCGCCCGGGTCGCTGACGTCCACGACCAGGCTGTCGACGACCTCGTCCAGGCCCTCGACCACCCGGTAGAACTCGGCCGTGCCCATCCGGACGCCGCCCCGGTTGAGGGTCGAGTCCGAGCGGCCGCTGATGATGCAGCTGCCCCGCTCGGTGACCTCGAGCCAGTCGCCGTGGCGCCACACCCCCGGCCAGGTCGAGAAATAGCTGTCGCGGTAGCGCTCGCCGTCGGGGTCGTTCCAGAAGAACAGCGGCATGCTGGGCAGCGGCTCGGTGACGACCAGCTCACCGACCTGGCCGACCACCGGCCGGCCGTTCTCGTCGTAGCTCTCCACCTTGGCCCCGAGGGCGCGGCACTGGATCTCGCCCGGGTAGACAGCGAGCAGCGGGCAGGAGGTGACGAACGAGGTGCAGACGTCGGTGCCGCCGCTGGTCGAGCCGACGAGCACGTCCGAGGCAACGTGCTCGTACAGCCAGGCGAAGCCCTCGGGGGGCAGGGGGGAGCCGGTCGACCCGATCGAGTGCAGGGCCGAAAGGCCGGCGTCGCGGGCCGGCTCGACCCCGGCCTTCATGCTGGCCAGGACGAACGCGGCGCTGGTCCCCAGGTAGGTCATCTGGCTGCGCTCGGCGAAGCGCCACAGGGCTCCCATGTCCGGGTGGCCCGGGCTGCCGTCGTACAGCACCACCGTCGAGCCGAGCAGCAGGCCGCCGACCAGGAAGTTCCACATCATCCAGCCGGTGGTGGTGAACCAGAAGAACCGGTCGGCCGGCCCAAGGTCCAGCTGCAGCGAGATCGACTTCAGCAGCTCGAGGGCGATCCCGCCGTGGCCGTGGACGATCGCCTTTGGCAGCCCGGTGGTGCCCGAGGAGTACAGCACCCACAGCGGATGGTCGAAGGCCACCGGCTCGAATGCCAGCGCGGCCCCGGACCCCTCCTCCAGCAGCCGGTCCCAGGCCACGGTGCCGTTCCCGGAGGCCGGGGCGTGGTCGCCTCGACCCGGCGGAACCTCCCGGCCGGAGTCGCCGACGAGGACGGTGGCCCTCAGGGTCGGGAGCCGCCGGCGGATCTCGGCCAGGGCGTCGCGCCGGTCGTGCCAGGCGCCGCCGTAGCGGTAGCCGTCGACCGCGACCAGCACCTTGGGCTCGATCTGGGCGAAGCGGTCGACCACGCTGGAGACGCCGAACTCGGGGGCGCAGCTCGACCAGATCGCCCCGATGCTCGCCGTGGCCAGCAAGGCGATCACCGTCTCGGGCACGTTGGGCAGGTAGGCGACGACCCGGTCGCCCTTGGCGACCCCGAGCCGGCGCAGCCCGGCCGCGACCGCCGCCACCCGCCGGCCCAGCTCGGCGTAGCTGATCGTGCCCAGCTCGCCGGCCTCGTTGCCGAACAGCAGCGCCGGGTGGTCGTCGTGGCGGCGCAGCGACAGCTCGGCGTGGTTGAGGGTCGCCCCGGGGAACCAGCGCGCCCCCGGCATCCGCCGCTCGGCCAGCGCCGGGGTGGGAGCCGGCCCGCCGACCTCGAAGAACTCCCAGATCGAGGTCCAGAACCCGTCCAGGTCCTCCACCGACCAGCGCCACAGCTCGTCGTAGGATGCGAACCGCAGCCCTCGCCGGTCACGCAGCCAGTGCAGGTAGCGGGTGATGTTCGCGCGCTCGACCCGCTCCGGCGACGGCTCCCAGATCGGCTCGACGCCCACCAGCGGTCCCCCTTCCTTGGGCTGGTCCGGGGGCTCGGGGCCGGTCCGGGCCCCCCGGGGACGCTACACCCGCACCCTGCCGCCGATCCGGGTCACCGTCCCGGGAATACCCGGGCGGCGGCGGCCGTTCGGTGCGGCAAGCGACATGGTAATCATGTAAGCGGAGGCTCGATGGCGACGACCACACGGCGGCCGTGGCTGCGCCCGCCCCAGCTGCGGACCCTGGAGGACCAGGGCGAGCGGCACGCGACCTGGCTCGAGCTGTTCTTCGACCTGGTGTTCGTCATCTCGATCGCCGAGGTCGTCCATACCCTCGAGGACTACCACACCCTGAGCGACTTCCTGGGCACGGCCGGCCTGTTCGTGGCCGTCTGGTGGGCCTGGGTCGGTTACACCGTCTACGCCGACCGGTTCGACACCGACGACCTGCTGCACCGGGTCCTGGTCCTGGCCGGGATGCTGGCCGTCATCGCCATGGCCCTCAGCGTCCACGACGCCCTGCACGGCGGGGCGGCCCGGTTCGCCCTGACCTTCGTGGCCGTCCGGGGCATCGTGCTGCTGCTCAACGCCCGCGCCCGGCGCCATGCGGCCGCGGCCCGGCCCCTGCTCAACCTGTACCTGGTGGTGTTCTCCATCGGGGCGTCGCTCTGGCTGGTCTCGGTGTTCGTGCCCGAGCCGGTCCGGTACGTGCTCTGGGGGGTGGCGCTGACCATCGAGCTGTCCGCCCCCTGGGTCGGGCGCCACCAGATCGCCAAGGCCCCGATCCACGCCAGCCACCTGGTCGAGCGGTTCGGCTTGTTCACCCTGATCGTGCTCGGGGAGTCGGTGATCTCGGTCGCTCAGGGCGCCGCCGACGTCGACTGGACCGTGCGGGCGCTGGCCGCCGCCGTCGGCGGCTTCGTGGCCGTGGCCTGCCTGTGGTGGCTGTACTTCGACCGCATCGACGACGGCGCCATCCGCAGCGTGCTCCAGGGGCTGGTCTGGAACTACGCCCACCTGCCCCTGCTGGCCGGGCTGGTCTCGGTGGCGGTCGGCACCGAGTACGCGGTTGTCGAGGCGGCCGCCGGCCGGCTGCAGCGGTCGACCGCCCTGGCCCTTGGGGGCGGGACGGCGCTCTACCTGCTCGCCACCGTGGTGGCCGGCCTGGCCGTCCGGCGCACCACCGACCGGATGCGGTGGCTGGGACTGGGCGCGGCCGCCCTCGCCCTGGTCATCGGGCTGGTCTGGCCGCTCGGGTTCCCGGCCGGGCTGCTCCTGGCCCTCGACCTGATGCTGATCGTGCTCGTCGCCGTGGAATCCGCCGGCCGGCTCCGGGCCGAGCCGACCTTCGGGAACGCCGGCCCGCTCTAGGCTCGGCCTGGTTTGCCGCCATGTTCCACGTGGAACATCGCGGGGCGGAACAGACGCTGGGCGGTCCGGCGTTCCCGACGACTCCGGAGGCAGTGATGCGCTATCGGGTGACCTGGAACGTCGAGGTCGACGCCGACGACGAGGGGCAGGCCCGCACGGCGGCCCGCCAGTTCCTCCTCGAGAACGAGGACGAGGCCCTCAGCAAGGTCGTCGCCCTGGAGGAGGGGTCCTCGCCTCCCGACGTCCCCAAGGTCGACGCCGGCGGGTCGCCCGAGATCTAGCCCGCTCGGCCGGTCACCAGGGGCCGGTCATGGCTCGAGGGTGATGTCGGTGTAGGCGACCTCGATGTGGTGGCCCTGACGCTCGACCAGGGCCGCGCCCTCGGCCGGCACGATGCCGACCTGCCGGGCGAACCCCGGCGGGTTGGGGACCAGCCTGCCGGTGAAGCTGGCCCGCTGCCCCGCGCGCACCCGGAACGGCGATTCGCCCTGACCGACCAGCCGTACCCAGAGCTGGTCGCCGCGGCCGGTCCCGGCCCAGAAGCCCTCGTCGGCGTAGACCCCTCTGGCCGGGACGTGCACACCCCTGACCCGCTGCCCGGCGTGCCTGGCCAGGACCTCCCGGCCGGGAACGGGCAGCAGCGAGCGCCCGGGCACGACCAGCCGCACGCCGGTCCCGCCGCCGCCTGGGCCGGGAGCGGCCGCCGACGGCGGCAGGGTGGTCGTGGTCGGTGCCGGCCGCGGCGCCTGGTCGCGCTCGACCAGCGGCGGCACCAGCACCAGACCGGTCACGGCGACGGCCGACACCGCCGCCACCGAGGCCATGACCGGCCGGCGACGCGCCCAGGCCTGGAGCCGCCGCCACAGCCACCACAGGGCCAGCAGCGGCAGCAGCACCGCGATCGACCGCCGCCGCTCCACCAGCGGCCGGCTCAGCGACGCGCAGGTCGGGCACTGCATGAGGTGCCCGCCGGCGTCCAGGGCGAGCTGGCGGCGCCGGTCGCCCGCGGACAGAGCCAGCAGCACCGGCCGGCAGCGCGCCGTCGGCAGCTCGACCCGGCGCAGGGCCAGCAGGTAGTCGAGCCGCAGCCGGGCCCGTGTCCTGGCCAGCTGGACCCCGACCGCACCCGGGGTCGAGCTCCTGGCCTCGGCCAGGGTCGCGGTGTCGACCCCGTCGACCTCGTGGGCCACCACCACCTCCCGCTCGTGGTCGGGCAGCCCGGCCAGGGCGACCTCGACCGCGGCCGCCTCCTCGTTCCGCAGGGCGGCGTCCTCGGGCCGCTCGGGCTCGCTCGGGTCGACCAGGCGCGGCCGGTGGCGTCGGCCCCGCTCCTCCTCCCTGGCCAGGGAGGTGACCAGGTTGCGGGCGGTCACGATGGCGTAGGGGGCGACCGCCTCGTCGTCGAGGCGCTCCCGCACGGCGATGACCCGGGCCAGCGCCTCCTGGACCAGGTCGTCGACCGTGTCCCGGTCGCGCACGCGCGCGCCAACGACCCGACGCAGCAGCGGTTCCAGCTCCAGGATGTCCTCGTGCCGGGCCTCGGTGGCCGATGCCCGCAACCGCATGGACGGCCCCTTGTGTCGTGGATGTCCCGTGTTGCCGGCAATCTTGCCCCGGACCAGCACGCGTAATGCATCGGCCGGTCGCGCGTTGCATCAGTAGAGGACGCCGCCGGTCCATCGACGCACGCCCGCGAGCGTCCAGGCGGCAACCGAAGGCCAGCAGGAGAAGTGGTATGCAGGAGAGGGGTATGGAGGACTACGAGGACGGACTGGAGGAGGCGGCGGCGCAGCCCCTGGCCGCCCCCGGCGGGGACGCGCTGGAGTCGGTGGTGCGCCCGGCGCTGGTCGCGGCGACCCGGCTGTTCCTGGTCGCCGGGGTCGCGCTGGTCCTGGTCGACGGGACCGGCGAGCTGCGCGAGGCGGTCGCCGCCGGTGACCTCTCCCAGGTCCTGGAGGACGCCGCCCCCCAGCTCTGGTCCGGCCCGTCGCTCGAGGTCCTGGCCGGCGGCCAGCCGGTTCGCACCGCCGACCTGCCGGGCGACGGCCGCTGGCCCACCCTGGCCGCCCTGCCCGGGCTGGCCGGGGTCAACTGCCTCCTTTGCGTCCCGGTCGAGGGCCCGGCCGGCCCCGCCGGTACCCTCACCGCGGTCCGGCGCCCCGGCCGGCCCTGGCTGGCCCAGGAGGTCGAGTCGCTGTACGTCTACGCCGGCGTGGTCGCCTCCCTGATCAGGACGGCCGCCGAAGCCGAGCGCGATGCCCAGCTCATCGGCCAGCTGGAGCACGCCCTCCACCACCGGGTCGTGATCGAGCAGGCCAAGGGCATCCTGATGGAACGCGAGCAGCTCGACCCGGCCGGAGCCTTCGACCGCCTCCGCAAGGCCGCCCGGGCCCGCCGCCGCCGCGTCAGCGAGGTCGCCGCCGAGGTCGTCGCCGGCGACCCGCTCCCTCCGCCCTCGAACGGCGATGGCGGCCTGCCTCCGGCATGATGGCCAGGGGGCCCGGACCGCGACCCCCAGGAGGGACCCATGGAGGTGCTCTACACCGCCGAAGCGACCGCCACCGGCGGCCGCAAGAACGGCCACGCCTGGTCCTCGGACGGCGCCATCGACGTCCAGATCAACCCTCCCAAGGAGGTCGGCGGCTCCGGCGAGGGCACCAACCCCGAGCAGCTGTTCGCCGCCGGCTACGCCGCCTGCTTCGACAACGCCCTCGCCTCGGTCGCCCGCATAGAGAAGCTCACCCCCGGCCAGACCACCGTCACCGCCCTGGTCGCCCTGGCCAAGCACCCCGAAGGCGGCTTCGCCCTCGACGTCGAGCTCCGGGTCGCCATCCCCGACCTCCCCCGCGACCAGGCCGAGTCCCTGCTCGCCAAGGCCCACCAACGCTGCCCCTACTCAAGGGCCACCCGCGGCAACGTCGACGTCCGCCTCACCCTGATCTAGGAGACCGGGAGCTCGACCACCGGCTCGACGCCGAGGCGGCCGGCCCCCCCGGTCCGCCGGCTGGGCTCCGGGCTACGCCTCGCTGAGCGGCGCCTCCGGGTCGGCCTGAGGCTCCCACGGCAGGTCGAACCGGAACACCCGGAACGCCTCCCCATACCGGAACGGCTGGTCGGCCGCCGAGAACTCCGCCATGCCCCGCACGAACCCCTGCTCCTGACCAAAGTCCTCACCAACCTGCGTGACATGGCAGGCCAGGCTCTCGATCTTCTGGTCGATGAACTCGCCGATGTCCACGACCAGGTTCGGCTCCATGTTCATCATCACCCAGACCCCAGTCAGCTTGACCGGCTCCAGCCCCTCCTCCAACAGCTCCGGATACGCCAACCGCGTGTCCGACCCCGGGATCACCGCCGCCAGCGTCGCCTCCCCCGCCGCCCGATGATCCGGATGGTTGATGTACCGGTCCGCGAAGTACCGGGTCGTCGGATCAGTGGTCACCACCACCTCCGGCCGCACCCGCCGAATCAGTCGAACAATCCGCTCCCGAACCTCAAGCGTCGGTTCCAGCAGCCCATCCTCGTACCCCAGGAACTCCACCTGGTCGACCCCCACCACCTTGGCCGACGCCCGAGCCTCCGCCTCCCGCAACTCCGCCAGCCGTTCCCGGGTCATCTCCGGATCACTCGACCCCGCCGCCCCATTGGTCACCAGCGCATAGGTCACATGCGCCCCCTCATGCACCCAACGAGCAACCGTTCCCGCACACCCAAACTCAATGTCATCCGGATGCGCCACCACCACCAGCGCCCTCGCCGGCGTCCAGTACTCCATCTCCTCAGCTCCCACAGCTCGTTCACCCGTCATCCCGGCTCAGCAACGCCAGCGCTGAGCCGTTCACCAGTATTCCAGGGGCTGTTCGCTACCTATCACCTACGGTGCGAGGCACATGGGCCAACGACATCTAGCGGGTCGGAGCGATGCGGGTCGCCTGGGTCCTCAAGCTCAGCCCGCCATCAGAAGTTGGACCCACGACCCGACCTTCCACACCAAGAACGAGGCTCGTGGTCATCCGAGACGCAACCGCCCTAGCGCATGGCGGCCCCACGACCTGGGCTTTCGCAGCCGAGAGGTTCCCGACTGAACGTCGGACCCACAACTTCCTCTTGATGAGCGGATCATTTGTCCACAAGATCATCATTGCCGGTTGTAGGTGCTTCGCCAGTCCCTTACCATCCGGCCCTCACCAAGAGGGACACCATGCCGAACGAGGATCAACACACTCCTTCCATTGCCAACAGCTCCTTGCGCCGATATCTGCTTGCGGTCGCTCTCATCGCCGTGGTGATGACAGGTGTCGTTCTGTTCGTGACCACGAGCAATGACGACTCCGGGAATACAAACTTCTCGTCACCATCTCGTTCAGAGATGACCTTCGCTTCTACCACAACGAGGACATCTGACACCAAGAATGAGGTAGTAGCGCGCCTTCGAGAGATCCTCGAAGTCCGCGAACAGGCGTTTCGAGAACGGAATGCGGCCCTCTTCGAGGATGTGTACTCGAGCGATTGTGCTTGTCGCCGAGCTGGACGTGATGCAATCAGCGCCCTCAAGAAAGAGAAGGTTCGATGGAAAGATCGTTCAACATCAATTGAAGTTCAGTCAGCGAGAAGTGTAAGCCCCAGGCTCTGGGAAGTGACGGCAATATTCGTCTCTAACTCCTTCCGCATCGAAACCGAGAAGGGAGTCCTCGTCCGTAACGTTCCTGGAGAACGTCTTCGCTACCGATTTCTACTCGTACGTACCTCTGAGGCAGATCCTTGGCAACTGTGAAGCGCATCGCCAG
>Ga0207675_100004980_pt1 | contig 12798 bp, 6 predicted proteins | sample KBSSwiS42_FD_184305 | JGI IMG/M metagenome (GOLD analysis project Ga0207675, IMG submission 184305) | Switchgrass rhizosphere microbial communities from Kellogg Biological Station, Michigan, USA - KBS Switchgrass S4-2 (SPAdes) (version 2) | ecosystem: Host-associated > Plants > Roots >... | reverse complement strand
GAAGGGCGGATGCTTCTCCCCGACCAGTACGATCGAACCCACCACCGCGATAGCGGAGATCGCGTTGGTGAGCGACATGAGCGGGGTATGCAAGAGCCGGGACACGCGCTGAATCACGCCGAGACCGATGAAGGTCGCGAGCATGAAGAACAGCAGCATGGTGACGTAATCCGTCGGGGGAGGCCCCTCGGTCTGGGCTTCGGCGCCCCAGGCCAGTCCGGCCGATCCGGCCAGGATGAAGCCCACCATGACGGTAAGTCTTTGAAACGCAGGGTATTTCATGTTCAGAACCCCTCCCTTGGGCGACCCGAAAGGGACTATCCCGCCCCGTACTCCGGCTGCCAAGGACAGAAAACAGAAGTTGAAAATCTCAAATGAACCCGTCTCGCCGCGCCTTGAAAGGTAAAGTTTTCTAAGTGACTGAGTATAAATGCTTTATAGCCCTGGCTGCCGGGCCGGTCAAGTCGGGGTCAAGGGCCTCCCACCAAGTTGTTGCCATTACGCGCACGCAGAGATCGAGCGCGGAGGAGGCCAGTCATGCGTTTCTCGTTCCGATCAGGGTTCACGATCGTTGGATGTGTAAGCGGTCTGGTGATGGTCACGTCGGCGGGGGAGATCCCCTCCTGGAGTCGTGACCTGAACGGTAACCGGATCGATGACAACATCGAGGCCGTACAGACCCAAGGATTGCCGGCTGCGTTCGAGCGTCACGACGTGAATGCGCGAAAAAAGCTGGATGTGACCAGTGGGCCGTTGGGCGCCCTCGTATTCGGGGTGTACGTGAAGTACGACGGCCAGCCCACCGCGGCGGCAGAACAAGCGTTGCTCACTCGCGCGGTCGGGCCGACGCACCGCTTCTTGTACATCCCGTACATCCGGGCTCGTGCCACCTACGCGCAAATTCAATCCATTCTCGCGCTCCCCGGTGTGGTGCGCGTGGAATGCGCTCCGCTCTTTTATGCCAACAACGATAACGTGACGAAGACGATGCGGTCGGCGCCCTCGAACTACGAGCTATTTCCCGATGTCTTGACCGGAACCGGGGTCACCGGAAAGGGCGTGGTGATCGGTATCCTGGACACGGGGGTGAATGATTCTCCCGATGCCGTGACCGGCTTTCCGGGTCATGAATCCTTGATCGGCAAATTCGTGGGCGGCGGAAATTTTTCGAATCCGGATCCTTCGCTCAACACGCCGGTCACCGGCAGCGAGAACCCGGTCGATCGCTCGCCTGATCTGTCCCACGGCAGTCACGTGGCGGGGACCGCGATGGGAACCGGCGGACCCACCGGCATCGTCACCAATGGCCAGTACGGGTTCTATCACGGCATTGCTCCCGACGCGAAGCTGGTCGACTGCAAAGTGCTTTCAGACGCGGGTGTGGGGGGCGGCGCTCCGGATGGTCTCGAATGGTGCATCTATCACCGCAGCGATGACTGGGGCGGCGGCTACCGCGGCGTGCAAGTGATCAACATGAGCTTGGGCGATCTCTTGAGCGATTCCGATGGGACCGACGCTTCTTCGGAAGCGGCCAACGCCGCCGTTCGCGCCGGCATTGTGGTTTGTGCGTCCACGGGAAACGATGGCAACACGAACTACATCACCGATCCCTCCGCGGGTGATCGGGTCATTTCGGTGGGCGCGACCGTGGATGCCAACACCGTGGATCGCGAGGACGACGTGGTGGCGTTCTTCTCCAATGAAGGTCCGCGCCGCGCCGATGCCGATAGTGATCATCTGGATGAGATGAAACCCTCCATTTGCCCGCCCGGTGGCGGCGTTACCTCGGTGGAAGGCGTGCTCACCGCCAACGGCCATACGTACGTGACCATCAACGGCACGTCCATGTCCTGTCCGGTCGCAGTGGGGATTTGCGCGTTGATCTTGCAAGCCGATCCGGGCCTTAGCCCTGATGACGTGAAGCGCGTCATTCAAGACACCGCGGAACATCGCACCACCAACGGCAAGCAGCCCCCCTCGGCGGTGGATCCCTTCCATCTCGATCCCAACTACCACCCGTCCTGGGGATGGGGAAATCCCGACGCATACGCTGCGGTGATGGAAGCGTTGTATCCGCGCCGCACCCAGGTGGTGGAAGAATCGGGTACGCCGGTCGTGGGCGGTATCGACATTCATTGGTCGACACAACGCGAGATCGATCTGACCGAATTCAACGTGATGCGCTCCGACCCGCTCTACGGTCAGCCGGGTCCGTTCGTGAAGATCAATACCACACCGGTTGCCGGAACCGGACATGCGGAGATTCACGCGGCCCCCAATCGCACTCCATACACCTACCAGGATCGCGATCCGGCGATTGCCGCCGGACAGACCTACTGGTATCGCGTGCAGTGGACCGACACGGTAGGCCGCACGCATGACGAGCCGGCGTTTCCGGTGAGGTACCAACCGCCGACGGTGCTGGCCACAGTGCAGTGGAGCATCATTCATGATTACCTGGATAACGATGCGCTCGTGCTCATCGGTAGCGGCACCGACGCCAGCGATCCCACGCGCACCGCGCATTACTTCTTCCCCGGGCAAGGAACGGGCGATGCCGATTCGATGCATGTGGTATCGGGCGATCCGTCGGCCGGTGGTACCAAGCAATGGTTCTTCTCGCGGCAAATCACCGATCGTGATTTTGGCGCCGCACAAGTGCTGCCGCCTTCGGCAGACAATCCATGGTTCTTGTACGTTAAGGAGGGCGGGTTCGTGGACGCGAACGGTCGCGTCGCGGACTTCCGCATCACCGTGCACGGTCCCGGGGGCGACGTGCTCTACACCCCTCCCGTGCAGCTTCCCCTCCAGACGGTGGAAAATGTGGCTCACGTGGTGTGGATACCACTCAATCCTGCGACGTCGGTGAACCACGCTCCGGTTCTCGACGCGGTCGGAGAGAAGATCACCCAGGAAGGGCGAACGCTGACCTTCCAGGTGCACGCCACCGATGCCGACGGTCAAGCGCTTACGTATAGCGCACCTACGCTGCCTTCCGGTGCTTCGTTCAACCCCTCCACGCAGACCTTCACCTGGAATATTGGCTACGCAACCGTCTCACAAACAACGACGCTCAACGCCACCTTCCGGGTTCAGGATGCCCTTGGCGCCAGCGACCAGGAAACGATCGGCATCGAGGTCCATGACGTGGATCCCAACGTGAACTACGCACCCTATTGGAATCCCCTGAACGATGTGTCCGTGACCGCGGGCTCTCCGGTCAGCTTCAAAGTCTCGGCGGTGGATCCCGAGGCCGATGCGCTTACCTATGCGGCGGAGGTCATGCCGCAGGGGGCCGCATTCGACCCATCCACGCGCACGTTTGCGTGGACACCGAACACGCGCGTGTCCGGCGATTACACGGCGGTCTTTTCAGTCAAGGATGCATCGCATGCCGCCATCCAGGAGGATGTGCAGATCACTGTCCGGCCTTCGTCGACCGAGTTCACCGATTGCGAAAACGAGCTGGCCCAGGTGCATGGCTCGAGCGGGATGGGATCGTCCGATCTGGGAACCGCGGACGTGGACACGGTTGCCTTCATCTTGAATGCACCGGTTGTGCGGCTCATGGCCTCTCTGAGCTGGATGACGGGAACCGCGGTCGATCTCGATTATGTGATGCGGGACTCGGACGGCAACGCCGTGGGCTCGAGCGCGAGCTCGGCCAACCCGGAGGTGCTCACCACGGGGAATCTTGACCCGGGCACCTACTACTTCGTGGTCGAGGGGTTTCTGGTCGCGTCCGAGACGCCGTGGACCATCGACATCACGGAGTGCCGGACCACCGGTGTCGATCAACCCATCACCCCGCTCGTGGCTCATCTCGCGCAGAGCGTCCCGAATCCAGTGCGGGCCGGCATGGCAACCCATATTCGGTTCGGAGTGGTCTCCCGTGCCCATACCCGCCTAGACGTCTATGACTTGCGGGGAGCGCGGGTGAGCACGCTGGTCGACGAGACCCTGGATCCGGGGGAACGGGACGTGACCTGGAACGGCCGGGACCATGAGGGCCGGACCGTGGCCGCCGGCGTCTATTTCTATCGACTGGAGGCACAAGGCCAATTTGTGGCCACTCGACGATTGATCGTGCTCCGTTAGGCCGGTCAGCGTTTAAAGAAAAAAGATATCAGTCGCGGATGTGAGGGCGGGGCACTCGACTCGTTGAGCAACCCGGGTACCAGGCCCTACATCCAGGTCGGCCCCCGTCAGGGACGGCGGGGGCCGGCCATTTTTTTGGGGGTAGGGTTAGGCGGCCGGGGGCGTGGCCGAGCCCCCCCGAGCAGTTTATAATCGGTCGATGAATAAACGAGATACGGTTGCCGTTCTGGATTTCGGTGGACAGTACGTTCATTTGATCGCCACCAAGATTCGCGCGCTCGGTGTGTACGCCGAGATTCGCGATCCCGATGATCCGGTGGAATCCTTCCGCGGTTACGGCGCGGTTGTTCTTTCGGGAAGTCCTGCCCTGTCCGCTCACGATGAGGATTCTCAATGGTCGCGAGGGATTCTTGATCTGGGGATTCCCTCGATCGGCTTTTGCTTTGGTCATCAGGAAATCGCGAAACACGCCGGCGGAACCGTGGAACACACGCGCCGCGAATACGGCGCCGCCACGCTTCACGTCCTCGATTCGGATTCCAAGCTGCTTCGTGGGTTGAGCCCGGAGGAAGTGGTGTGGATGAGTCACGGTGACACGGTTACGCGCGTCCCGGAGCACTTCAAGGAGCTTGCGTATTCGACCGGCGGCGGCGTTCTCACCCAAGAGCACCGGTTCGCCGCCATCGCCAGCGAAACGAAGCGGCAATATGGATTGCAATTTCATCCCGAAGTGGACGACACCCCATGCGGCACGCAAATCCTCAAGAACTTCCTGTTCGAGATTTGCGAAATCCGGCCCACGTGGTCGGTGGGGAACCAAGTAGACGAGCGGGCCAAGGCGGTGGCCGATCAGGTCGGCGACCGGCATGTGCTCCTGCTGGCTTCCGGCGGCGTGGATTCGACCGTATGCGCACTTTTGTTTCAGAAAGCCATCGGAACCGATCGGCTCAGGCTCCTTCACATCGATAACGGGTTGATGCGCAAGAACGAGAGCACGCGCGTCGTCGAGATGTTGCGAGGCCTGGGATTGGGCGCGAGTCTCACGCATGTGGATGCCTCGGAAGAATTCCTGGCCGCGATCGCCGGTCTCACCGACCCGGAAAAGAAACGCAAGGCGATTGGCAACACGTTCGTCAGCGTGTTCGAACGCGAGGCGCAACAGCTGGATCTGGAGCATGCTCTTCTGGGGCAGGGGACGATCTATCCCGACACGATCGAAACCGGAGGCTCTAAACGCTCGGACGTCATCAAGACCCATCACAATCGCGTGCCACTCGTGCAGGAGATGATTCGGCAAGGAAAAGTCGTGGAGCCCTTGAAGGATCTCTATAAGCCCGAAGTGCGCGAGCTCGGCCGTGCATTGGGACTCGAGCCTGCGCTCGTCGATCGTCATCCCTTCCCGGGCCCCGGGTTGGGTATCCGCGTGGCTTCGGAAGTGGAGCCGCCCGCTGACTACGTCGAAGCGCGCCTGCGGAGCGACTGCGAACGTGAGCTGGCCGGCAGTGGCTTACGGCCCATTCCGCTTCCGGTGCGATCGGTGGGGGTGAAAGCGGACTTGCGGAGCTACGAACACCCGGTGCTGTTGGTCGGCGACGATCCAGGCTGGGATGCCTTGGTTCGGCACGCTTCGTATCTGGCCAAGACCGTGCGCGGTCTCAACCGAGTGCTTTACGAGTTGTCTGGGCGCCGTCCTCGTGAAGCCGCGCTCGTGCCGGCCACGGTGACCAAAGAGCGTCTCGATTTGTTGCGCGAGCTCGATGACATCGTGATGCAGGCGTTGGAACGCCACAACCTCATGAGCACGGTCTGGCAATGTCCCACCGTGATCGTGCCGCTGTCCTTGGATGGGAACGGCCGCGAGTTGGTCGTCATTCGTCCGATTCACTCGGAACGGGCGATGACCGCGCGCCCGGCCTGGATTGGCAACGCGTGCGCCCGTGACATCACGGAGAGCTTGATGCGTTTCGATGCGGTGAGCGCGGTGGCGATCGATGTGACCACCAAGCCCCCCGCAACCATCGAGTGGGAGTAATCGTTCGGCTCTCGTGTCTCTGCCCTGGATCGTCCTGAAGTTCGGCGGCACGTCCGTCGCCACTCTTTCGCGCTGGGAACGCATCGCCGCGCGTGTACGGGAACTCTCGTCGGAACACCGGGTCTGGGTCGTTGTTTCCGCGCTGGCCAAGGTCACCGATCTTCTCCGCCAAGCCACTGATGACGCGCTGGCCGGCAACGCACCTCACGCTCTCGATGACGTCGTAACGCGACATCGCGAGTTGGCCTTGGCCTTGGGATTGACCGATGCCGATCTGGAGCCGGCGCTCCGCGTCTTCGCGGATGCCCGGCAGCGCCTGGACGGCATTCGCCTGTCTCGAGACGCCACACCCAAACTGCGCGCGGAGATCCTGGGATCGGGTGAGCTGGCGTCGAGCCGGCTAGGGGAACGCATTCTCGCGCGGCTGGGAGTGAACGCGGCGTGGGTGGATGGGAGTGCGTTGCTCATCAGTCAGGATCGCGCGCGAGAAAGCGAAACCGATCGCTACCTGGAAGCGCGCGTGGGCGTTGAGCGCGATCCGGGGGCAGCCGAATCTTTGGCCGGACACGCCTCGGTTGTCATTGCGCCTGGTTTCATCGCCAGAACTGCTGAAGGCGACATCTGTCTTTTAGGTCGAGGCGGAAGCGATACCTCGGCGGCCCTCACCGCTCTGCTCCTGGGCGCGGAACGTCTGGAGATCTGGACCGACGTGCACGGGTTGTTTACTGCAGACCCCTCGCTCGTTCCGGCGGCGCGGCTCATTCGGCGCATGGGTCACCGCGAAGCCCAGGAGCTGGCCGCGATGGGCGGCAAGGTGCTGCATCCCCGCTGTCTAGGCCCGGTGTCGCGGGCGAACATACCCGTTCAAGTGCGTTCGATCGACGCCCCCTTGGAACCGGGAACGCTCATCGAGGCATCCGGCGAAGAACATCCCGTGGTGACCGCGGTCACGCATCGCAAAGGCGTGACGCTCTTGAGCGTGGCCACTCTGGCCATGTTCGAAACGCCGGGATATCTCGCCGGCGTGTTCGAGGTCTTCGCGGAGCACGGGTTTTCGGTGGATCTCGTGGCCACCTCGCAAACCGCGGTGTCGGTCACGCTCGACCGCACGCCAGGGGACGAGGGGCGCGCGTTCGCTGCGCTCGTGCGAAGTCTCGAATCGTTGGGCACCGTGCGGCTGGTCCATCCGTGCGCCGTCGTCTCCATTGTCGGGCGCCGTATTCGCGCGGTGCTCAACGAGATCGGCCCCGCGCTTGATGTGTTCCAGGAACGGCCGGTGCACCTGGTCAGCGATTCCGCGGAGGATTTGAACTTGAGCTTCGTGGTGGACGAAGCGGACGGACCGAGCATGGTGACCAAGCTTCACGCCCGGCTCTTCTCGGGCTGGGGTGAGGATCCCAAGCTGGGTCCAACCTGGGAGATGCTCGCCCGCAGTGGGGAGCCCGAGTCGCCTCCTTGGTGGACGAGCCGCGCCCCCGAGCTCATCGGTTTGGTCGCGGACGGCCATGCCCGCTATGTCTATCACCTGGGCACCGTCCGCGAGCAGATTCACCGGCTTCGCCGCGAGATGCCGGCCGTGGATGGTCTTTACTACGCGATGAAAGCCAACGCGTTCCCTGGCATCCTTCGAGCGATTGCTGAAGAAGGGGTGGGGTTCGAGTGCGTATCGGCGGCGGAAGTGCGCTCTGCGCGCCAAAACGCGGGGAGCGATGTGCCCCTTCTCTTCACGCCGAACTTTTGTCCCGTCCAGGAATATCGGGAGGCTTTCGATGCGGGCGCGGAAGTGGTCGTCGACGGCGCTCAAGTATTCGACCTGGATCCCAAGCTTTTTGCCGGTCGCTCGGTGGGCCTACGCATCGATCCCGGACATGGAGCCGGACATCACACGAAGGTGGTGACGGCGGGTGCCGCCACCAAGTTCGGACTGTCGCTATCTGATCTCGAGGCGTTCGCGGACGCGGCACGGCGTCACGATGTGCGCGTGACCGGACTGCATGCGCACGTGGGGAGCGGCATTCTCGACCCGTCAGCCTGGGTCCACACGGCGAACATTTTGCTCGGCGCGATGGCGTGGTTTCCCGAGGCAACATGGATCGATCTCGGAGGCGGGTTAGGCGTTCCGGAGCAACCCGGGCAGCATTCGCTTGACTTGGCTCGACTGGGCCGGGAACTGGGCCGCATTCGGGCCGCACACCCGCGCGTTTCATTGCGGCTGGAGCCGGGGCGTTACTTGGTCAGTGAAGCGGGTGTGTTGATTGCCCCGGTCACGCAAGTGCGTACCAAAGGTGGAGTGCACTTGGCCGGTTTAGCAACCGGAATGAACTCCCTGGTTCGACCGGCCCTCTACGGCGCATGGCATCGCATGCACAACCTCTCTCGCCTGGGTGAGACGCCTGAACGCGCGTGGCAAGTGGTGGGGCCCATCTGCGAGAGCGCCGACGTGCTGGGACGTGACCGCCGCCTTCCCGATCCGCGACCCGGCGACGTGCTCTTGATCGAGAACGCGGGCGCTTATGGCGCAGTCATGTCGTCGCACTACAACCTTCGCGAACCGGCCGAGGAGGTCGTGCTCGCGTGATCTCGCCGCCACCTCGCGTGGACATCGCGGTGGTGGGCGCCGGAGCCGCGGGACTCATGGCGGCGATTCAAGCCGGTCGCCGATCCGGGGGATCGCAGTCGATCGTCGCGCTCGATGGTGCAGCGCGGCTGGGGGCCAAGATCCTCATTTCGGGGGGCGGCCGGTGCAACGTCACGCATCATGCGGCCGAAGCGAGTGATTTCGCCGGATCCACCGCTCCGGCCATTCGTAATGTGCTGGCTCGGTTCGATGTGTCGCAGACCGTGCACTTTTTTGAAGAGCTTGGCGTGACCCTCAAGCGGGAAGAGACCGGCAAGTTGTTTCCGATCACCGATCGAGCGCAAACGGTGCTCGATGCATTTCTGCAGGCCGCAGAGTCGGCGCGGGTTGAGTTCGCCTATCCCTGGCGGGTGGATCGCATCGAGCGAATCGAAGACGGCTTCGTGCTCTATCGAGACGATGCCGCCACGATGCTTGCGCGTCGCGTCATCCTGGCTACCGGCGGAATGAGCGTGCCAAAGACGGGATCGGATGGGCATGGATACGCGATCGCGAAATCGCTGGGTCATTCGGTGACGCCCCAGCTTGTTCCCGGATTAGTTCCGCTTCTGCTTCCCCAGGGGCATTGGCTCAGGTCCTTGAGCGGGGTTGCCGTTCCCGTGCGCGTGGAGCTTCGTAGCGGCCGCGGTCGCACGCTCACGTCGTTCACCGGACCCATGCTGTGCGCTCACTTCGGCGTGACGGGTCCCGCGATCATGGACATGAGCCGGTTCTATTTGATCGCCCGTTTGGAAGATCCGAGCGCTCGGTTAACGCTTTCATTCCTGCCGGAATGGTCCAGTACGGATTTGGATGCCGCGTTCATGGGTCTGGGCGCCGAGACGCCGTTGGCATTCCTGCGGAAGCAGCTTCCCGATCGTCTAATTCGTGCGCTCGGCGAGTCCGTTCAAGTGGCAGTCGCGGAGCCCGGAGCTCAGCTCACTCGCGAATCAAGAACGAAGCTCGTACGGTCGCTACTCGAGATGGCGCTCCCAATCGCGGGAGATAAAGGTTTCAAAGTCGCAGAAGTTACCGCGGGGGGTGTGCCATTGTCCGAGCTTCACTTGAGCACGCTCGAATCGCGCCGAACGCCTGGCCTTCATATCTGCGGTGAGATTTGCGATGTGGACGGGCGTATCGGCGGATTCAATTTTCAGTGGGCCTGGGCGAGCGGCACGGTGGCAGGCCGGGCCGCGGCATCGACATGATTGAACTGTGAAGGAGTAACGTGTTCGCCCCTGCGAAATGAGGTGTAACGCAACCATAGGAGGCATATTATTGCGGTCTGGAGAGGGCAAATGGAAGGGGTACGCCGATGTCATGCAAGGCCGCAATCCTCATCTCGATTCTCGTCCTCGTTCCCTCTGTCGTCGCCTTAGCTCAAACACCGCTTGGTACAGCCTTCACCTATCAGGGCCAACTCCAGAGCAACGGCAGTCCGGCCAACGGCAGCTTCAACATGGTCTTCAAGCTGTGGAACGATGCGAGCCTCTCGGCTCCGGCGAACCAGGTGGGGCCGACGCTGACCTTCGATGGCGCCGGCGGCAACCCGCCGCCGGTCATCGTGGCCAACGGATTGTTCACGCAGCAGCTCGACTTTGGCGCGGGCGCGTTCGATGGTAACAAGCGCTGGCTGGAGATCACCGTCGGCGGTACGACGCTATCGCCGCGAACGGAATTAACCGCGGCCCCCTACGCCCTCTACTCGGCTGGTGGTGGCGGTAGCAGTCCGTGGACCACCTCGGGCACGAACATCAGCAATACGAACACGGGCAACGTGGGGATCGGAACGAGCACGCCCAATCGAAGGCTGACGGTCCAGACCGCAAGCGACGCCTATGGCCTGGCGCATACGAATGGCAACATTGAAATCGCCAGCTACATCTCCTCCACGGATGCATTCTTTGGAACGAAAAGCAGCCACGACCTCTACCTGATGACCAACGGCGGCGCAAAGATGATCATCACCGCCACCGGCCGCATCGGTCTCGGTGATATCGCGCCCACGAATCCATTGACGGTCGGCGGGCCGGCAAACTTCGAAAGCAACGTCGGCATCGGTACGTCATCGCCGAGCACTTCGTTGACCATCGCCGGCACCAACAACTTCGGAACCGGAGGGTCGAGTCTCTACCTGACGAACACGACGGCGATCACGGGCCGGACGTATCTGGTCGGGTCCACTACCGGTGGCCTCTTCCAGATCGGGGACGTGACGGCCGGCCTCGCGACGCGAGTGGTGGTCGACGCGGCCGGGAACGTGGGCATCGGCACGGTGTCCCCCGGCCAGAAGCTCCAGGTCTCCGGAAACATTTGCGCGACTGGCACCATCGCGGCTTGTTCCGACGCGCGGTTCAAGAAGAACGTGATGGGGTTAACCAACGCGCTCGGAATGGTCACGCAGCTTCGCGGCATTACGTTCGACTGGAAGCGCAAGGAGTTCGCCGATCACCAGTTCGACGAAGGCCAGCAGATCGGGTTCATTGCCCAAGACGTTCAACAGATCCTGCCCCAGGTCGTCTCCACGGGTAGCGACGGGTATCTGTCCGTGGACTACGGCCGGCTCACCCCCGCGCTGGTTGAAGCCGTCAAGCAGCTGAAGCGCGAGCAGGATGCCGAGCTGAAATCTCTGAAGGCAGAGAATGCCGAGCTGAAGAGGCAGGGCGCCGAGCTCAAGGCTCGTCTCGATCGGCTGGAGTCCTCGCTTGCCTCGAGTGCACTCCGATGACACGGCGAATGATCGCTGGCGCTTTGGTCCTCTGGGCCCTCACGCCTGGACGCGCGGCGGCACAAACGGGCGGCCCCTATGCGCTCGAATGGAACACCGTGGATGGCGGCGGACAGACGTTCGGTTTGGCGGGTGCCTACGTGATCGGCGGCACGGTGGGACAACCCGATGCCGCTCTGGCGACGGGCGGCGGGTTCACCCTGCGTGGCGGATTCTGGGTACCGGTAGTCGGGAGCGTCGTCGCGGTTCCGCCGGAGGAACCGGTGCCGCTGGTTTTCTCCGTGAGATTGCCAGAGCCCAATCCATTTCGATCAGTCACTACGATCGTTTTCGAATTGCCGGCCGCGAGGAGCGTGACGCTCGTTATCCACGACCTGAACGGTCGTGTCGTTCGCCGGCTGGCGGAGGGTGCCTACGCGGCCGGCGCTCACCGCCTGAGCTGGGACGGCCGCGACCAGAGTGGGTGTCCTGTGGTCTCCGGCATTTATTTCGCCCACCTCGTGGCCGGAGAGTTCACGTCCACGGTTCGAATCGTTCGGGTAAGCTGAATGAATCGCGCCGTACGCCCGCCCCCTGACATCTATGGTGAGATCTGTGATGTGGACGAGCGTACCGGCGGATTCAATGTTCAGTGGGCTTGGGCGAGCGGTGTGTTTCCGCCGCCCAAGCCCTCACGCCCTGAGCGATCAGCGCATGATCAACAGCTTGCGGGACAATAGTCCGTCCGCGCTTTCCAGACGATAGAAATAGACTCCCGGGGAAATCGGAATCCCGCGCTCGTCTTTTCCGTCCCAGTTGGCGCTGTAGTTTCCTTCCGAGTGAAAGCTATTCTGCAGCGTGGTGACCCGCCGTCCGGCGAGATCAAACACCTCCAAGCGAGCCATGCCCTCCTTGGCGATCGAAAACTTGATGCTCACGCGTTCCCCCGCATGCGCGGGATTGGGCACGTTCTGGCTCAGGGACGGAACGATTCCCAAGGCCGAAGCCATTAGCTGCGCCTCAATATATACCGGTCCATACCAGATTCTTAGTCCGCTTTCACTCTCGACCACCATCCAGTAGCGGGTTTCCTCCCGTGGTGACGGAACATCGACAAAGATCGTGTCCGTGGGAGGAATCACCACGTCGTTCAAGCGCACTTGATCTGAATCCGCGACCTGTCGATAGATGTCGAACCCAACCAGGTCGTTCACGTTAGCCGGCGTTTGCCATTGGACGATCGCCTTCCGATGGTTACGCAGAACTGTGAACGAGAAGTCTGCATTCGTCGTGTCCGGAGGCGGACTATCCGGCGGGGGTGGTGGCGGAGGTGGTGGCGGCGGG
>Ga0207675_100004978_pt1 | contig 12802 bp, 11 predicted proteins | sample KBSSwiS42_FD_184305 | JGI IMG/M metagenome (GOLD analysis project Ga0207675, IMG submission 184305) | Switchgrass rhizosphere microbial communities from Kellogg Biological Station, Michigan, USA - KBS Switchgrass S4-2 (SPAdes) (version 2) | ecosystem: Host-associated > Plants > Roots >... | reverse complement strand
GGAGCGTGATGTAACGTTCGCAACGCTGCTCGCGCGCGCACCGCGTTCCACGCTGCCTGCTGACCTGCGGACAGCGGCCCGCCTCATGGTCGAAGGGTTCGACGCGGCGGATTCGACGCGCATCAGCGCGCAGGAAGTGCGCGCAGAATGGATGCACGCGGATGCGGCGAACGGCGCGCAGTCGCGGCCGCTCGATGGTTACGGCGCGCTGATGGCGGCGCTGGCTGGCGAACTGGCGGGTGGCACATGCCGTTTGCGGCTGCAAAGCGCGGTAACGCGCGTCCACTGGCAGCGCGGCCGCGTGCGCATTGCGTATCGCGTGCGCGGCGACAGCCGGATCGCGGAAGCGCCGCGTGCCATTGTGACGCTGCCTTTGGGCGTTCTTCAGCACGCGGCCACCGCGGCGGCGGACCTGAAATTCGTGCCCGCGCTCACGGCCAAACGTGCTGCGCTAAAAGCCTTGTCGGCCGGGACGGTGGTCAAAACCATACTGCAGTTCCACACGCCGTTTTGGGAAAAGCTGGATGATGGACGCTATCGCAACGCGGCATTTTTTCATTCGCCGCGAACGCCGTTTCGCACTTTCTGGACCGCGGTCCCCGCGCGCACGCCGTTGCTGACGGCTTGGGCCGGCGGCCCGCCAGCGGCGAGACTGCTTCAGCTGACGCCCGCGCGCATGGTTGGCGCTGCAATGCGCAGCGCGCAGAGTTTGTTCGGCCCGCGAATCGACGTTGCCGCCGAACTCGCGAACTGGTGGTGGCACGACTGGCAGAACGACCCGTATACGCGCGGGGCCTACAGCTACGTCAACGCGGGCGGCGGAGGTGCGCGCGAGCAGCTTGCAGCGCCGCTCGACGACACCTTGTTCTTCGCGGGAGAGGCCACCGATTACGCCGGCGAATCGGGAACGGTGGCGGCGGCGCTCGGCAGCGGGCTCCGCGCCGCCCGCGAAGTGCTCGACGCCTCGCCGCGCTAACAGCTACGGCTGGACCAGTTCCGCAGTGGCGGGCAGGTGGTCGGACGCCATGCGCGAGAGCGGCGTGGAATGCACGCCGAAGCTGCGCAGGCAGTTGCGCGGCTCCGCCCAGATGCGATCGAGCGCAAAAACCGGGCACCAGGCAGGAAATGTCGCGCGCGCCGGCGTCGCCTTGAAATGGCGATGCAGCCAGCGCAGCGGCCGGCCCCATAAGAACCACTCGTTGATATCGCCCATCAGCACGCTGGTCAGCGGCCGGTCGCGCTCGAACGCCTGCAGCAGGCGCTGGATCTGCTCGCGCCGTTCCGCCGGCCGCAGCCCCAGGTGCGTTGCCACGATGCGAAGCGCGAAACCGCCCGCATCGACTTCGACGTCGAGCGCGCCGCGCGGCTCGTAGCCCTTGATGCTCAGGTCGATGCGCCGCACCGATAGCACCGGAAAACGGATCAGCAGGCCGTTGCCGTATTCGGAATCGGGGCGCAGCAGCGTCGGCCCCGCGATGGCCTGCAGCCCGCTGCCGGCCTCGAGATAACCGAGCATGTCAAAGCCGCTGGTGCCGGATTCGACTTCCTGCAATGCCACGATGTCCGCATTCAATTCGGCGAGCACCTGCACGATGCGCCTGGGCACGCAGCGGCCATCGCGCCCGACGCCCCCGTGTATGTTGTATGACGCCAGTTTGATTGCGTGCGCGTTCACGAGCCGTGGCGTGGCGGGCGCCGAATCTCCATGCTCGTGCACGCAGAATTCTCTAAAGTTTGACGAACGCGGCGGCGGATTATTCGGGCGGCTTGCGTCCGAATATGCCGATCGCGATAGCGAGTGCAAGGCAGATACCGGCGCAGTACCAGGCAACGTTAGTCGCGGCTCCGGCGATGCCGCTTAAGCCCAGCACCGCGGCGATCATTGCCACCGCGAGGAAGGTGATCGCCCAGGAAGTCATGTGGTCCCGTGTGTGCCGGTGGGGTCAACAACGCACCGACAGAATACGCCGGATATGCCATGGGTATATCGGACGAAAGCGGTTTTCGCGTAGGACTGGGGGCGGCACAGCACTGGCAAGCGAGGTCAGTTGCCGTAAAAAAAACTAAGACAAGTCCTACATTAACTTGCTCGCTGCACCTACATCGGGGGGTGCGGGCGCTGGGTTAGTCGCCAGCGCGACCGATCAGGCAAACCGCGACAAAGTCGTCGAATTTGCCGCGCGCGCCGACGTGCAGAAACGCTTCGAAGCGATGGGCCTGACCGCAGCCAACGCAAAAGATCGCGTCAATGCGATGACCCAGGAAGAAGTTAACCGCATCGCGGGCAAGATTGACTCCATGCCCGCAGGTGCCAGCGACGGCTAGTGGTGGGCGCTCGGCGTAATCGTGATCGGGGTCGCCATCTGGTACTTCTATAAATGAGCGAAGCGGCCGCTTTACGCCGCAGCAAAGCCGGCTTCATCGCGGGCTTTGTTTTTTTACCCTGGTGCTCTCAGGGTGCTCGATGGTGGCGCCGCAGACGTACGCGCTGAAAGAGGCGCTAAAAGAAAAATCGGTCGACCTGCCGCCGCGCACCGAGCTAACCGCCGTGCCGTTTTTTCTGCAGATCGACTATTACTGCGGCCGTTCTTCGCTCGCCATGGTGCTGCAGGCAGCGGGCGTCGACGTAAAGCCGGAGGCGCTGGTAGATCAGGTATTCCTCCCCGGACGCAAAGGCAGCCTGCAAGTGGAAATGCTGGCGGCCGCGCGCCGTCACGGGCTCATTTGCCTACGAGGTCGAGCCGCGGGTTACCGACCTCCTGCGCGAGCTCGCCGCAGGCACGCCCGCCATCGTGCTTGAAAACTATGGTACGTTCAGCTGGTTTCCGGTGTGGCATTACTCCGTTGTCGTGGGTTACGACCTGCCCGAATTGGAGGTGATACGGCGGTCGGGCACCCGCGCGCGCATCACGACGCCGCTCACGATTTTCGAAAAAATATGGAAAGAGGAAAAAATACTGGGCGATAGTTGCCATTCCGCCCGATCGCGTTCCCGCGACCGCGAGCGAGGCACGCTACACGGCTGCCGTCGTCGCCCTCGAGCAAACCGGCCAGACGCGCAGCGCGATCACGGCTTACGACACCCTGCTCAAACGCTGGCCGGGGAGCCTTGCGGCCGGCTGGGACGGGGAAACGCCGCGTACGCGCTGCACGATCTGGCCACCGCCGAAGATTCTTTCCGCCAGGCTACCGTCGATCATTCGGGCGCAGCAGCGGCGTTCAACAACCTGGCACAGGTGCTTGCCGAGCGCGGCAAGCTCTATGAAGCGCTGCCGGCGACCGAACGCGCGGTGAGTTTGGGCGGTCCACTGCTGGTGATCACGCAGGCCACGCCGGCGGAAATTCGCAAGGCGAGTCCGGAAAAATAGGAGCGAAGGAACGCACGGGTGCGAACGCGCCCGTCGGCGAATCTCAGGCAATGGTTGCTTCCTGACGCGGCTCGGCGGGAGCGGCATGCGCGGGACGCGCGGCCGCTTCGCGCGACGCGTTCTGACGCTGGCGCGCGCGCTCTGAATACATGCGCAATACGGCAATAAAATTTCCGCCCGCGGCGATAGACACCGGTTCGCCGGCTTTTACGTCAGCCGCCGAGCTGCATTTGGGCAAAATCATTTTGTAGAACCACGCGAAAGCGAGCAGCACGATGCCGCCGGGAAGTAGCACTACTGCGATGGGGAAGGCCCAGCGTTTGGTCGCCGCGTTCAGGAATTTGTATTTGATGGCCACAATGCATAGTAGGGGACGCGCTGCGCGTACGCAGTCGGTGGCACACCCATTGCAGGGTGGGATAGAGACTACGTTGCAGGTTGGCGCCGGCGCAGAATGTAATCGAGCCGATCGCGTTCGCGCGCGACTTTCTCCGAATACTCGTTGGCTTCCTCGTCTGACGAAGCGCCCACGTACATCTGCAGCGCGTCGAAGAGGTCGCCGGTATGACGCATGTACTCCTTGAGGATGCGCGCGCCGACCATGATGTTGGGCTCCAGCTCGAACACCCTGTGCTCGCCGCCCACCGACGCGATTTTCTCGGCGTGAAAACGCGGGATCACCTGCATCAGGCCTTTCGCGCCCATCGCGCTCTCGGCGACCGGATTGAAGCGCGATTCGACCGCGATTATGGCGAGGATCAGCGCGGGATCGAGTTCGAGCCGGCGCCCGACCGCGTGCGCTTTCGACACGATGTCGGTGGCGACGACGGCTGAAATGCGGTAACGCGCGGCGAGATATTCGCCGAGCCGGCGATACGCGTCGGCGCGTGGATCGCGCGCTTCGGCGTTCGCGTGTTCCGCGCGGGCAAGCGATTCGGCGGTGACTTCGGCGAACTGCGCCGCCACCGGCGGCGGCACGTCTATGCGGCCGCGCCACGCGATCGCCGTGAAGAGGCCCGCGGCGAACAAAAACATCACGGCGGCGCGGGCCACCAGGCGGGCACTCGAGGGCCGCACCGGAGCAGCAGGCCATTTCGTGGTCATGAATCCCTCCTGTTCAAAGAGTTTTAGGGGCAAGCGCGCGCGAATTAATTTCGGATTTCTGGGGGCACCAACGCCGGCGCGCGCCGGGTCAAAAATCAGCAACTAGCATGCCAGTGCGCACGCTTGAGGATTCAACGCTCCAAAATCGGCAGCCGGCTTTTTGGCGTAAGAATTACATTCTACTCAGAAAAATTTACCGGCGCGCCGCTTGGTGGCGCGAGGCCCGCCGCGCATCCGTTAGTGCTATAGACATTTGCTAGAATCCGGACTTTCGTTCGCGCCGCCGGTTAGGTGGCAATTGCATGCGACCCGGCCCCGCTTACACGCTCGAAGTCAATCCGCGCCTGCCCGTTGAGCTCGCGCGGCTGCCGCAACTCGCGGGCAATTTGTGGTACAGCTGGAACCGCGCCGCGCGCGAACTCTTTGCGCGGCTGCATCCGCAACTGTGGCAACAAGTCGGGCACAGTCCGGCGATGGTGCTGCGCTACGTCGACGAGCACTGCCTCACGCACGCGGCGCAGGATCCCGATTACATGCGCCGCTATCACGTGGTGCTCGACGCGTTCGACCGTTATCACGCGGACACCGCGCCGCGCATCGCGTCGGGGCCGTGGACCGCGCCCGGGCCGGTCGCTTACTTCTGCGCCGAATTTGGCCTGCATGAGAGCCTGCCCATTTATTCCGGCGGCCTCGGCATCCTCGCGGGCGACTGCTGCAAGGCAGCGAGCGACATGCGGCTGCCCTTTGTCGGCGTCGGCTTGCTGTACCGGCAGGGATACTTCGCGCAAACCATCGGCCGCGACGGCGGCCAGGTCGTGACCTACAACGACATTCACTTCACGCATTTGCCGGCGGACCTCGTGATGAGCGGCGAGGCGGAACTGCATGTTAGCGTCGAGCTGCCGGGCCGCGCGGTCGAGCTGCGCATCTGGCACGTGCAGGCCGGGCACGTGCATCTTTATCTGCTCGACAGCGACGTGGCGCCCAACACCGGCGAAGATCGCGGCATCACTTACCGGCTCTACGGCGGCGACCGCGCGATCCGGCTCGAGCAGGAAATGGTGCTCGGCATCGGCGGCGTGCGCGCGCTCGCGGCGCTGGGCATAACGCCCGCGGTGTGGCACATCAACGAAGGCCACGCCGCCTTTCTGATCCTCGAGCGCGCGCGCCTCGCCGCCCGCGCGATGCCGTATGCGGTCGCACTCGAAAGCATCGCGTCCAACACCGTGTTCACCACCCACACGTCGGTACCCGCAGGACATGACCAGTTCGACGATGCGATGATGCAGCGTTACTTCGATGGCTATTGCCGCGAAACGGGCGTGGGCATCGCGGAATTGCTGGCGCTGGGCGGCCATGAGTCCGCGCCAACCTTCAACATGACCGCGCTCGCCGTGCGCGGAGCGCGCTTTTACAACGCCGTCTCGCGCATCCACGCGGGGGTGACCGCGAAGATGCTGCGCGAATTCTGGCCGCAAATACCGTCGGCGGAAAATCCGATCGACTATGTGACCAACGCCGTGCACATGCCGACGTTTCTGGCGCCGGAGTGGGCGGCGGAATTCGAGAGTTTTCTCGGCCCCGACTGGTTCGAGCGCATGAGCCAGCGCGATGGCGCGGCGCAGTTGCTTGAGATGCCCGACGCCGCGTTCTGGGCGGTGCACCAGAAACTCAAAGCCCAGATGCTGGAACTCCTGCGCCACCGGATTGCCGTGCAGCACCTGCGCAACGGCGGCAGCGAGGCGCGGCTCGCGCACATGCTGCGCCACGTCGATCCCGCCGACCCGCGGGTGCTGACGATCGGCTTCGCGCGCCGCTTCGCGACGTATAAGCGCGCCGATCTCCTGCTCGAGGACCTGCAGCGGCTCGGCACCATCCTTGCCGACCTCGAGCGGCCGGTAGTGTTCGTGTTCGCGGGCAAGGCCCATCCGGCCGACGAGCCCGGCCAAGGCATCATTCGCGAGATCACGCGTGTCGCGCGCCTGCCCGAGTTCGAGGACAAGGTATTCATGCTCGAAGGCTACGACCTGCATGTCGCGCGCCGGCTCGTGTCCGGGGTCGACGTGTGGCTCAACAATCCCGTTTATCCACTCGAAGCTTCGGGCACTTCAGGCATGAAAGCGGGCATGAACGGCGTGCTGAACCTGTCGGTGCGCGACGGCTGGTGGGACGAAGGCTATGAGCGCGGCAACGGCTGGGCGATCACCACCGCGGGAACCGATCTCGATGCAGCGCGCCGCGACCTCGAAGAATCGCGCGCGCTCTACGAGCTGCTGCAGGATCAGGTCATTCCCCTTTACTATGCGCGCGGCGAGGGCGGCTATTCCGCCGAGTGGGTGCGCATGGCGAAGCAGTCGATCGCCACCCTCCTGCCGCGCTTCAGCGCGACGCGCATGGTCGACGATTACATCCGCAAACTGTACCGGCCCGCGGTCAGCCAGGTCGGCCGGTTTGCGCAAACGGGCCGCAGCGTCGCCGAGCTGGTCGAATGGAAAACGCGCGTAAGCGCCGCGTGGCCGCACGTGACGATCAACAAGCCCGCCGGCTCGGCGGCGCGCATCGAGTACGGTGAAAAGCTGCAGCTCGAGGTCACGGTGAAGCTCGCCGGGCTCAAGCCGGGGGATGTGCAGGTCGAGTGCCTGCTCGAGCGCCAGCTCAAGATAGACGCCGATCCGCGCGAGCAGCGCTTAGCCTTTGCGCCGGCGGGCGCGCCCGATAACGATGTTCAGCGCTACGTGCTGGAGGTTGCGCCCGAATTCTGCGGCGGCCTTTATTATTTCGTGCGCGTCTATCCCTGGCACGAACTGCTGGCGCATCGCTTCGAGCTCGGCCTCATGCGGTGGGCATGAGATTTTTTTTGCCTGCGGCAATGCGCCGGTAAATTTCAAGATAGCGCGCCGCGCTGCCTTGCCAGCCGAAGTCGCGGCGCATGCCGTTCAGCTGAAGGCGCCGCCACGTCATGCGATCGGCATACACGAGCAGCGCGCGGTCGATCGCCGCCAGCAGCGCCTGCGCGCTTGCCTCGGCGTACACGAAGCCCGCGCCGTCCGGCTTACCTGCGTCCTGCACGGAATCCGTCAGTCCGCCGGTCCCGCGCACTACCGGCACCGTGCCGTAACGCTGGCTGTACATCTGGTTCATGCCGCACGGCTCGAAGCGCGACGGCATCAGGAATAGATCGGCGCCGGCTTCGAGCAGATGCGCGAACGGCTCGTCGAAATCCAGCGCAACCGCGACGTTGGCCGGATGCGCGGCGGCCAGCGCTGCGAGCTCGCGCTCATATTGCGGCTCGCCGCGTCCCAGCACCACGAGCTGGAGGCCGCGCGCCGCGAGCGCGGGCGCAATCTCGATCAGCCAGTCTATGCCTTTTTGCGCGGTCAGCCGCGTCACCGCTGCGAGCAGCGGCTGGTTGACCGTCGGCAGGCCCGCGCGCAGCTGCACCGCGCGCTTGTTGTGCGTTTTATCCGCCAGCGTCGAAGGACCGTAATTGCGCGCGAGATAGGGGTCGCGCGCCGGATTCCACGCGGCGGTGTCGATGCCGTTCGAGATTCCGCTCAATTGAGCGCGCCGGTGCTGCAGCAATCCGTGCAGACCGGCGCCATGCTCCTCGGTCTGGATTTCGGCGGCGTAAGTTGGGCTTACCGTCGTAATCGCATCCGCGTACGCGATGCCGCCTTTCATGAACGACAGCTGGCCGTAATACTCGAGGCCGTCGACGGTAAAGCTGGTTGCGGGCAGGCCGAGCGCGTCGAGCGCCTGCGCCGGAAAGATGCCCTGGAATGCGAGGTTGTGAATCGTGAACACGGTCGCCGCGCGCGCGTCCGGCATGTAGCGCAGGTAGGCGGGTGCGAGTCCCGCCTGCCAGTCGTTGCAGTGGATGACGTCGGGCGTCCAGTCCGGGAGCGCGCCCATCGTCGCCAGTGCCGCAACGCGACTCAACAAACCGAAGCGCAATGCGTTGTCGGGCCAGTCGGCGCCTTCGGAATTTTGATAAGGACCGCCGTTGCGCGCGTAAAACTCCGGGCACACGAGCTGAATTGCCGGCACCCCGTTCGGCAGCCGGGTTTCGACGATGGATGCGCGCGGGAAATTTCCCTGCGCAGGCAGCGTGCCGAGCGGGTTCCCCGGCGGCGCGGCGGCCGCGCCATAAGCGGGAACGAGTACGCGCACGTCGGCGCCCAGCGCGCGCAGCGCGGCGGGGAGTGCCGCGGACACATCGGCGAGGCCCCCGGTCTTGGAGAGCGGGGCACATTCGGACGTGACGAACAGGATGCGTAAAGGCGATGACGTCATGAGGCGCGCTCGCTCACGCATAAATCGCGCCTACGCGGAACGACGCCACGCCCACGCACGCGCATGGAAAACGTGCGCATGCCGCGTATGAATTGCACGTGGCGCGGGTAATTTTTACAAGCGATACCGCGGGCGTGCGCGTGCCTACGAGGCGGCAGCGTCGTTAACCCGCTCGAACGCCTCGACGCTGCTGGCGCTCTTTTTGCTAACTGAATGCCGGTATGGATGCGATCCCCTTCTTCGCGGTTCCCGAACCGGGGTCCGACTCCACCAACCATTGCGCGCTCCCTGCCGGGTGCGCGTATCACCTATGAACGATCTCGCCAGCCTGCAAACCGGTTATGGCGCGTACAAGCAATACGCGTCCGACGATCCGACGATGGCGCATCTCGCGAAGCAGACGCTCGCGCTGGTGCTCGCCGGCGGCCGCGGCGCGCGGCTCGGCCCGCTGACGGACTGGCGCGCGAAACCCGCGGTGCCGTTCGGCGGAAAATTCCGCATTATCGATTTCGCGTTGTCGAACTGCGTGAACTCGGGCATCCGCCGCATCGGCATCGCGACGCAGTACAAAGCGCAAAGCCTGATCCATCATGTGCAGCGCGGCTGGTCGTTCCTCGACGGCCGCTTCAACGAGTTCATCGAGCTCCTGCCCGCGCAGCAGCGCATTACGGCTGACTGGTACCGTGGCACGGCGGATGCGGTATTCCAGAACCTCGACATCCTGCGCCGCCACGATCCGCGCATCGTGCTGGTGCTGGCTGGCGACCACGTCTACAAAATGGACTACGCGCGCATGATCGACGAGCACGTTGCGCGCCGCGCTGACATGACCGTCGGCTGCGTTGAGGTGCCGCTCGCGGAGGCCACCCAACTCGGCGTGATGGAAGTCGACGAGAAATTCCAGGTCACGGGTTTCCAGGAAAAGCCCGCGCATCCGCGCCCGCTGCCGGGCCGTGCCGACACCGCGCTCGGCAGCATGGGCATCTACGTGTTCAATGCGCCGTTCCTGTACGAGCAGCTGATCAGGGACAACGACGACAAGGAGTCCGACCACGATTTCGGCCACAACATAATTCCGCACCTGGTCGCCGGCGGCTTCCGCGTGTCGGCGCACCGCCTGAAAGACAGTTGCACGCAGCTGAACGACGGGCAGCCGTACTGGCGCGACGTCGGCACCATCGACGCATACTGGGAAGCCAACATGGAGCTGACGCGCGTAACGCCCGCGCTCGATCTCTACGATCAGGCGTGGCCGATCTGGACCTATCAGGAGCATTTGCCGCCCGCCAAGTTCATTTTCGACACCGACGGCCGGCGCGGCGCGGCGATCGATTCGATGGTGTCGGGCGGCTGCATCATCAGCGGCTCGACGGTCAAATGCTCGCTTCTGTTTTCGAGCGTGCGCATTCACAGCTACTGCTCGATCGAGCAGGCGGTCATCCTGCCCGAGGTCGAAATCGGGCGCGGCGCGGTCCTGCGCCGGGTGGTCGTCGACCGCGGCGCGCGCATACCGCCGGGGCTGCAGGTCGGCGTCGACGTCGAGGAGGACCGTCGGCGCTTCCATGTGTCAGACAAGGGAATCACGCTCATCACGCCAGAGATGCTCGGGCAGCAACTCCATCACTTGCGCTAGCCGGTGGCGCGAGTCGGGAGATCTATTGAAAGTTCGCCGTCTATTACCATGCTGACCGGGCACGACATCTATCTGTTCAAGGAAGGCTCGCACTCGGGCCTGTACCGCGAGATGGGCTGCCATTTCGACGGCGACGGCGGCGCGCATTTTCGCGTGTGGGCGCCCAACGCGCGCGACGTCGCGGTGATCGGCGAATGGAACGGCTGGCAGCCGGACGCGGACCGGCTGGCGCCGAGATGGGATGAATCGGGAATCTGGGAAGCGCACGTGGCGAACGTGACGCACGGCCAGAGCTACAAATTCCGCGTTACCGCGCGCAACGGCCACGCGACCGACAAGGCGGACCCGTTCGCTTTCTTCGGCGAAGTGCCGCCTGCCCGCGCTTCGCGCGCGTGGCCGCTCGATTATGTGTGGAACGACGGCGGGTGGATGCAGACGCGCGCTGCCCACAACGGCCTGGGCGCGCCGTTCTCGATCTACGAAGTGCATCTCGGCTCGTGGCGCCGCGGCGAGCATGACCGCATGCTGGGCTACCGCGAAATCGCGCCGCTGCTCGCCGAATACGCCGCGGGCATGGGCTTTACCCACGTCGAGCTGATGCCGATCACCGAGCATCCGTTCTACGGTTCGTGGGGCTATCAGACGACCGGCTACTTCGCGCCGAGCGCGCGCTACGGCACGCCGCAGGACTTTATGTATTTCGTCGAGGTGATGCACGCGCACGGGCTCGGTGTAATCCTCGACTGGGTGCCGTCGCATTTTCCGGGCGACGATTTCGGCCTCGCACGCTTCGATGGCACGAACCTGTACGAGCATGCCGATCCGCGTCAGGGTTTTCATCCCGAGTGGCAAAGCTATATTTTCAATTACGGCCGCCACGAGGTGCGCGCATTTCTGCTGTCGAGCGCGCTGTTCTGGCTCGACGTTTATCACCTGGACGGCCTGCGCGTCGATGCGGTCGCGTCGATGCTGTATCTCGACTACGCGCGCGAGCCGGGCACCTGGATTCCCAACCAGTACGGCGGCAAGGAGAACCTGGACGCGATCCGCTTTTTGCGCGACCTGAATACGGCCGCCTACCGGCAGCACCCCGACGTGCAGACAATCGCGGAGGAATCGACCGCGTGGCCGCAGGTGTCGCATCCGGTGCACGCGGGAGGGCTGGGCTTCGGCATGAAGTGGAACATGGGCTGGATGCACGACACGCTTGAATATTTCGCGCAGGATCCCGTGTACCGCCGCTACCATCACGACCGGCTGACCTTCTCGCTGTGGTACGCGTTCACCGAAAATTTCGTGCTGCCGCTGTCGCACGACGAAGTCGTCTACGGCAAGCGCGCGCTGTGCGCGAAAATGCCCGGCGACTGGTGGCAGCAGTTCGCCAACCTGCGCCTGCTGTTCGGCTACATGTGGGCGCATCCGGGCAAGAAGCTCCTGTTCATGGGCGGCGAATTCGGCCAGCGCCGCGAATGGAACCACGACACCGGGCTCGACTGGTGGATTTGCGAGCATCCGGAGCACGCAGGCGTGCAACGCTGGGTCGGCGATCTGAATCGCGTGTACCGCGCCGAGCCCGCGCTGCATGAGCTCGATTCCGCGCGCGCCGGCTTCGAGTGGGTCGACAGCCGCGACATCGAGGCGAGCGTCGTCAGTTTTCTGCGCATCTCCGCGGGCGGCGAGGCGGTGCTCGTGATCGCCAACTTCACGCCGGTGGTGCGCGAACAGTATCGCGTCGGGGTGCCGCGCGCCGGCTGGTGGCGCGAACTGCTCAACAGCGACGCCGGCATTTACGGCGGCAGCGGAGTCGGCAACATGGGCGGCGCGCAGGCGGCGCCGCTCGCGGCGCACGGCCGGCCGTTTTCGCTCACGTTGACGCTGCCGCCGCTCGCGCTCGTCATGTTCAAAGTGGAGGGCGGTGCGTGAAGGCTGCGCGCAAACCCGCCAAGCGCTCGCTTAAGGCACTGGGCATCGACACGCGCGTCGCGATCGAGAACGTGACGCCCATCGTCGACGCCGGCCGTTTCCCGATCAAGCGCATCGTGGGCGATACGATCACGGTGGAAGCCGACTGCTTTGCCGACGGCCACGATGTGCTCGTGTGCGTGCTGCAGTACCGCTTTGAGAACGAAGAGAACTGGACCGAAGCGCCGATGACGAGCCTTGGCAACGACCGCTGGCGCGGCGCGTTCAGCGTCGACCGCCTCGGCACATGGCATTACGGCATCATGGCGTGGATCGATCCACTGCTTACCTGGCGGCACGAGTTCGCGCGTCGCGAGGATTCCGCCGACATCGCGCTCGCGGCGAAGTCGGGCGCCGAACTGGTAGCCCTCGCGGCTAAGCGCGCGACCGACGAAGCGGCGCGCACGCGCCTGCAGGCGTGGGAGAAGGCGCTGCGCGAGGG
>Ga0207675_100004976_pt1 | contig 12803 bp, 11 predicted proteins | sample KBSSwiS42_FD_184305 | JGI IMG/M metagenome (GOLD analysis project Ga0207675, IMG submission 184305) | Switchgrass rhizosphere microbial communities from Kellogg Biological Station, Michigan, USA - KBS Switchgrass S4-2 (SPAdes) (version 2) | ecosystem: Host-associated > Plants > Roots >... | reverse complement strand
AGACCTGCCACTTCGAGGGCGGCGGGGACGGTCGGATTCATCACACCGGGCGCGGCGACATCCTGGCGACCACCAAGCCCTTGCGCGGGCTGTTCAACATATCGTCGGGCAGCGCGCGGTCAGGGCGGTACAATGGCGGCATGCGACGGCTCATCGAGATTGCGCAGCCATGTGGCTCGTCGTGGGGCGAAATGTCGGGTGCCGGCGCGCAGCGGCACTGCGGCCTCTGCAACAAGACGGTGCATTCATTGTCCGACCTGGACCCGGTTGCGGCCGCCCAGCTCCTGGCACGGTCGAGCGCGGCCGGGCAGAGCATCTGTGTGCGCGTCCGCTGCGACAGCGACGGTTACGTACGTTTCGCGGGAGGGGCAGCGCGGCTCTCGGGGCCCAGCAAGCTGAGATTGGGGCTCACGCCGGTGGTGCTGAGCGCTGGACTGATGGCAGCCTGTAACGCGTCGAACGACGATGGCCGCCCCCCGGTCGCCACCACGGGCAGCAGCTCTGCGCAGGCGCCGGCTGCTCAACCCTCCTCGGCTCAGCGCGGCGCGGTCGACAACCGAGGGCTCGCGGGGTCGGGTGCCGCGTCACCTGCGCCGGGGCTGGCTGCGGCAGAGGCTCCGGCTACCGCCATCACGGCTGCGGGGTCGACGCGCTTTGGCAAGGACATTGCCGGGGCGATGCACCGGGCCGTTCAGGAGTTGAGCAAGCCTGCTGCGAAGATGCACAGCCCCGCTCCGGAGAAACGCAAGCCCGTCCCGGCCGACGGCGAGCTCGAGTTCCTGGGCGACGTACGGTAATTCGCCCGCCTGGGCGCGAGCCCGCCGCCCAGGCGGGCGCGGCGCGTGCTCGCGAACTGCGAGCCGCTCCCATCACTCGAGCGCGTAGTAGACGTCGGTGCGCAGCCCCTCGGGCGCGCGGCTGCGATCCGAGTCGTACACTTCCCAGCTCACGCCCGTGAAGCGCTTGCCGTTCTGCCGGCACCAGTCGCGGATCGCGGCGTGGGCGTCGCCGAGCTGATGATAAGGGCCGACGTGCGTGGTGTGGGCAACCGTGCCACTCGGCGTTTGCGAGCGAAAGACGCCGTCGTGCTCCTGTGCCAGCGGCTCTTGCAGCTGGAAGCCGACCTCGATCGGGATCCCCGGCGCACGGGTCCATTGATCGCTGCCGGCGCCATCGAAATAGATCACGACGCTGGCGTCGCGGCCGCGCCCGCCGAAGCCGAGTCGCTCGAGCCGTGATGTCAGCGACAGGATCTGTGGTCCGATGTTGCCGGCCCAGGCGCGATCGCGCGCCACCGCCAAGGGCAGCGCCACCAGCGTCTCGAGGCGCACCTCGTAGCTGCGAGGTGCGGCAGTGGCAGCAGTGGCAGCGGCGCCCTCTGGCGCTGGCGCCTGGGGCGCGCTGACCGCGCCACCCGAAGCACAGCCGGCACACGCGAGCAGAAGCGCATGGACGAGCAGACGCAAGGGGCAATGGCTCATGCGGGCGAGGATAGCGGCGCAGCTCCGGCGAACACAATGACGGACGGGCGAAGCCGCCCGCGCCCGAGGTCTCGCAGGGTCGCCCGAACGGCCGTGGCGCTGCCGATGCAAGATTCAACCGACCGCTTCCTTCGAACAGATGAAGAAGGCCACTCCCGAGCAGCAAAAGGCCGGAATGGACGCCTGGATGAGCTGGAGCAAGAAAGCGTCCGGCTCGATTGCCGACATGGTGTTCAGCGAGGCAGGCCCGATCGTCTGGGCGCGCGACAGCCACGCCGTGCCGTCGGGGCGCGCGAGACCAGGCCGTGCCTGCGGGGGCGCAAACGCAACGTCAGCGTCAGCGCTCCGGTCCGCGCGTCAGGCCCAGCTTCAGCAGATTCGAGCTGAGGCGCTCTATGCGCTCTCGCAGCTGCGGCACGGCCAGCGCCGCCGACGGATGTTCCTCGGCGAGCGTGATGATATCCAGCAGATCCTGCCGCCGCTTGCTCGGACGGCGCCGCGGCTCTTCCGCGGCCGCCAACTTCAGAACCAACAGGTCACCAGCGGTGGCGAGGCGAAGCTGAAAGCCACCCGCGTCGATGGTGCGCGCTCGCGAGACGGCCAGTTCGATCCCGACGTCTTCCGAGGAAAACTGGATGGCGGTTCGCTGCTCGCGCGGCGCTGAACCGGGAGCGCGCCAATTGTCGCTATGCGGGTGACGTCCTTCATGGACGAAGCCCGCTTTCATCAGCGCGCTGCTGGGGATCTGATCGTACTTCGCCACCGCCAAGTCGATGTCCAGCGTGGTCCGCGGTTCTTGCGAATAAAGCTGCATGGCAACGCCGCCGATCACCGCGTACTTCGTCCCAGAGGCTTCGAGAACGGAGACGACGCTTCGCAGGGGCTGCTCCTTCGTGTCGCCTGGCGGCAATCCCATCGTCTCTCTCCATAGCCGATCGAGGGCAAAGCTCTGGCCCAACCGCTCCAGGATCTCGACTGTAGAGGGCTCGCCCACTCTTCCCAGTCTACGCAATCTACGCGCCTTCGGTACGCGGTGGCTCCGAGCCGCGCCGCCCTGCGTCGGCTCCGGCTACCAGCACCCGCTGCCATTTGTTGCACCAAGACTTGGCAACTGCGCGAAAGAACTTGGCAATATGCGCTGGTCTGGCGCGGCGCCGCAGCGCTTGGCGATGACGGGTACCTCACCGCAACCACGCGCTCTGCAATTGCTCAGCTGAGCGGTCCGCGTCGCTCCATCGGCGGCTGCCCGGGGGTGAGGGACGCCAGCTGTCCCGACGCGGGAATGCCGGGGCTGCGGCGCAACCAGCCCGGCACCATCAGGCTGATGGGCAGGACGCGCTCGCGGCGCTTTTCTTCCTCGATGTGGCGCATGCGCGCCTTGAGCATGTCGCGCAGGGTGATGTTGCCCAGCAGCCGGCGCGCGTTCTCGCGCTGCACGACGGGCAGGCTGGTCAGTCCCGTCTCCGCCATGCGGTTCATGACCGCTCGCAGGGACTCGTCGGGGTAGGCCGTGACCGGCTGGTGGGTGATGGCGAGCACCGACGCATCTGGGCTCGTCAGATCGCCGTCCGCCCATTGCTCCAGCATCCAGCGGGTGACCACGCCGACCAGCTCTCCGAGCTCGTCCACCACCGCGAAGATGCTCTGGGCGCGTCGCTTGCCGTGGATGGCAGCGGCGATGTCCTGGCGTCTCGAGGCGACCGGAATGGCAGCGATGTCGGTCGCCATCACCTCGCGCGCGAACAGGATCTCGAGTGGATCGGTCGCATACTCTCGCGTCAGGTGAAAGCCGCGTCGGCTGACCTTCTCCGTGAGGATCGAGCGCCTCAGCAAGATCACGGTGGCCGCGTGAGCCAGGGTCACCGCGAGCAGCAGCGGCAAGAGCAGGTTGATGTCGTGCGTGAGCTCCAGCACGAACACGATCGCCATCAGGGGCGAACGCATGGTGCCGCCCAGAATGGCGCCCATGCTGATCACCTGCCAGAAGCCGAGCCCCATGTCCGGGAACCACTGCGCCTCCACGCCGCCGAGCGCGGCGCCCATCATGAGCAGCGGCGCGAGCACGCCACCCGAGGTACCGGAGCCGAGCGAAACCGACCAGATGGTCCACTTGACCAGGATCAAGAGAACGAGTGTAGAGCCGATCAGCTTGCCCTGCAGCAGCTCCTCGATCACGTCGTAGCCCACGCCGAGCGCGTGTGGGTAGATGAGCCCGCCGCTGCCGATCACCAGGCCGCCGATGGCCGGCCACCACATCCAGTGGATCGGCAGCTTTTCGAACAGATCCTCGAAGAAATACACGCTCAGGGTCAAGAGCCCCGAGAGCCCTGCGGCGAGCAGCCCCGAGAGCACGCAGGCGCCCACGCCCAGGGGCCTCAAGGAGGCGGCGTGCGCGGGCACGGCAAACAGCGCGCCGGCGCCGATCAGCTGCGGCCGCAGCAGGGCGGCCGTGGCGCTGGCCAGCGCCACGGGGATGAAGCTGCGCGGCTTCCACTCGAACAAGAGCAGCTCAACGGCGAGCAGCGTTGCGGCCACGGGGGAGCCGAAGGTCGCCGACATGCCGGCGGCAGCGCCGGCGACGAGCAGCGTCTTGCGCTCCGCGCTCGTCAGGTGAAACAGCTGTGCGATGAGCGAGCCGAGCGCGCCGCCCGTCATGATGATGGGCCCCTCGGCGCCGAACGGGCCGCCCGAGCCGATGGAAATGGCAGAAGAGACGGGCTTGAGCAGCGCCACCTTGGGCTCGATGCGGCTGCCGCGCAGCAGGATCGACTCGATCGCTTCCGGGATGCCGTGGCCGCGGATGCGATCGGAGCCGTAGCGAGCGAGAAAGCCGATCACGAGCGCACCCAGCACGGGTACAAAAACTACCAGGCGGCCCAGCTGATGATCCGCGGGCGAGGCGGGCTCCAGGCTCCAGCGCTGAAAGAAGAACAGGTTCGTGAACAGGCCGATCATGCGCAGCAGCGCGAGCGCGACGAACGACGCGAGCACCCCGATCACGACGGCCAGGGCCGCGATCGGCACGACGCGCCGTGTGGTGGTGAAGTCTCCGAGCTCTCTGGGCGCTCGCGGCGGCCGCTGAGGGCGCCCATTTCCATTCGACATCTGACTCATTTCTCCTTCGATCTCGCGGTCTGGGGAACTGGGCCGCTGGTCAGCAACGCCTCGAGCGCGCGCATCAGGGCGGGCGCCGCGGAGCGCATCTCGGCTCGATGCTCGATGCTCAGGCTCCGGAGCAAGCGCTGCCCGCGTGCCGTGATGCCCAGCAAGACTTCGCGCCCGTCGAGCGGGCTCGAGCGGCGCAGCACCAGGCCGCTCTCGATCGAACGGCGTGCGAGCTCGACGGTGCTGTTGTGTCGCAGCTGCAGACGTTCGGCGAGGGTGCCGATGGTGGGGCGCAGCTCCGGCGGCAGGCCCTTCAGGGCCAGCAGCAGCTGATGTTGCTGTGGCTCGATGCCGGCGCAGCGCGCGGCGGTTTCACTGAAGTTGAGGAAGCGCCGCAGCACGTAGCGGAACTCGGCGAAGGCGCGGTACTCGAGCTCGGTCATTTCGCCCTCGTGCTCGCCAGCGCCCATTATGTCGGGGCGCGATATATTAGGAGGCGAGCAAAAACCAGCACGATCCGCTGGCGCACCCGACAGATCGCAGTGTCTGCCGAGCGCTCTGGGGAGAATCGCCGCAAGCTGGGGCTCTTCAGTCGAGCCGCGGGCGTGCGTCGAACGCCACCGCGCTCAGGGGTGCACCCGCTCGCCGTCGCCGCGAGCGCACGAGTGCGCCGGGCGTCCCTGCCCCGAGGCTGACTCGCGCGCGATTTCCGGTCAACTTCCGGTCAAATTCGACCTGCCGACGCCATGGCCGATGGGCCCGGAGCGGGCGCGATCCGGGCTGTCCTCGCCGAGCCTCAGCGATTAGAGTCCCGGCGTGTTCAATCGGCCCTTGTCCAGCTCCAACGGTCACGGCACCGAGCAGTCGCGCAGCTACGGCGACGGCGAGCTGATCTGCCAGGAGGGCGAATCGAGCTCGGAGATGTTCGTGATCCAGAGCGGCTCGGTGCGTATCTTCAAGGCGCGGCCGCCGGGGCACGGCCGCCCCTCGCAGCCGCCGGAGATCGAGCTGGCGGTGCTGAACAAGGGCGACTTCTTCGGCGAGATGAGCCTGCTCGAGGGGTTGCCCCGGGATGCCAGCGCCGTGGCGCAGGGCGGCGCGCTGGTGCTGGTGATGACGCCGGGCGCGCTCTTGGTGCGCCTGCGTCGCGATCCGACCTTCGCGTTCGAGGTCTTGCGGCGGCTCAGCGGTCGCGTGCGCTCGCTCAATGCGCGCCTGGTGGCTGCGCTGGCCGAGAGCGAGGCGGGCCCGAGCGCTCGCGAGCCGCTCTTGTACTCCCCGGAAACGAAGGCTGCCGGTGTGCCATGAGCAGAGCCAGCGCGTGACGGGGCGAGCCGCGTGATCATCGACATCCAAGAAGAGCGCCTGGTCGTGATCTCGGATCTGCACGTGGGCAACCCGTACAGCGCCGCCAGCCGCAACCTGGGCGAGTTCTTCGAGGACGCGCGGCGGCGTGGTTACAACCTCTGCATCAACGGCGACGGCTTCGAGATCCTGCAGGCGCGTTTCGCCAGCCTGGCGGCGGACTCGGCCGGCGTGCTGCGCTCGTTGCGCCGGCTGATCGACGCCGGGCGCCGCGTGTTCTACGTCGTCGGCAATCACGACATCGCGCTCGAGAACTTTCTGAGCGCCTGGTCCGGCATTCAGATCACGCCGTTCCTCAACGTGACTTCGGGCGACGCGCGCATCCGCATCGAGCACGGCCACCTGTACGACCCCTCGTTCGTGAAGAGCCCGCGCTTCTACGAGTTCATGACGCGCGCGGCGGGGCCTTTTTTGCACTTCTACCCCGACGTGTATCGGATCTGGACCTCGTACGAGGAGCTGAAGCATCGCGTGAGCGGCGCGCTGCGCGGCAAGCGGAGCTCGGTCAGCGTGTATCACGACGCTGCGCGCATGTTGCTGCGCCGGGGCTTCGACGTGGTGGTGTTCGGTCACACTCACCACGCCGAAGAGGTGGTATTCGAGCCGGGCCAGCGCTACTTCAACTCGGGCAACTGGGTGCGCGGTGGCACGTTCGTGGAGATCGAGCGCGGCCAGGTCTCGTTGCGTCGCTGGGGGACGACTACATGAGACTTCTACATGAGGAGCCTATGATCATCGCCCTGTGCTCCGACGAGCCCTATCCCGTGCACGCGCGCGTGGAGCAGGAGCTCGTGCGGCGCGGTCATCAGCTGCGCAAGTTTGGCGCGCTCGAAACGGGGCGCGAGGCCGCCTGGGCGCTGTGCGCCGAACAGGCCGCGCGCGCCGTCGCGAGCGGAGCCTGCGCGGAGGGCATCTTCTTCTGTTGGTCCGGGACTGGCATCTGCATGGCGGCCAACAAGGTCGCGGGCATTCGCGCGGCGCTGTGCACCGATCCGGGCACTGCCCGGGCAGCTCGCAAGTGGAACCACGCCAACGTGCTCTGCTTGTCCAATCGGCTACTGTCCGAAGACCTGGCGAAAGAGATCCTGGAAGCCTGGTTCGAGGCGTTTCCGCTCGACGTGGGGGAGGCAGGCGTGCGCGAGCTCGAGCGGGTCGAGGCGCGCGCCCGCGAGTGAGCGAAGCCGACGCAGCGGGAGCAGCGGGGCGAGCGGCCGTAGCGGAGTTCGCAGCGCTGCGCGTGGCGCAGGCCGAGGACCCGCGGCTCGCGGGCTACCGCCTGGTGGCGCAGCCGTCGGCCTTGCGGCGAGCGGGCTGCTTCGTCGCCGAAGGGCGGCTCGTGGTCGAACGCCTGCTCGCCGAGCCGCGCTACGCGCTCGAGTCGTTGCTCGTGAGCGAGAGCGCGCTCGCGGCGCTCGCACCAGCGCTGCGCGAGCGCGGCCGGGCGCCGCCGATCTTCGTCGGACCCGCGGCGCTGTTCGAGCCACTGACGGGCCACGACTTTCACCGGGGTTGCCTGGCGCTGGTGCGTCGGCCCGCGGCGCTCGCCTGGCGGGAGCTCGCTCTTCGTTCGCGCGTGCTCGTGGTGCTGGAGGCCGTGGCCAACCCGGACAACATCGGCGGGGTGTTCCGCAATGCCGCGGCCTTTGGCGTCGACGGCGTGCTGCTGGATCCGGCCTCGGCCGATCCGCTGTATCGCAAGGCCATCCGCACTTCGCTGGCCGCCACGCTGCGCGTGCCGTTTGCGAGGTTCGGCGCGGACGAGCCCGCGACATCCGCCGAGGCTCCCGCCGGGCACTGGCCCGAGTGCTTGTCGGAGCTCGCGGCCCGCGGCTTCGAGCTGATCGCGCTCACACCGAGCGCGGGGGCGCGCGAGATCGACGCCTTCGCTGCCGCGCCGGACCGAGCCGAGCGTTTCGCGCTGCTGTTCGGCACGGAAGGCAATGGCCTGAGCGAGCGCGCGCTTTCACTGTGCCGACACCGGTTGCGCATCGCGATTCGCCCCGAGGTCGATTCGCTGAACCTGGCGGTGGCCTGTGGCATCGCCTTGCAGCGGCTGCTAGCGCGTTGACGCGCCCTCGAACGCGAGCCGCAGCCGTTCGCGGAGCTCGACCTCGCCAAGCTTGGTCTCACACTCCCAGATCACGATCACGCGATAGCCGCTCTGTCGCAGCGCCTCCGCGCTGCGCGCGTCGCGCGCCACGTTGCGCGCAAATTTCGCCTCCCAGAACTCGCGGTTGCGCGTCGGGTTGGTCGTGGCGCGGCAGCCGTGGCGGTGCCAGAAGCAGCCGTGCACGAACAGCACCCAGCCCAGGCGACGGTTGGCGAAATCGGGCGAACCGGCCAGGTCGCGGTTGTGCAGCCGATAGCGCTGGCCGAGCGCGCGCAACGCGCTGCCCACGAGCAACTCGGGGCGCGTGGCCTTCTGGCGCACCCCCGCCATGCGCAGCGAAGTCGCGTCGTCGACCTGCAAGAGATGACCTTCGCGCACGCGATAGCGCAGCGGCTCCGTGCTGGCAGCAGGCGGGGGCGAGAGCCGCTTCCTGCCGCTCACGGGACGTAGCGCCGCCCCAGCTCTTGGCACAGCGCTTCCAGCTCGCGCTGGTCGGTGGCGCTGAAGGCGGCGGGTGAGTTGGAGTCCACGTCGAGCACGGCGAGCAGCTGGCCGCCGGGCGTGAGCACGGGCACCACAATCTCCGACTGGGTCAAACTGGAACAAGCGATGTGGTCGGGAAACGCCGTCACGTCGGGCACGAGCTGCGTGCTGCGCGTGCGCGCAGCGGCCCCGCACACCCCGCGCGAAAACGGGATGCGCAGGCAGCCGTGCCCGCCCTGGTACGGGCCGACGCCCAGCAGTTGCTCGCCGATCACGCGGTAGAAGCCGGTCCAGTCGAAGTAGCCGAAGGCCACGTGCAGCGCCGAGGCGCTCGTGGACAAGATGACGATCCAGTCGTCCTCCCCGGCGAGCGAGAGCGACAGCTCCCGACGCACTTCGGCGTAGCAGCGGGCGCGCGCGGCGTCCGTCGAGTGGGCAGGCAGGCGATCCATGGCAGGCTGCGCTCGACCATACACCCGCCGGTGCGGCCTTTTGAACTGGGGAAATCCAGGCTACGCAGCGGCCCTATGCACAGGTTGGTGGCGGCGCTCTGTGGCGCCTGGGTCGGGCTGGCGTTCGCCTGCGGTCAGGACGGCACGGAGCTGGGGGCGGACGCGGGCAATCCTGCGCCTGCGCCCGCGCACGCGGTCGTGCTCGGCACGGGCGCGCGCGCATTCGAGCCGCAGCCCGAGGGCGCCCACGCCACGCTGATCGCGGGCCCGCAGGGGGCGTTCCACGTCTGGACGAGCTTCCTCTCGTACGGCTTCGACAGCGACGTGCTGACCATGGATATCTCCACGGGCTGGGACGACACGCCCGACGTGCGCTTCGACATGCGGGGGGAAGTCGTGGCCCGCGCCACGCTCGACGCGCAGGGAATGGACGCCCGGGAGACATATGGCTGGCCGGCAGTGATTCGCGATCCGCTCTGCCAAGACGGCCGGGCGCTGCGCGTGAGCTTGACGGTGACGGACCAGGCCGGCAACGCGGCGAGCGACACGCGGCGCTGGATCCTGGATGTTGCCGAGCAATACCGCCCCGCCGATTGCGCCGCTGGTCAGTGACTCGGTAGCGCGAGTGGGCAGCGGGCTATGTGCCGCGCGGGGCGGCGCAAAGCCCGCTGAACCCCAACCTACTTGGCGCCGATCACTGCGCCCGGCACCGGCTTGGCGAGCGCGGGCGCGCGGCGTTGCCGGCGCAGGGCAAAGCGCCGTGGCAGCGCCTTGATGTTTTCAATCGTCACGTACACGACCGGCACGACGACCAGCGAGAGCAGCGTCGAGCTCACCACACCTCCGATGACCGCGATGGCCATCGGAGCACGAAACTCGCTGCCCTCGGCGTGGCTGGTGGCGGTCGGCAGCATGCCGAGCGTCATCGCGGCGCTCGTCATCAGGATCGGGCGCAGGCGTTCGGGTCCGGCCTCGAGGATCGCCTGGAGCGGCGTCTCGCCCTGGTCGCGCACGCGCACGATGGCGCGGTCGACCAGCAGAATCGCGTTCTTGGTGACCAGGCCCATGAGCAGAATCATGCCGATCAACGCGCCCATGGCCAGCGTGTTCTTGGTCAAGAACAGGCCCAGGATGCCGCCGACCAGCGCCAGCGGCAGCGTCACCATGATGGTGAGCGGGTGGATGAAGCTCTCGAACTGCGAGGCCAGCACGATGTAGATGAACACCACGCCGAGCAGCAGCGCCAAGCCCATGGCCTGGTTGTTCTCGGCCATCAGCCGCAGCTGCCCGTCGTAGAAGATCGACATTCCGGTCGCGAGCTCGATCTGGGCGATGCGCGGCTGGAACTCCTTGGCCACATCGCCGAGCGGGCGCCCGAGCGGCGTGGCCCAGATCGTGATCTGCCGGTGGCGGTTCTCGCGCTCGATGACCTGCGGACCCGCGCTGCGCGAGATGTTGACGACATCCCCGAGCTTGACCGGGCCGCGGGCGGTGGCGAGGCTCAGGTTCGCGAGCATCGCAGCGTCGGTACGGTAGCGCTCGTCGAGCCGGACCTGGATCGGGATGTCCTGTTTCTGCCCGTCCTGACGCAGCTTGCCTGCTTCGTCTCCCTCGACCGCGGTGCGCAGGGCCAGCGCCACCTGGGCCGCGCTCAGGCCGCGATCGGCCGCGCGCGCGCGGTCGATCGCCACCGCCAGCTCCGGACGCCCGGGGGAGTGGCGGACCTGGATGTCGCCGATGCCGGGCGTGCTGTGCAGGATCTTCTCGATCTCGGTCGTGACGCGTTCGATGTCGGAGTACTCGTCGCCGCGCACGTTGATCATGATCGGCGCCTCGGTGGCCGCGCCCTCGACGAAGGCGGGGTCCGTGACCGAGATGCGCGCGCCGCTCAGCTTCTGCGCTGCCTGACGCGCCACCTCTTTCAGCTCCGCCAGCGACTCGCTGCGCTCGAGCTTGGTGCTGGTGACGACGCGCCAGTTCACCTTGTTGACCTGGCCGTCGGGTCCGAGCGTGGCGAACACCACCTTGATCTGCGGGTGCGACAGGAGCTCGGCTTCGACACTCTCGGTGACGCGCGTGGTCTCCGAGAGCGACGTCCCGGCGGGCAGCTCCGCCTCGACCACGAACTGACCGCGGTCCTCCGCGTTGACGAACTCCTCGCCCGTGAGCTTCAGGATGTAGCCCATGAAGAACACGCTGCCGATGGCCAGCGCCCCGACGATCAGCTTGTTGCGCAGCGCCCAGCCGAGCAAGGCGCGATAGGTCTGCTCGACCTGGGCGTGGCCCCACTCGAAGGGGCGCGCGACGGCAGCGAAGAAGCCGCGCTTGGCGCCCGGAGCGGCCGCGAAGCGCGAGGACAGCATCGGGTCGAGGGTGAAGGCCACGAACGTGGAGATGATCACCGCCGCCGAGATGGTGACGCCAAACTGGCGGAAGAACTGCCCCACCATGCCCTCCACGAAGGCGATCGGCATGAACACGGCGACGATGGTGGCGGTCGTGGCCATCACGCTCAGCGCCACCTCCGCCGTGCCGTCGAGCGCGGCCTGCTTCGGGTTCTTGCCGCGTTCCAGGTGTTTGAAGATGTTTTCGCGCACCACCACGGCGTCGTCGATCAACAGGCCGATGGCCAGCGACATCGCGAGCAGCGTCATCATGTTCAGCGTGTAGCCGAGCACGTACATCACGAAGAACGTGCCGATCACGCTGGTCGGCAGCGCCACCGCGCTGATCAACGTCGAGCGCAGATCGAGCATGAACAGCAGGATCACCAGGATCGCCATCATGCCGCCGAACACGATGTCTTCTTCGACCTGCTTGATGTTGCCCTCGATGAAGCGCGCCTGGTCGATGATCAGGGAGGCTTCCATGCCCGCGGGAAAGCTGCCTTGCAGCTCCGCCATCTTGGCCTTGGTGCCGTGGGCGACCTGCACGGTATTCTGGCCCGACTGCTTGCGGATCTCGAGCGTGACGGCCTCCTCGCCATTCACGCGCACCCGCGTACGCATGTCCTCGAAGCCGTCGAGCACGCGCGCGATATCGCGCAGCCGCACCGCCGAGCCGTCCGCGCCCGTGGCCACGATTGTCTCGCGGACCTGATCGACGTTCGCGAACTCGGCTACCGTGCGCACGCTGATCTCGCGCGGCCCCTCGGCGAAATGACCTGCCGGAACGTTGAGGTTCTCCGCCCGCAGCTGCTCCACCACCGCGCCGGGGGTGAGCTTCAGAGCATCCAGGCGCGAGCGATCGAGCTCGACGTTCACCTGGCGCTTGGCGCCGCCCTTGACCTCGACCGCGGCCACGCCGGGCACCTGCTCGAGCGCCGGGCGCAGCGTGTCCTCGGCGTACTCGCGCAGCGCCGAGAGCGAGCCGCTGCCGCGCAGCGTGTAGGTCAGCACCGGAGCGCCCGAGACGTCGAAGCGCTGGATGATGGGCTCGCGCGTCTCCTCGGGCAGGCGGTAGCGCACCTGGGAGATGCGTTCGCGCACCTCGGAGGCCGCCTCGGCCACGTCCACGCCCAGGTGGAACATGACAAACAGCGTGCCCGAGCCCTCGCGCGAAAAGGAGCGGACGCGATCGATGCCGTTGAGGCTCACGACCGAGTCTTCGAGCGGCTTGACCACCAGGCTCTCGACTTCGACCGGGCTAGCGCCGGGATACGGCACGGTCACCGCGACGGCGGGAAACGAGACGTCAGGGAAAAGGTCGCTGCCCAGGCGCTGAAAGCCCATCAACCCGAGCACGAGGATGGCCACGCCGAGCATGACCGTGAAGACCGGGCGGCGAATCGCGATGGCGGAGAGATTC